>Ga0308164_10000400_pt1 | contig 80533 bp, 68 predicted proteins | sample PhyTR2_FD_201031 | JGI IMG/M metagenome (GOLD analysis project Ga0308164, IMG submission 201031) | Phyllosphere microbial communities from UC Gill Tract Community Farm, Albany, California, United States - DLSLT.R2 | ecosystem: Host-associated > Plants > Phyllosphere > Unclassified | place: USA... | reverse complement strand
CCAGCGCATTGATCTTGTCGCACAGCTCGATACGGAGTTCTTCCAGCTTGTTCTGCGGGCCGCGTTGCTTGAGCTCGTACATGTCGATGTCTTCCATCAGCACTTCCTTGGCCATCAGCATGGCTTTTTCGGCAGTGCCGCCGATGCCGATACCGAGCATGCCCGGCGGGCACCAGCCGGCGCCCATGGTGGGCACGGTTTTCAGTACCCAGTCCACCAGCGAGTCGGACGGATTCATCATGATCATCTTCGACTTGTTTTCCGAGCCGCCGCCTTTGGCTGCGACCTTGACGTCCACCGTGTTGCCTTCGACCAGTTCCATGTGGACCACGGCTGGCGTGTTGTCCTTGGTGTTCTTGCGGTCGAAGTGCGGGTCGGCCACGATCGAGGCGCGCAGCTTGTTGTCATCAAAATTGTACGCGCGGCGCACGCCTTCGTTCACCGCATCGGTGACGGTGCCGGTAAAACCTTCGAAGCGCACACCCATGCCGATCTTCAGGAAGACGTTGACGATGCCGGTGTCCTGGCAGATCGGGCGCTTGCCTTCCGCGCACATGCGCGAGTTGGTCAGGATCTGCGCAATCGCGTCCTTGGCGGCCGGGCTCTGTTCGGATTCATACGCGCGCGCCAGGTGCTCGATGTAATCGGCTGGATGGTAATAGCTGATGTACTGGAGGGCGGCGGCAACCGATTCGATCAGGTCTTCTTGCTTTATGATGGTCATGATGTTCTCGCGTGGTTGATGGGGACTACTAGGCTTAATGGGATTTCGAATTGTGATGCGTCATCGTGGTCAGGCGGTCGGTGTAGGCAATCGCCATGGCCGACAGCAGGAACGCCACGTGAATGCCGGTTTGCGCGATGATGGTTTTGGCATCGTACGAGCTGGCGTTGATGAAGGTTTTCAGCAGGTGGATCGACGAAATGCCGATGATGGCCATGGCCAGCTTGGTTTTCAGCACCGAGGCGTTCACGTGCGACAGCCATTCCGGCTGGTCCGGGTGGCCTTCCAGGTTCATGCGCGAGACAAAGGTTTCGTAGCCGCCAATGATCACCATCACCAGCAGGTTCGAGATCATGACCACGTCGATCAGGCCCAGCACCACCAGCATGATGGTGGTTTCGTTGAGCTTTTCCGGCACCGGCGCACCGGGAATGGCCACGGCCTGGATGATGTGCTGCATGGCCGCATCGTTACCGAGCGCAGCGCCGATCAGGTCTTTCAGTTCCACCCAGAAGTGGAACACGTACACGCATTGGGCCAGGATCAGGCCCAGGTACAGCGGCAATTGCAGCCAGCGCGTCATGAAGATGAAATTCGGTAGCGGGCGTAGTTTTTTCGGCGGGTGATCGGACATTCGGCGAGACTCCTGAAAATGGTGCAGACTATAAGATGCCGACATTCTACACGCGCAGCCTGCCTGCCGCACCGCCGCATGGGGCCATAGCCTGCGCTGAAATGTTGTTAGAATCGTCGATATACCCTCTGTAAGGGCGCAGTAAGCGATGAAGTTTATGTTTGTGGCAAACGATTACAACAACGGAGACTAGTATGAGCAGCACTACCACCCAGCAAGGTCCACAGGAAACCCGCATCTTCGCGCCACCAGCAGCCTTTGCGGCGCAAGCCACCGTGTCCGGCATGGACGGCTACAACGCGCTGTGCGCTGAAGCCGAAGCCGACTACGAAGGCTTCTGGGCGCGCCTGGCCAACGAACACCTGGCCTGGCAAACGCCGTTCACCCGCACCCTGAACGAAGACGACGCACCGTTCTACAAATGGTTCGAAGGCGGAAAGCTGAACGTCTCGTACAACTGCCTCGACCGCAATCTCACCAACGGCAATGCCGACAAGACCGCCATCATCTTCGAGGCGGACGACGGCAAGTCGGTCAATGTCAGCTACAAGGAACTGCACGAAAAAGTCTGCAAGTTCGCCAACGGCCTGAAATCGCGCGGCATCAAAAAGGGCGACCGCGTCATCATCTACATGTCGATGTCGGTCGAAGGCGTGGCCGCCATGCAGGCATGCGCGCGCATCGGCGCCACCCACTCGGTGGTATTTGGCGGCTTCTCGGCCAAATCGCTGCAGGAGCGCATTATCGACGCCGGCGCCGTGGCCGTCATCACCGCCGACGAGCAACTGCGCGGCGGCAAGCAGCTGCCATTGAAAGCCATCGTCGATGAAGCGCTGGCGCTGGGCGGCTGCGACACCATCAAGGACGTGATCGTCTACCAGCGCACGGGCGGCAACGTCGCCTTCCAGCAAGGCCGCGATATCTGGCTGCACGACCTGGTGGCCGATCAGTCGGCGGACTGCGAACCGGAATGGGTGGATGCCGAGCATCCGCTGTTCATCCTGTATACGTCCGGCTCCACCGGCACCCCGAAAGGCGTGCAGCATTCGAGCGGCGGTTATTTGCTGTGGGCCGCGCTGACCATGAAATGGTCGTTCGACATCAAGCCGGCCGACGTGTACTGGTGCACCGCCGATATCGGCTGGGTAACGGGTCACAGCTACATCGCCTATGGCCCAACCGCCGTCGGCGCCACGCAAGTGATTTTCGAAGGCGTGCCCACTTATCCGAACGCCGGCCGCTTCTGGGACACCGTGGCCAAGCACAAGGTCAGCATTTTCTATACCGCGCCCACCGCCATCCGCTCGCTGATCAAGGCGTCGGACGTCGATCCGAAAGTGCATCCGAAAAACTACGACCTGTCGTCGCTGCGCCTGCTGGGCACCGTGGGCGAGCCGATCAACCCGGAAGCGTGGATGTGGTACTACACGCAAGTGGGCGGCGAAAAATGCCCGATCGTCGACACCTTCTGGCAGACCGAAACCGGCGGCCACATGATCACCCCGCTGCCGGGCGCCACGCCCATGGTGCCGGGTTCATGCACGCTGCCGCTGCCGGGCATCATGGCGGCCATCGTCGATGAAGCGGGCGTCGACGTGCCGAACGGCCAGGGCGGCATCCTGGTCGTGAAACGTCCGTGGCCGTCGATGATCCGCACCATCTGGAACAACCCGGACCGCTTCAAAACCAGCTACTTCCCGGAAGAGCTGGGCGGCAAGATGTACCTGGCCGGCGACGGCGCCATCCGCAACAAGGATACCGGTTACTTCACCATCACCGGCCGTATCGATGACGTATTGAACGTGTCCGGCCACCGCATGGGCACGATGGAAATCGAATCGGCGCTGGTGGCCAATCCGCTGGTGGCCGAGGCTGCCGTGGTGGGCCGTCCCGACGACACCACCGGCGAATCGATTTGCGCCTTCGTGGTGCTCAAGCAGGCGCGCCCCACCGGCGACGAAGCGAAAAAGCTGGCGCTGGAGCTGCGCAACTGGGTAGGCAAGGAGATCGGACCGATCGCCAAGCCGAAGGAAATCCGCTTCGGCGACAACCTGCCGAAAACCCGCTCCGGCAAGATCATGCGGCGCCTGCTGCGGGTGCTGGCCAAGGGCGAGACCATTACGCAGGATGTGTCCACCCTGGAGAACCCGGCCATCCTCGAGCAGCTCAAAGAGGCGTCCTGACCGGTGGCGGCGGCCCGTGGCGGCCGCCGCTGTTTTACGAGCCGGAAAGCAGTTCCGCCACCCGGTTCGACAGCGCATCGATATCGAACGGCTTGGTCATCACGGCCATGCCCTCGGCCAGTGCGCCGCTGCCCAGCACGGCCGCTTCCGCATACCCCGTCAACAACAACACGCGCAGCTGCGGCTTGACCCGCATGCCGGCCTCGGCCATCTGCCGGCCGTTCATGCCGCCGGGCAGGCCGATATCGCTGATCAGCAAATCGATCTGCACGCCCGAGCACAGCGTGGTCAGTCCGGCGGTGCTGTCTTCGGCCTGCAGTACCTTGCAGCCCAGGTCGCCAAGGATGTCGGCTATCAGCATGCGCACGCTCGGTTCGTCATCGACCACCAATACCGTCGTGTTGCGCACATCGCGCGCCACCGTGGACTGGCTGGCGCCCGTATCGCCATCGGCGGCCGCGCCGTGGTAGTGCGGCAGGTAGGTGCACACGGTGGTGCCCAGGCCATGTTCCGAATAAATGCGCACGTGGCCGCCGGATTGCTTGGCAAATCCGTACACCATCGACAAGCCGAGCCCGGTGCCTTCACCGACCTGCTTGGTCGTAAAGAACGGTTCGAACACGCGGGCGATCAGTTCCGGTGCGATGCCGGTGCCGGTATCCTGCACGCTGAGCGTGAGGTATTCGCCGGCAGGCAGATCGTCGGCAGCGGCAGCTTCCGCATCGAGCCAGTGGTTGGCGGTGGCAATGCGGATATGGCCGCCGTTGGGCATGGCGTCGCGCGCATTGATGCACAGGTTGAGCAGCGAGTTTTCCAGCTGCGACGGATCGACCAGTGCGGTCCACAGGTCGGGGGCGCCATGCACCTCCACGCTGATGGCGGGCCCGACGGTACGGCGCACCAGGTCTTCCATGCCAAGGATCAGGCGGTTGACGTCGGTAGGTTTCGGGTCCAGTGTTTGCCTGCGCGAAAATGCCAGCAGCCGGTGGGTGAGTGCTGCCGCCCGCCTGGCGGCGTCGATGCCCACATCGACGTAGCGGCGGATATCGGCATAGCGGCCCTGGCTTACGCGCTGTTCAACCATGGCCAGGCTGCCCTGGATGCCGGCCAGCAGGTTGTTGAAATCGTGCGCCAGCCCGCCGGTGAGCTGGCCCACCGCCTCCATCTTCTGCGCCTGGCGCAGGGCATCTTCGGTGGCGCGCAGCGCTTCGGCCTGCTCTATTTCGGCCGTGATGTCGCGCCCCACCGCGTAAATGCACGCCACGTCGGGCCGCACCGACCACGAAATCCAGCGGTACGTGCCGTTCTTGTGGCGATAGCGGTTGTCAAAGCGCGTCATCGAGCCGCCTTCGGACATGAACTTGGCAGCCTTGCGGGTACGTTCCAGGTCGTCCGGGTGAATATGGTCCAGCAGGTTGGCGCCCACCAGCGTTTCCTCGTCCAGCCCCAGCACGTCTTTCCACGCCGGATTGACGATATCGATGCGGCCATCGAAGCCGCAACGCAGCATGATGTCTGCCGACAGCTCCCACAGGCGGTTACGGTCGCGCGTGCGCTCGTCGACGGTGCGCACCAGGTTGGCCTGGGCGTGGTGAACTTCCTTGTCCTTGCGTACCTGTTCGGTAATTTCCTGGCCCTGGTTGAGCAGGCCGGCAACCAGACCGTCCTCACCGATGATGGGCGTAGCGGAAAAATTCCAGATGGTGTGTTCCAGCCGGTTGCGGCGCTTGACCAGCAGTTCGACGTAATTGTGCGAAAAACCCTGGCCGGTCACCATGGCCCGGTGAAAATCGGGCGCCACCTTATCCCACGTGGAACCCCACACCTGCGCCACCGGCGCACCGAGAGCCGCTGGATGGCGATCGGCCAGCGATTCCGCGTAGGCATCGTTGTAAAACATATATAACTGCGGCCCCCACAGCACGGTGCCGAGGATGGGCGAATTGAGGCAGGCCGACAGCGACGAGCGCAGCGATTGCGGCCACGTGTGAGGCTCGCCCATGGGCGTCGCGCCCCAATCGTGGGCGCGCATCAGGGCGCCTACTTCACCGCCGTGGTCGAGGAAAGATAGCGAATGCGTCATAACGATCTCTGAAACCCGATGTTTGCCGGTGCCGGCTGGGGCACACGGTAACGTTATATGGAGTTATAGGGTGCAGCGCGCTTGTGCGTGGGTACGCAGACAAGCGGTGAGCCGGGGCGGGATCAGGGACCAGGCAGAGGTCGGGGTCGCAGCCGCGCAGTTGTGGCCGCAAAGCGGCATCGGGCAGAGACCAGGGTATTGTAGCTGATGAAATGACTAGCACCGACGGAGTTGCCAAATAAAGTTGGTGGTGTGTGGATTCTTTGCTATAATTTGCGGCTTCTCCGAGAGGGGAAGAGTTTGCAGGAGAGGTGGATGAGCGGTTGAAGTCGCACGCCTGGAAAGCGTGTATAGGGTCAAACCTATCGGGGGTTCGAATCCCCCTCTCTCCGCCAAGAATAGAAGTGTAAAAAAGGCCACCCTCGGGTGGCCTTTTTGCGTTTCTTTCGTGGCAGAGGAGCAAGGCCCCTGCGGGCCTTGCGCCGGCGCCAAGGCGGGAGGTGTCGAAAGTATTGCCCGTGGGCGCGCGCTTTCAGTCTGATCAGGCTTTTCAGTACTTTTTAATGTTGAGCATGCTACCTCCGCCAGGTTTCATAGCAGGTAATTCCAGCCGGGTACAGCATCCATGCCTTAAACTGTCGCTGGTGAGAAGTGTGTGGCGTCATCGACTTGGCCTGACGCATCAAGCCGCTGTGCGGACACATGCTGCGCCATGGCGTGGCGATCGGCTGATCGGCTGATCCCGGCGCCTTGGGACGCCGGAGTTGACGGGGCGATGCTTTCCTTCACCCGCGCCGCAATGTCGTGATCACGGAGCCGACGAAACTTGGCGGTGCTGCTGTGCGTCGTCCACGCTTACAACGCTTATTGATTGCGGTTGTCTGTGACTTTGCGTGTGTTGCTTCTTGCGTTTAGGATGGGGGGACTCGAGCTAACAGAATTGCAGCAGCCTACGTACTTATGTACCATCGGCCAATAGCCGCCGTTGGCCAGATATCTCAATCATGGAGCATGTGATGGTGATCAAAAATTTTTTACTCGTAAGTCTTCTGCTTACCGGATGTGCTAGCCAATCTCCATTTCCTGAGACTGCAAACCGCCCACAGCAAGTAATTTCAATGGCAGCAGAAGCTGCACCTCAAGCGGTACTCGCAACGGTGGCCATGCAAGTGCAAGCGGTCGGAAACCAGCAGGGGATCACATATCTTAATTCTGAATCTGATTATCGTGATCAAAGGAATATTTCGATTGCAATCTCTCCAGCGGCACTGATAAAGGTCGAAGCTATATTTGGCGGTGAGCTTACGAAAGTTGCTACTGGTAAGCGCATCTTAGTAAGCGGGTCGGCTAAACGTGTGACCATTTGGTTCTTCGACAGTAACGGCAAGCGTAGCGATAAGTATTACTATCAGACACAAATTTTCGTGTCAGACCCAGCTCAGATTCAGATTATCTAGGCGCAAAGTCGGGCCGCAGGCGAAAACGGGCCTTGCATCCATCTAAAATTTCTTCCTTCTAGCTTTTACCAGACGCGGGAATCTTGGCCCCCACATCCTAAATATGCTGCTGAGCGCTGGCGCCGCCAACGAAGAGCACCCTCTTGCCGAACTCGTCGCCAGCATTGGTTGCCTCATCAACGATTACGATGATGAGCACTTCAAGCGCCTGGCCGCGTCACCAGCGTCTCCCTCGCCTGAGTTGCGAAGCCGGATCTCTACAAGTATTTGATCCAGACATCGTCAGCCGCCACAAACCCCAATCCCGCAAACAACCGTTCAGACCGCGTATTCCCCGCATCAATCTCCGCATCCAACCGCGTCAATCCGATACCCGGCGCAAACTTCATTACCGCCAACACCGCCTCCCGCATCAATCCCTGTCCCCAATACGCCCGGGCCAGCAGGCAACCAATCTCCGCCTGCACGCCTTCAAAGTTATGCAGCCCGACCACTCCCACCAGAATCCCGCTCGACTTGAGAATGATGCCCCATTCGATCCCTTGGTCCTCCCGCAGATACCGCTCGATACTGGCCACCGTCTGCACATACTCGCGCTGGTGTGTAAATGCAGGGTCCGAGGCATACCGCATCACTTCCGGATCGCCATAAATCGCGTGCAGGTCGGGCATATCGGCGATGGCGACCCCACGCAGCAGCAAGTGCTGCGTTTCCAGCACCGGCAAGGAAGAGGGCAGGCGCCGCATGCCGCTCATGCCTCGAACGGGCGATCGAGCAGCACCGCCCCCGCGCCGTCCGCGCCCAGCGCATCGCCGCCATTGCGCAGCGGGCATTCCGTGGTCGATAGGCAGCCACAACCGATACACCCGTCCAGCTCGTCGCGCAGGCGGGCCAGGCGCGCGATCCGGTCGTCGAGCTCGGCGCGAAACTGTTCGCCCAGCTGGCGCCATTCCCTGGCGCTGATGGTGCGGTCGAGCGGCAGTTTTTTCAGGTAGTCGCCGATGGTCTCGAGCGGAATACCGGTGCGCTGCGCTACCTTGATCACGGCGATATGGCGCAGCACGCCGCGGGCGTAGCGGCGCTGGTTGCCGTCGGTGCGCCAACCGCGGATCAGCCCCTTGGCTTCATAAAAATGAACGGTGGAGACCGCCACCCCGCTGCGGCTGGCCACTTCGCCCACCGTCAATTCTTTTTTGTCCGGATCCACCCTGTTCATCGCATGACCTCAAGTTTTATCGAGGTTTTATACCGGGATTTGCGTTGCTGTGCAAATTCAGGTGGGGCGACGAACCCGTTCCAGCACCTCAAAGATCCCCATCCCACCCAACATCGCCATCACGAACAGCAGTACCTTGCCATCACCACCGGCAAGCAACGCCAGCGCCGGCCCCGGACACAACCCCGCCAGTCCCCAGCCCACGCCAAACGCCAGCGCACCGAGCACCAGCCGGCGGTCGATGCGGGTGGACGCCGGCAATTGCAACGGCGCCCCCAACAACGTGCGCTGGCGCTGGCGGGCGATGGCAAACGCCGGCAACGCCACCAGGATCGCGCCGCCCATCACGAACGCCAGCGACGGATTCCACAGTCCGGCCAGGTCGAGGAAACCCAGCACCCGCGCCGGATCGGTCATGCCCGCCACGATCAGGCCGATGCCGAATACCAGCCCCACCACGAACGCTATCAGTATCTGCATGACGCGCTCCTAAGCCAGCGCATGGCGCGCGAGGTAGACGGTGATAAAGCCGGCCAGCATGAACACGATCGTTGCCGCCAGCGAGCGCGGCGAGCGGCGCGACAGGCCGCATACGCCGTGGCCGCTGGTGCAGCCGGCGCCGTAGCGTGTGCCAAGGCCCACCAGCAGACCGGCCGCGATCAGCGTGAGGTTGTCGGTGTCGAGGTGGAGGGCGGGCAGGGGCGCTGCTAGTGCATAGAGTTGCGGCGCGAGGATCAGCCCGCCTACGAACGCCAGGCGCCAGCCGATGTCGCCGCGCGCGGGCCGCAGCAAGCCACCCAGCACGCCGCTGATGCCGGCGATTCTGCCGTTGAATAAAATCAGCGCGGCGCAGGCGGCGCCGATCAGCAGGCCGCCGGCCAGTGCCGGCCACGGTGCAAAATTGATCCAGTCGATGGTCATGACGATTTTCTTCAGGGGAGGGAGTGTATGCTAGCCTGAAACGAAAAATGCCGCCAGGCGCAGCGCCGGGCGGCATCGTACTGCAGTACATGATGGTTATTTGCCGATGACCGTTACCGCTCCGGGCAGCTTGCCACCACCGGCGCCCAGCTTGCCTGCAGCGTCATCCCACTTCAGTTTGACGATAGTGCCTTTTCCCTTTTCGTAGTCGTAGCTCACGCCGTCGTCGTCATACAGCGCAAACTCGCCGTCCGCGCCCGGATACACCTTGATCTCGGCAATCGACTGCTTGCTGGCCGTGCTCTGGATGTCCGATCCGATCGGTACGATCGAGCCGGCCCGCACGAACACCGGCATCTGCGCAATGGGCGCGGCCACTGTTACCCACTGGCCGCCTCGCAATTTCTCGTTGGTCCAGAAGTTGTACCAGTCCGCACCTGCCGGCAGGTACACGTTCTTTTCGGTCTGGCCCTGCTCGGTGACGGGCGCCACCAGGAAAGCCGGGCCGAACATGTACTGGGTGCCCAGGTTGGCCCCGTTCGGGTCAGCCGGGAAATCCATCCACAGCGGGCGCATGAATGGCGCGCCGGTGTCGTGGGTGAACTTGGCCTGGCTGTAGATGTAAGGGATCAACTGGTAACGCAAGGTGTTGTAGCGCGCCATGATCGCCTCGGCCTGTTTGCCGAACGACCAGATCTCGCTTTCCTTGCGGTCGCCGTGCAGGCGCAAGGTGGGCGTAAAGGTGCCGTACTGGAACCAGCGGGTAAACAGCTCCGGGTAGTCGTGGTAGTTGCCCACCACGGTGCGGGCGTCGGACGGATCGAGCAGCGGCGCCTTGGTGGCCGTGGTCTCAGCCGGCAGCTTTTGCCAGCCACCGATATCGTTGCCCCAGTACGCGATGCCCGATGCGGTCATGTTCAGGCCGGTGGGCACCTGGCGCGCCAGCGCTTCCCAGGTTGGCATGATGTCCGACGACCAGAACAGCGCACCGGTGCGTTGCGAGCCGAGGTAGGCCGCGCGCGACAAAATCAGCGCACGCTTGTTCGGCTTCCACTGGCGCATGTTTTCCGACGCGCCTTCCACGTGCAGCAGCGGGAACAGGTTGCGGTAACGGTCGCCGCTGCCGATGGAATAGAAGAAACCGTCCGGTACCAGGTCCGGCTCGGTCTCGTCCAGCCACGGGTAATCGAAGCCCTTGGACAGGATGTTGTCGCGTGCCTTTTCCCAGAACCACTGGCGCGCGGCCGGGTTGGTGGCGTCGATCAGGCCGCCGGTGCGGTCGGAGCGGAACGGCAGGCCGTCGACGGTCTTGCCGTCCTTGTCCTTGAGCAGGTAGCCTTTCTGGTCCAGCTCGTTGAAGTAGCGGCCCGAGGTTTCATAGCGCGGCCAGATCGAGATGATGCTTTCCATGCCCATGTCGTGCAACTGTTTGTTCATGGCCACCGGGTCGGGGAACTGCGCGGGGTCGATATCCATCTGGCCCATGCGGGTCCAGTAAAACCAGTCCACCACCATGATATCGAGCGGATATTTTTTCTGGCGATAAGTGTTGGCCACGCGCAGCACTTCCTGCTGGCTGTCGTAGCGCGCTTTCGACTGGATTAATCCGAAGGCAGACTTGGGCGGAATCGGCGTCTTGCCGGTCAGCCGCGCATAGCCGGAGTACAGTTCCTGCGGATTGGCGCCGGTGATAATGAAAAAACTCACGCGCTCGCCCACGTTGGACTGGAACGTGGTCTTGCCATTGACGGCCGCCACGAAACGGGTGGCCGACGGGTTGTCCCATACGATGCCATAACCTTTCGACGACACCATGAACGGCACGCACACCGACTCGCCGCCGGGCGCGTCGTACCAGTGCTTGCAGTCGAGCACGCGGCCGCGCAGGTCGAGCGATGACAGCGATTCCTGGTTCTGCCCCATGCCGTAGTAATGCTCATCGAACGGGGCGATGAACGTGGCGCCCACCTGGTACGTCTTTTCGCCGTTCACGGTTTGCGGCGACATTTCCCAGCCCGCCATATTGAGAATTTGCTCGCCCCTGGCGTTCTTCACTTGCAGGCCCACGCTGGCCAGCGACGGCGCAAAATATTTCTGGCCCTGGGTGGGCACGGTGGGCGCCGGCGCCGGGTTCACGCTCACCGTCATGCCGCTCGACGTGAAGGTGTCGGCGCCTTCGGTGCTGGCGTGGCGGAAGCTGGTGTTGTCCGCGTTCTTGGGCAGGATACCGTAACCGGGACCTTTCAATACTTCGGCCTTGTCCACGGCAATGGTCACGTGCAGCACGTTGGGGCCGTACGATTCCACCGATACGTAGGCGCCGTTGCGGTCCAGCGTGGCAAGTGGCGCGGCTACGGCGGCCTGGCCGATGACGGCCAGCACGGTGACGATGGCGAACGGCAGTGTTTTCAGTCTCATCTCTGTCCCTTATTGTTTTGCATGCTGCAGCTGCAGCAGATACACATCGTTTTCGCGCAGCGGCAGCGCGGTGGCAAAGCGGCCGTCCGCGCCCACCCGCACCGTCTTTTGCTGCGACGGTTTGCCGGTGGCCAGCGCTTTCAGCTGCGTTACCTGCGGACGCGTGAGCTGCTTCGGTGCACCCATGCCGATGTAGCCGGTGTAGGCATCGTTGCGCTGGTAGCCCACCTGTGAGATCGTCAGCGTGTATGCGCCCGGCTTCAGACCGGCGACATTGACGGTCACCTGGCCCTTGTCCTTGGCCGGCAAATCCTGGATGAAGTACTGCTGGTTGTTGATCTTGTCCGGCAGGGTATGGGTGTAATCCCACAGCAGCACCTGCGCGTTGCCGGCTTTGTCGGTGGTGGCATAAGAGCGGGCGTCGGTATTTTTCAGTTCATGGGGCGCCAGCTGGTTCAGGAACTGGTACGCAAAGTACGCGGGCTTCTTGATGCCCTGCGTGTTCATCAGGCCGAAGCCGCCGTGGAACGCTTCGATGCGCGGCCCGGCTTCCTCGAAGATATCGGTAAATACCCAGTACGACATCGATTGCGCAGCGGTGCCCACCTGCTTGAGCTTTTGCAGGATGTACGCGGCCTGGTGGTAGCTGTCGTGCGACGGGTCGGACGGCGTGTACGACGAGCTCCATTCCGTGTAATGCAGCTCCAGCCCGGGCATGGCGGATGCACTGATTTCCTTGCGGTTGCGCAGCACGTCGTTGCTGATGGCGCCATCGTCCTTGAGCAGCACCGTGCCGCTGGTGCCGTATTCGTCCAGGAAGCCCTGGCCCACGCCGTAGGTGTGGGTACTGACGAAATCGAGCGGCACGCGGTTCTTGTCGGCGTAAGCGATGGTCTCCGGGATCCACGCGGCGCCGGCGGTGGCGGGGCCGCCCACCTTGTAGCGCGCATCCACGCTCTTGATGGCGCGCGCGGCGTGCGCATACAGCTTGAAGTAGTCATCCTGGCTGCCGGCCCAGAAGCCGTCCAGGTTCGGTTCGTTCCATACTTCAAAGTACCAGCTGGCCACTTCGTCGGCGCCATAGCGCTCGGTCCAGTGGGCGGTGAGCGCCTTCACCAGCCGTTCCCACGCCTCGTAGTTTTTCGGTGGCGTGACATTCCCGCGCCACCAGAAAATGGTCTTGTCGCCGCTGGCCATTTGCGACGGCATGAAGCCCAGCTCCACGAACGGTTTTACTTTTATGCTGAGCAGGTAGTCGTACAGGGCGTCGATGTACTGGAAGTTGTAATGTTCCTTGCCCTGCGCATCCACGCGGTACACGGCCATGTCGTCGGTGAGCAGGCCGTGCATGCGGATGTATTTGAAGCCGGCGTCGCGCTTGATTTCGGCCAGCTGCTGCTGCCAGTCCGCGCGCAAGCCTTCGTTGGCGCGGCCGGCGCCTACCGAAAAATTAAAGGTGGCAGGCAGCGGGCCGGCAATCTGCTTGATGTTGACGTCGATGACGCGTTGCTGCGCCAGTGCGATGGACGGCGCCAGGCAGGCGGCGGCCAGCAACACGTGCGCGATGTTCTTGATTGGCATTTGTCTCCCTCTTTATTGGATGCACATGGGGTGCACCATTCTGCGAGAGACGATTTAATGTCGCAACACCGAAAATGCGTTTTCGCGGTTACGAAATATGCCAAATGGTTACAGCAGTTCCTCGGCGGGGCCGAAGAATTCATAGCGCGCCTGCGCCGGCGGCACGCCCAGCGCCTGCAGGCTTGCTTTCACGCTGCGCATGAAGGCCGTGGGGCCGAGGAAGTAGGCATCGATATCGGTGGCGGGCAGCCACTGCGCCAGCAGGTTCTGGTCGAGCAGACCCACCGCGTGCGGCGCCGCGCCTTCGCCGTCGTGCTCCGCGTAGCAGTAGTGATGGCGCAGTTGCGGGTACTGGTCCGCCAGCGTGTCGATATGATCGCGGAACGCGTGCACCTTGCCATTGCGCGCCGCGTGGATGAACACCACCTGGCGGTTGGCGCGCAGCGCCGTCGTCAGCATGGCCAGGGTAGGGGTGATGCCCACGCCGCCGCTGATCAGCACCACGGGGCGTTCGCCCGGCTGCAGGATAAACGCGCCCGATGGCGCGTACAGGTCGATGGTGTCGCCCACCTGCAGTGCATCGTGCAGGTGATTCGATACGACGCCGCCCGTTTCGCGCTTGACGCTGATGCAGTACGACTCCAGGTTGCTGGCGGCCGACAGCGAGTACTGGCGCTTGTGCTCCCTGCCGTCGATGTCGAGCCGCACGCCGATGTACTGGCCGGGCTGGAAGTCCTTCACCGGCGCGCCATCCACGGGGCGCAGCACGAAGCTGGTGATTTCCGCGCTTTCCACGGTTTTGCGTACCAGCGTAAAGGCGCGGGTACCGAGCCAGCCGCCCGGCGCTGTCGCCTGCGCCGCGTAGGCGCTGCGTTCGGCGCCGATCAGGATGTCGGCCAGCTGGCCGTAGGCCGCGGCCCAGGCATCGATCACGGCGCCGGTGGCGACGTCGGCGCCAAGCACTTCGCGGATTGCCTTGAGCAGCGAGGCGCCCACCAGCGGGTAGTGCTCGGGCAGGATCTGCAGCGACACGTGCTTGTTGACGATGGTGGCCACCAGCGGGCCCAGTTGGTCGAGCGATTCGATATGGCGCGCGTAGCACAGCACGGCCGAAGCGAGTGCGCGCTGTTGCGTGCCGCCGTTCTGGTTCGACTGGTTAAACAGCGGCAGCACCTGCGGAAAATCCTGGAACAGCGTCTGGTAAAAATGACGGGTGAGCGTTTCGCCGTGTGCTTCGAGCAGGGGAACGGTGGCGGTGATCAGGGCGGTCTGGGATGGGGTAAGCATGGTGCAAGCCTCAGGGTCGGTGAACAATGACTGGCAGTGTAGCGAGAAAATTCTAAACATGCAAATGAAATACTTGTTTAAGGAATTTACATTTACAAGCACTGTTGAAAATACTATATTGATAAGTCATCGCCACCCCGGCGTCCCTTTCGAGAGGAACATCATGGCTATCCGCACCCTTACCGCTATCTGGACCGGTCCCACCGGAAGCGCCACCGCCGTAGTGACGCTGGACACCGACCTGGTCACCACCACGCCCGGCGGCGCCATCAACATCGACCAGGTGCAGGACCTGACGCTCACGGTACAAGGTGCGCGTGCTGGCAATGGCACCTACGGCAAGGCCGATTTCAGCGCACTGCAGTTTTACTCGAATTTCCCTCTCGATTTCAGCAAGCCGCTAGTGGGGCAAACCGGCGGCAGCGCCGATTTTTCTTTCGGCACGCTCGATGCACTGGGAAGCGCGGGCGACTTCAATCCGGTGTCGGCAGGCGGCGCTACTACGCCGGTTGGCGTGGCCGCTTTCACCATCGTTACCAACGGCGGCAATGAGCCGTCGGACATTCTCAAGATCGCCTCCATCAATCCGTAACTGTTCCACCTTGGCCACCGCGCCTGTGCGCATGGCGGCCAATATCATTCGTCCGCTTGGTGAATTTCGCAATTGCGGCAGCTGCGTGCAGCTTGCAGAATCAACGCAAAATAAAACCCAGCGAGACACTCAATGACGTATTTCCTCCGCCGCGCCTGCGCGAGCCTGGTGCTGGCGTGCGCGGTTGCCGCCACCGCACATGCCGCCGCCAGCAGGCAACTGCCGGTGTACCAGGGCGCGCCGCCGTCCTCCTACCATCTCACCGTTGCCGACTCGGAATCGAGCAGGATGCTGGAAGGCGAGCGCACGTCGGTGCCGCCGCCGCCCGATGTGCCAGGCCGCGAGGTGATTGCCACCCGCTCCGGCAAGGAACTGACGCTGCAATGGAAAGACGCCTGGTACGCGGCACTGCGCGTGGACGGCGGCCGTCCGCTCGACCTGCGGCCTTACCTGGCGCGCGGCGTGATGGCGCTCGATGTCAAGGTCGACGACCTGGCCCGGGGCGGCGTATCGTTCAAGGTTGGCTGCGGCGAGCAGTGCGAACGCTTCGTGTCGTACGTGGTGCCGGCGCGTGCGGCGCAAGGCAAGGGATGGCAGCATCTGTCTTATGCGATGAGCTGCTTCGTGCGCGACGGCGCCGATTTTTCCGCCGTCAAGCTGCCGTTCGCGCTGGAGGCCACCGGCGCCGGCAAGGTGTCGATCGCCAATGTGCGCTTCGTGGCCTCGGGCACGCCCACCATGGCGTGCCCGGACTACCGCACGGCGTCGGTCACGCCGGCCAAACTCGAAGAATCGTGGTCCATCGACTGGTGGACGCCGCGCCACGAGAAAAAACTGGCAGAAGCCAAGGCCCTGGGTCCGCAGGCGCAGGTCGTGTTCATCGGCGACTCGATCACCGAGGGCTGGGAAAAAAGCGGTGCGCCGGTGTGGGACAAGCATTACAAGGACCTGAACGCGCTGGCGCTGGGCTTTGGCGGCGACCGCACCGAGAACGTGCTGTGGCGCCTGCAGCACGGCGAGGTGGACGCCATCGCGCCCAAGGTGGCGGTGCTGATGTTCGGCACCAATAACACCGGCTACCGCAAGGAAGACCCGGCCACCACGGCGGCCGGCATCCGGCGCAATATCGACGAGCTGCGCCGCCGCCTGCCGGATACCAAGATCCTGCTGCTGGCGGTCTTCCCGCGCGGCGCCGGCGCCAACGACGAACTGCGCCGCATCAATGACCGGGTAAATGCCATCATCGCCGGTTATGCCGATAACCGGCAGGTGTACTACCTCGATATCGGTAAAGCCTTTTTGCAGGCCGATGGCACGCTGTCGAAGGAGGTCATGCCCGACCTGCTGCATCCGAACCGCAAAGGCTACGAAATATGGGCCGAAGCGATGGCGCCCACGCTCGATCGACTGCTCGGCCGCGCAGCGGCTGCTCCGTATGCGTGGCGGCCGGTGGCCATCGGCGGCAGCGGCTTTATTTCGGGGATCATCCCCAGCAAAACGCAGCAAGGCCTGGTCTACCTGCGCACCGACGTCGGTGGCGCCTATCGCCGCGATGCCGCCGGCGGCCGCTGGGTGGCGCTGATGGATTGGGTGTCGGACAAGGAAACCGGTGTGCTGGGCGTGGAGTCGATCGCCACCGATCCCAACGCGCCCAACAAGGTCTACATGTCCACCGGCGTGGAGTACCTGAACGGGGGCGCCAGCGCCATCCTCAAGTCCGACAATTACGGCGACAGCTTCACCAGGATCGACGTCACCAGCCAGTTCAAAATTCACGGCAACGGCATGGGGCGCGGCAATGGCGAAAAGCTGCAGGTGGATCCTGTCAACGGTAAAATTTTATACATCGGCACGCGCGCCAACGGCATCTTCAAAAGCGTGGACGAGGGCCTGACGTGGCAGCACCTGCCGGGGCTGAACGTGACCACCACGCCACCGAACAAGAACGGCGTGAGCTTCGTGGTGCTCGATGCCGCCCGCAAAAATGCCGATGGTACGCAGCGCCTGTTTGCCGGCATCTCGCGCTTCGGCAAAAACGGTCCGAATATGTACGTGTCCAACGACGCCGGCAAAACCTTTGCCCCCATGGCCGGCGGTCCTGCGCACCTGATGCCGCACCGAGCGGTGCTGGCGGGCGGCGCCCTGGTGGTCACGTTTGCCAAGGGCGCCGGACCGTGGGGCGACGTGGCCAATGGCGAAGGGCTGGAAGAGGGTGGCGTGTGGCGCTACGATATTGCCGCCGGCACGTGGCGCGATATTTCGCCGCCGCTCAATCGCGCGTTTGCCGGCATCACGGTGGATCCCACCAACCCGCAGCGCATGATCGTCTCCACCATCAGCTACTATCGCTACTCGAAGGGCCGCATGGGCGACCAGTTTTACGAAACGCTCGATGGCGGCAAAAGCTGGACCAGCGTGGTGGACCAGGGCGTGAAGATCGACCCCAATGGCGTGAGCTGGATCGCCGGCAGCTTCATGCACTGGGCCGCGAGCATCGAGTTCGATCCGTTCGACCCGCGCACGGTCATGGTCGTTTCGGGCAATGGCCTGTTCGTCTCCCGCGACATTCATGCCACGCCGGCCGTGTGGAAGTTCGACGACGACGGTATCGAGGAATCCGTACCGCTTAACCTGGTGAGCATTGCTGGCGGGCCGGTGATTTCCGCCATCGGCGACTACGACGGCTTCCGCCATACCGACGTGACGCAGTACTCGCCCATCCATACACCCAGCATGGGCACCACCTGGGGCCTCGACTACGCGGCGCAGAATCCGGACGTGGTGGCGCGCGTGGGAAGCGCCATGTACATCTCGCGCGATATGGGCGTGACGTGGAAGCAGACGCCCAAGATCAATGGCCAGAAGGGGCAGCTGGCGCTCAGTGCGGACGGCGGCACCATCGTCCACAGCCCGGAAAAATCGGCCGTCAGTTTCTATAGCCGCGACAGTGGCGCCAGCTGGCAGCCCGTATCGGGCCTGGATGGCGCCCGGCCCGTGGCCGATCCCGGCAACGCCGCCATGTTCTATGCACTGCGCGACACCAGCTTCCTGGTGAGCCGCGACGGTGGCGCCAGTTTTACGCCCACCGCCACGCTGGCGTCGCCGGCCCGGTCGCGCGCCGTGGTGCGCGCCGCGCCCGGGCGCACCGGGGACGTGTGGGTGCCGCTGTATGACGGCGGCCTGGCGCGCTCGCAGGATGCCGGCGCCACCTTTGCCAACCTGCCCGGCGTGACCTACGCGGCGGCCGTGGGCTTCGGCAAGGCAGCGCCGGGCGCCGAGTATCCCGCCGTGTACATCTGGGGCACGGTGGGCGGCGTGCGCGGCGTGTTCCGCTCCACCGACACCGGCGCAAGCTGGCTCAGGATCAACGACGACCGGCACCAGTACGGCGGTCCCGGCGACGCCCAGTTTGTCGTGGGCGACGCCAACACCTTCGGTGTTGTTTATATGAGTACCGCCGGCCGCGGCATCGTTTTCGGCCGGCCGCTGGCAAATCAGGCAGTCCAGGCGCCGGCGCCGTAGGCCCGGTGCTCCTGCAGACAAGGAGAATTTACTTACGGTAACAAAATTTCATCTGAGTTCATCTATGCGGTGACGGAACCATGTCACAATACGAGTCGCGCTATGGAGATGGCGCGCTGGCTTGTGTCGTCCCGATAGAGGTAGTTGGATATGCAGATGAAGTCTCATCGTATCGCACTGTTATTTAACGCAAACAAGATATTCGACCGCGAGATCATCGCTGGCGTGGCCGCGTATCTGAGCAGCACCCGTGCCGCCTGGGACCTGTTCCTGGAGGAGGATTTTCGCTTGCGCCTGTCCGGCCTGGAAAGCTGGCATGGCGACGGCATCATCGCCGACTTCGACGATCCGGCCGTGGCTGCGGCGCTGTCGCGCAGCCGTATCCCGGTGGTGGCGGTGGGGGGCTCGTACGCCGACGACGCCAGCTACCCGGACGCCCGCGTACCCTACGTGGCGACCGATAACTTCAAGCTGATCAAGCTGGCGCGCGACCACCTGATCGAGGCCGGCCTGCGCAACTTTGCCATGTTCAGTCTGCCCGAGGCGCAGGAAAACCGCTGGGCCCAGGAGCGCGAGCGCGCCTTCCGCACGCTGATGGCCGACGACAAAATGGAAGCCCAGGTGTACCGGGGCCTGGGCACCAGCGCCGCCGCGTGGGACGAGGCGGTGGAGCAGCAAATCCAGTGGTTGCACAGCCTGCCCAAGCCGGTGGGCATCATTGCCGTCACCGACGCGCGGGCGCGCCAGCTGATGCAGGCCTGTATCATCGCCGGCATCGAGGTGCCGGAGCAGGTGGCGCTGATCGGCATCGACAACGACCCGCTGGCGCGCATGCTCACCCGTATTCCGCTCAGTTCCGTTATCCAGGGCGCGCAGGAGATGGGGCGCACCGCCGCCCAGCTGCTTGACCAGATGCTGCACGGCGCGCGCCTGCAAGGCACGCGGGTGTTGGTGCCGCCGATGGGCATCAACGTGCAGACGTCCACCCGCCACGAAGCGCCCAAGCACCCGCACGTGATGCGCGCGCGCCACTTCATCCGCCAGTACGCGTGCCAGGGCATCAAGACCCACCAGGTGGCCGAGTACGTGGGCATCTCGCGCTCGTCGCTGGAATCGTACTTCCGCCAGGAGCTCGATTGCAGCGTGCACGACGTGATCCTGCGCTTCAAGCTCGATGCCGCCACCGACATGCTGGCGCAGGGCGACCGGTCGATTGCCGACGTGGCGCTCAGTTGCGGGTTCACGTCGGTGCAGTACATGCACGCGGTATTCAAGCGCGAACTGGGGTGCACGCCGCGCGCTTACCAGGACCAGGCCAGGAATCGGGCCAAGGCCGTCGCCGGAGAGCAAGTCTGCGCGTAAATCATGACCGCGCTTGGTGAGTTTCATAATTGCCGCTCCCGGTGAATAGGGTCAAAATCCTCTCGCAGTTTGCCTGCATGCCTGGAGAGAGAGAGACCTTGGAAAATAATATCAATGCAATGCTGCCGGACGATATGCGCCGCGCAGTACTGGTGGGCCGCGTCTGGCGCAACGACGGGCCGACCGTGGTCGCCGTGCGCAACGGCGACGTGTTCGACATCGGCGCCCACGCCCCCACCATGGCCGATTTGCTGGAGCGCGACGACGCGCTCGACATCGCGCGCAGCGCGCCCGGCGTATCGCTGGGCACTGTTCAACAGCTGCTGGCCGAGGCCATCGCCGGCACCGCTGCCGGCGGCACGCAGTTGCTGGCTCCGTGCGACCTGCAGGCTATCAAGGCCTGCGGCGTCACCTTTGCCGTAAGCCTGCTCGAACGCGTGATCGAAGAGCAGGCCAAGGGCGATCCGGCCCGCGCCAATGCGCTGCGCGCAGACATCCAGACTATCATCGGCTCCGACCTGTCGGCGATCCGTCCCGGCTCGCCCGAGGCGGTCAAGCTCAAGGAAAGCCTGATCGCGCGAGGCCTGTGGTCGCAGTACATGGAAGTGGGCATCGGCAAGGACGCCGAAGTGTTTTCCAAGGCGCAGCCGATGGCCGCCGTGGGCAGCGGCGCCGACGTCGGTTTGCACCCGGACTCAAAATGGAACAACCCGGAGCCGGAAATCGTGCTGGCCGTGAACAGCCGCGCGCAGGTGCGCGGCGCCACGCTCGGCAACGACGTCAACCTGCGCGACATCGAAGGCCGCAGCGCGCTGCTGCTCGGCAAGGCCAAGGACAACAACGGTTCGTGCGCGATCGGCCCGTTCATCCGCCTGTTTGACGAGCACTTCACCATCGACACCGTGCGCAACGCGGAAGTGCGCATGCTGATCGAAGGCCGCGACGACGACTTCCGCCTGGAAGGCAGCAGCCGCATGCGCGAAATCAGCCGCGATCCGCTCGACCTGGTGGCCCAAACCTGCGGCCCGCATCACCAGTACCCGGATGGCTTCATGCTGTTCCTGGGGACCATGTTCTCGCCGATCAAAGACCGCGATGCAGCCGGCGGCGGTTTTACCCATCACCTGGGCGACCGCGTGACCATCGCTACGCCGTCGCTGGGCGTATTGGTCAACACCGTGCAGCGTAGCGACCAGATTGCGCCCTGGACGTACGGCACCCGCGCGCTGCTGGAGCGGGCACGTTCGGCGCCGGTGGCGTCGGCAGTGCAACCGAAGGCCAAGGCCACGTTCGAGCAGGCGGTCTATCCCAGCCTGGCCGGCAAGCGCGTGATCGTTACCGGCGGCGGCAGCGGCATCGGCGCCGGCATGGTGGAAGCGTTTGCGCGCCAGGGCGCGCGCGTGCATTTCCTCGACATCGCCGATGCCGAATCGCTGGCGCTGCAGGCCGGCCTCGCCGGGTTGACCGTGCCGCCCGTGTACGTGCCGTGCGACCTGACGGACCTCGACAAGGTGGCGGCGGCGCTGGCCGCCATCGGCCCGGTCGATGTGTTGATCAACAACGCTGCCAATGACGACCGCCACACGCTGGCGGAAGTGACCCCGCAGTACTGGGAAAACCGCATGGCCGTCAATCTGCGCCACCAGTACTTCTGCGCCCAGGCCGTGGCCGTGGGCATGCAGGCACAGGGCAGTGGCGTGATCCTGAACTTCGGTTCGATCTCGTGGCACCTGGCGCTGCCGGACCTGACGCTGTACATGACCGCCAAGGCAGCCATCGAAGGCATGACGCGCGGCCTGGCGCGCGACCTCGGACCATCGAATATACGCGTCAACTGCATCGTGCCCGGCGGCGTGCGCACGCCGCGCCAGGAAGCGCTGTGGCATACGCCGGACGAGGAAGCGCGCATCCTGGCCGGCCAATGCCTGAAGCAGCGCGTGGAAGTGGACGACGTGGCGGCGCTGGCGCTGTTCCTGGCGTCGGACAGCGCGGGCCGTTGCAGCGGCCGCGATTATTTCGTCGATGCCGGCTGGTACGGAGCATAAGGCCATGAGCAACGACAAGATGAGCAACGACAGGATGAGCAACGACCTGAGCGAAGTGAACGACATGAGCAAACGTGTTGTCGGCGAGGCGCCACGCCGCTATCGCTCGCAAGACTGGTTCGACAACCCCGATCACATCGACATGACCGCGCTGTATCTTGAGCGCTTCATGAACTACGGCATCACGCCCGAAGAACTGCGCTCGGGCCGGCCCATCATCGGCATCGCCCAAAGCGGCAGCGACATCAGCCCGTGCAACCGCATCCACCTGGAACTGGCCAAGCGCGTGCGCGACGGCATCCGCGATGCCGGTGGCATCGCGATGGAATTCCCGCTGCATCCGATCTTTGAAAACTGCCGCCGCCCCACCGCCGCCATCGACCGCAACCTGGCGTACCTGGGACTGGTGGAGATTTTGCACGGCTACCCGATCGACGCCGTGGTGCTCACCACCGGCTGCGACAAGACCACGCCGGCGCAGGTCATGGCGGCATCGACGGTGGACATTCCCGCCATCGTGCTGTCCGGCGGCCCAATGCTCGATGGCTGGTTCGAGGGAGAACTGGCCGGCTCCGGCGCCGCGATCTGGAAGGGCCGCCGCCAACTGGCGGCCGGCACCATCGACAACGAAAAATTCCTGCAGATTGCAGCTGCCTCCGCGCCGTCGGCAGGACACTGCAACACCATGGGCACGGCATCGACCATGAACGCGATTGCCGAAGCGCTGGGCATGTCGCTCACCGGCTGCTCGGCGATTCCCGCACCGTACCGCGAGCGCGGCCAGATGGCGTACGAGACCGGGCGCCGCATCGTGGAGATGGCCAAACTCGATATCAAGCCGTCGAGCATCCTCACGCGCGACGCGTTCCTGGATGCCATCGTCACCAATGCAGCCATTGGCGGCTCCACCAACGCCCAGCAGCACATCGTGGCCATGGCGCGCCATGCGGGTGTGGAACTGAAGTCCAGCGACTGGATGGAATACGGTCACGCCGTGCCGCTGCTGCTCAACATGCAGCCGGCCGGTAAATTCCTCGGCGAGCGGTTCCACCGCGCGGGCGGCGTGCCGGCCGTGATGTGGGAACTGGAGCAGCAGGGCATGCTGCGCTCGGACCGCGCCACGGTCACGGGCCGCACCATGCGCGAGAATCTCGAAGGCCGCGAAACGGTGGACCGTGAAGTAATCTACCCGTTTGCCGAACCATTGAAAACCGATGCCGGCTTCTTCGTCCTGAAGGGCAACCTGTTCGACTTCGCCATCATGAAGACGTCGGTGATTTCCGAGGCGTTCCGGGCGCGGTACCTGAGCGCGCCGGGCAAGGAAAACGTGTTCGAATGCCGCGCCATCGTGTTCGACGGTTCCGGCGACTACCATGCCCGCATCAACGATCCGGCACTCGCCATCGACGAGGACTGCATCCTGGTCATCCGCGGCGCAGGCCCGGTGGGCTGGCCCGGTTCGGCCGAAGTGGTGAACATGCAGCCGCCCGATGCGCTGGTCAAGCGCGGCATCAACTGGCTGCCCACGCTGGGCGACGGCCGCCAGTCCGGCACGTCGGACAGCCCGTCGATTTTGAATGCTTCGCCCGAGAGCGCGGTGGGCGGCGGGCTGGCCTGGCTGCGTACCGGCGACCGTATCCGCGTGGATTTGAACGCGGGCCAGTGCGACGCGCTGGTGCCGGTGGACGAGTGGGAAGCACGCAAACAGGACGGCATTCCGGCGTATCCCGCCAGCCAGACGCCGTGGCAGGAAATTTATCGCAGCACGGTAGGCCAGATGGAGCATGGCGCTGTGATGGAACTGGCGGTACCATACCGGGCCGTGGCCGATACCCTGCCGCGCCATAATCACTAGTTGGGCATAGACCTGGCAGTTTGTGTCCATGTAACACAAGAGCACTAGAAACAGGAGACGAATCAAATGAAAAACATCCTCAAATCGGCCGCCATCGCGGTCATGCTGGTATGCGCAGGCGGGAACGCCATGGCGGATGCCAAGAATCCGAAAATCGGCTTTTCCATCGACGACCTGCGCCTGGAGCGCTGGGCGCGCGACCGCGATTACTTTGTCGCCGCCGCCGAAAAGCAGGGCGCCAAGGTGTTCGTGCAATCGGCCGATGCCAGCGAACAGCGCCAGATCGCCCAGATCGAAAACCTGATTTCGCGTGGCGTCGATGTGCTGGTGATCGTGCCATACAACGCCACGGTGCTGAACAACGCGGTGCGCGAAGCGAAAAAGGCCAAGATCAAGGTAGTGTCGTACGATCGCCTGATCCTCAATGCCGACGTGGATGCCTACATCTCGTTCGATAACAAGAAGGTGGGCGAGCTGCAGGCCAAGGGCGTGCTGGCCGTCAAACCCAAGGGCAACTACTACCTGCTGGGTGGCGCCCCCACCGACAACAACGCCAAGATGCTGCGCGAAGGCCAGCTGGCCGTGCTGCAGCCGCTGATCGACAAGGGCGACATCAAGGTGATCGGCAAGCAGTGGGTGAAGGACTGGAGCCCGTCCGAGGCGATGGCCATCATCGAAAACGCGCTCACCGCCAACGGCAACAAGCTCGATGCGGTCGTGGCATCGAACGATGCCACGGCCGGCGGCGCGGTGCAGGCGCTGGCTTCGCAAAAGCTCGACGGCAAGGTGGCCGTATCGGGCCAGGATGCCGACCTGGCGGGCGTGCGCCGCGTGATCGCCGGCACCCAGACCATGACCGTGTACAAGCCGCTGAAACTGATCGCATCGGAAGCGGCCACGCTGTCTATCCAGCTGGTGCGCGGCCAGGCTCCGGCCTATAACGCCAAGATCAACAACGGCTTCAAACAGGTCGATACGCGTCTGCTGGAACCTACGCTGCTCACCAAGGCCAACGTGGATACCGTGGTCACCGACGGCTTTTACACCAAGGCCCAACTGGCCGCCAAGTAAGCTGGTCCGGTTAGCGCTATCTGCGCCGGGGAGCATGCGCCGCATGCTCTCCCATCGTCACCTCTACGAGAACTTTGTATGTCCGGCTATTTGCTAGAAATGAAGGGTATCGCCAAAAAATTCGGCGGTGTTCCAGCGCTCGACGGCATCGACCTGCAACTGAAGGCCGGTGAGTGCATCGGCTTGTGCGGCGAGAACGGCGCCGGCAAATCGACGCTGATGAAAGTGCTGTCGGCCGTGTACCCGCACGGCACCTGGGACGGGGAGATTCTGCTCGACGGAAAGCCGCTCGAAGCGCAGTCGATCCGCGAGAGCGAGGCAGCCGGCATCGTAATCATCCACCAGGAGCTGATGCTGGTGCCCGAGCTGTCGGTCACGGAGAATCTGTTCCTCGGCAACGAGATCACGCTGCCCGGCGGCCGCATGGATTATCCGGCCATGAATCAGCGCGCCGAAGCACTGCTGAAGGAACTGAACCTCACCGATGTCAACGTGGTGCTGCCCGTATCCACGTACGGCGGCGGTCACCAGCAGCTGATCGAGATCGCCAAGGCGCTCAACAAGAACGCGCGCGTGCTGATCCTCGACGAGCCGTCGTCGTCGCTCACCGCCAATGAAATCGCGGTGCTGCTCGATATCGTGCGCGGCCTGAAGGCCAAGGGCGTGGCGTGCGTGTACATCTCGCACAAGCTCGACGAAGTGGAAGCGATCTGCGACACCATCGTGGTGATCCGCGACGGCAAGCATATCGCCACCACGCCCATGGACCGCATGGATGTGAACCAGATCATCGCGCAAATGGTCGGGCGCGCAATGAACCAGCTGTACCCGACGTTGGCGCGCACGCCGGGCGACGTCGTGTTCGAGGCGCGCAACGTCACGTGCTACGACCTCGATCGGCCCGAGCGCAAGAAGGTCGACAACGTCTCGTTCGCGCTGCGGCGCGGCGAGATTCTCGGCATCGCCGGCCTGGTAGGGGCGGGGCGCACCGAGCTGGTCACCGCGCTGTTCGGCGCCTATCCCGGCCGCTGCGAGGCGGAAGTATGGCTCGAAGGGAAGCGCATCGACAGCCGCACGCCGCTCAAGGCGATCCGCTGCGGGCTGGCGCTGGTGCCGGAAGACCGCAAGCACCACGGCATCGTGCGCGACATGGACGTGGGCCAGAACATCACTCTGTCGGTGCTGGGCCGCTTTGCGCGCTTTACCCGCATCGACCGCGAGGCCGAACTGGCGGTGGTAAGCGAGGAAATCGCCCGCCTGGGACTTAAAACAGCCAGCCCGTTCCTGTCGATCACGTCGCTCTCGGGCGGCAATCAGCAAAAGGCGGTGCTGTCCAAGATGCTGCTCACCAGGCCGAAAGTGCTGATCCTCGACGAACCCACGCGCGGCGTGGACGTCGGCGCCAAGTTCGAAATTTATAAACTGATGCTGGAACTGGCAGCGCAAGGCATGTCGATCATCATGGTGTCGTCGGAACTGGCCGAGGTGCTGGGCGTGTCCGACCGCGTGCTGGTGATGGGCGAAGGAAAACTGCGCGGCGATTTCGTCAACCAGAACCTGAGCCAGGAAACCGTGCTGGCTGCCGCCCTCACGCACTAGGCACTGACGTACCTGCCCGGACCTATCGATTCATTCGTGAAAACTATGCAAACCACTCAATTCAAACAGCTGTTCACGCAATACAAAATCCTGGCGCTGCTGATCGCGATTGCCATCATCTGGGCCTTTTTCAGCTGGAAGACCGAGAGCGGTTTCATCTCGCCGCGCAACCTGTCCAACCTGATGCGGCAGATGGCGGTGACCGGCATCGTCGCCTGCGGCATGGCGTTCGTGATCATCGCCGGCGAAATCGATCTGTCGGTCGGCTCGCTATTGGGGCTGTTGGGCGGGATCGCGGCGGTGCTCGATGTCACGCACGGCATGCCGCTGCCGGCCACCATCGCGGTGGTGCTGGCGTGCGGCCTGGTACTGGGCCTGTTCAACGGCTACCTTACCGCCTACAAGGGCATCCCTTCATTTATCGTGGGGCTGGGCGGCATGCTGGCCTATCGCGGCATCGTGCTTGGCGTGACCGGCGGCTCCACGGTGGCGCCGGTGTCCGAACCGCTGGTGAACCTGGGGCAGGGCTACCTGTCGCCGCAACTGGGCGTGGTGCTGGGCGTGGGCCTGTTCATCGTAGCCGTGGTGCTGTCGCTGCGCCAGCGCGCCAGCCTGGCGCGCCACGGCTTGCCGGTGCCGGCCATGTGGCAGGACGGCGTGCGCCTGGCCGCCATCGGCCTGGTGCTGTTTGCGTTCGTGCGCACCCTGAACAGCTACGAAGGCATTCCGCTGCCGGTGCTGCTGCTCCTAGCGCTGTTGGGCATCTTCAGCTACGTGGCTACGCAAACGGTGTTTGGCCGCCGCATCTACGCCGTGGGCAGCAATATGGAGGCCACCCGGCTGTCCGGTGTGAACGTGCAGGCGGTCAAGCTGTGGATTTTCGGCTTGATGGGCGCGATGTGCGCGCTGGCGGGCCTGATCAACACTGCGCGCCTGGCCGCCGGCTCGCCGTCGGCCGGCACGTCGGGCGAGCTCGATGCGATTGCCGCCTGCTTCATCGGCGGCACGTCGATGCGCGGCGGCTCCGGCACCGTATACGGCGCGTTGATCGGCGCGCTGGTGATGGCGAGCCTCGATAACGGCATGTCGATGCTGGACGTGGACAGCTACTGGCAGATGATCGTCAAGGGCGCGATCCTGACGCTGGCAGTGTGGGTGGACGTGGCCACGCGGTCGGCACGCCGATAATCCGGCGGGTTGTCGGATACACGCGACGCTTGCTCATTATCATTCCCGTGCTTGGTGAATTTCGCAATTGCCGCACGATTGCGTAACTTGCAAAATCTTCATATAGATTCGCCGGGACCGGGGGCGCAGACCTCCGAGTCACCAGGCGACGAAAAATAACGATAAGCGAGACAGACACCCCATGACGATCAAGCCTCCGCGCTGCCCAGCGCCCGCGCCCTTGCGCCCCGCCTTGCAAACGATTTCAAGCGCAGCAAAGCTGCATATCACCAGTCGTAGAGCACCACCTACCAGGCCGCAGAGCCTTGATCAAACCGTATAACTTTGGAGAGCATCGATGAATCACACCTTTAAGAAAACCGCGATTGCCATGGGCCTGGCCCAGATGGCGATCATGCTGAGCGCCGGCGCCCAGGCCCAGAACACCGACAATGCCGCCACCGTCAACACCGCCGCCGCACCGGCGGGCGAGCCGGTATCGGTGGTCGTTACCGGCCAGCGCGCGGCGCTGCAATCGGCACAGAAGATCAAGCAGAATGCTGACGAGGTGGTCGATTCCATTTCCGCCGACGATATCGGCAAGCTGCCTGACCGCTCGGTGACTGAGGTGCTGCAGCGCGTCTCCGGTGTGACCATCGACCGCGCCATGGCGCGCAGCGACCCCGATCACTTCTCGGTCGAGGGTTCCGGTGTATCGGTGCGCGGTTTGAGCTACGTGCGCTCGGAACTCAATGGCCGCGATTCGTTTTCGGCCAACGGCGGCCGCTCGCTGAGCTTCGAGGACGTACCGCCGGAGCTGATGTCCGGCGTGGATATCTACAAGAATCCATCGGCGGAACAGGTGGAGGGCGCCATCGGTGGCCTGATCAACCTGCGTACCGCGCTGCCGTTCGACTACAAGGGCTTCAAGGCCGCGATTTCCGGTTCCGAAACCCACTCCGAACTGCGCAAGGGCAAAGCCTCGCCATCCACGTCGGGCATGGTATCGAACCGCTGGAAAACCCCGATCGGCGAAATCGGCGCGCTGGTGGATCTGGCCTATTCGGAGTCCGCCACCCGCACCGACGCGATCCAGGTGGAGCCGTACTACCAGCGTGTGCTTGACGGTAAAACCGTATGGGTGCCGAAGGGCGCGCAATGGCGTTCGCTCAACTTCGATCGCACGCGCGAAGGCGCCTACGGCGCCTTGCAGTGGAAGCCGAACAGCCAGCTCACCACCAGCCTCACCGTCTTCAAATCGAAATACAAGATGCAGTGGGACGAGCAGGCGATCTTTGCCGCCTCCGATCCGTACAACATCGCCGTGACCAATGGCGTGTATGGCGCCAACGGCCAGTTCCTGAGCGGTACCCTGAGCGACGATCGCGCCACCGGCGCCGGCTCGCGCGAAGGCATCAACTTCAACAACGACACCCGTACCGCGTGGCGCAAGTCCGATACGACCGACCTCGCGTGGAATATGCGCTGGCGGCCGAACGACCGCTGGACCATCACCACCGATCTGCAAAAAATCCGCGCCCATACCGAGAGCGTCGATTCGACCGTGGCCACCGGCCTGAAAATGCGCAAGGAGCAGCTGGACCTGTCGGGCAGCCTGCCGTCGATCTCCTTCGACGCGGCCGACCGCGCCGCACTGGCCGATCCGAACAACTACTACTGGGCCTTCACGATGGAGCACCTGGACCGCGCGAAAGCCGAGTCCAAGGCCGGCAAGATCGACCTGAAATACGACTTCGACCATCCGATCCTGCGCGATATCCGCTTCGGTGCGCGTTTGACCGACCGCGATTCGCGCAACGAGAACTCCAACCCGAGCTATAACTGGCAAGCGGTGTCGGCCACCTGGATGCAGGGCTGGCAAATCCCGGAAGGCCAACTGGCCTACCTGAGCGATCCGCGCTTTGCCGGCGCCACCCAGACGCATTCGTTCGATAATTTCTTCAACGGTAAAATGAGCGTACCGGCCGTGGTGTTCCCGGCAGTGTCGCTGGCCCAGGGCTACCCTGCCAGCTACGCTCAGCTGCACAGCTATCACCAGATCCTGTGCGCGGAAAACGGTACGCCGTGCGACGCCTGGAAACCGGCCACGTTCGGCGGCGACCCTGCCGGCATCAACACCCAGTCCGAGAAAACCAAGGCAGCCTATGCCCAGGCACGCTTCGGCTTCGACGACCTGAAGTACCCGATCGACGGCAATGTGGGTCTGCGCTTCGTGAAAACCGATTCCGTCGCCAGCGGCTACACCGTGTTCAGTTCCTCGGGCAATGCAGGTCCCGGCGTGCCGGTCATCGTGCCATTCGCCCAGGCCGAGAATTTCAACAACAGCTACCGCAACTGGCTGCCCAGCCTGAATCTGCGCATGAAAGCGACCGAGAAGCTGCAGTTCCGCTTTGCATTCGCTTCGGCGCTGTCGCGTCCCGATCCATCGCAACTGCAGGCCTACACCAAGTTGACCCAGAGCGTGGACAACAACACCAACGTCGTCAGCTACACCGGTGAAGCGCTCGGTAACGCCAACCTGCGTCCGATCACCGCCAAGCAGGTGGACCTGACCGCCGAATGGTATTTCTCGCCGGTGGGCTCGTTCACGGTGGCCGTGTTCAACAAGCGCCTCAAGGACATCATCGTCAACCAGACCCTGAACTTCCAGCTGCCCGATACGGCCGGCGTGGTGCACGACTTCGTTACCACCGGTCCGGTCAATGGCGCCAAGGGACGTGCGCGCGGCTTCGAACTGGCCTACCAGCAGTACTTCGACAAGCTGCCGGGCGCCTGGTCCGGCCTGGGCGTGCAAGCCAACTTCACCTTTGTTGACAGCGAGCGTACGCTGTACAACGGCGTGTACTCGCAGTACTGCACCAGCAGCGGCGGCGGGGCAGCGGATTTGAACCTGAACCTGAATGGCTGCGACACCAACGGCACCACGCTCGGCAACCTGCCGCTGGAAAACCTCTCGCGTCAATCGTACAACGTGGCGCTGATGTACGATAAAGGCCCATGGTCGGCGCGCGTGGCGTACAACTGGCGTTCCAAGAGCCTGCAAGGCGTCAACGTGAGCGGCACCAAGGGTACCGATGGTACCGACAGCAATCCGGCCAGCGCCAACTACGGTGCGCACAACGTGGCGTGGGGCCTGCCTACCTGGGCGGACGACTACGGCCAGGCCGATGCTTCGGTCTCGTACAAGATCAATGACCGGATTCAGATCGGCCTCGAAGCGCAAAACATCACCGACTCGAAATACAAGGTGCTGATGCAGCAAAGTATCGGGTTGATGGGCCGCGCATGGTTCTCGTCGGGTCGCCGTTACACTGCTCGCCTGAGCTACAACTTCGAATAAGGATTTGAACGCATGAAGCATACCGTCCGCCAGCTTGTCACTTCGCTTGGTCTTACGATACTGGTCGCAGCTGGCGCGGCGGCCGCGCCCATCCCGGAACTGGTCACGAAGGACGGCCGTCACGCCCTGCTGGTGGACGGCGCGCCGTTCGTCATGTTCGGCGGCCAGGCGCAAAACTCCAGCAACTATCCGCTGGCGCTGAACAAGGTGTTCGCGGCTATCCGCGACGCCAACGCCAATACGCTGGAAATCCCGGTGGCATGGGAGCAAATCGAGGCCACCGAGGGCAAGTTCGATTTCAGTTACGTCGATACGCTGGTGGCCGAGGCGCGCAAGAACAAGGTGCGCCTGGTGCTGCTGTGGTTTGGCACCTGGAAGAACACGGGCGCTAACTATGTACCGGAATGGGTGAAGTTCAATAATGCTCGTTTCCCGCGCATGGTGGACCAGGAAGGCAAGCCGATTTACTGCCTGTCGCCGCAGGGCGAAGAGACGCTGAAGGCCGACAAGAAGGCGTTCGTCGCCCTGATGACGCACATTAAAAAGATCGACGACGTGCAGCGCACCGTGATCATGATGCAGGTGCAGAACGAGGTGGGCACCTACGGCTATGCGCGCGACTACGGCCCCAAGGCCGAGGCGCAGTTCAACGGGCCGGTACCGGCGGAAGTGCTGAAGCATAAAAAATCGCCAGTGGCGCTGGCCGCCAGCGGCACCTGGAAGCAGGTGTACGGCGACTACGCCGACGAGTACTTCCACGCGTATTCCATCGCCAAGTACATCGGAGACATCGCCAAGGCGGGCCGCGACGTCTACAACCTGCCGATGTACGTGAATAATTCGATCCGCGATTCGCTGGAAGAACCGGTCAAACCGTGGAACAAGAACTTTGCCAGCGGCGGCCCCACGTTCGACGTCATCGACATCTACAAGGCGGCAGCGCCGGCCATCGACTTCGCTGCGCCGGACATCTACAGCCCGGATTCGCGCAAGTTCGCCGCCACGCTCGACAAGTTCCAGCGGCCCGACAATGCGCTGGCCGTGCCCGAGATGAGCAACGCCGCTGAATACGTGCGCTACGCCTACCTGGTGCTGGGCCGAGGTGCGATCAACTTCTCGCCGTTCGGCATCGACTACGCGGATTACAGCAATTTCCCGCTCGGTCACAAGGCCACCGACAAGACCATGACCGAACCGTACGGCAAAATCTTCGGCGCATTCCGGCCGATGGAACGCCAGTGGGCCAGGTGGGCGTTCGAAGGCCGCACGTACGGCGTGGTCGAAGGCGACGACCGCCAGCCGCAAAAGCTGGCGCTCAAGGGCTGGAACGCCACCATCTCGTTCCGCGAATGGCAGTTCGGCGAGGCGCAGTATTTCAAGGACGTCAAAGACCTGCCGGCCAATACCGAGAAGCCGAATGGCGGCGTGGCCATCGCGCAGATCGCCGATAACGAATTCATTATCGTGGGCCAGCACGCACGCGTTAAAATCGACAACGCCCAGGGCAAGCCGACCATGTGGGCGCGGGTGGAAGAGGGCTACTACGACAAGTCCGGCAAGTGGATCATGGAGCGCAACTGGAATGGCGATCAGACCGACTACGGCCTGAATTTGACCGGCAATCCGGTGGTGCTGAAGGTGAAGGTCGGGACGTATTGATCGCCGGCCCACGACTATAAAAAATCAGGAGAACCCATGCAATTCAAAGCAATCGTGCCGGCGGCTTCGTGCCTGGCAGTGCTGATGTCCGGCCATGCACTGGCCGGCACCTACGAGAAAACCGCCACCGGCATCGTCGTCAAGCCAGACAACGGCGCCAAGGAGGTGCGGCTCGAGGTCATGAACGACAATATCATCCACGTCGTCAAGACCGACCAGGCGGGCAAGGAACTGACGCCGTCGCTGATGACCGTGGCCGCTCCTGTTAGCGGTACCTTCAACGTCACGGCGCAAGGCAAGGACAAGGTCACGCTCAAGGCCAAGAAAATTTCGGTGGCGGTGTCGCTGGCCACCGGCCAGGTACAGTTCTTCAACGCCGCCGGCAAGGCGTTTCTGACCCAGGCGGCTGAGGAAATCAAGCCGGTGGACGTGGACGGCAAGCCGTTCCTGGCCGTCACCCAGGGATTTAATCATGGCACCAGGGATGCGTACTACGGCCTGGGCCAGCACCAGAATGGCCAGATGAATTTGAACGGCGAAGACGTGCTGCTCATGCAGCACAATATGGTCATCGCCGTGCCGTTCGTGGTGTCTGATAAAAACTACGGCGTTTTATGGGATAACAATTCGATCTCGCGCTTCGGCAACCCCAAGCCGTACGGCTTCCTGTCGCGCGACCTGAAACTGGCGGACGCCGACGGCAAGGCCGGCGGCCTTACCGCGCGCTACTACGTGGACGACAAGCTGGTGCTCACGCGCCAGGAAAAGGACATCGATTACCAGTACCTGAAAGACGTGGCCGAGAACTGGCCCAAGGAACTGGGCGACCCGAAAAAAGCGACCGGCGTGAAAGTGGTGTGGGAAGGCACGCTCACGTCCGACAAGCCGGGCGTGCACAAGATGCAGCTCTATTCGTCCGACTACGCCAAGCTCGATATCGACGGCAAACAGATCATGGACGTGTGGCGCCAGGGCTGGAACCCTTGGTATCACAACTTCGAACTGAAACTCGAAGCGAACAAACCGGTCAAGCTGCACCTGGAGTGGAAACCGTCGGGCGGCATGATCGCCATGACCCACAGCGATCCGCTGCCGGCGCCCGAGCGCCACTCGCTCACGTTCTCGTCGGAAGTTGCGCAGAGCATCAACTACTACGTGATCAACGGCGAGACCAGCATCGACAAGGTGATTGCCGGCTACCGCCACCTGACCGGCGAAGCGCCGATGATGCCCAAGTGGTCGTACGGCCTGTGGCAGTCGCGCCAGCGTTACGAAACCCAGGACCAGTTGCTCGGTGTGCTCAGCGAATACCGCAAGCAGGGCTGGCCCATCGATAACATGGTGCAGGACTGGTTCTACTGGCCGCAGGACGGCTGGGGCTCGCACGACTTCGACAAGACGCGCTTCCCCGATCCGAAAGGCATGGTGGACGAAATCCACAAGAAGAACGCGCGCATCATGATTTCGATCTGGGGCAAATTCTACGAGAACACCAAGAACTACCAGGAGCTGAAACAGAACGGCTACATGTGGACCAAGAACGTCGAGAACGGCGATCTTGACTGGGTGGGACCGGGCTACAAAAACAGCCACTACAACCCGTACACCAAGGGCGCGCGCGATATGTACTATCGCCAGATGAAAAAGGTGGTGGACCTGGGCTTCGACGCCTGGTGGATGGACAACACCGAACCGGACGTGCTGTCCAACACCCGCCTGGCCGACTTCAAAAAGCTGATCGGCCCCACCGTGTACGGCGCCGGCGAAGTCACCTTCAATCCGTATAGCCTGGTGCATACCGAGGGCTTCTACGCGGGTCTGAAACGCGACCAGCCGGACAAGCGCCAGTTCATCCTGTCGCGCTCCGGTTTTGCCGGCATCCAGCGCAACGCCACCGCGCTGTGGAGCGGCGACGTGGTGAGCCGCTGGAACAACCTGTACGACCAGATTTCGGCCGGCGTGCAGATCTCGATGTCGGGCATTCCCAACTGGACCCACGACATCGGCGGCTACGCGCAGGAAGTGCGCTTCCAGACCGGCGACGTCGGTTCGGCGCAGGAAAACCGCGTCACCACCGCCAACCAGGGTACGGCGGAAGACCTCAAGGAATGGCGCGAACTGAACCTGCGCTGGTGGCAGTTCGGCGCGTTCTCGCCGCTGTTCCGCTCCCACGGCGAAGTGGTCAAGCGCGAAATCCACATCATCTCGCCCGAAGGTTCGCCGATGCGCGAATCGATGGTGTGGTACGACAAACTGCGCTACCGCCTGATGCCGTACATCTATTCGACGGCCGCCACCACGCACTACGAGTCGGGCACCATCATGCGCGGCCTGGTGATGGACTTTCCGAATGATGATGCGGTGAAGAATATCGCCGACCAGTACCTGTTCGGCCACAGCTTCCTGGTGGCCCCGGTGTACGAATACGGCGCGCGCGAGCGCAGCGTGTACATGCCCAAGGGCGCGGACTGGTACGATTTTTATACCGGCGAGCTGCACAAGGGTGGCAATCGCGTGACGATCAAGGCGCCGGAAACGCGCATGCCGTTGCTGGTCAAAGCCGGTTCCATCGTGCCGGTGGGTCCCGTCACCCAGTACGTCGATGAAAAGCCCGATGCACCGATCACGTTCAACGTGTACGCGGGCGCGGACGGCACCTTCAGCCTGTACGAGGACGATGGCGTAACGAACGCCTACCTGCGCAAGGAGTTCAGCCGCATTCCGGTGACTTACAACGACAAGACCGGCACGGTTACCATTGGCGCCCGCGCAGGCAGCTACCAGGGCATGGTGGCCAAGCGCGAGTTCCGCGTGCGCTTCATCAAGCCCGGCGTATCGAGCTCGGACAACTTCGACGCCGCCGACAAGGTGGTGAGCTACGAAGGCAAAGCCATTACCATCAAGCGTTAAACTTCCGGAGCCGCTTTGTTCAAATCGTTGATCAAGGCGGCGCCGTGGCTGGCGCTGTCCTTTGTTTTTTCCGCCACGGCCGCAACCGGCGACCTGACGCTGCGGTACCAGCAGCCGGCGCCCGATTCCGACGCCGGCTGGGAACGCGAGGCGCTCCCCATCGGCAACGGCCGCATCGGCGCCATGCTGTTCGGCCAACTGGCGCGTGAGCGTATCCAGTTCAACGACATCACGCTGTGGACCGGCGACGAGAAGGTGATGGGCGCGTACCAGCCATTCGGCGACGTGTACGTGAACTTGCCGGGGCATGAACGCAACACCAGCAACTACGGGCGCAAGCTCGATATCGGACGCAGCCTGCACAGCGTGAGCTACACCCATCAGGGCGTGCAGTTCAAGCGCGAGGCGCTGGCCAGCTACCCGGCGCAGGTGATTGCGGTGCGCCTGTCGGCCAGCCGGCGTGGCCAGTACACGGGTTCCATCGAACTGACCGACATGCACGGCGCGCAGATCGAAGCGCGCGGCGACCGCATCGTCGCCAGCGGTTCGTTACGCGGCTATGCCGTCAAAGGCGGCACGCCGTCGTCCAATGCGATGGATTACGTGAGCCAGGTACAGGTGCGCCACGAGGGCGGCGCCATTGCCATCGACGGCAACCGCATCACGTTTACCGGCTGCGACGCGGTGACCCTGATCCTGGGCGCCGGCACCAGCTACGTGCTGGACGCCGACAAAAAATTCCAGGGCGGGCATCCGCTGGAACGGGTGACAGCGCAGGTGGCTGCTGCGCCCGCGTGGCCTGCATTGCTGGCGCAGCACCAGGCGGATTACCGCGCGCGGTTCGACCGCGTGGCCGTGGACTTCGGCGCTGCCGGCAGCACGCGCCGCGCCCTGCCCACCGACCAGCGCATCGAAGCCTACACCGCGCAGGGCAACGACCCGGAACTGGAAGCGCTGTTCTACCAGTACGGCCGCTACCTGCTCATTTCCAGCTCGCGCGGCGCGCTGCCCGCCAATCTGCAGGGGCTGTGGAACAACAGCCTGACGCCGCCGTGGAACTCGGACTACCACACCAACATCAATGTCCAGATGAATTACTGGCCGGCGGAACCTGCCAACCTGTCCGAGCACGCGCTGCCGTTCCTGGACTTCGTGCAGGGTGTGGCGCCCGTGTACCGGCGGCTGATCGCCGACACCGCAGCAAAAGCGATTGCCAACCCGGAATCGGTGGCGATGGCCGCGCCGGACCTGAGCGGCACGGCGGTACAGCGCGAGGAGACGTTCGTCACGGCAGCCGGCAAGCCGGTGCGCGGCTGGACCTTGCGCACCGAGTCGAATCCGTTCGGCGCCATGGGCTATATCTGGAACAAGACCGGCAACGCCTGGTATGCGCAGCACTTCTGGGAGCACTACGCGTTCACCCAGGACCTGGCCTACCTGCGTGACGTGGCATACCCGGTGATGCGCGAAGCGGTGCACTTCTGGCAGGACAATCTGAAAGTGCTGGCCGATGGACGGCTGGTGGCGCCGCTGGGCTGGTCGCCGGAACATGGCCCGATCGAGGATGGCGTGACGTACGACCAGGCCATCATCTGGGATCTGTTCAACAACACGGCGGAAGCGGCCAGGGTGCTGGGCGATACCGCGTTCGGCGCGGAAGTGGCGGCACTGCGCGACCGGCTGGTGACGCCGCGCGTGGGCAGCTGGGGCCAGCTGCTCGAGTGGATGGAAGAGAAGCGCGATCCGGTGCTGGACCAGCCGGGCGACACGCACCGTCACGTATCGCACCTGTTTGGCCTGTTCCCGGGGCGGCAGATTTCGCCGACCACCACGCCGGCGCTGGCCGCCGCGGCGCGCGTGTCGCTGGACAGCCGGGGCGATGCAGGCACCGGCTGGTCGATGGCGTGGAAGATCGCGTACTGGGCGCGGTTGCTCGATGGTGACCGTGCGTACCGCATGCTGCGCGGGCAACTGGCCAAACCGGGCGCGCGGGCAGCCGTGCAAAAAGGGCCGGGCACGGAAGTGAACAACGCCGGCGGCACGTACGCCAACCTGTTCGACGCCCATCCGCCGTTCCAGATCGACGGCAATTTCGGCGCCACGGCGGCCATCAGCGAGATGCTGCTGCAGTCGCAGAACGGCGAGCTGCATTTGCTGCCGGCGTTGCCGTCGGCGTGGCAGAACGGATCGGTACGTGGATTGCGGGCGCGGGGCGGGTACGAGGTCGATATCGCGTGGCAGGATGGGCAGTTGACTGCAGCGACCGTGCGCCGGGTGGCTGGCGCGGGGGCGGGGCGGGTGCGGTATGGTGCAAAGGCGGTGCCGGTAATGCTCAAGGTGGGCGAGAGCCGGCGGTTCGGCGCGGGGTTGTAGTACGCGTTCGCCAGCTTGCGGTGCTTTATGGCGCCTTGGCCGGATTGAGTGCATTGGATCCCCGCCTGCGCGGGGATGACGGCTCTACCGTCCGTGGCCGCGAATTCGGCAGCCGCCTGCGGAGGGATGACGGCTTTACTGTCCGTGGCCTACGCTTCGTCATTCCCGCGCAGGCGGGAATCCAATTCTGTCACCACACCGTCACGCTCCCACGTCCCGGCAATGAACGCCGCAATAATCGGGTTGATCGCATCCCCGTGCGTAATCGGCCCCATGTGCGCGCCGCGCGTTTCCAGTACCGTGGCATTGGGCAGCGCGGCTGCCAGTTGCGGCGCCAGTCCGCGCGTGGAGATCGGGCTGTGCTGGCCCGCCATGACCAGCGTGCGCACCTTCAGCGCCGCCAGGTCGGCAAACGACACCGGCTCGCCCAGCAGCGCCTGGAAGTCCAGCCGTACCTTGGCAATCATGGCGATCATCTTGTCCTGCGCTGCCGGCGGCGCGGCGTCGAACGCGCCGGGGCGGTTCCAGTAATCGATGAAAATGCGGGTGGCGTCGCGATCCGAAGGCGCCGCGAGTATGGTGTCTACCACTGCCGTGATTTCTACCCTGGACGGGTCGTGCGGCGGCAGCAGGTGGAATGCCACCGGCTCGTGCAGTACCAGCGACAGCAGGCGGTGCGGCATGCGCCGCGCCAGGTGCAGCGCCGAGGCGCCGCCGTACGAGTGGCCTACCAGGTGAAACGGTTCGTCGGGCGCCAGCTCGGCGTCGAGCGCCGCATTGATGGCGTCGATTTCGTGGGCCAGCGTGTGCACATACCCGGCGCCGGAGGCCGCAGCGGGAAACGACGCCGTGCCATACCCCAGCAGGTCGAGCGCCACCGGGCGGTAGCTGTCGCCCAGGTGCGCCGCCAGCGCGGCCCACTGGGCCTTGGAACTCATGGAACTATGGAGCAAAACAATGGCCGGTTTCATGGAGCACGCACGATAAAAGAGGAAGCGCAGATTATACCGATACCGGCATCCGTCTTGTGAAATAGGCAAACGACCCCATGTAGGGTGATTACCACTGGAAAATTATTTTGTACGTTTATGCACAGATAATCCAGGCCAAAAGAGTAGAGTATCGGTATGAATCATTCTAAAAAAGTCGCCGGCGTGGCCGGTATTTTAAGCGTGGTGTGGCTGGGATTGACGGCAGCCGTGGCAGCGAGCCAGAGTCGCCTGTTATTCAACCCGCTGGGCAGCCGGCGCGAAGTGCTCAAGCCGTACAGCGCCGGGCATCGCACGCGCGCGGTAGTCATTCGCGCCAAGGACGGCACCCGCCTGTCCGGCTGGCTGATGACCCCGCGCCTGGCCGGTCCGCATCCGGGCGTGGTGTATTTCGGCGGCCGGTCGGAGGAAGTATCGTGGGTGGCGCGCGATGCCGGCAAGCTGTTCCCCGGCATGGCCGTGCTGGCGGTGAATTACCGCGGCTATGGCGATTCCCATGGCGATCCGGCCGAATCCCATTTTGTCGAAGATGGCCGCATGCTGTACGACTGGCTGATCGACCGCCATCACGTCGATCCCAAGTGGATGGCGGTGGTGGGACGCAGCCTCGGTTCCGGCGTGGCGGTGCAGGTAGCGATGGAGCGCGAGCCGTGCGCCATGGTGCTCATTACGCCCTACGATTCGATCCTGGCCATCGCCAAGCGCAAGTTCCGCACGCTGCCGGTGGAATACGTCCTGCGCCACAAATTCGAATCGGTGAAGTACGCGGAAAAGATCAACGCCCCGGTGTACGTGCTGCGCTCGGAACATGACGACATCGTGCCCCATTCGCACACCGACCTGCTGGTGCAAAAGCTGGGCACCTTGCAGGCCGACGAAATCGTGCCCGGCTCGAACCACATCAACATCCCGTACCTGGAAGAGACCCAGCAACGGATTGCCTACTTCCTCACGGACCGCTTTTACCCGCAGCCCGTGCTCCCCGTGTAAGGTGTCAGGCCGGCTGGCGCGCGCCGGCCTGGCCGCGTTCGGCCACGTGCTGGTGCACCCTGCGCAATCCCATCCACACGGCCGTGATCACCAATGGCACTGCCACGCCTTGCAGGATGTCCGGGTTCACCGGCAGGCCGCCCGCCTTCATGGCCTTGCCGGCGTAACCGATCAGGCCCAGCGTGTAGTACGAAATGGCCACCGCCGACAGGCCTTCCACCGCCTGCTGCAGGCGCAGTTGCTGGGCAGCGCGCGCGTCGAGCGATTGCAGGATCTTGCGGTTCTGACGTTCCTGCTCGATGCCCACGCGGGTGCGCAGCAGGTCGTTGCTGCGGCCGATCCGCTTGGACAGCGCTTCCTGCCGCAGCGCCACCGAGGTACACGTGTGCATGGCCGGCGCCAGCCGGCGGCCCATGAATTCCGCCAGGGTCTGGATGCCGGCAATGCGCACTTCGCGCAGCTCGTGGATACGGGCTTGCACCAGGCTGAAATACGCCTGCGACGCGGCAAACCGGTAGCTGTTATTGACCGAGATTTTCTCCAGCCGCGCCGCCAGGCTGGTGATATGGTGCAGCAGGTTGCTCTCTTCGTGGGCGTCGATGCGCACCTCTTGCGCCGGCAGGTCGGCCTGGACCAGCGTGGCGGTGAGGTCGGCCAGCTCGTTCTCGATGCCGTTCAGCAGCGGCTGCGAGGCTTCAGCGTTCGGTAACCCCAGCAGCGCCATCATGCGGTAGGTTTCGATCTCCAGCAGTCGGCCCACCAGGCGGCCGGACTGGAATTCACGCAGGCCCAGGTCGCGCACCACGAAGCGGGAAAAACCGTCGGGCTGGATCAGGAAGTCGGTCCATACCTCGGCGGCGCCGGCCACCGTGCTGCCCACCAGCGATTTACCCTGGAACAGGGCGCCGATGGCGTCGGTCTTGTCGCTGCCTTCCACATCCGTGCACAACAACACATGGGCGGCCACGATGATCTTGCCGTGCAAGCCGGCGAGCCACTCCTGCGGCACGTGCTGCAGCGGCACCTTCTGGAACGACTGGCGGAATTCCGGATCGGCGTCGGCGCGTTCCACGAACGTGAAGGTGGCAAACTCGGTATGGCATTCCCACTTCAGGCGGAAGCGGCCGAAATCGTGAAAGAAGTAGCGCGCCTGGGCGCCCGGCGCGGCCACGCCGTAGTGGGAACACAGCTGCTGCAGGATCTCGTGCTGGGTGGTGCGGTGGAGCTTTTGCGAAGGGTGGTCCTGCTGCACGTACAGCGCGAAATGGGTCAGGCTTTCCGGCGCCTGCAGTTGCAGGAACGGGCGGGAATGGATTTCGGCCGACAGCGGCACCCGCATCGGGTGATTGAGCTTGGCGAAATCAGCGGTAGCGCGGTATGCGAGGGACATGACCTTCCTTGGAGATTAAAATGAGTTATGTTGCAGTGCAGTATATGACGGTACCATGACGCGCACAACGGGTCCCGCGGGTTACCGGGCGCAAAGCCTGGGGTAAATCAAATCGCAGTGCAGGATTCAGTGGCTGCCGACCGCCATCGCAACAGGGTTAGCCTGCAGGAAAATCCGGTCGTTGATGGCGTCCAATGCCTGCGCGCGGTCCCAGTCGGACGCGGGCAGCGCATCGTCTTGCAGCGATGGCAGCAGGTCGCGCGCATCGGCTTTGCTGTCGGGCGACGTGTGGTCGTCCTTCATTTTGCCACACATGTATTCCAGCACCCGGATAGAGCGGCTGGCATGCATGTCGTGGGTGGCTTTTGCCAGCCAGCTTAGCGCTGGCTGTCAGGCGGCCAGCCGGCGTGGCGCTTTTGCCTGCCTTGCCGGCCTGGCCTGTTCCGGCGCCTGGTGGCTGAACGGACCGTCGTGCAGTTCGCGCAGTGCTTCGTAAGTGATGAACTGGCGTGGACGCACCACGTCGGCGCCGTGCTGGGCGGGCGCGATGCTGACGGTCCACAGGCCCGCTGCTGCGGCCGCGCGCAGCGCCGGCGTGCCGGCATCGATGGCGATGGCGTCCGATGGCTGCGCGCCAATGGCGTGCAGGGCGCGCGCATACGGGCCGGTGGCGGCGGGGCCCTCGAAACTGGCGCCGCCCGTCACTACCGTAAACAAGCTGTTGACGTCCGTGCCAAAGGCGTTGGACAGCAGCGCCGAAGTGGCGGCGGCCGGCAGGTCGGTGACGATACAGATCTTGCAGCCGTCGGCGATGGCGTCCTCGATCAATGCCAGCGCAGGTGGCAGTGCTTGTGGCGGCGCGGTGACGATTGCGTGATGAAATTCGCGGTGCTTGTCGCCTGCCATATCGGCGGCGCGCTTCTTGTCGCGTGCCGGCAGGTTGGGAGGCAGCGCGCCGTCGATGGCGCGGGCGTAGCCGTGGGTGCCGACCGCTTTGCGCAGTGCGCGGGCATCCCAGCGTACCGACAGGCCGGCCGTGGCAAACGCCGCATTGCATGCGGCCAGGTGGGGCGCTTCGGTGTCGAACAGTACGCCGTCGAGACCCAAAAAGATCACGTCTATGCTCATGGCAAATCTCGCTAAACAGTGTCAATGTCAGCAATATAACGGTACTATGATCAAAAGAAAAATTAAAGATTTTTAGTTATTGATAAGGATAGGCTTATGCAATACCCGAGTTTCCGCCAGTTGCAATCGCTGATCCTGGTGGCGCGGCACGAGAGCGTATCGCGTGCGGCAGACGCGATGCACGTCACGCAGCCCGCCATTTCGCTGCAACTGCGCACGCTGGAAGACATCGCCGGCATCGCCCTCACGCGCAAGGTGGGGCGCAATATCCAGCTGACGGCGGCGGGCGAAGTGATGGTCGATTTTTCCGAGCGCATGCTGCGCCTGTGGCAGCAGGCCGAGGAAGAACTGGCGGCGCTGCAGGGCGTCACCAGCGGCACGCTGCGCATCGGCGCGGTGACCACCGCCGAGCATTTACTGCCGCCGCTGCTGGTGCCGTTCACCATGAAGCGGCCCGACGTCCATTTGAAACTCCAGGTGGGCAACCGGTCGGAGATCATCAGCATGCTGGCGCGCCACGAGATCGATCTGGCCATCATGGGCACACCGCCGCGCGAACTGCGCACCAACGCGGCTCGCTTTGCGCGCCATCCGATGGCGTTCGTGGCCAGCCCCACGCACCCGTTAATGAAAAAGAAGCGCCTCACGCTGGGCGACATCAAGGGCGCCAACCTGATGGTGCGCGAGCGCGGTTCGGGCACCCGCACCGCCGTGGAACGGTTGCTGCGCGACGCCGGCCATCCGCTGGAATTCGGCTCCGAGGTGTCGAGCAACGAGGCGATCAAGCGCATGGTGTCGGCCGGCCTGGGGTTGGGCTTTTTGTCGGTGCACGCGTGCGGGCTGGAGTTCGAGGCGGGCCTGCTGGCCATCCTGCCCATGGCCGGCAACCCGGTGGAGGCGGACTGGCAAATCATGCACCTGACCGACCAGCCGATTCCCAAGGTGGCGGCGTCATTCCAGGATTTCGTGATCGAGAACGGGCAGGACCTGGTGGCGCGCGAGCTGGAAAGCGTTGATAAATTATTGGGGCGGCGCCGCAAACCGGCCGCGTAATGGCACAATGACCAATACAGCGCCACCGGTAACCTGCAAAATTGTACCGGTACGCACCGGTACACTCGGCCGTACAATGGCTGACACTTTACCGAGGATATGTCATGTCGCCCGATTTGCTGCTGCCCCTGTGTACGTTTGCCGCCGTCAGTTCCATCACGCCCGGTCCCAACAACACGATGATCCTGGCGTCGGGGTTGAACTATGGGTTTCGCCGTTCGCTGCCGCACCTGTTCGGTATTTGCGGCGGCTTTTCGTTCATGGTGTTTGCCGTGGGCTTCGGCTTGCAGACGGTATTCGAGCAGGTGCCGATGTTGCAGTTGATCCTCAAGTACGCAGGCGCGATTTACTTGCTGTGGCTGGCGTGGAAGCTGGCGCATGCGGCGCCGATGAGCAGCGAGCAGGCCCAGCTTTCGCAGCCGATGGGCTTCTGGGGCGCGGCCGTTTTCCAGTGGGTCAATCCCAAGGCGTGGGTGATGATCCTGACCGCCATGAGCGCCTACCTGCCGCCCCACGCGGTGCTGCTCGACGTGGCGCTGCTGGCGCTGGTGTTCGCGGTGATCGGTATTTTCTGCGTGGGCGCATGGGCGTTATTTGGCGTGGGCATGCGCCGCTTTTTGCAGGATGCACGCTCGGTGCGCATTTTCAATGTGACGATGGCGCTGCTGTTGCTGGCATCGTTGTATCCGATCCTGCGCAGCTGATAGCAGCTGACACGGAGCGGCGGGAAGGCTGCTACCATGGCGGCTTGACCCGATTTTTCAGGAATGCCGATGTACCGTCGATTGTCCCTCGCTGCGCTGTTCGCTACCGCGGTGGTGGCTGCTACTACCGCCACTACCGCTACTACTGCTATTGCCGCTACCGCCGCCACCTTGCCATCGAACCTGATGCTGCCCGATGCCGACCTGGCCACGCACGGCATCGTCGAGCGCTGGGTGTTGAACATCAAGCTCGAAGCGAGCGATTTAAAGGGTATCGAGCCGTGCCGCCAGGTGCTGGCGGCGCGCGGCTTCGCACCGGTGCTGTCGAAGCTGGCCACGTCCGCGCGGCCGGAACTGCATTTCAAGATCGAAGGCAACAAGGAATATGCGCAAGCGAGCGCCGACGCCGACGAGGCGCTGGCCGCCGTCCAGCAAGCGCAGTGCAAGGGCACGCTGAGCTGGGCTGTTATCGCCAAGCCGCAGCCGCGTTAAACACCAACGCTCCCGGCGCTACAGGTAGCGGGGGAGCGTCAGCGCTTGCAAGGTGGCGCGGATGGCGTCGAGGTCCACCGGTTGCTGCCCTTGCAGCGCTTGCAGGTAGCCGCGCGCAAAGCTGATGGCGTCCAGTGCTTCGGGATGCCGTTGCGCCATGTCGAGCAACAATGCTTCGGCAATCACCAGGTCGTTGTGCTGGCCCAGCGCCGACTGGATCGCCGCCAGGGTTTTCAGATAGTGGCGCGCGGATTTCTCGCGGTATAAAGCATGGAAAAACTCGAGCGCATAACGGCCGCGCTTGGCGCCGATACGGGTGCTGTGGACGCTGGCCGGATCGGCGCCGTCCATGCGCTGCGCGCGCTTGAGCAGGCGCTTGTGCAACCGCTGCAAGGTGGCGTGCGCAAAATCGGTGACCGGGGCATCGGGCACGTCGATGGTGAGATGCTGCATCCACACCCCCAGGCCGAGCAGCAGCCTGGTGTAACGCGGCGACAGCAACGCTTGCGCTGCCGTCTGGCGATGCGCTTGCGCGGCTTCCAGCGCCAGCTTCTGTAACGTCATCAAACCGTTTTTACCGCCCGGGTTGGCTTGCACCTGGGGCAGGGTATCGGTGAGCAAGACATCCGCGTCGCGCGCGGCGCCCAGTTCCTGGCCCAGCCAGGCGATGTCAGCTGCCAGGCCCGGCGGGCACGGCGCTACCTCGTCGAACAGTTTGAGTGCCGAACGCAGGCGGCGCAGGCCCACGCGCATCTGGTGCAGGGTTTCGGGATCGTTGCCGTCGATCACTGCCTGCTCGTTATGCTGGATGTGCTGCAGGCAGTTGTCGAGGATGGTTTGCAGCGCCTGCGCCACGGTAGCGTCGGCATCGAGCGCGATGGCCCTGGCGCGGTATGGCTCGGTGCCGGTCTCGCGACACAGCAGGTAGCCGCGCTGGGCCTTGTTGACGTTGCTGACCCGCAGCGGTATGTGCTCGTGCAGCTCGAGCGCAAACGCGAACAGCGCGGCCGGATCGCCGTCTTTTAATTCCAGTTCGATTTCGTTGATGGGCACCTTGCGGCCATGGCGCTCGATATGCCCCTGGTCGAGCACCAGCTCGATGCGGTTGCCGTCGATGTCCAGGTCCCATGTGTGGCGCTCGACCTCGACCACGAACAGTGCTTCGAGCCGCTGCTTGAGTTCGGGAAGGGCCAGCATGTCGAGCCATGGTGCGCTGGGTGCCGTGCCGGCCGCGATCTGCTTGCGCAGCTTGCCCAGCTGCGGCCACGGACGCGTGACCGGGCCTTCCCACTCGTTGCGGCTGTGCAGGCCGCTCTGGACGCTGCCGCCGGCCTTCATGGTCTGGACCCACTGGTCGTTTTCCTTGCGCACGCGCAGGCCGGCGCCGTGGCGCAGCAGGTGCAGGTCGGGCGTGTCGAAATAGCGCGCCGTGAGGTGCTGCAGGCGCGGTGCGGCGGCTGCGTGATCGGCGACCAGGGGCAGCGCCATGAGCTTGGCGTTGTGCTTGTGAGAAAGCAGCAGTTTGAGTTCGATTTCCATGCAGTCCAGTGTAGGGCGATTTACCGCGATCCGGCGCACGAGACCTTCAGGACATCATTCCAGGCCGGGATGGCGCGGCGCCAGAATTCCGCCACTGTCGTTGCCGCCAGGTCCATGCCGAGCAGGCGCGCAGCCGGCAGCAGCGCGTGCTGCACCAGTGCGGCGGCGTTGGCGCCGGTATCGAACGCTTGCGCGCCGGTCTGCTTCGACAGTTTTTCGCCCGCGTCGTTGACCACCACCGGCACGTGCAGATACGTCGGCTGCGGCAGGCCCAGCACCTGTTGCAGGTACAGCTGGCGTGGCGTGGAATCGAGCAGGTCGGCGCCGCGCACGATGTCGGTGACGCCTTGCGCGCCGTCGTCCACCACCACCGCCAGTTGATAAGCCCAGAAGCCGTCGGCGCGCTTGACGACGAAATCGCCCACGTCGTCGGTCAGGTCCTGCCGCACGTGGCCGGCCCAGCGGTCGTCGAATGCCAGCACGCAATGTGGTTCCTGCGGCACTTTCAGGCGCAAGGCGCGCGCGGTCTTGCCCGGCGCCAGGCCGTGGCGGCAGGTGCCCGGGTAAATCAACGCCTGGGCCTGGCGGCCCGTCAAGCCCAGTTGCGAGTCGGCGATTTCGCGGCGCGAGCAGCCGCACGGGTACACCAGGTCACCCAGCTGGCGCAGCGCGTCTTCATACAAGGCGGTGCGCCGGCTTTGCCACGTGACGTCGCCATCCCACGCCATGCCGCAGCGCTGCAGCGACGCGAGGATGTGGTCGTCGGCGCCGGCGACATTGCGGTCGCCATCGACGTCTTCGATGCGCACCAGCCACTGGCCATGGTGTACCCTGGCGTCGAGGTAGCTGGCCATGGCAGCGACCAGCGAGCCCAGGTGTAGCGGGCCGGTGGGCGAGGGCGCGAAGCGGCCGACGTAGTGGCGGTCCGAACGGCGGTCTGAATTGCGGTCTGTCATGCCGCCATTTTAGCGCGGCGTCGCCAGCAGGGGTGGCGTCACAAATATCATACAATGTGCGCGCGGCAAATTTTGACCGGGCCGTGCCCAACATCATCAGGACACCATGCAAAAAATGACCCCTACCTTGCTTGCCTCCGCCCTGGCCATGAGCCTGGCGCTGGCATTCCCTGCCCACGCTGCCAACGGTACCACCGTGCCCGTCGTGCAGGAAGCGCCGTTGCGCGCCCACCTGGCATTTCTGTCCAGCGATTTGCTGGAAGGTCGCGGCACCGGCCAGCGCGGCGCCGATCTCACCGTGTCGTACCTGGAAACCCAGGCGCTGGCCCTGGGCCTCACGCCCGGCAACGGCAACAGCTTCCGCCAGTCGGTGCAAATCGCCGGCATCAAGACCTTGCCGGCCGAGAGTACCCTGAAGCTGGAAGCAGGCGGGCAGGCGCTGCCGATCAGCTTTGGCAAGGACTGGGTGTTTGCGCCCGGCGACGCCACCGCCGCCCATACCTTCAATGCGGAGCTGGTGTTTGTCGGTTACGGCATCCAGGCGCAGGACCAGCAGTGGGACGACTTCAAGGGCGTGGACCTGAAAGGCAAGATCCTGGTGGCAATGGTGAACGACCCGCAACCGACGACCGAACAACCCAACCGCTTCAACGGCAAAGGCCTCACGTACTACGGCCGCTGGACCTATAAATTCGAAGAGGCCCAGCGCCAGGGCGCAGCCGGCGTGATCCTGATCCACACCACGCCCACCGCCTCGTACGGCTGGAGCGTGATCCAGAACAGCTGGTCGGGCGTGGAGCGCTTCCAGCTGGCGGCCGGCACGCTGGGCACCGCGCTGCAGGGCTGGATGACCGACGACACGGCGCGCAACCTGTTCAAGGCCGTCGGCCAGGACCTCGACGCGCTGCGCGCCGCTGCCGAACGCGCCGACTTCAAACCGGTGCCGCTGGCAGCCAGGGTGAGTGGCGAAATGAAGGCAGCGGTGCGCAAGGTGGAACAGTTCAACGTGGCGGCGGTGGTGCCCGGCACCGATCCCAAGCTCAAGGACGAAGTGGTGATTTACAGCGCCCACTACGACCACCTGGGCAAACAGGGAGAGAGCGGCGACACCATCTTCAACGGCGCGGTGGACAACGCCTCGGGCACGGCGGCCTTGCTGGCGATGGCGGCGGAAGCCAAACGGGCACCAACCAAACGCAGCCAGATGTTCCTGTGGGTGGCGGCCGAAGAGCAGGGCTTGCTGGGCAGCGCCGCATATGCATCGGCGCCGCTGTGGCCGCTGGCCAAAACCGCTGCCAACCTGAACCTGGACAGCCTGAACTTCGTGGGTGCCACGCGCGATATCGGCACCCAGGGCAGCGAGCGCACCGAACTGGGCAAGATGGCCGAGACCGCTGCCAAGGCCATGGGCATGCACATTGCCGAGGCCGAACCGGACCTGGCCGGCGGCTACTTCCGCAGCGACCACTTCAGCTTTGCCAAGACCGGCGTGCCGGCGTTTTCCATCGAGTCGGGCAGCGACTACATCAAGGACCCGGCCGGCTCGAAAGAAAAGGCCAAGGCGTACGGCAAGCGCTACCACCAGGCCAGCGATGAGTACGACCCGGGCTGGGACCTGTCGGGCATGGTGCAGACGGCGCAGTACACGCTGAACCTGGGCCGCATCATTGCCAACAATCCCAAGCTGCCGGAGTGGAAGGCAGGCGATGCGTTTGCCAAGCCGCGTAATGTAAAATAAAAATCAGACCGCACCGCCGTCCCGCCCGCGCGGGAGTGACGGATTTCAGGCCGGGAACGCCAGAAGCATCGCGTTTCCTCAGCCTTGGATCCGTCATTCGCGCGCAGGCAGGAATCCAACCTGCCGCCCAGCGTTTTGTTATACCTCGCCCCAATAAATTCATAGCACCATACCAACTATCAGTCCTACCATAGGTTCCATAACACATAATGGAGACCCTATGAATGCCGTATTTGCCGGCCTGCTGCTCGCCGTTGCCACCACCGCCAGCGCGCAAACGCTGCTCACCAAAAACTTCAGCGCCGACCCTTCGCCCCATTACTTTGCCGGCCAGTACGTGGTCTATGCCACGGACGACCAGAACAACTCAGGCAAGTACTGGGATTCGACGGCGTGGCGCGTGCTCACCTCCAGCGATTTGACCACCTGGAAAGACCACGGACCCATCCTGCCCGCCAATATCTTCAAGTGGGCCAGCAGCGACGCCAAGGCGTGGGCGCCCGAAGCGTTCGAGCACAATGGCAAATACTATTTTTTCGCCCCCGTCGGGGGCAAGCAGATCGGTGTGGCCGTGGCCGACAATCCGCTGGGACCGTTTGTCGATCTGATCGGCCAGCCGCTGGTGGAAACCCCGCGTGACGCCAATGCCGGCGACGAACCGATCGATCCTGCCGTATTCCGCGACCAGGATGGCCGCACGTACCTGTACTTCGGCACGCGCGTACCCAAGGTGGTGGAACTGTCTGCGGACCTGACGAACACCGTGGGCGGCATCAAGGACGTGAAGGTCGATAACTTCCCGGCCAAAACCGGCTACGGCGAGGCGCCGTTCCTGCACCAGCACAACGGCACCTATTATTTCTCGTTCTCCACCGGCTGGCCGGGGCAGATCGTCTACGCCACCGGCACCTCGCCGCTGGGACCGTTTACGTATCGCGGTGTGCTGATCGACTACCTGCCGATCTCGACCAACCACCATGCAATTCTCGAGCATGACGGCAAGTCGCGGCTGTTCTATCACGACAAGGTGCTGCCGGGCGGCGGCGATCATCGGCGCTCGATTTTGATGACGGAACTGGCGTACAACGCCGACGGTACGATGCAGATTCCGGCGCCCAAACCGCTGTTCCGCGACCCCGTGTTCGACGGCGCGGCCGACCCATCCGTCATTTACGATGCGGCCGACAAAAAATGGAAAATGTTTTATACCAATCGGCGCGCCAACGTGGACGGCTTGTCGAGCGTGAGCTGGGTGCATGGCACGCCGATCGGCATGGCCGATTCGCTCGATGGCCGCGCCTGGACCTATCGCGGCACGGTCGATTTCCCGAAAGAGATTCCACATACGGCCGGCACCGCCACGTACTGGGCACCGGCCGTGCTCAAGCACGAGAATACGTACCATATGTATCTGACCATCGTGCCCGGCGTGTTCGAGGACTGGAAACATCCGCGCGCCATCGTCCACCTGACCAGTCTTGATTTGAAAAAATGGAAGTACGAAAGCACGCTGGAGCTGTCGAGCGACCGCGTGATCGATGCCGGCGTGCTGCGGCTGAAAGATGGCACCTGGCGCATGTGGTACAACAACGAGCCGACCGGCAAGTCGATCTACTACGCCGACAGCCGCGATTTATACAACTGGACCGACAAGGGCAGCGCGCAACTGCCGCGCGATCGGGGCGAGGCGCCGCTGCCGTTCTTGTGGAAAGGGAAGTACTGGCTGCTCACCGACTTGCTCGGCAACGATGGCCTTGGCGCCTACCGTTCCGACGATGCCCAGCACTGGGATCGTCAGCCGCACAGCCTGCTGGACAAGCCGGGCAAGGGCGCCGACGACCAGAACGGCGGCCACCACCCGGAGGTGGTGATCAGCGACGACCGCGCCTACCTGTTTTATTTCGTCCATCCGGGCGTGCCGGACAACAAGCGCAGCTCGATGCAGGTGACCGAGCTCAAGCTGGTCGATGGCTGGCTCACCACCGACCGCGATGCGCCGGTCTACATCAACCTGAAGCCGTAGTTATTGGCGCGGCTCGGTGCAGTACACGACCAGCCCCGCCAGCGGGAATGCCAGCCCGGTCAGCAGCACGCCGTGCCAGCCGTGGTGGGCAAACATCCAGCCGCCCAGCGACGAGCCGATGGCGCCGCCCATGAAGAACAGCGCCATGTACAGGCCGTTCAGTCGGCTGCGCACGTCGGCCGGCAAGGCAAAGATGGCGCGCTGGCCGGTCACCAGGCTGGCCGATACGCCGGCGTCGAGCACGATCGAGCAGCACACCAGGATCAGCAGGTTGGTCAGCCAGCCAAGCTGCGCCACCTGCCCGACCACCAGCGGCACGGCAAACGCGGCCACGCCGAAGAGCAGCGCGATCAGGGTATTGGAACGGGTTTTGCCCTGGTCGGCACGGCGGCCTGCTATCGGGGAGGCGATGGCGCCGGCCACGCCGGCCAGCGCGAAGATCGCCACGCCGGTCTGGCTGATGCCGAAGCTGGGGCCGGTTAGTTCCAGCGATACGCAGGTCCAGAACAGGCTGAACGCACCGAACATGCACGCCTGGTAGGCGGCGCGACGGCGCAGCACCGGCGTGGTTTTCAGCAGGTGCCACATCGACGCCAGCAGTGCAAAATAATGCATGCCGCCTTCGGGCTGACGCTGCGGCAGGCGCGCGCGCAGCAGGAACGCCAGCGCGATGGTGACCACCGCCGACAATACAAAGATGGCGTGCCAGTTGAAGGCGTCAGCCACCAGGCTGGCAACCGGACGCGCCAGCATGATGCCCATCAGCAGACCGCTGACGACCTTGCCCACGGTCTGGCCGCGCTGTTCGGGGCGCGCCAGGTGGGCGGCAAACGGCACGATGATTTGCGCCGCTACGGAACCCAGGCCGATGCATAGCGCGGCGGCCAGGAACACCAGCGGATTGCCGGCCACGGCAGCAGCTAGCAGCGCCAGCGCGCAGATGACCAGCGACATAAAAATCAGGCGGCGGTTTTCCACCAGGTCGCCGAGCGGCACGATGAACAGCAGGCCGAGGCAGTAGCCCAGCTGGGTGAGGGTGACGATCAGGCCGGCAGCGCCGGGATCGAGGCCCGTCGAGCGGCTGATGGGGCCGATCAACGTCTGGGCGTAATACAGGTTGGCGACAATTAAGCCGGTCGCGACGGCAAACAACCAGACCATGCCGGGAGTAAGTTCTTGCTGGGCGTGGGACTGGCTCACGGGAGATGCTCCTTTTTTTGAAAGGCGGCAATTCTACCGTGCGCCGGGTTTTGCTGCCGACGACGCCCTAATTAAGCGAATCCAGCTTCAGTCCGCTCGATGGCTTGACGCACCTCGGCCGTGATTTCGTACGACCGCAAGCGGTGCTGGTGGTCGAAGATTTGCGACGTGATCATCAATTCATCGGCGCCGGTGCGGGCAATAAACTCCTGCATCCGCTGGCGCACGGTGTCGGGCGCGCCGATGGCCGTGCACGACAGCACGGAATCGAGCATGGTGCGCTCTGCCACGCCCAGCGATTCCAGGTAGCCGGCGCGCGGCGGCTGCAACCGTCCCGGGTTACCGGTGCGCAGGTTGACGAACGCCTGCTGCATCGACGTAGCGCGGTAATGCGCTTCCTCGTCGGTATCGGCCGCAAACACGTTATAGCCGAGCATCACGTACGGTTTGTCGAGCTGCGCCGAGGGCTGGAAGTTGCTGCGATACAGGGCAATTGCCTGCTGCATCATCGATGGCGCAAAGTGCGAGGCAAATGCGAACGGCAAGCCCAGGTGCGCCGCGAGCTGGGCGCCGAAGGTGCTCGAACCCAATATCCACATCGGCACCTTGGCGCCTTTGCCAGGCACGGCCAGCACCCGCTGGCGCGGGGTGTCGCTCATGTAATCTTGCAGTTCCAGCACGTCTTGCGGGAACGCGTCCGCGTCCGATTCGAGATTGCGGCGCAGCGCGCGCGCCGTGGTGTGGTCGGAACCGGGCGCGCGACCGAGGCCCAGGTCGATGCGGCCGGGGAACAATGCTTCCAGTGTGCCGAACTGTTCGGCAATCACCAGCGGCGAGTGATTGGGCAGCATGATGCCGCCAGCGCCCACCCGGATAGTGGACGTGCCACCGGCCACGTGCGCCATCACCACGGCCGTGGCCGCGCTGGCAATGCCGGGCATGCCGTGATGCTCGGCCAGCCAATAGCGCTGGTAGCCCCAGCGCTCGCCATGCTGGGCGAGATCGAGGGTATTGCGGAACGATGCGGAAGCGTTGCTGCCTTCGGCGATCGGCGAAAGGTCGAGGATGGAGAATGGGATCATGCAGTCCATATCGGGCCGCCCGCGCTGGTTTCAAGTTAGTCCCTGGCACGGGTGTGGTTATGCTGACACTGCACTGCATGATTAAACCGTTAATTATTAATATTGCGACAGCGATTTTATTATCGAGTCGCTATTAAAGTGTATGAATTCGGTCGTCGAGTTCGCCAGATGGTGTAAAAAGTTTTTCCCCGGCGATTTCCTGATTTACTATTAGAAACAGCACGGCACATCGCCATCCGCTCCCCCATAGCTACCATTTAATCTTATTTCGATGACATTTTCTGTCATCGTCGGGAATTCGCATGCCTACGAAATTTGCTGCCGTTTTTGCATTGGTGTTCGCGCTGGTATTTGCCTTGATGGCCGAGGTAGCGCAAGCGGCCGGTATCAGCGAAGCGAATGTACCGCGCCGCGGCCAGCTATATAAAGTAACGCACGATGGTAAAACCAGTTATTTATTTGGCACTATTCACGTAGGTAAGGACGGGTTTTATCCACTCGACGCTGAAGCTGCGCGCGCATTGCAGGGGGCAAAGGCGCTGGTGATCGAACTCGATATCCGCGAAAATACGTCGTTTCAGAAAGCCATGGCCTTGCACGGGCGTTACGCAGCAGGCGACAAGGTGCAAAACCACCTGCAAGCCGAAACCCTGGAACAGCTGGCGCCGGCACTGGCCAGGGCCGGCATGACCCTGCAGTCGGTGCAGCAATTCAAACCGTGGCTGATCGCCAACTTGCTGGTGGGCATGGAACTGGACGCCCGTGGTTTCAAGCGCGCCCAGGCCGTGGAATACGCGTTGCTGGCCGCCGCCCAGGAGCAGGACAAGACCGTGCGCGAGCTGGAAAGCGCCGAGTACCAGCTGGGCCTGTTCGACTCGCTCGACGCCCGGCAGCAGGAGCTGTATTTGCTGGAAAGCCTGGCCGACCTGGCCAACGGCACGGCCATGAAAAAATCGCTGGCGCTGATCGACGCCTGGAATACTGCCGATGCGCCGGGCATCCTGGCAGCCTGGCAAACCGCTACCACGGGCAATTCGATTTCCGCCGGTTTCATGCAGCGCGTGCTGCTGGGTAAGCGCAACCCGGAAATGGCTGCCAATATCGAGCGCATCATGCAGCAAGACCGGGTGGCGTTCGTGGGCGTGGGCTTGCTGCACCTGATCGGCGACGATGGCCTGCCGCAACTGCTCAAACGGCGCGGCTATCAGGTCGAGCAACTGTATTAACTGACATCGCTAGTACGGCGTAATCGCGCCATTGCTGTAGCGCACCCGGTCGCCGACCTTGTAGGCTGGCATGGCATCGAGCACCATGGTCTGGCTGCTGCCGTCGTCGAGCCGCACGGTTACGCGGTAGACCGGGTCGCTGCGGGCGCCGCCGGCCGCTGCCGCCCCTACTGCGCCCATGCCCAGGTCCTGGCGCTGCATGGAGTCGATCGCTTGTACCATGCCATAGCTCGCTTGCGCGGTGTCCGTGCCCGACATGCCGGCGCCCACGCTTGAATTTGCACTGCTGGTCGCGGGCGTGGCACTGCTGCTGACGCTGCTGCTGCGTGACGTGTAGCCGCTGTTATCGTCCGGTTTGCTGTTCCACTGGTCCGCGCAACCGGCCAGCGCCACGCTGCATAGCACTACCCACCACGTGCCTTGAGTTGTCCTGTTCATTTTTGCCTCCCCGTTGATGAATCAAGCTGTCACAGTGAGAGGGGCATTCGCGCGCCTGGTTCCAGCGGCTGACCGCACGCTTGATATACATCAATTGAAACATGCTACCCACACGCAATAATTGTCCGGTATCACTTTTATAGGACATCGATATGTTGACACGCGTGACAGATACTATTATCGAAGAGTTAATAAGTTCGACCTGCGGCGAACTGCATGATCCCCGCTGCAGGCATTTGCTGACGCATGCGTTGCACGGCCTGGTACGCGTGGCCCAGGCCGAGCAGCTTCAGCAAATGCGGTGCGATGTCGAGCGGGCCCGGGGAAGAGGCGAGGGCGGCCGCATCGATGATGTCAGTCTGACGGCTGGATATGGTAGCGCGACCACAAGGCGCACATGACCAGAGTGGCCAGCACGGCAGCGCTGCAGTCCACCAGCCAGTCAGAGACGGCGCCGTGCCGGTACGGGAAATAGCTTTGGACAAATTCATCGAGGGCGCCCATGGCGGCAATGGTCAGCACGGATTTGACCGCGCGCTGGACCAGGGTACCTTTACTGCCGGTAAACAGCAGGAAAGTGAGTCCGGCGTAGGCAATGGAATGCAACAGCACGCCTGACGCCACCAGTCCGATTTCCTGGCGCGCGCCGGGCAGCGAACCCAGCACCAGGATCATCAAAAACAGCAGGATGGCAGTCCAGTAACGAAGGCGTGCGTGGGAGGAGGAAAGGAAAATTTGCTTGATCATAAAGCAAACCTTACCACGCACAACAGGAATTGGGGAGTGGTGCACCGGACTCCGGTGCACCTTTTCTTCAGTCATGCCTATCGGTTGCATGTACTTAAGATGTACCAAGTATAGGGATCGAATATGACGCCGTAATGACAGGAAACAAATCCTAAGCAGGCGGGCAAAAAAAAAGCCCGCTGATTAAAGCGGGCTTAAAACTATTTTCTTGGAGGAGAATAGTGGAGACAGGTGTAATTATGGGACCCGGCAAAATATGTGTCTAATTGTTGTTTCAGATACCAGACATCAGCTTGGCGCATAACTGTTTATTTGCCCCATTTTATTTCACCGGCACCGTGTAATTGAGGGCCATCCGGCCGCCATCCACGTACAAGGTTTGTCCCGTCATGTAGCTCGAATCGTCGCTGGCCAGGAACACCGCGATCGACGCCACTTCCTCCGGTTCGCCGCAGCGCCCCATGGGCGTGCGCGACAAGATCGTGTGGCGCGATTCCGGGCTCGACATCACGGCCTGCTTGGCCAGCTCGGTCAGGATGGTGCCGGGACCGATGGCGTTGACGCGTATGCCATGCGGCACCAGGTTGAGCGACATCACCTTGGTCAGCTGCTTGATCGCGCCCTTCGACACCACGTATGGCACCTGGTTCGGGATGGCCAGTTCCGCGTTCACGCTCGACATGTTGATGATGACGCCACTTTGCTGCTTGACCATTTCGCGCGCCACGGCCTGACCGCACAGGAACATCGATTTCAGATTGATGCGCAGCACGCGGTCGAAATCGTCCTCGGTCACGTCGAGGAAATCGGCGGCATGGGTCACGCCGGCATTATTGATCAGGATATCGATGCGGCCGAACGCGGCCAGGGTGTCGGCGACCATGGCATCGACGTCGGCTTTCTGGCTGACGTCGGCAGCGAAAAAGCGGGCGCCGGCGCCCAGCGCGGTGGCCGCTTGCGCGCCTTCCGGTTTGATGTCCACCAGCATGACCTGGGCGCCTTCGGCCACCAGGCGCTGGGCGCAGGCCAGGCCAATGCCCTGGGTGGCGCCGGTGACGATGGCAACTTTTCCGGATAATTTCATGATGCGCTTTCGAGTAATAGATGACCGGGCAAATTCTAACAGCCGCACATCATCGCGTTACAATAGAGGGTTTGCAACAGACTACAAGGATGCGCCGTGAATTTCATCAACAAATTGTCCGCCGCGTGGGCGACCAACGACTCCCTGCTGTGCGTGGGCCTGGACCCCGACATGGCCAAGCTGCCGGCGCAGTTCCAGAATGACGCCCAGGGCATTTTCCACTTTTGCCGCGAAATCATCGATGCCACCGCCGACCTGGCCTGTGCGTTCAAGCCGCAAATCGCCTATTTCGCCGCGTTGTCGGCGGAAGACCAGCTGCAACAGATCTGCGAGTACGCGCGCGAACACTATCCGCACATTCCGCTGATCCTCGACGCCAAGCGCGGCGACATCGGCGCCACCGCGCGCCAGTATGCGCGCGAAGCGTACGACCGCTACGGCGCCGACGCGGTGACCGTCAACCCGTACATGGGGTCCGATTCGGTGGCGCCGTACATGGAGTGGAGCGACCGCGGCGTGATCATCCTGTGCCGCACGTCGAACGCCGGTGGTTCCGACCTGCAGTTCCTCGACGTGGGCGGTCAGCCGCTGTACCAGCACGTGGCGCGCCTGGTGGCGGAAAAATGGGATGCCAACGGCCAGTGCGCGCTGGTGGTGGGCGCCACGTATCCGGAAGAACTGGCGCAGGTGCGCGCCATCGTCGGCGACATGCCGCTGCTGGTGCCGGGCATCGGCGCCCAGGGCGGCGACATCGCGGCAACAGTGACGTCGGGCAAGACGGCGGCCGGGGCCGGCATGATGATCAACTCGTCGCGCGCGATTCTGTACGCAGCGCCGCAGGCGGGGGAAGACTTCGCCGGGGCGGCACGACGCGTGGCGCTGGAAACGCGCGATGCGATCAATCAGCACCGCTAACCACCGACCACTAACCACCGACCGCTAACCGCAAATCCGTCATCCCCGCGCGGGCGGGGATCCAATTTTTGCGTGCCGCCGATGCCGGGTGCACATTGGATTCCCGCCTGCGCGGGAATGACGTGGGACGGTGCCGGCGTTGCAGGCGCGAGCGCAGCTCAATGCGCCGGCGCCACCAGTTCCGCGTACTCGTACAAATCCGCCAGGATCTGCTCGGCCCGTTCGTCCGCATCCTGCTGTAATTGATCGATCTCGCCGAAAAACTGGTCGATGGTCCGGGCGCCGCCGGCGCCTTCGTAAAACTTCGCCGCGCGGTGCTGTTCCCAGTGCTCCACTTCGGTTTCCGATAAGGTTTCCGGATAGTTGCGTGCGCGGAAGCGGAACAGCAGTTCGGCCAGTCGCGCATCGGCAAACGATGGCGACGCCACGGCCAGGCGGGCCGGGCTTTCCTTGCGCAGGGTTTCCAGCAGGCGGCGGTCGTCCTTGCCCACAAACCCGTTGTACAGATCCTCGTCCACGTCGAGCGGTGCGCCGGCCGGGCGCTGGAACACCTGGGCCCATACCGCATCCATGTTGCTGCCGGCAGCAGCGAGCGCCGCGTGGGCCTTGCCTTGTTCAAGGTCGATACCCCAGCGTGTTGCCATGGCTGGCGACAGGGTTTTCAGATTGGAGACCAGCATCGGCGACTTGTTCAGGTGCACGCTTTTCACGGGCAAGCGCGTCACGCCCTCGGGCAGCGCTTCGGCGCGGCTGAAGATGCGGGTGCGGATGGTGTCGGCGTCAAGCGTGAACAGCTCGGTCGGATCGTAGGTGCAGTCCCAGACGATCACTTCGTTCTTGTTGGTCGGATGCGTGGCCAGCGGCCACACCAGCGCCAGGCAGCCGCGCTCGGCCGGGAACATGCCCGACACGTGCAGGAACGGCGCGCGCAACTGCGGCGCCAGGTGCATGCCGATCTCGTCGGCCACGCGGTCTTTCTTGTGCAGTGCAAAGCAAAAGTCGAACAGCTTGGGCTGATGCTGGCGGATCAGCCGCGCCAGCGCGATGGTGGCGCGCACGTCGGACAGCGCATCGTGCGCCGCTTCGTGCAGCAGGCCGTTGGCCTTGGCCAGGTGTTCGAGCTTGAAGCTCGGCTTGCCGTCTTCTTTCGTGGGCCAGACGATGCCGTCGGGGCGCAGCGCGTAGGTCATGCGCACCACGTCGAGCAGGTCCCAGCGACCGCAGCCGTTTTGCCATTCGCGCGCGTACGGATCGATCAGGTTGCGCCAGAACATGAAACGGGTGATTTCATCGTCAAAACGGATGGTGTTGTAGCCGACGCCGATGGTGCCCGGCTCGGCAAACGCTGCCTCGATGGTGTTGGCAAACTGGTGCTCGGGCACGCCCCATTCCAGGCATTGCTGTGGAGTGATGCCCGTGATCAGGCACGATTGCGGATCCGGCAAGAAATCATTGGCTGGTTGGCAATACAACATGATCGGGTCGCCGATCTCGTTGAGCGCGGCATCGGTGCGGATCGCGGCGAATTGCGCCGGGCGATCGCGGCGCGCCATGGCGCCGAAGGTTTCGTAGTCGTGCCAGAGAAAAGTCTGTGTGGTCATAGGGGAAGTCAGGGGGGCTACAGTTATTTGTAAAACTGCCGATAATAGTATTCATGCATCCAAAAGGGAGCACTACCATGGCTACTCCAGTCTCGATCACCTCGAACAGCGGCAGCAACGTAGGCAGCAGCAGTGCGGTCAAGGCCGCTACCGCTGACAAAACCGACAAGGCAGACAAAACCGCGGACATGTCGCCGGTGGCCAAGGCCAAGGCACAGCTTAATGCATCGATCGTGGAAGCGTCGCTCACGGTGTCGCTCAACTCGTCGAACAACCCGATGTCGGTGGTGTTCAAAACGGCGCTGACCGGCATCAACGAGGCCTTGAAAGCGGATTTCGGTGAGGATGCGATTCAAAATGCAGCGTCGCAGGACAATTCGCCGGAAGCCACCGCGAGCCGCATTGTATCGCTGTCCACGGCTTTTTACGACGCTTACAAGCAGCAGCACCCGGGCCAGGACGATGAGACCACGCTCAATAACTTCATGAGCACGATCCAGAAGGGCGTGGAGCAGGGCTTCAAGGAAGCGCGCGGCATCCTGGAGGGCTTCAAGGTGCTCAATGGCGACCTGTCGGCGAATATCGACAAGACCTACGATCTGATCCAGAAAGGCTTTGCCGACTTTGCCGCCGCCCGCAAGGCGCCTGCCGCTGAAACCGGGACGGGCGCCACTGGCACCAGCAGCACGACCGTCAATGCCAACGCCACCATCACGCCCAAGGCGGCGGACAGCGACAACGGCTTCCAGATCGATCCGCCTGCCGTCTAATTCGCCAGCGCTTCTTGCACCACCTGGTTGCGGCCCAGTTCCTTGGCACGGTAGAGCGCGCCATCGGCAGCGGCGATCAGGTCTTGCTCGGTTTGCCCCTGCTGCAACGTAGCCACGCCGAACGAGGCGGTAATGTGCGGCATCGGCTGGCGCATGTCGGCAAACACCACGGCTTGCTGCATCCGTTCGCACAGGCGTTCGGCCACCGCCACCGCCACCTTGCCGCTGGTATCGGGCAGCAGGACCATCATTTCCTCGCCACCGTAGCGCACCGCAAAATCGGTGGGCCGCAGCGCGCTGCTCAGTACCTGCGCTGCGGCCCGCAAGGCCTGGTCGCCGGCCAGGTGGCCGTGGGTATCGTTGAACCGCTTGAAGTGGTCGAGGTCGATCATGATCAGCGCCAGCGGCGCCCCCGAGCTGTGCGCGGTGGTGGCCAGGGTAGGCAGCAGGTCGTTCAACCAGGCCCGGTTATACAGGCCGGTGAGGCCGTCGATCATCGACAGCTGGCGGTAGAACTCGCCCAGCTTCTGGCGCCGCCGCAGTTGCGCGTTGGCAGCGCGGATGCGGAACGACAGCAGGCGCAGCAGGTTGCGCGCCAACACGTTCGATTCGTCGATCAGCTTCCACACCAGGTCCGCTTCGATCACCAGGATGTCGCTTTCCTCCAGCGCGGTGATACTGGCCAGGTTGGCTTCCTCGTCCAGTACCGATTGCTCGCCCACGCTTTCGCCGGGCAGCACCTTGCTCACCGTGCCGTCGGCCATGCCGGTACGGGTGTCGGCTTCCACCGACAGCGCGCCGCGCAGCACGATATACATGCGCGCCTGGCTCGATTCGCTGACCGCCTTGCCGGCCGCCAGCCGCATGACGGGGCAATGCGCCAGCAGCCTGGCAACGCTGGCGTCGTCGTCGGAATTGCGCAGGAGATGCAAGTCGCCGGGCTGGTAGCCGGAGCTGCCGAAGGTGCTGATCTGTTTCAAGATGGTTCTTTCAATGGCGCAGCAATGAGTGCTGGCAAGCATTTCTCATCATAGCCCAAAGGGCGCTTGCTAACTACGCCCGATCCCGCATGTGGTGTAAATTTTACACAGGTAGTTGTTGCATGATGTAGCCACGAATGCTTCAATGTTGGCATTCCCATCAACGCCCACGGCAGGAGTTTTTCATGGTTTTTATCGATGCCATCGGCACCGAACACCGGGGCGATCCCAAGGCCCGCATCGTCTCGCTGGTACCGTCGCTCACCGAGCTGCTGTGCACCCTGGGGCTGGCGCCGCAACTGGTGGGGCGTACCGGCTTTTGCATCCACCCGGCGGACCTGGTGCAGGCGATACCCAAGGTCGGCGGCACGAAGGATGTCAACATCGAAAAAATCCGGCAACTGGCGCCCACCCACCTGGTGGTCAACATCGACGAAAACGAGGAAGAGACCGCCAACCTGCTGGCCGAGTTCATCCCGCATATCGTGGTCACGCATCCCGTCCATCCGCGCGATAACCTGGCGCTGGCGCGCTTGCTGGGCGGCGTGTTTTGCCGCCAGGCCGAGGCCGAGCGCTGGTGCGCCGACTTCGCAGCGGAATACGCCGCGCTGCAAACCCAGCCCAAGGGCCGGCCGCAAACCATGTTGTACGTGATCTGGCAAGACCCGTGGATGACAATTTCGCCCGACACATACATCGCCCGCATGCTGGCGGAAATTGGCTGGAGCGTGCCGGACCTCGGTGACGTGCGGTATCCGCAGTTCAGCTGGTCGTCCGGGCTGGTGGAGAGTATCGATGGCGTATTGTTGTCGACCGAGCCGTACCGCTTTGGCGAGGCCCACGTGCATGCGCTCGAACAGCAGCTCGGCAAGCCGGTGCTGCTGGTCGATGGAGAATTGTTGTCGTGGTACGGCAGCAGGGCGCTGCCGGGGTTGCAGTACTTGCGGCAGCTGGCCCGGGAATAGGGCCGCTGCCACGGCGCTTACTCGGCGTCGTCTTCGGCCGGCACGGCTTCCTTGGCGGCAGCCTTGTGCTTGTCCTTGTCTTCCAGGCGGCCCAGGGCGCTATCGATGGCGCGCTTGAGCTTGGCGGAGGCGCCGCCGATGGCCTGGTGCAGGGTAGCGCTGTGGTCGCTGACGGCAATCGGCTTGTAGCCGGTGATGCGCGCTTCCATCAGGCAGCGGTTGTCGCCATCGGCCGACTTCTGGCCCAGGTTGTCGCTGAGGTGCACTTCGACGCTGGTGATCTGTTCGCCGAAACGGTGGAGGGAATCGCTGACGACGGTGCGGACGTGCTCATCGAGGCCAGCATGAACGGCAACGGTCTTGTCGGAATTAACATTGATTTGCATACGATTGCTCCTGTCTTTTTGTTGGTGTGCGAAACCATAGTACTCCTTTTACCCTTAGGTTCGCGTTAAATACCCCACCTTCGATAAACTCCATATGCACCGGCTGATAACCTCTTTAATTGATGAGAGAGGCTGCTATATTGATCGACAGGCCCAGGATCGCCAGGTTGTAGAAGAAGCACAGCACCGACTGGCCCAGCACCACCTTGCGCATGCGGCGCCCGCGCACCGTCACGTCCGATGTCTGCACGGCCACCGAAATGGTGAACGAGAAGTACAGAAAATCCCAGTAGTGCGGCTGCAGGTCGCGGTCGGGAAAACCCAGCAGCGGTTCGCTGTCTTTATTGGTGTAATACAGGTGCGCGTAGTGCGAGCAGAACATCATACCCACCATCAGCCAGGCGCCGATCACGGTCAGCGCCACGAACGTGTATTGCAGCGCCAGGTTGCCGCTGTCATTCTTCAGCGAGGCCAGTTGCAACACGATGGCGGCCAGCGAGACCAGCACCGCCACCGACAGCGTGGCCAGGATGACCGGCCCTTTTTCATCCTGGCGGGTGGCGGCGCGGCGGATGTCATGGTGGTCCGCATGCAGCATCGACCATCCCATCGTCACCAGGTAGCTCCACACCGTCACGTCCCACGCGGTGAGCACGCGCGTGAGCGCATGCCAGTTGTCCGGCAGCAGCGGCCACAGCACCGCGCCCAGCACCACCGAAAAACTCAGGTGCGGGCGGCTGTGTATGATGCGCGGCAGCGGCAGGCGCCAGCTCATGTGGATACCACTTTTTTCTGGTCGTGCGGAAAGCGGTCCATGCGCGACAGCACCGGGAACAGGTAGGCCCACAAGCCGGTGACCACCAGCGTGGCGGCGCCGCCGAACAGCACCGCGCGCGTCAACCCCATCCAGCCGGCCGTGACGCCCGATTCGAATTCGCCCAGTTCGTTCGACGCGCCGATGAACACCGAGTTGACGGCGCTGACGCGGCCGCGGATGGCATCCGGCGTTTCGTACTGCACCAGCAGGTGGCGCACGTACACGCTCACCATGTCGCCCATGCCCATCAGGAACAACGCCACCAGCGCCACGATAAAGGTCGACGTGGCGCCGAGCACCAGCGTGCCGATGCCGAAGATGGCCACGCCGCCGAACATCCAGGCGCCCACCCGCCGCGTGATCGGGAAGAACGCCAGTCCAATCGAGCACAGTGCGGCGCCGATGCCGGGCGCGGTGCGCAGCATGCCAAGGCCCTGCGGCCCCACGTGCAGCACGTCGTGCGCCAGCGCCGGCAGCAGCGCGGTGGCGCCGCCGAACAGCACCGCGAACAGGTCCAGTGAAATGGCGCCCAGCACTACCGGTTTCGACTTCACAAAGCGCAAGCCTTCCAGTACCGTGTGCCAGGTGGCCGGCTCGCGGTTGCTCGGCTGCTTCACCGATTTGACCAAGCACATCAGTACCACCGACGTCAGCAGCATGCTCGATGAAACCATATATACGGTTTTCGGCCCGGCCAGGTAAAACAGGCCGCCCAGGGTGGGCCCCAGGATTACGGCCACGTGCATGCTGGACGAGCTGAGCGCAACCGCCTTGGCAAAGCTGTCGGGCGGCACCAGGTTGACCAGGATCGCCTGCGTGGCCGGTCCCATGAACGCGCGCGCGCTGCCGAACAGCACCAGCACCGCGAACACCGGCCATACCTGGGTCAGCCCGGCATAGGTAAACGCCAGCAGCGACAGCCCGCACACCAGTTGCGCGGCCAGCGCAAAGGCGATCAGGTTGCGGCGGTTGTAGCGGTCGGCCGCGTGGCCGGCGATCAGGATCAGCAGCAGGAACGGCGCAAACTGGGCCAGGCCGATCATGCCCAGGTCGAACAAATTGCGGGTCATCGAATATACCTGCCAGCCGATGGCGACGTTTTGCATCTGCACGGCCAGGGTGCCGAGGGTGCGGGCAAACAGGTAAAAAGTGAAGTTACGGTGGCGCAGGACGCTGAAACCGTTGGTGGATATGGAAGAGGCGCTGTCGGACATTGGGGCTTTCAGGGAGCAGAGCCTGGGACTCTGCATCCCTGGCCCGGTTGGCGGGTGGGGGTGGTTAGGTTTGGATCATGCCAGGTTGGTGCAAATCGGCTTCCGTGGTGAAGGCATCGGCGTAAAACTCTTCTTGCGGCAGGCCGCACCGGGCCACGAAGTCGCGCAGTGCGGCATCGACCATCAGCGGCGCGCCGCACGCATACACCTGGTGGCCCGACAAATCGGGCAGGTCGGCCATGACGGCCTGGTGCACGAAACCGTCGCGGCCGGTCCAGTGGTCCTCGGGCAGCGCATTGGAAATCACCGGGACGTAGTGAAAATTGGGCATGGTGGCGGCCCACTCGCGGCACAGCGCGTCCAGGTACAGATCTTGCGGACGGCGCCCGCCCCAGTACAAGGTCATCTGGCGGGTGGCGCCTTCGGCGCGCAAGTGCTCGACGATGGCCTTGATCGGCGCAAAGCCGGTGCCCGATGCCAGCAGCACCATGGGCTTGCTGCTATCGTCGCGGACAAAGAACGTGCCCATCGGACCTTCGAAGCGCAGGATGTCGCGCTCCTTCATGGTGGTAAACACCTGGTCGGTAAACAGGCCGCCGGGCAGGTGGCGGATGTGCAGCGTGAGCGGCTGATCCAGGCCCGGCGCGGTGGCGATGCTGTAGCTGCGGCGCTTGCCGTCGCGCAGCAGGAATTCGACGTACTGGCCGGCGCGGAACTTCAACGTTTCGTTGGCCGGCAGTTGCAGGGTCATGATGATGACATCGGGCGCCACCTTTTCCAGCGAGGTCACGCGCGACGGCATCTTGCGGATCGGATATTCGGCGCTGCCCGCCACTTCGCGCGCTTCGATCACCAGGTCCGCTGCCGTGGTGGCGCAACAGAACAGGGCAAAGCCGGCCGCTTCTTCGTCCGCGCTCAGCGCGCGTTCCTGGTGCGGCTTGTGGGTAACCGCGCCTTGCAGCACTTTGCCCTTGCACGAACTGCAAGCGCCGTTCTTGCAACCGTAGGGCAGGCCCACGCCGGCGCGGATGGCGGCCGCGAGGATGGTTTCATCCTCGTCGCAGTGAAATTGGTGGCCGCTAGGCTGTACAGTAATTTGAAACGTCATACAATCCTTCAGATGAAAAACCCTAATAACCCTACCTTCAACCGCCCGCGCCTCCTGATCGTGGGCTGCGGCGACGTGGGCACGCGCTTGCTGCCGCTGCTGCGCGGCCGGTTTCGCGTGTTTGCCACCACCAGCAGCCTTGATCGGTGCGCCGAGTTGCGGGCGCTGGGCGCGGTGCCCATCGTGGCCGACCTCGATGATATTGCCAGCTTGCGCCGCCTGGCCGGCCTGGCGCATCGCATCGTGCACCTGGCGCCGCCGCCCGCCGATGGCGCGCTGGACCGGCGCACGCGCAACCTGACCGCCATTTTACCTGAGCAAGCCCGCATGGTTTATGTCAGTACCACCGGTGTCTATGGCGACTGCGGCGGCGCCCGGTTCGACGAAAGCCGGCCGGTAGCGCCCCGCAATCCGCGCGCCACGCGCCGCGTCGATGCCGAAGCCGTGCTGCGGCGCTGGGCCGTGCGCAGCAACTCGACGCTGGCGATCCTGCGTGTGCCCGGCATCTATGGTGCCGAGCGCCTGCCGCGCAAACGGCTGGAGCAGGGCACCGCTGCCTTGCTGGCCGCCGACGACGTGTACACCAACCACATCCACGCCGACGACCTGGCCGCCATTATCGTGCGTGCGCTGGGGTTCGGCTTGCCCAACCGTCTCTACCATGCGGTGGACGACAGCAACCTGAAAATGGCCGACTACTTCGATGCCGTGGCCGATGCCCTGGGCCTAGCGCGGCCGCCACGGTTGCCGCGTGCAGAATTACAACAGGTGGTGACGCCGGCGTTGCTGTCGTTTATGTCCGAATCGCGCCGCCTGGACAACGGCCGCATCAAGAAGGAACTTGGGGTGCGCCTGCGCTATCCAACCGTCGGCACGCTGTTGCAGGCGCTGGCGGCGAAAAAGGTATGAGAACGATGTAAATACTTGTAAAGACGTGTTGCGTATTTAGCATGGTCAAGCCTGATTCCTGGAATTTTGTGTCAAACTATTAAGTTGCATTTTTTGATATGCGCTAAACGCACAAGCGTTTGCTGCGATATCGTTCAGCTATCTTTTCAGGGAGCGCGCATGCCAGCAACTCAGCCGACCAAGGAACAGGTCCGCGCCTATATGCACACGCGTGGCATTACCCGCCGGCCGCCGCCACGGCCCGAGGAAATCCGCCAGCAACTCGGTTGGCAGCGCGCGGATGCGGCATCGGCGCCGGTTGCGGCGGCCACGCTGTTCCTGCCGGGCGCGATGGTGCAGCTGGCAACACTGATGGCGGTCGAGTGGTGTTTCCTCGCTGCAGGCTTGCATCGCCGGCACTAACTTACCGGCTTCTATACTTTTTTTTACAATTCTTTTTGATCTAACACAAGAAATCGGGTTAGAATCTCACACATTGTCACGGAGCGCAGTTTTCTGCTTATCCGTTAAATAACAAAGATGTGTACGTAGCGGGATTGGCGCCCATCGGGGCGCATGATCTCTCTAACTGCACCGATAATTTTATTAGTCAATGTGTCGCTTTTCCACCAAGGGCGGCCGCGAACCTGCTAAAAATCATGTCCATTAAAGAAATCACCTCCTCCCCGACCTACAACCCGAACCGCGTCCTCGATGCCATCATCGAAAAACTGCAGCTGAAAAATGACGCGGCCCTGTCGCGCGCACTGGAAGTGGCGCCACCGGTCATCAGCAAGATCCGCCACAACACGCTGCCTATCGGCGCGACCATCCTGATCCGCATGCACGAGATCAGCGACTTCAGCATTCGCGAACTGCGCGAACTGATGGCCAACTAAGTTTGCCCGGACCAAGCAAAACGGCGCGTCACCCTCACGGGGACGCGCCGTTTTGCTGCTACCTGGCCGCTGCAGAATGCTCGTGCCAGGCGCAAGCCGCTGCCGGGGTCGCGAGAGCGACCGGTTAGGCCGTGGTATTGATCATGCTGCCCAGGCGTTGACCGCTGGTGTTGACCATCGGTTGCGGTGGCGGCTGTTGCTGCTGCACGGGCGCGGGCGCCACCGGCTCGGCCTGCCGCGCGACCGGTTCGGCCTGGCGCGGCGGCGGCGTGGTCTGAATATTCACGGTATTCGAGGCGACGGAATTGACTGCCATGATGAGCTCCCAACATCAGTTGAACTCAGAGTATGCCACTTTTTGTGGCACGCAGTGGAAACTATCGGGGCTCCGGCAGCAGGCGCCGGACGCTTGTGGCGCAAACGCCATGCCGGTGCGCGCTAGCCCAGCCGTGGCCGCTCGGTGTACAAGGCCGCAGCAGCATTGGCCAGCGCCGCCCCGGGCAGGCCGGGATACGTGGCTTGCACCGTGGTCATGCCGCAATAGGCGGCCTGGATCGTCGTCATGCCGCAATAAGCCGGCGTAATGGTCGTCATGCCGCAATATGCAGCCTGGATCGTGGTCATGCCGCAATAAGCGGGCTCGGCGCGGTCGGCAGGCATGCTGCGCCCGTAGGGTTCGCCAAATTCTTCTTCGTACAGCTGTTGCATGCGCTGGCCCAGGCGCACCAGCGTGGCCGCGTCGTCGTCGCCGCGCATGCCGATGTACGGGAAGTGGTGCAGGAAGTAGCCGAACACGGCCTGGCAGTCGGCCGCGTACTTCATCGTATCGAGGATGTGGTAGTGCCAGAAGGTATCGACATCGACCATCGGCGACGTTGGTTCGTTCGGAAATTTCTTCATCAACGTCAGAAAGCGGCGATATTCCAGCTCGACCGCGTTGGCACGGTCGAGGCTCCAGCCCTCGCCCGATTGCGCGTGCATCAGTTTGACTTTGATCGGGTCCAGGTCCAATTCGGCGATGGCGTTCATGACGTTCCTTTGCTTGGTGGTTGAGGAAAATTAGCAAGTACGTCGATTTTGCCTACGGCTGGGCAAGCACTATTGATATTGATCAACAGCTATCAGGAAATTCCGATCGGGATGAGATTCGTCTGCAGTGTTGGCGTCGCTGCCCGGGCCCCGCGTGAGCGGCACCGAAATCGACACCGAGGTGCCGGCATTGGGACTGCTGACGATGGCGCACGTGCCGCCTAGCAGGCTGATGCGTTCTTCGATGCCGACCAGCCCGAACGAGCCGATCTTGTTGCGGCTGCTGGGACGCAGGCCGATGCCATTGTCGATGATGGTCATGGTCAGCGTATTACCCTGCTGGCCCAGTTCCACCCGTACCAGGCTGGCGCGTGCATGCTGGGCGATATTGCTGAGCGACTCCTGCAGGATACGGAAAAACGCCGTGGCGCAGTGGTCGTCCACGCGGATGTCATGCTGGTGTTCCAGCAACTCGCATACCAGGCCGGAGCGTTCGCGAAACCGCGCGATCTGCCATTCGACGGCAGCGTTCAGGCCCAGGTCCAGCACGGTCGGGCGCAAGTCGTTGATGATGTGGCGCACGCTCTTGATGGTGCTGTCGATCTGTTGCAGCGTGCTCACGGCGCGCGCGTGCAGGCGCGGATGGCGGTGGCGCGTGCGGGTGGCCAGCAAATCCGCCTCGATGCGCAACACCAGCAGGTTCTGCCCGAGGTCGTCGTGGATTTCGCGCGCGATGCGCTTGCGTTCCTGCTCCTTGATCTGGTCGGCGTGGGCCGCCAGGCGGCGCAGCTTGTGGTGCGACAGTTGCAGCTTGGCCTGGCTGTCGCGCAATTCCCTGGTCATGGCCTTTGCCATCTTGATCGCGCGCAGCCGCGACGACGAGAGCGTATGGAACAGCAAGTAGAACATCAGCGTGCCGGTAAAGCCCGTGGCCATGGCCAGCCATGGCAGGAACAGGTCGAAGCGGCTCGACCACGCCCGCTTGGGTGCGCTGAACAGCGCCTGCCACTGGCGGCCATGAAAATCGAGCGGCAGCACCACCGAGTACAGCTGCGACGGGCGCTGCTCCCGGGTGTGTGGCTGATTGTCGAACAGCAGGGCGGAGTAGGCGCCCGGCGTGGCGGCATTGCCGGTGTCGTACAGGCGCAGGCGCACATCGCGCACCTGCATCTGTTCCATGGCCAGTTGCACCAGGCGGGGCACGCTGAAGCCGATGCCCACCGAACCGATAAAATTGGCGCGCCGCTCCGCCACCGTGTTGTGCGGCAGATTGCGCCGGTACAGCGCCAGGCGGATCGCCATGCCGCCACCGCCCTGGCCGTGGCGGTTCATCTCGATCAGCTTGCCCGATGTGCTGACCTCGCCGGTATCGCGTGCGCGCGCCAGCGCTTCCGCCACGGCCGGGCGCGCGGCAATATCGAGGCCCACGCGGTCGCGGAACGTGGCGATTGGTTCGATCATCGTGATCACCGAGTAATCGGGTCGCCGGCCGGGAGGGCGGATCTCGAAATCGGGATAACCGTCGGCGGTGCCGTCGCCGCTGCGGCGGCTGGCGCGCTCGAAAGCGTCGCGCTCGGCGTCGGTAATGTAGGGCGAATAATTGATGCCGTCGAGCGCGGGAAAATTGGCCTGCAGTTGCAGGCCGGTCACAAAGCGGTGGAAATCGGTGGGCGCCACGCTATCGGTTGCATCGAAGAAGCTGGCAGTGGCGCGCAGCATGTTGGTATAGGAATCGATGTGCGAGCTGATGTGGTACTGGGCGTTGCGCGCCTGGTGCATGAAGCGCGCATTGCCATCGTATTCGACCGCGCGGTCGGCGGCCACGTGGCACAGCGCGCCCACGGCCAGCGACAGCAGGATGCCCGCCCACCATACCGGCTTCGACGGGGAAAACCATTGCCGTTGCGCCAGGAATCCACCCATTGCCGCTGCCTTTCCGGCTACCTCGTTGACTGTAGTTTGTTGACTATAAAAAATATTAGATATGCAAGTCAAGTAATTTTAGCGGTGGCCGAAGCCGGCACTGGCCGCGCGCCGGGAAAACAAAAAGCCGGCGCTCCCCGAGGGGAAGCGCCGGCTTGCAACCGATCATTATCGTGATTTATTTGGCCACGAAACTGTCCTTCAGCGTGACGATGCGGTTGAACACGGGTTTGCCCGGTTGCGAATCGACGCGGTCGGCCACGAAATAGCCATGGCGTTCGAACTGGTAGCGCTGGTCGGGCAGCGCTGCGGTCATGCCCGGCTCGAGGTAGGCGGTAACGACTTCGCGCGCGTTCGGGTTCAGCAGCTCCTTGAAATCCTTGCCGCCTGCATCGGGATGCGGATCGGTGAACAGGCGTTCGAACAAGCGCACTTCGGCCGGCAATGCAGTGGCGGCCGACACCCAGTGGATGTTGCCCTTGACCTTGTAGTTATCGGAACCGGGTGTGCCCGACTTCGAATCCGGGAAGTAATTCACGTGCACGGCAATGACCTTGCCGTTCTCGTCCTTGTCAAAGCCCGTGCACTCGGTTACGTAACCGTGGCGCAGGCGCACCCGGCTGCCCGGCTTGTCGTCGATCGGCGGGTAGTAGCGGAAATAACCCTTGCTCGGCACTTCCATGAAGTCTTCTTCCTCGATCCACAGTTCGCGCGAGATCGGGAACGTGCGCACGCCCATTTCCGGGTGGTGCGGGTGGACCGGCGACGTGCATTCCTCGCTCTGGCCTTCCGGGTAGTTGTCGATGATCAGCTTGAGCGGACGCAGCACGGCAGTGGCGCGCGGCGCTTTCGGATCGAGATCTTCGCGCAGGCAGCCTTCCAGCGTGCTCATGTCGATCCAGCCGTCGGACTTGGTCACGCCAATGCGTTCGCAGAACAGGTGGATCGCTTCGGGCGTGTAACCACGGCGGCGCAGGCCGACGATGGTGGGCATGCGCGGATCGTCCCAGCCGTCGACGATTTTTTCATCGACCAGCTGGCGTAGCTTGCGCTTGGACGTCACCACGTAAGTGAGGTTCAGGCGCGAGAATTCATACTGGCGCGGCACCGGCAGCTTGAAGAAGCCGCCACGGGACAGGGTTGCCAGCAGCCAGTCGTAGAACGGCCGGTGGTCCTGGAATTCCAGCGTGCAGATCGAATGGGTGATGTTTTCCAGCGCGTCGGAAATCGGGTGCGTGTAGTCGTACATCGGATAGATGCACCAGGCGTCGCCGGTGCGCACGTGGTGCGCGTGGCGGATGCGGTAGATGGCCGGATCGCGCATATTCATGTTGGGCGACGACATCGCATCTTCACTGATCTTTGCGCGCAGGATGTGCTCGCCGTCGGCGTACTTGCCAGCCTTCATGTCGCGGAAGATTTGCAGCGATTCGTCGGTCGGGCGGTTGCGGAACGGCGAATTGACGCCCGGCGTATTGAAATTGCCGCGATTGGCCGCCATATCGTCCGCCGACTGGCTGTCCACGTATGCGTGGCCTTCTTCGATCAGGTATTCGGCCATTTCGTACAGCTGGTCGAAGTAGTCGGAAGCGTAGTGCAAGTGGTGTTCCACGCCGCCATCGGCTACCGGATAGTCGTAGTTAAAGCCCAGCCACTTGACGCTGTCGATGATGGTGTCGACGTATTCCTGCTCTTCCTTGGCCGGGTTGGTGTCGTCGAAGCGCAGATTGCAGCGGCCCTGGTAATCGCGCGCCAGGCCGAAGTTCAGGCAGATCGATTTGGCGTGACCCACGTGCAGGTAGCCGTTGGGCTCTGGCGGAAAGCGGGTGATGACAGTTGGCAAGTCGTCGCGTACATAAGTGCCGGCTGCCTGGTCGTGGTCGATGATCGCGCGCAGGAAATTAGACGGGAGTTCTGGCGCTGGGCTTTTTTTATCGTTGCTCATCTGAAAGATTGACTTGGAAAAGTTCGTGTAAAGACCATTTTACCGTATTGCCTGCGCCCGCCGAGGTGAAATGCTGCATTGCGGCGTCCGGTTGCGGTTGCGGTCCGGGCCGGAACCGTGGGCGGCTGTGGCGCGACAGGTATAATTCGCCTCTGGTTCTTAAATTTGTTTCGGAGTTTCCCAAATGGAAAATCACTACAACACGCTGGGAATCGCGCCGAACGCCACCGAGGACGAGATCAAGAAGATCTACCGCTCGCTGGCGATGCGTTTTCACCCGGACCGCAACCCCGCGCCCGGCGCGGAAGCGCGCTTCAAGGCCATCACCAAGGCTTATGAAATCCTGTCCGACCCGGTCAAGCGCGAAGAATACAACCAGAGCGTGAACCACCGCATCATCATCGATGCCGAGGCCGAGGCTTACCAGCTGTGGCGCTCTTTATTCAGCCTGCACGGCACCACGCTGCCGGCCGCCTGACACGTCACCAATCACGAAAGCAAGATAATGAGAAAAGTACACCCGGAGTTCGCCTACCAGTCGCGCGAACTTGAAGGCCAGATCGACGGCATCCTCGGCGATCCGCCCGACCGTAAAAACTACCAGCGCATGATCGATGCCCTGGTGGACGAGTACGCCAGTGGCGGCGGCATCGAGGATGTCAACATGCTGGCGTTCGCGCTGGTCGACCATCTCGAGTTTTCCGACCCGAAAGGCTTGCTGGCCGAAGCCGGCGACTACGAGTTCGGCGATGCCGCGCGCGTGTTCGCCATGGCGTCGTGCAAGGGCGAGGCTGCCGGCCGCATGTACGCGGCACTGGAAGAAAACCTGCCCGACCTGGCGCGCCAGGCCATCATCACCGCCTTCCTGTTCAAAAATCCGCGCAAGTGGGACGACGACGACCAGTCGCTGGAGCAACTGTCGGCCAACGACGATGGCGACGATATCGAGGACGAAGACAACGCGACCGACGACTTCGCCCAGATGTTCGACAAGGATGGAGATTAACCATGTCCGACGACCAAACCCGTAATCTGCCAGCCCTGAGCAAGCAAGTGACCGAGTTGGTGCTGGCCGGCTCGCTCGGCCATGCCGAGCAGGCGTTTGCCGATGCCGCCGACCAGTACGGCGACCTGGCCGTGGTCGAAGTGCTGAGCAACATTCCACCGCAAGTGACGGCGCTGCACATGGCCGGCTTTGACGGCGGCAAGATGTCGCTCGCCACCTTGCTGGTCCCGCCGAAGGCGTGGGCCGACAGCCTGGCCTTCATTGCCGCCACCTGGCCCGACGACCAGATCGAGGACGATCCCGAGCGCATCGCCGAATCGCTGTTTGCCCACGTGCACGGCGTGGTGTTTGCCACCGACGACGAAGAGCGCCGCAACGAACTGCTGGCCGCCGCGTCCGCCCCCGACCACGGCGCGACCATGTTTGCGATTTTGTTCTCGATGGCGCCCAAGGAAATCCTCGAAGTGGCTGGCGAAATCATCGCCAAGGGCCCGTACCTGACCGGCCAGACCTCGTCCGACAACGACGTGGTTCCGCTGGCGATCGCGCTGGCGCAGGCGTCGGAAGACGGCTGGGACCGCGCGCTGTTCGAGCTGTTCCCCGAGTTCCGCCACAGCGCCGACCTGGCCGACGCCGAGTTCAACGACGATCCCGACGAAGAACAGAACTTCCTGCAGCGCTCCACCAAGGAATTGCTGTACCGTCTGCGCAAGCAGGTACCGTCCACGCGCGTGGTCAAAGCGTCGCGCCGCAGCGTCGGCACCGGCATTTTCTCGTGATGGGCTGCTGATCCATGCTGCCAGCAATCGTCATAGAAAACCTGCCGCGCTTGACGCGCGCGATCCAGCAACTGGCCCGGCATCCCGACGATGACGCGGCCTACACGCTGGCCGATGAACTGACCGGCATCACGGCCATGGTGGCCGAGAAATTCACCAACGACCGCACTGCCGAAGGCATCCAGAAGGCGTTGCAGTTGACGGTGGGCGGCGTCTCGCTTGGTCTCGACCACGCGTTGCCGGCCGATGGCGGCGCCGACGGCGACCTCGAGGCGCTCGATCTGCTGATCGAGGAGGGCGCCGAGCATGCGTTCCAGATCGGCTTCCGCCTGATCAAGGAATTGTCGGCCTTGCCGGAAGACTCACTGGTGGGCGAGTACGACACCGATCCCGTGTACGCGGCGCGGCGCTTGCGCGATTTGTTTGTCGATTTGTGCCAGACCGACCCGAACCAGAACTGGAACGGTTCCGAGCGCTACGAAGTGATGCTCAAGCAACGCAAGGAAGTGCAGGCCATCGTGCGCCTGGCCAACTGGCTGCGCCGGCACCACAGCGAAGGCCCGGTCAGCGATACCGACCTCAATGCCGAAGGCGTGATTGCGCTGGCGGTGATCTTTGCGGTGGAGGGCGGGGGCAGGGTGATGGCGCGCACCGGCCAGAAGGAGTTCGAGCGGTTCGTCAAATCGGTGCGCAAGAACAAGCCTGATTTTGAAGAGGGCTGGGCCGCGCTGGTGGCCGCCGTGCCGGTCCAGCATCACCCAGTGCTGCTGGACCGCATCGCCAGTTACCGCGAGACGTGCACGGTGCTGCAGCACATCCGTGGCCGCACGGCCATGAAAACCTTGTTTGCGGAGCTGGAAAACTACGCCGGCTCCGAGCTGGACGCGGATTATTCGTAAAAATTAGACCGCAGCGGCGGACCGTCCCGCCTGCGCGGAAGCGACGATTCTTAGTCTAGTGGTCGCAAGAATAGTCCAGCTTTGTTAGCCGTAAAGCCGTCATTCCCGCGCAGGCGGGAATCCAATTTAGGACCTCACCCCGCAGCCTCCTCCGCCACCGCCACAAACCCCGCCACCAGCGGCGAAATCTCATCCCTGCGCCGCGCCAGCAGCAGCGCCGTATTTGCCTCGGGATCGGCCAGCGGCCGGTAGCACACGCCGCTCATGCGGATAATCTCGAACGAACTTGGCAGCACCGAAATCCCGCTGCCGGCCGCCACCAGGCCGATGATGGTCGACGCCTCGCCGGCTTCCACCGCGATATTCGGCACAAACCCCGCCTCCTTGCACAGCCGGAAAATCTGCGGGTGGATGCCGGTGCCCGCTGTCTTCGGATACATCACCAGCGGCTGCCCTTCGAGGTCGCTGATGGCAATCACCTTTTTTTTGGCCAGCGCATGCTCCACCGGCAGCACCAGCACCAGCGGATCGCGGCGCAGCACGGTGAGCACCACGCCGTCGGGCAGCGCCTGTTCGGGCGGGCGCACCAGGCCCAGGTCGAGCCGGCGGTCGCCGATGGCGTCGATCTGGCCGAACGTGGACATTTCCTGCAAGGTCAGTGTGACACCGGGATAGCGCTGGCGGTACCGGTTGATGACGGTGGCAAACAACGGCGTCAACGGTGTGGAAAAGGTAAAGCCCACGCGCAGTTCGCCGGTTTCGCCACGCTCGGCACGGCGCGCGTTCTGCACCGCCTGGTTCGACAGCGCCAGGATGCGCTGGGCATCGGCCAGGAACAGTTTGCCCGCTTCCGTCAGCCGCACCCAGCGCTTGCTGCGCTCCAGTAACTGAGCGCCCACTTCGGCTTCCAGCATCTGGATCTGGTGACTGAGCGGCGGCTGGCCGATGTGCAGGCGCTCCGCTGCGCGGGTAAAACTGAGTTCCTCGGCAACGGCAACGAAGTAGCGCAGGTGGCGTAATTCCATTGTTCTTATCTTTTTAAAGTATGACTAACGCCTTAAATATATATTGGACAGTGCAATCGTGCAAACCTAAGATGGTTCATCGTTTTCGCTTTGAATGCCTGCCATGTCCACCGCCGCCGCCATCGTTACCGACTCCTCCGCCTTGCCGCAGGCTGCGCCGCGCATCCGCGCGGGCACGGCCGACTTCAAGCGCAGCAACCGCGCCATGTTCTTTGGCGGCTTTTCGTGCTTTGCCCTGCTGTACTGCGTGCAGCCGCTGATGCCGCTGCTGTCGCATGAGTTCGCGCTGACCGCTGCGCAAAGTTCGCTGGCGCTGTCGATCTCGACCGGCGCGCTGGCGCTGTCGCTGGTCGCCTCCAGCGCGTTATCGGAACGGCTGGGCCGCAAGCCGCTGATGGTGGCGGCCATGGCAATTGCCGCCGTGATGACGGTGCTGTGCGCGTTTGCCCATGACTACCACCAGTTGCTGGCGCTGCGCGCCTTGCTGGGCGTGGCGCTCGGTGGCATGCCGGCGATTGCCATGGCGTACCTGGGCGAGGAAATCGAACCGACGTCGCTCGGTTTGTCGATGGGGCTGTACATCAGCGGCAGCGCATTTGGCGGCATGGCGGGGCGGGTCATCACGTCTGTCTTGAGCGACCATTTTTCGTGGCGGCTGGCCGTCGGCATGGTGGGCGTGGCCGGCGTGCTGGCGGCGTGGGAATTCTGGCGCAGCCTGCCGCCGTCGCGCCACTTCACGCCGTCCCACGGCGGCTGGCGCGCCATGCCCGCCGGCTTCCGGCTGCACCTGACCGATGCCGGTTTGCCATGGTTGTTCGCGCTGGCGTTTTTGCTGATGGGTGCGTTTGTCAGCCTGTATAACTACATCGCTTATCGCCTGCTGGGGGCGCCGTTCGGCTTGAGCCAGAGTTTGGTGGGCACGGTGTCGTTCCTGTATTTGCTGGGGATTTACAGCTCGGTATGGGCGGGCAAGCTGGCCGACCGCTTCGGCCGTCGCCACGTGCTGTGGGCGGTGATGGGCATGATGCTGGCCGGATTGCTGCTCACCCTGTCCAACTGGCTGCCGCTGATTATCGCCGGCGTGGCGCTGTTCACGTATGGCTTTTTTGCCACGCACTCGGTGGCCAGCAGCTGGGTGGGACGGCGCGCGCTGACCAACAAGGCGCTGGCGTCCGCGCTGTACCTGTTTTTCTATTACCTCGGTTCGAGCGTGGTTGGTTCCGCCACCGGCATCATGTGGGAGCGCAATGGCTGGCCTGGCGTGGTAATGGTGCTGGGCGCGTCGCTGGGGCTGGGGCTGCTGATCGCGCTGCGCCTGCGCACTTTGGCGCCGCTGGGGGCGGCAGAAAAATAAAAGGTACTGATCTCGATCAACGGGTGTGACGGAATCTGTCGGCCACGGCAGGTGTCGAATCAAGATGGGAGCGCTGCTGGCTCCTTCTCGTTTCCCACTTTTCCCGGAGGGTCACACCATGCCGCACATCCACGCTTCCACCCCGGCCAGCACCCGGGCCAATACCCAGGACCTCGAACGCCGCTTCCACCTGGTGGAGCAGGCCATCGGCCAGGCGGCGGAGGCCAGCTCCGCCGAACACCATTTGCCCAGCGAACTGCGCGACTGCATCCAGCGCGTGGACCGCATGGGCGACACCGCGCGCGAGGTGCTGCAATCCGGCGACGAGGCCCGCATCCGCAAGCTGGTCGGCGACATGCTCACCGCAGCCGAACGCGCGCGCCGCGTCTGCACCAACATCCCGCAACTGTCGGCCCAGATCCGCGGCGCGGTCAGCCACATGGTGAGCCAGTTGCAGGAGTTGCAGCGGGATCTACGGTAGCTCAATAAAGAACGGCATCCGGGAACCGCTCTGCATGTGCTTGCTTGAGCGGTCGATTGAAAACGCCTATATTGAGACAGACCATGAAGCAAAGTGAATTTTTGCGATGGCTGATGCAGCACGGGGTGGAAGTTAAACACGGTGCCAAGCATCTGAAGTTGTACGCCAATGGGGAGCAAACCATACTCCCGCGTCATCCGTCGAAGGAGCTCAAGCAAGCGCTGGTTGATGGAGTGAAGAAGAAATTAAAGCTTTAACGGAGGCTTCGATGCAATATCCTGCTGTTTTTTTACCAGATCCATCGGGCGGCTATGTCATTACCTTCCCCGATATTCCCGAGGCGATCACTCAAGGCGATACCGAGGCCGAGGCCATCAGCATGGCCGAGGATGCGTTGATCACGGCAATGGATTTTTATCTTGAAGATCAGCGCGCAGTCCCCGCGCCATCCCGACCTAAAGCGGGGGAGCGACTTATCGCTTTGCCAGCAGAGCTGGCTGAGCGTATCAGATCGCTCAATGCTGTTGTGCGGCGGCAGGGACTTGGTCCGTTCCAGGCCTGATTATCTTGGCGGGACGGCCAGATTTCCCAGACTCATATCACCCCTTTGGCACGCAGCGCGGCAATGTCGTCGTCGCTGTGGCCCAGCAGGTCGCGCAGGATGGCGTCGGTGTGTTGGCCCAGCAGTGGCGGGGCGACGGCGTTGTCGGCCGGGGAGGCCGACAAACGCATCGGGTTGCGCACCAGTTTGACGGAGCCGGCCGTTGGATGCGGCACTTCCGTCACGATGCCGCGCGCCAGCACTTGCGGGTTGGCGTACACGTCGTCAAGGTTGTTGATCGGGCCGCACGGCACGCCTACCGCTTCCAGCCGCTCGATCCAGAAAGCGCGCGGCTGCTGCAAGACCATCGCGGCCAGCAGCGGCACCAGTTCCTCGCGGTGTTTTACGCGCAGCGGATTGGTGGCGTAGCGCTCGTGCAGGGCCAAATCGGCACGGCCGCCCACCTCGACGAATTTCTGGTATTGGCCGTCGTTGCCGGTGGCGACGATGATGTAGCCGTCCGCGCAGGCAAAGGTCTGGTATGGCACGATGTTTGGGTGCGCATTGCCCCAGCGCTTGGGCGGTTTGCCGCTGTTCAGGTAATTGCTGCCCATATTGGCCAGCATCGCCACCTGCACGTCGAGCAGCGCCATGTCAATGTACTGGCCTTCGCCGCTGCGGTCGCGGTGGGTCAGTGCCGCCAGAATCGCGATGGTCGCGTACATGCCGGTCATCAGGTCGGTGAGGGCCACGCCCGCTTTTTGCGGACCGCCGCCCGGCAAATCGTCGCGCTCGCCGGTCACGGACATTAATCCGCCCATGCCTTGAATGAGAAAATCGTAGCCGGCACGGTGCGCATAGGGACCGTCCTGGCCGAAGCCCGTTACCGAGCAATAGACGATATCGGGCTTGATCGCCTTGAGGCTGTCGTAATCGAGGCCATAGCGTTTCAGCTGGCCTACCTTGTAGTTTTCCAGCACCACGTCGCAGTGCAGGACCAGTTCGCGCAGCAACGCCTGGCCTTCGGCGCTGGCGATGTCCAGTGTCACCGAGCGCTTGCCCCGATTCGCTGCCAGATAATACGCCGCCTCGGTGGTGTCGTTGCCTTCGGTATCTTTGGCGTAGGGCGGACCCCAGGCGCGGGTATCGTCGCCGTTGCCGGGACGTTCAATCTTGATCACGTCGGCGCCCAGGTCGGCCAGGTTTTGCGAACACCAGGGGCCGGCCAGCACCCGGCTCAAGTCCAGCACGCGGATGTGGCCCAGCGCTTTCGGTATGGTCATCGCTGCTTCTCCATTGTTGTCTCTCTTATAGGATGTCTCGCCCGCCAGTGTAGTGTGTAGGTCGGGTTCGTGATAGTGTCGCGGATACCTCTCATACTATTTCCATAACTAATTCGGCATCATGTGGCCATATCCTAAAATTGTTGCGCATCGCGGCGGCGGCACCTTGGCGCCGGAAAACACGATTGCCGGGCTGCGCGCCGGCCTGGCCTACGGTTTTCGCGCCGTGGAGTTCGACGTCATGCTGTCGCAAGACGGCATCGGCATGGTGATCCACGATCCCGAATTTGGCCGCACCGTGACCGGGCACGGCGCCGTGCCGCACACCTTGGCGCGCGACCTGGCGGTCATGGATGCCGGCCGCTGGTACGGTGCGCCCTTCAAGGGCGAGCGCGTGCCGTATTACACGCAATTCATCGATTACTGCCAGGCGCAGGGCATCTGGATGAACGTGGAAATCAAGCCGGCCGACGGTTTTGAAGCCGCCACCGGCGCCTGGGTGGCGCGCGTCACGCGCGATGCGTACGCGGCCGAGATCGCCGCTGGCGACCCTGCCGCGATTCCGCTGCTGTCGTCGTTCAGCTTCGAGGCGCTGGCCGCCGCGCGCGACGCCGCGCCCGATGTGCCGCGCGGCTATCTGCTCGACCGTATTCCCGCCGATTGGGAAGCGCAGGCGCGGCAACTGGGCGCGGTGGCCATCCACACCAACCACAAGCACCTGACGCCAACCTTGGCCGCCGCCATCAAGGCTGCCGGCTATGGCCTGTTTTGCTACACCGTCAACGACCCGGCCCGGGCCCGGGAAATCCTGTTGTGGGGCGTGGACGGGTTTTGTACGGATCGCATCGATTTAATCGGGCCGGCCTTTACCTAAAACCCTGGCATACAAGAGGTCATATATAATCAACCCTTTGCATTTGCCAGCT
>Ga0308164_10000399_pt1 | contig 80559 bp, 65 predicted proteins | sample PhyTR2_FD_201031 | JGI IMG/M metagenome (GOLD analysis project Ga0308164, IMG submission 201031) | Phyllosphere microbial communities from UC Gill Tract Community Farm, Albany, California, United States - DLSLT.R2 | ecosystem: Host-associated > Plants > Phyllosphere > Unclassified | place: USA... | reverse complement strand
TGTTCCTACCGAAGGGTCTATTACTTTCTTTTTACTTCCCCAATCATCAATTTCATAGGTTGTTTTGCTGCCTTCATAATCGGTTTCTTTCAAAGATCCATTAGGATAATAGCTGTAATTTATAGTTCCTCCATGGTCCTGATGCCTGATCGTATTGCCAAGAGCATCCATTGTTTTCGATGTTTTCTGATAGCCATCATCTGTAGTTACTTTTAGTCCTTCATAGCAGGTAATAATGGTTTTTCCTGTATAGGTAACGTTTTTAACGGGTCTGTTATAAGAATCATACTCTATGGTATTCCACTTTGTCTGCTCGCCTTCAAAAAAAGGCTGTGATTCTTTTATTACTTTTCCGAAAATGTCATACTCAGATTTTTTAACGATCCACTTGCCATTAAAACTTTGTGTTTTTAAAAGAATTTCCCTGTCAAAATCATCATATACAGAAACCGTTTCTGTGGCACCTTCTCTTTTTTTAGATACCTGGTATATTCCTCCCTGAACTCCGGTACTGGCTGATTTACTAATAAATGTTTTTTTGCCAAGATAATCTGTAATTACAATAATATTACCCCAGCTGTCATAAGTATAATAAGATTTCAGTGATCCGATTGCTGCCGTTTCTTCTAAAGTTTTTCCAAGCGGATCTATCACTGCACTGGATAATAAGCCGTCTGAAGTAGTGGTAGAATTACGATAGCGGTGGGTGGCATCATATCCGTAAGTGGTGGTTTGGGATGCAATTCCTGTTGTGGAAAGAGTCTCTTGGGATAGATTTCCGTAGGTGTCGTATATAAAGTTATTGATCACAGGCTGTGAGCTCTGACTGAATTTTTGAATTTCCTGTATAGCTCCATTAGCAGGGTAGTAGGTATTAACCTCCCTTGCTGTAAAGAAACCTCCTTCTCTAAAAGAGTTATTAACCTGTTCACTTATTTTCCCGTAGAAATAATGTAAACCATTAGTAGATTCAGGATGATAGGAGAAATTGTAATGGGCTATTGTCTGGTCATTATAATTGATCCAGGTTTTTTTCATTTTCAGTTCATCCGCTTCATCGTAAGTATATTTTTTAAGAATAATTATTTTTCTTAGATTATCCCGGGTTATTTCCTCAGTACTAAGAATGATACTCTGATTCCCTATTGTAAATTTTTTATTTGTAAGGGTGGTTTCTGTTAAAAATTTAGAAATTCCACCATAGGTTGTTTTAATCAACGCATTTTCTAATAGAGGATCTTTGGTGTTAATCGTCCAGAAAAGAGCATTGCCGAGTTTCTTATTTCTGTATTTCTCATTTTGCAGGACAGATTCAAAGGCATCTGATGTATATGTTTTTTGAAACCCTAAAACACCCCTTCCATCAAGGCTCTGTATTGCATTTTCATATCGGTACTCTTTTGAAAGAATTTTTCCGCTGAAAAGAGTATGAATTTTATTAACAAGATATAAAGAACCATTAGTCTGATGTGTATACAAAGGATATTTCAAATCATTATCTTTATGCTGATAGCATATTTCCTCCTTGGTATCAAGCTTCATCATGGGGCGATATTCAACTTTTTGCAGAACGTTGGAGCCATTGTTTACCTCCTGAATCTGTTTTTCCAGAAAATTATTATTGTTGAATGTAATCTTGAACTCAGATCCTGTTGTAACATCAAAATTACTGATAGATGTTTTATAAGTATTTAAGAAGTTGACTTCATCAGAAACCATGAAAAGAGAGAAAGGTGTTATTTTCTCATTCTGTAAATCAATTTCCTGATTAAGTTTAGTAAATGAAGTATTTCCATTGTTATCAGTAGTATTCACAAAAAACTTTGCCTTATTAAAGTTCGGCAGATAAGTTATATATGTTCCCGGAAGCTCCACATTACCCAGAGCTGATGGATGTGTTCCAACATATTGTGAATAGCCAGGAACGTAACATTTGTACCCCTGAGATGCGTTAATATAAGTTGCCGGTATAGATAATCCGGTACTGTTAAAGCATGAGTGTGAATAAACCCATTCAATATATATATCATTAACACTCTCATAGGTAAAGTTACTGATCACAGGATTGGGATCATTATACCTTATTTTACCAAATTTACTAATTGAAACAAGGTCAGACTTTCCATCATTGTTAATGTCAGTTACCACTACATTTCCTACTGCAAACTCTTTCATAGGGTTATCTGGTCCCCACATAAATAGGTCCCATCCAGACTGTTTGGGCACTGTCTCATCCTGGGAAGGCTTAATGTATGCTAGCTTTTGGGCTGTTAAATCAAGCTGGCTTGGAATAAACTTTTTACCATCCGAAGTATAAAGCCACCATATAAATTGAGGCGTATTTTCAATGACGATCCTTAATTTTGAAAAAGGGTTCATTGTATTGAATACAATTTGAGGGGTGACAAAGTCTGTAAGGCCGTCTCCATTAAAATCTCCTAATAGGATTGGTGTAATAAGTTTTCCGCTGCTATCGTAGCTAAGGTCATTTAAAATATTTGTAGAAGATTGTCCTAAAATATCGCCATAAGGTTGTATGGTCATATCTTTTACATTAATCTTATAAATACCATACTGGTTCCCAGATGTTACCATTATTTCCGGAACTCCGTCTCCATCCATTTCTAGAAGCCTATAGTTGTCTTCTGTAAGTAATAAAGAGGTTGTGGTAAATTCCTTTCGTACGATTACATTTCCGGTTTCTTTACCTATTTCATACAGGTATATTTTTTGGGTAGCAGCAGTATTTCCATTGATGTAGATAAGATCAAAAAGGCCGTCATTATTAAAATCACCAGAAATAAACATTTTGTGGTTGATTCTCGGAGGATTTGTATAAGTGTTTCCCGGTGCTCCATTAAATCCTCCGTTTGAGCTTATCCATGGGATAGAAGGGCCGCCCGTTAAAACTTTTGTTAATCCTGTTTTAAAATCTTTAATTTCTATAGTTCCCTGCTGAGATTCACTTGTCCTAGAAAGTGTGTTAACAATAATTAGTTGATCATTGGTAGTAATCTTATTATCATTGATTAATGTTTTTCCAGTAAATAGCCGGGTGTGGATATTAACATATGTGGTAGGATTTATCGGACCATATGGGCTGTTTAGATAAAATGTAGGATTCATTAAAGTTCCTGTTTCCGGAGGCCCAGGATTAGGATCAGGGGTAGAGAAACCACCACCGGCACCACTTCTAAAATTGGTAACTGTACTTGATACATAAAATACATCGTTTCCATTATTATTGTAAAGATTACCAGCAGTAACATCTCCTAATCTATGGGTACTGGCAGGGGTAATTGCGAGCTGGCGTTTTGTGACTTCAGCAGTTCCGGTAGAGTTGGGAGTGTTGTAATTGAAATTTAATGGTTTAAGATTTTCTCCGATCTCATTATACACATTAATTGTACGCAGCCTCTCATGAGTGTCAGCCTCTATAAAATCATAGCTAAAAGTATATTTTCTATAATCTCCAGTATAGGTAGATCCGGAAATGATTTCAGAAATTACTTTGCTGTTGATATACTGTTGTCCGTTTCTATAAATTTTTATAAGTTTTTTACGATCCTTATACAGGACTTTCAAGTAAAATTTATCAGTAGAAGGGTCTGAACCTCCGTAGGATATTTTATCCAGTTTCGGAGTGTTGTTTGTTACTGTATACGTATAATGTATTTCATTATCAAAGGAATCAGACATTTTTATTATATAATGTTGGCCTGGTGTAAGCTCACTATACCAAGCTACTTTTCCATCCGTATACTGAACCGTAAAACTATAGCTCCCTGAAGATTTGGTTATTTTAATCTTAGAAAAGTTTTTAGTTATGTATTCTGTATCATATTTTTTTAAAAGTCTTTGTCCATCCAGATAATAAGGATCATTATTGTCGAATTGTGGTCCTATTGTGAATCCGTCAACATCCTGACTCTTGCCACCTCTGGTGATAACAGAAAGACCCGTTAAGCTCCATCCCCATCCTGCATTTCCGTTTCCGGACTGGCTATTATAAATTAAAGCAGCATTGGGCTGAAAATTGTTCAGCCCTTTTAATGTTTCCAATGGAACCGTATAGGTAAGTGCACCACCATCGCTTACCGCCATCTCAGATTTTATGGCTGGAATAAGAGTATAGTCCGTTGAAATTGTTTTTGAAGAATTTGATTGATTTTCTTTATAACCCGATGTGTCATATTGAAGAGAAACAGATGTTGCTTGTTGAGCAATCAGGGATTGCGTTAAAAATAGAAGCGTAAGAACTCCAAATTTTATATTTTTTATCATATGAATTTGATTATGATCTTAGAGAGAATATTAATATTCTAGGCCATGAATAATTCATGACCTGTTAATGATTTTTGATTAATGTTTCAAAATATTTTTACTTACAGTCTGCCCGGTATTGAGAGTGAAATTGGCGATGTACACTCCCGTTATCTGATTTCCTAGACTGAAACTGAAGTTGAAGTTGGAAGAATCCTGTAGATTGCTTTTAGTAAAAAGAAGAGCTCCGGCACCACTAAATACCTGAACGGAAGTTACCTTTCCTTGTGCAATACCTGTAATACTTACATTTGCTATATCTGGGGTGGGGTTGGGAGACAGCTGTATGGCCATTTTTATCTGTTCCAGAATATCAATTGAATTTTCTGCAGATAATTCTGTATTAGTCTTTAAGGAGGCCGTTTTTGAAGCAGAGCTGTTTCCTGCTGTATCAGAATTGAAGATTTTACTGCCATAAGTAGGCCCTGCATTAAAAGACTGAGAAATATTTGGAATATTAATCTCACAGGTAGTATTAATCAGATTTTCTGCATTTGAATCCCAGGTGAGAACATCATAATTTTGAGTCAAAATAGTTCCCACATAATCCTCAAGAGGCTTTATGACAGGCATAATAGTTGCTGCCAGCGGATTAGGAAACTGAGGCGTATTAAAGTCATATTGCCAGTCTTTTACCTCGTAAAATATACTTGGATTAGCAACAGCATCAAACCCTGCAGAAATTCCCATATTATTGTTTTCTTGTTGGAAGGAAACCGATGAAGCAACATATTCCTGCTGTAAGTTGTGCCCCGCAACATTTTTGGCGATCAGATGGATGCTTTCGTCAGTGTTACTTAGCTTGATGACATTCTGATATATAATTTGATTTTCTTTACCTTGTGTTGTTGAGAAAAAGCTGGGGAAATAATCTCCTCCTGAATTATTATTGGCAACAACGACCATAAATTGTCCGGACTTTATTATTTTATCAGGTAAATCATAATTACCCTCATTATCTCTTAATTTCCAGTCTTTAAGATTCAAATCCGTATCACTGGCATTAAAAATTTCTATAAATTCCCCACGATGTCTTTTTCTTAATTTTTCAAATAGTTCAGGTGTAGGGTTCTGATAGGGACCATAATTTACGTCTATATACTCCGAATAAGGAGTGTCTCTATAGACTTCAGTTATAATCAACTGAGCGAAAGATAAAAGAGGTAAGAATATAAATATCCCCCCAAATAATTGTTTTTTCATGGTTGTTAAGAGAAATTATACTTTATTTAAAAACTTTTGAAGCTTCTCAATATAAGTTGATTTGGAAAAATTTCTGTTTTGATTAAGCTGAGCAATTTTTTGTTCCCATGGATCTGAACTTGTGGTAAGATCTTTTGCATTGATGACCAAATACGGAAATTTTTGTATTAAACCATCCTGGTGCGTTTTTTTTAGGTATTTAATAACCAGTACGTTAATGGAGTCTATGATTGATGTATTTTTAATTCCTGCTTTTCTCTTAAGCAAAGAATTAATATTGTTTTCAGCTTCTCCCATCTGATTTTGTTGGAGATAAAAATCTATTTTTTTACACTGAAGAATAAACTCTTGATTTTCATCCGTTTTCTTTTGCTCCATATCGGAAATAAGCAATTGTAGCTTTGAAGTATTGGAAGCCTGATATTTTTTAGTTGCAGCAAAATAAGAAGCTGCGCTCCAGAAATTCTGTCTTGTTTGGTGATTTTTTTCCTCAATGACCAAAAGGGTTTGAACATCTCTCTTTTGTTGACCAAGTCTTCGGGCCCAATATATAGCTGACTGATCTTTTGGATATAGACTATAATATTCTTTAGCAAAATGAATTGCTTGGTCAGCAACGTGATTTTTTATATTTCTATTAATAAGAAGAAGGTAAAGCTCTCTTATATGATTTTCTCTTTCCTTTTTGTACTGCTTATCTTTAAGTTGAGTGAGTTTAGCTGAAAGCTGTTCGTTTGTTAAATGATCAAAACGAGCCTTAAAAATTTTTTGATTTTGTTTATGAAGCTGTTTTATGTTTGTATTTTTCTTATGATGAATCTCACCTGCATTGAAAGATATTAGTTTATTTACCTTTGCAAGCTGATTTTGTAGTCCATGATCGTCAGGATGTTGTGTAGCCAGTTCAGAAAGTTTGTTTTGTGCTAAAGCAAGGAGATTATTGTTTTTTAATCTGCTGAATTTTTTATTTCCTGTAGCTATTTTTATATATTGACTATATAGCCTTTGTTTCAATTCTTTATTTTCAGGATATTGCTTTACTGCATTTTCCAAAATCTGAAGATAGGCAGATTCCTGCTTAGGCTTTTGAAAAATACATCGCCGTAATCCATCATAAGCTCGTACTTCCTGTGGACGGCTGGATATTATCTGTTCATACTTTCCTTTTGCCTTAGCCCATTTTTTCTCCTTACAAAATGCTTTGGCACTCTTAAGAAGAGTATTAACGTCATCTGTAGTTAGAGGATTCTGTAGACTTGTGGTGTTTTTGGAAAAAAAATAAGAAGGAATAAGCAACGAGCCAGCACTCAGTGCTGAGAGTTGCAAAAATCGTTTTCTAGAAACCATAAAGTACGTGGAAATTAGTGTTTTTTTTAAAAAAGGGAAGGTAGGTTGCTATTACTTAATAATAGGCCTGTTCTTCCGGTTTAACGTTAAAAAACTCTCAATCGTTTCCCTTCCCTTAATGGTGACAAATTTAAAAAAAATAATAAAGCAAAAAAAGTGTTTTATAGAATAAAATTGTTTTTTTATGTGATTTTACACAGGTTTCATAAGGTATATGATTATTAGGTTATGATAGGGAATATGATTCTCAGGCAAGGCTGAACTATTATCGCAGAAACAATCAGATAGTTCTCTTGATCGTAAAATATTATAAATGAGTACTCAAAAATAATAATGCTTAATGTACAATAATAATGTAATGAAGAAATTAATAGCTTAAGGCTTTAACGGCTATTCTTTACAACAAGAACCTTTTAGCAGGCTGATGCTGGGAAATATAACATTTGTAACTAAAAACAAAGGTATAAAGAAATAGAAAAATCATATTCCCTAGTTAGCTTGTAATAATTGGTTAGGTGATGAAGTATTGTATCAACTTGTTTTGTAATAAATAAATTTGAAATATTGAGAATAGTATTGATTTTTTTAGGTGAAACACGAATTTTTCTAAATAAAATATGGATTATTTTTACCTAAAAACACAATCATGTTAATCAAAATTTATGGCAGTGCCATTCATGGTGTTGCCGCACAAACCATTACAATTGAAGTAAATGTAGACACTGGAATAGGTTATCACTTGGTAGGACTTGCTGATAATGCAATCAAAGAAAGCAGTTACAGGATTTCGGCTGCTTTAAAAAATGTAGGTTATAAAATTCCCGGAAAGAAAATTACCATTAATATGGCACCGGCAGATCTCCGGAAAGAAGGAGCTGCTTATGACCTGAGTATTGCTGTTGGTATTTTGGCTGCTTCAGATCAGATCCTTGCTGAAAACATTCAGGACTATGTCATTATGGGAGAGCTTTCACTGGATGGAAGTTTACAGCCCATCAGAGGAGTTCTTCCCATTGCGATTCAGGCTAGGGAAGAAGGTTTTAAAGGAATTATCCTTCCCATGCAAAATACCCGAGAGGCTGCTATCGTGAACAATATCGATGTATACGGCGCCGAAAATATCAAAGAAGTCATTGATTTTTTTAATGAAGGAAAAGCATTGCAAAAAGTAACACTGGATACCAAAAAAGAGTTCCAGGAAAAAATAAATAATTTCCCGTTTGATTTCTCTGAAGTTAAAGGACAGGAAACCGCAAAAAGAGCGATGGAGGTAGCTGCTGCTGGCGGGCATAATATTATTCTTATCGGTCCTCCCGGAAGTGGAAAAACGATGTTGGCAAAAAGAATTCCGAGTATTTTACCTCCTTTGACATTAAAAGAAGCACTGGAAACTACAAAGATTCATTCCGTAGCAGGAAAGATGGGAGCAGAAACTTCATTGATGACCGTTCGCCCCTTCAGATCACCCCATCATACCATTTCAGATGTTGCTTTGGTTGGTGGTGGCAGTTATCCTCAGCCGGGAGAGATTTCCCTCGCCCATAACGGAGTTCTATTCCTGGATGAAATGCCGGAATTTAAAAGAACCGTTCTTGAAGTGATGCGTCAGCCTCTGGAAGACCGGGAAGTTACCATTTCGAGAGCACGTTTTACTGTAAACTATCCTGCGAGTTTTATGCTGGTAGCCTCAATGAATCCAAGCCCCAGTGGATTTTTTCCCGACGATCCCAACAATACCTCATCCATATATGAAATGCAGCGCTATATGAACAAACTTTCAGGTCCGTTGCTGGACCGCATCGATATTCATATTGAAGTTCAGAAAGTAGAGTTTGAAAAGCTGTCTGAAAAAAGAAAAGGTGAGAAAAGTACTGATATCAGAACTCGGGTATTATTAGCCCGTGATATGCAGAACGAGCGCTATAAAAATCTTAATATCAGTTATAATGCTCAGATGGGACCAAAGGAAATTGAAGCGTTTTGTGATTTGGACGACACCTCTTTTAATCTCATCAGATTAGCGATGGAAAAATTAAATCTTTCTGCAAGAGCTTATGACAGAATTCTGAAAGTATCAAGAACGATAGCTGATTTGGAGGGATTTTATCCTATCTTATCACATCATGTTGCAGAGGCTATACAATACCGCAGTCTGGACAGGGAGTTTTGGAATGCATAATTAGGCAGTTTTTGTATACCGTGAATAAAAGTAGACCAGACAGTTTTTCTGTCTGGTTTTGTTGTTTTTAAAATGAAGTTACCGTTTTATAAAAAAGACATTAACCGATTATAATACGTCGAGTTTTGTCGTGGTACAGGGCGATATTTGCAATAGATAAGAAAAAAATATGGCCATATAAATTCTTTATCTGGAAAAATTAACCAATATCAAAAAATAGTAAAATGAACGAATTTATTGTATTAGCAGATGAGTTTACAGGATTAGAATACTCTTGGAAAAAAATCGGAGTAGCAGATAACAATGTAGATAATGTCCTAACTAAAAATGTTGACGGATATAAATATGAAAGAATATTTGAGGTAGCCGATGTCAGATGGTGGGGTGTAAAAGGAGATGGCACGGATGAAAGTACAGCATTAAATCAAATGCTTTTGGATATTAAAACGAATAAAAAAGTAAATGAAGTTGCCTTTTATGGTCTGGAAAAGGTAGTAACAAACTCAACATTGAACATTAAAAGAGGTGATCTGATTATTGATGGCAAGAACTGTGAACTTTCAAGTACTAAAGATTATGACAATATCATTTTTAATATTGAGGCTACTCCTATTGCAGGAACAAATGAGTTCGAGTATTACAATAATATCAATATCAAAAACTTTATCTCGGGGAATTCTACAACTGCCCAGACATTCCTTAAAGCAACATCAAGTCATTATTTAAGAATTACGGACTGTCGTTTTGATGGTATGAAGCTTGGATTTGATTTGAAAGACTGTTATTTCACCAAAATTAATGCTGTTTATTTTCATTCGGTTTATCAGGCCTTTAAGTTTCATGATGCCACAAATGCTTTTAATGTAACGAATATGAAGATTCATGGAGCTGGTATTCCATCGGAGATCAGCAATACTACAACAGGCGGAAATATATCTGGTTGCAGCTTTGAAGATGCTTCAGGACGTTTGGTTTTAGACCGGAGTTTTGGAATTAATATTACCGGTAATTATTTCGAAGGCTATAATGAAAATAAAGTAGACAGCTACATCAAATTAAGTTTAAGTGCAAGGTATGAGAATGTGGCGGGAATTAATATTGCCGGAAACTTATTTTATACCGGAGCAATGCAGGCCATTAAATTAGATAAAGTTGTAGGAATTTCAATTACAGGAAATTTTATGGGGACACTTCACGCTGTTAATCTAAGCGGAAATGGAGATTCTACCCAAAAAAATATCAATTATAGTGGGAATGCATGGAGGTATACACCTTCGCAACAGGTTGGTCTTCCAATAAGCCAGTCATCTGAGTTCGTCGGTGATTTTGATGGAGGCAGAGGCAATATTTCTCCCGAATGGAATGTACCTGTTATCTTTACACCCCAAGTTTTCCATGGTAGATATTTTGAGGATGGTGAGCATCAGTTTGCTGCGACGGCAATGGATGTGTCTACGACATCAAATTATATGACACATACCTGGCAGACTAACGGCAAAAAAACTGAAGCCTATCTAAACGGATCAATTAATCTGTTAAGTAAAAACTTTGAAGCCCATGATAGTTTCACTATAAATTTTGAGCCTTTTGGATTCGGAAGTACTACCGGAACCTTAATTATTCATAACAGTATAGGGAAGTTTGCCATGTTCCTGTGGCAGAGAAATATAAATAGCGTTAATAAAACAGGTTTTTTTAAAGCTGTAGTCAATGAGCTTGGGGTAGAAGTTGTACAAAACAACGGATCTATCACTTTCATTAATGGTGAGACAGGACAGTATTTAAAAGCTGAACTAAAAGTTTAATTAAAAACTCATAAAAATGAGGGAGTTTGGATTTCTAAACTCCCTTTTTCCCATCTAAAATCATTTCAATCATTTTCACTTTCCTTTTCTCTCTGGTTTCCTGTTTTTTTGCCTCATTAATCCAGCGGATGTATTCTTTTCTGTGAGTGTAACTCATCTTATCAAAAAGTTCTTTTGCGGTTGGATTTTCTGCAAATACGATAGCAATATCATCCGCGATTTCAACGATTCTCTCCTCAATATCTTCAATGAGGGAAACGTAAACCTCATCACCAAAAGTTTTTCCCAGTTGTTTTCTGATGTCCTGGGTAAGTCCCAGAATATGACACTCAGATTTCATTTTTGCAAGACTCCCACGGTATTCAACAGCGTTATCAAAAGTAGCCTTAATTTTTACCTGACCTTTTTTATCAAACAGTTTCTCTGTGGAAAATGGAAATTCTACATAGGCTGCATTCATTTCTGCATGTTGTTTTATCATTGCGGTAAATTGTATTTCCTGGGTTTTCATCATATCTATTTTAATAGATTAAAAATAAAAAAAACCGTGAAATATTATTTCACGGTTTTAAAAATATATCCGAACAGATTATTTTTTCTTTAATTTTTTAGGCATTGTAGTGGTGCCAGAGTTTTTAGTTTTTGTATCAGCAGGAGTGTTTTCTCCTCTTACAAGCTTCAACTCGTCGATTAGTCTTCTTGCACCGGCATATTTGTCGATAGTCCAAAGAACGAAACGAACGTCTACGTTAATTGTTTTTTGCCATTCCTGTTCAAAAACAATATCTCCGCTTAAGGCTTCACTGTTTCCGTCAAAGGCAATACCAATAAGGTTTCCGTCTCCGTCAATTACTGGAGAACCGGAATTACCACCGGTAATATCATTGTTAGAAAGGAAGTTTACCGGCATGTATCCGGCAGCATCTGCATACTGTCCGAAATCTCCAAGATTATAAAGATCGATCACTCTTTGTGGAAGATCGAATTCTTCATCGCCTTTTTTGTATTTACCAACAAGACCTGCCATGTCAGTATAATAGTTATCAGTTACTCCGAAGTAGTTTCTGTCATTTCTGATAGGTAATTTATCTACTGTTCCATAGGTTAATCTCATTGTAGAGTTAGCATCCGGATAGAATTTTTTCTCTGGCATTGCTTTCATTAAACCAGCTAAGAATAAACGGTTGTTTTTTGCAAAATTGTCATCTACTTTAGCGAATTTTTCAGTGCTCATTTTCTGATCAGTTACAATACCGTTTGCAATTTTCCAAAGTGGATCTGCATCAAGCTTTAAAGCATCCGGGTTCAACACGAAGTTGGTAGCAGACGTTTTGTTCGCAAAAATTGAAGCATATGCCGTATTGGAAAGTGTCTCAGCTTTTAATCCTAAGATAGTGGGAGAAGCGATGTCTTTATTAGCGACTCTCATTTGGTATAATTTCACCATTGATGCAAGCATTTCCCCTTCTAAAGATGGGTTGAAGTTTTCATAGGCTGCTTTAATAGCTGCTTCAGTTTTAGGCTTCATAGCCAGTCTTCCCTGCATATCCTGTGCGGCATACGCTTTAAGAACAGATCCTACCTGTAGAGCAAGGCTGATATATTTTGCATTTCTAGAGAATTGAGAAGCGTAATTTCTTTCTACATTTCTTTCAGAAACCTGCTTGTAATATGCTTCAATATCTTCTAAAACACCATCGTAGATCCCATTTCCTGGCATTGCAGACCAGGTTCTGTAGGCATCTTCAATTTTCTTTTTGTCAGTAATCGTTCCGTTTTTGTCAACAGCATCAATAGTTCCCTGTCTGTTTTTCCAATAATTGGCTACAGAAGCATATTGAGAAGCATAATTAAGCTGAGTTGCCTTATCTTTATTCATATACTTCTTCATGACATCCATTGCCACTTTAGAAGCTTCTACCCAAGCCGGGTAGTCTTTGTTTACCATCTGCTGGATACCGTAAGAAGTAAGATAACGGTTCGTTCTTCCAGGATATCCTAAGATCATTGAGAAATCACCAGGTTTAATTCCTTTAAGAGAAACCGGAAGGAAATGCTTAGGTTTCAAAGGAGTATTGCTAGGAGAATATTCTGCAGGATTTCCTGCTGCATCAGCATACACTCTGAAAACTGTAAAGTCAGCGGTGTGTCTTGGCCACTCCCAGTTATCCGTATCACCACCGAATTTACCTAATGAAGAAGGAGGTGCTCCTACCAATCTGATATCTTTATAGTCTTGATATACAAAATAGTAGAACTCATTTCCGTTAAAGAAATCTTTTACTACTACCGTGTATTTTCCATTTTCAGAATTTTCAGTCTGGATCGCTTTAGTTTCAGCATCAATAACAGCTTTTCTCTGCTCTCCGGTCATATTGTTGTTTAGCTTAGAATTGATTCGCTGGGTAGCATCATCCATTCTTACTAAAAATCGTACATAAAGATCCTTTGCATTAAATTCATCTTTCTGCTTCATTGCCCAGAAACCATTTTTTAAATAGTCTTTTTCCGGTGTAGAAGCTGCCGCAACAGCACCATAACCACAGTGGTGATTGGTGAAGATAAGTCCCTTATCAGAAACAATCTCACCAGTACAGAAGCCACCGAAGCTTACGATAGCATCCTTCATGCTGGAATTGTTAACTGAATAAATTTCTTCTGGAGTCAAATGCAAGCCTTCTTTTTGCATATCGACACCATTAAGTCTTTTGATGAGCATTAACAGCCACATCCCCTCATCCGCCCTCATCTGAGCAAAGCCCAATAAGAAAGTGAACAGTAGAAATAGTCTTTTCATTTTATATAATAATTTTTGTGTCGCTAATTTACTAATTTTTACGATATTCTGTTTTGGATTGGTATGAAAATGGGAGGATAAAAGGCATGAAAAAGATAATAGTTGCACTTTTCACGGTTTTGTTTTTAGGAATGATGATAAACTGCTCATCAACGCAGGTTAAAAATCCTCATATTCAAAGACAGTGGATGTTGGTTTCTCTTGACGGTTTTTCTAAAGATGAACTGATTAAAAGTAAAGCGGAAATCAACCTGACTGCTAAAAGTGAAAATGGTAAAATCCAGGGATCGGCTTATATGGGTTGCAACAGAATGTTTTTTACCTCAGAATTTAAAAATAACGGAAAAATGAAGGTTTCCGGCCTTGGCAGTACCATGATGGCCTGTCAGAATATGAATCTGGAGACTTCTTTTCAAAAGGAGTTTGAAAAAGTGACCACCTATTCTGTGGAAGGTCATTTTTTGACGGTCTCTGATGATAATGGTAATACGATGAAGTTTATAGCTGCTGATTGGGATTAACTGGAGCTTTGCATTATATTATAGAAGTCCGCATATTGCGGACTTTTATATTGAAAAATCTCGAAAGTATTAATTTTAAACTCCAGATCAGAGATTAACGATATAAAAGGGTTGATTTTTCATAAAATGATAATATGGTAAGCTTAATTTCATATTAAAATATCAGGTTAAATAAAAAATGATTTTGTTTTTTCTGATGAAAATGGTAACTTGTAAAAATCACAAACATAGACAAAACTTAATGCTAGATAAGAAAGAACATAATTACGAAAAAGCCATTTTGGTGGGTGTTATAACACAAAACCAGGATGAAGACAAGCTTACGGAATATATGGATGAATTGGAGTTTTTGGCTTTCACAGCAGGAGCAACGGTACAAAAACGTTTTACACAAAAACTAACTCAGCCTGATTCCAAAACATTTATTGGAAGTGGAAAAGCTCAGGAAATAAAAGAATACGTAAAGGAAAATGAAATAGGGACCGTCATTTTTGATGACGAATTATCACCTTCCCAACTTAAAAATCTTGAAAAAGAAATAGAAGTTAAAATTCTGGACAGAACCAATCTTATCCTTGATATTTTTGCCCAAAGAGCACAAACCTCTTACGCGAGAACGCAGGTGGAATTGGCACAGTATCAGTATCTTCTGCCCCGATTGACAAGAATGTGGACTCACTTGGAGCGTCAGAAAGGAGGAATCGGGATGAGAGGTCCCGGTGAAACGGAAATTGAGACTGACCGTCGTATCATCCGTGACCGGATTTCCCTGTTAAAAGATAAACTGAAAACGATTGATAAGCAGATGGCTACTCAGCGGAACAACCGTGGAAAAGTGGTTCGTGCTGCTTTGGTAGGGTATACCAACGTTGGAAAGTCTACTTTGATGAATGCCCTTTCCAAATCTGATGTTTTTGCAGAAAATAAATTATTTGCAACACTGGATACCACGGTAAGAAAAGTAGTGATCGGAAACCTTCCGTTTTTGCTGACTGATACGGTAGGATTTATCAGAAAACTGCCGACACAGCTGGTAGAATCTTTTAAATCTACATTGGATGAGGTTCGTGAAGCAGATCTTTTGATTCATGTGGTGGACATTTCTCATGAAAGCTTTGAAGATCACATCGAATCTGTAAATAATACCCTGATGGAGATCAACGCCCATCAGAAGCCGATGATCATGGTCTTTAACAAGATTGATGATTTCAGTTATGATAAAAAAGATGAGGACGATCTTACACCATCTACCAAAAAGAATATTTCTCTGGAAGAATGGCAGAATACATGGATGGGGAAATCGAAGTATCCAACAGTATTTATTTCGGCTTTAACGAAAGAAAATTTCCCGGAAATGAAAAGAATGATTTACGATGAGGTAATGAAAATTCATATTTCAAGGTTCCCTTATAATGATTTTCTTTTCGAATATTTCGATAATGACGAAGAAGAAACCCATGAAGAGGAAAAGAACGATTAATGAAATGTCATTTTCTTCTTTTATTGATCTTTTTTTCTGTTTTTGGATTCAGCCAGAAATTAAAAATTGACATAAAGGGGATTGAGAAAGACCTTAGTAATTCTCGGTCCCCTTACTATTATGAAAGGCTTATTTTTAAATATAAAGCATTTCCCAAATCCTTAGACAGTATCGAATCTCGCTATCTGTACTACGGGCGAAATTTCAGAACAGACAAAATTTCTACTTCAGATGAACGTTTCAAAAATCTTGCTGATGCTTTCAAACAGAATAATTTTGCCAACTGTATAACCCAGGGTAAAATTCTATACCAAAAAGACCCGACCAATCTGGACATTCTTCTGATTTTACTTCGGGCTTATGAAGATCAAAAAGACGGAAATAATTTGATCTATCACCTGAGCCAGTTCAGAGCACTCACAAACGGTATTAAAAGCTCCGGAAACGGACTTTCTGAAAAAACAGCGTATCAGGTTAACTCTGTAGGGGATGAATACATTCTTCTGAACATTCTGAATATAGGAGAAGAATATACAAGAAGCTCCAAAGATTCTAAAAAGGGAATGCTTGACATTTGGGAAAAAGAAGACAAAAAAATATATATTAAAATACTTTATCCGGACTTATAAATTTTAAAAAGAAAACTTAGTGGAATTATATTATTCATTTTCAGCGTTAATCGTATTAGCATCAATATTCGCATACCTTAATCATAGATTTCTTAAGCTCCCGAATACCATCGGGATCATGGTGATTGCCATCATTGTTTCTATTTTTCTGGTTCTATTTGGAGAAGCGGTACTGCCAAGAACTTTCGGTCATCTTAATCAATTAATGAACAGCATCGACTTTACAGAAGTTCTGATGGGTGCTATGCTGAATTTCCTGTTGTTTGCAGGAGGAATTCACATTAATATTGATGATCTTAAAGAACAGTTCCGGCCTGTGCTTATATTTTCCACTGCAGGTGTTGTGATCTCTACCTTTATCGTGGGATTTGGAATGTTTTATTTATTGCCACTGGTGGGAGTACAATTGCCTTTCATTTACTGTCTGGTTTTTGGAGCATTAATTTCACCTACGGATCCTGTCGCCGTTTTAAGCATCCTGAAGCAGGCCAATGTATCTAAATCACTTGAAACAAAGGTAGCCGGAGAATCTCTTTTTAATGACGGTATGGCTGTAGTGGTTTTCACCGTAGTATTGCAGCTGGCAGTCGGAAAAGAAGTAGATCTGGGCGTTGAAAGTATCGGACTGTTATTAATGAAAGAAGCGGGTGGAGGTTTGCTGTTAGGAGTTTTATTAGGATGGGTTACCTCAAGGCTTATGCGTGAAGTGGATGACTATATTATTTCCGTATTGGTAACGCTTTCTGTTGTAATGGGAGGGTATCTTATTGCAAGACAAATGCATATTTCAGGACCTTTAACCATGGTTGCTGCCGGATTATTTATGGGTAATTTCAATGTAAGATTTAAAATGAAATCTATTACACAGGATTACCTGATTAAATTCTGGGAATTGATTGATGAAATTCTGAACGCCGTATTATTCCTATTTATCGGTTTTGAATTGTTGATGATCAAAGATTTAAACCATTTCATCATTCCTGGGCTTATAGCGATTCTTGTTGTGCTGGCTGCGCGTTTTATTTCCATTTGGGGACCTTCAAAATTCATGTCATTCAGGACGAGGTTCAGCCCTCAAACGATAAAAGTCCTTTTCTGGGGCGGTATCAGAGGTGGGGTTTCCATAGCGTTGGCCATGTCTATCCCTAAAAGCGAATATAGCAATATCATTTTAAGTATTACCTACTGTGTGGTTGTTTTCTCTATTATTGTTCAGGGACTTACGATTGCTAAAGTGGCCAACCCGAATAAAATTGCTGAAGAAGAAGAGAAATTAGAAAATGTTGCTTTAGATAATGATAAATAATTAACTGGAAATTAAGAAGTCATTATGTTGAAATTTATTAATTTCAGCGTTTAAAATCCAATTGATCATAAAGCTTGTATCCCTATGACAAATACCATCGTAAAAGAAATACAAGAATCACTCGCTGTTTTATCAATCCCGGAAAAAGCAGCATTTTTCCCCAGGTTTTTCAAAACCGGCAAAGGCGAATATGGGGAAGGCGACCTGTTTTTAGGGGTGAAAGTTCCGGATCAGCGTGCTGTGGCGAAAGAATATTATGCAAAAATAGCATTGCAGGATCTGAGCATCCTACTTTCTTCAGAATACCACGAACATCGGTTAACTGCTTTATTTATGCTGATATCGAAGTTTGAAAAAACTAAAGAAAAATCAGTAAAAGAAGAAATAGTTGAATTCTATCTTAGCCACCTTCCGTATGTCAACAATTGGGATCTTGTAGATTCCAGCTGTTATAAAATTCTAGGCAGGTATGCGTATGAAAACAAAAAAGAAGAACTTTTGAGAACCCTTTCTGGCTCTGAAGAAATGTGGCATAAAAGAATCGCAGTGGTAGGGACCATGCATTACATAAAAAAAGGGTCTTTTGAGCTGACGAAGGAATTTGTGACTGTCAATTTAAAACACACCCATGATCTGATGCATAAAGCTAACGGCTGGCTGCTGCGTGAAATGGGAAATAAAAATGAGGCCGAGCTAATTAGCTATCTCAATCAATATTATAAAGAAATGCCCAGAACCTGTCTGAGATATTCCATTGAAAAACTGGATGAAGACCTGAGACAAGATTATCTTAAAGGAAAAGTGTAAACCATGAAGTTCTTCTTGAGCTCGGTGCAATTCAAAAAATAATGGATGACTCAGGTATTATAAAGCTATAATTAAGTAATTTTGTCATTTTAAAACTCAAATCATGAAGACCTTTCTCAGACAGTTTGCACTGCTTTTTATTTTATTGCTATTAACAAGTTGTTTCGATATTGTAGACAAAGTGAATGTTAAAGCTGACGGAACCGGTGAATATACCGTAATCCTTAATGCCAGCAAAAGTAAAACAAGACTCGCTTCCATCTCTAAAATGGAGACCGTTAACGGAAAAAAAGTTCCCAAGAAATCAGAAATTGAAAGTAAGATTAATGAAGCTGCCAGGATTTTTAAAGCAACGCCCGGAATCAGCAATGTGAAAACAACAATGGATTTTGATAATTACATCATCAAGTTAAGCTGTAATTTCAAAAAAATTGAAAACATCAATGCAGGATTAGAGCAGCTAAAAGCTAAAAACATTGTTGGCAAAATGATTCCTACGCAGATTTACAGTCAAAACCCTGCAAAAAAATCATTCACCAGAAACAAAATAAATACTTTCAAAAGCGATTACGATAAAATGAGTACAGCCGACCGGGAAATTTTTACGGACGCTAAATATACTTCTATCCTTCAGTTTGAAAATACAATAAGCTCCCAAAGCAATAGCTCCTATTCAATTTCACCCAATAAAAAAGCACTGAAACTGGAAGCCAATGTTTTAGATCTTATCCTTCAGAAAAAGCAAATACAAAATAATATCCTATTCCAATAATTCTACACCATGAAATCTTTTATATTAAAAACACAGCAAATTGCATTTTTGCTTTTAGGCTTTGTGCTTATCTCTGCACAGCAAAAGATGAAAATTCCAGCCGATGTCCCCTTTTATATGGAAATCAATGGAAAACAGCTCAATAAAAAAGTTAATTGGGAAAAACTGAATCCTTTTATACAGGAGATTACCCAAAAAGACAAAAAAAGTAAAGAGAAATTTTCGTGGAATGATTATTCCAAAACAGGAATTAAATACGACGCGACCCAATATCATTATGCGACTTTTAATGATTCCATACAAACGTATACCACCCATTTTATCCTAGATAATAAAGAAAAGTTTCTGGAGTTTATAAATTCTACCAAGAAGAAAGGACTGGAAATTTCGAAGAAAAGTAAATATTCCTATGTAGATATTGGCGATAATACTTTTGTGGCATGGAATGATAACCGTGCCGTTCTGAGCATGGTAAACTACAGGAAGCCGTACAAAGATCTGTGGAAAGATGATGTAGTAGTAGACAGTGCTTACGCGGTTCCAGACAGTGTTGCTGTAGCAGTAGACAGTGCCTATGCTGATGAACCGGAATTGCCTTTTAATTATAAAGACGAGATCAAAAATCTGAAAGACGATATTAAATATCTGAAGGATAATATCAAAGACAATAACAATGAAATTGCCAGAATCCAAAAAGACATCAAGTATCTGGAAAAGCATCATGAATATCCAAAAGAGGAAAAGGTAACAACGGACAAGGAGTATTCTGAAAATGATGTCGAGGTTGCACCTCCTGCTGTTAAAGAAGGGGAGTCTGAAGATGAAGACTTTCCTGTAGATACGGCATACCAGAAAGAAATGGATTCTTTGCGCATAGAAGAGTTCAAAATCGTGAAAAAATTTGCAGAAGACCGCTTTGATACCTATTTCAATTCAAATTTAGAACTTGATGTTCCTCAGGGAATGCTCAATTTCAGAGATGCCAATTCAGATGTTTTTGTGTATACAGACTATGGTAAAATTGTTAAAGACGGAATTTACGGAAGATCGATGAAGCGCTACGATTTTAATCAGTTTTTCGACAAAGTTTACAATTCAAACACCTCTTACAATTTATATTTTGATAAAGACAAAGTAAAATTAGTCAATACCTATCAGCATAAAAACACGGAAATTCAGAAAAATATTTCTTCCATATACAAAGGGAAGAAAAATAAAAAACTGATGGCACTTATTAATGACAAAAGCATTGGTTACTATGCTATGAACGTGAATGGAAGCAAGTATTTTGATATAATGTACAGCCTGTTGGATAACACAGGAGAAGGTGAATATGAAAAAGAAATGCAGCTGATGATGGAGACGATGAAAATTGTGCTGGATGAAGAAGCCATTGCTAAAATAGCACCGGGAAATGGGATTTTTGTTTTAAATGAATTGAAATCCAAGAAAGTAGAATATACAGATTATGATTACGATGCTGATTATAATGAAAAAGAAGTAAAGAAAACCAAAGACGTTATGGTGCCTAACTTTACTTTTGCTTTTGCTACAGAAAATGAAAAATACTGGAACCATATTTTCAATGTATTGACGACCAATAAAAAACTAGCAAAAACATTCTCGAAAAAAGGGGAATTTTATACCTTTAAAGAAGAAAAAAGCACCGGATATATTGATCAGCTGTTCTTTACAGTAAAAGAAGGAATTGTATACTTTACGACCTCAACAGATAACATTCTTCCTAAACCTCAATCTGAAATTTCTAAAGAATGGGCAAAAGATTCTGGGAAATATCCTTTAACCGGAAGATTTGATATTCAGAAGCTTTTAATCGGTCTGGAAAAAGAATTCAAAAGTACTTCAGAAAGAAAAACACTGGATGTGATGAGAAAACATATTGGCGAAGTGTATTATAAAACCGAGGCAAAAGGAGACCGAATAGAAACCGAAATCGACTACAACATCAAAGATTCTTCAGAAAACAGTTTGATGTATTTCTTTGATCTGTTTGACGAGATTTATAAAATTATGGAAGAGCCGAAAAAGGAGCTTAAAACATTGTAATACATGAGCAGGAAAAAAATTATTGTCCCGTTAATTCTTGTACTCGTCATTGCCTGTTATTTTGTGTTTTTTCATAAAGACAAAAACTTACAGTATGTCCCGGAAAATGCAGATGCAGTGGCTTTGGTAGATATGAAAAAGCTAACGAGACAATACATTTCCAGCTTTGTAACCCATCCTTCCCAATGGTTTGATGGGAAAAAGGGAGAGCAAGAAAGTCGTTCTGTATGGGATTCCGGAGTGGAAATCCCGGATTTTCTTCAGATTTTTCACCTCAAAAATTCCGGCTTTTCCAATTGGTATACTGTGATAGAACTTAAGGATCATCAGAAATTCTTATCGTTTTTAAAGAAACATAAATTTGTAAACAAGGGTAAAAACCTGTATCAAAAAGATCATATTTTTCTTACCATAGATGGAAATCATTGCATTGCGGGAACTTCTGAGCAGGATCTTACCCGTGTAAAAAACCTTCTTTTACATCCTTCTGCAAAAAAGAAATATAATGCCGATCAATTTATCGAAGGGACTACAGGAAGTATTTCCTTCATTTCAGGACAAAAGATTAAGAATTTTTCTATTCAGTTAAAAGAGGACGAAGTTGAAATAAAAAACACCTCAAAAACAGAAACTTTCAATGCTCTTCTTGCCAAAGTACAGCAGAAAGCCCGGTTTTTAGAAGTAGAACTGGATGCTGAGAACGTGAAAAAATTCATTTCCTTTTTCAATAAAGGCAATAATGACATACCAGAAATTACCCATTATAAAGCAGTCGCCGAACTGGAACAGGTGAATGATACTATCGTGACCTACGGATATGATGATAATTTCAATGAAATTGAAAAAAAGACTTTTCAGAAAATTACCCAGCCTACATATGTAATCAGCATTCAGAGTCCAACTCCTGAAAATATCTGGGAATATTTCCAAAATAAAAAATGGATCAATTCTCAAAATCAATTCACCATCATCCCTTTCCAGCCCAATTCTGTTTCTAAAAATAAAGACGAGATTCTCATACAGTCGGCAAGAAATAAGGTGCAATTATCTCCAGACTTACAGGAGAATTATGTTTTTATTAAAAATGATACGTTGCTGTCATCATCTGCAAGCTTTATCAACAAAGGAATTCTCTCTACGGTTGACTATATTTTTTACGGCAATAAAGGAAAAGATTATTATATCAAATTAAAAGGAAAGAAAGAAAAATTACCCTTAATTTTACGGCGGTAAATAAAGTATTTTATTCCTAAATAATTAATTATTGATGAGCTTTTCAGAAATCGCATTACTCAGACAATGTACTCATTACTTCCTGCATTTGATTTTTCCCGTTTTTATTGCACTGATATTTTATCCTAAAAATTGGCTAAAAGTATATCTCATATTGCTGGCTACCATGTTGGTAGACGTAGATCATTTGTGGGCCAATCCTATTTTCGATCCCAACAGATCAAGCGTAGGATTTCACTTCCTGCATTCATATTACGCCATTACGGTGTATTTTTTGATGCTGTTTTTTAAAGGAAATAGTAGAATTATAGCCATCGGATTGTTACTCCATATGTTAACCGATTTTCAAGATTATAATTTCTGGTACCATTAAAATAGTATTAATATTTTCTTTTAATATTTCAAAATAGATAGATTTTTTGTATTTTACAGTCACTTATGAAATTAAAAGAATTTTTGCATTATACGTATATTTTCCCCGTTCTGGCAGTACTGTATTACTTTTCCGGACTTATAGGCAATGGAGTCGTTTATGATATTATTGCAGGCCTTTTGCTCACAGGAAGTGTTTTATCCGCAGTACATCATGCAGAAGTAGTGGCACACAAAGTAGGAGAGCCTTTCGGAACAATCATTCTGGCACTCTGTATTACCATCATTGAAGTAGCGCTTATTATATCATTAATGGTTGCCGGCGGCGATCAGGCCGTTACGCTGGCCAGAGACACCGTTTTTGCTGCTGTAATGATTATCCTTAACGGAATTATAGGAATCTGCATCTTGATTGGAGGGGTAAAATATTATGAACAGTTCTTTGCAAGAACTTCCGCAACCACCTATCTCGTAAGTATTGTTTCTATTTTAATACTCACACTGGTGCTTCCCAATTTTACCTCAAGTGTCAACGGACCTTTTTATAATACCGCACAGCTTATTTTTGTTTCCATTGCCTGTCTTGTCATCTACGGAGTCTTTCTGATGGTTCAGACGGTAAGGCACAGAAACTACTTTATCATTACAGATGAGGATTCTGATTCGCATTATATTCCTACAAAGATGGCAACCATTATCAGCTTTGTTTTTCTGGTGATCTGTCTTGTTATTGTAGTATTAATGGCAAAAGGACTTTCCGGTACTATTGAAGACATGGTAAGAAGCGTAGGAGCTCCAAAATCTTTGGTAGGTGTTATTATTGCGGCGGTAGTGCTGCTTCCGGAAGGAGTAGCTGCCATAAGAGCGGCACGAAGCAATCAGATACAGTCCAGTTTAAATCTGGCCCTGGGATCTGCCTTAGCAAGTATTGGTCTTACAATTCCGGCGGTATCCATCGTTTGTATTATGTATGATATTCCTTTTGTACTGGGATTGGATAAAAAAGATATTATCCTCCTTTCTTTATCCGTATTTATCGTAATGCTTTCCCTAAGCCGTGGTAAAACAAATATTCTGTATGGAACAGTGCTTCTGGTGAACCTTGCAGCCTATATTTTTACGGTAATTGTTCCTTAGGGCTTCCTGGCCATTTCCATTTTAAAAGCCATTAATTTGGCGATGTTTTCGGATTTATAAATTGCGGTGTCTGCAGTTTCGCCTGAGAAATTTTCTTCTATGGTTTTTCGCCATAGCGTAAGCCACTGGTCAAAGTGCCTTTTTTCCATAGCCTGAATTTCATTAATAGGAAAGTGGACAGCCATAGGATTTCCTTTGTAGCTCATCTGCCCAAAAAGAATAGACTCCCAAAATGAATACATTTTTGGAAGATGTTTATCCCAGTCAACCTTCGCAATATCACTGAAGAAAAATCCAATGGTTTCATCCTGAGTTACTTTTGCATAAAATGAATTAACGAGATGTTCAATATCTTCCCTTGATTCCAGTTTTTTCATATTTCAAATGTAGTGTAAAATCAATTTATAAATTCAATCACAGAGTTGATAAAATTCATGAATACAATATTTTATCTTTGCAGAATAAAAGACGAATAAAAACACAGATCTTCATGTTCGTTTTTCAAGAATAATACAAATAATGATTTAAACATGGCAATAGGGCTCAGGCAAAAAATTCGTCTAAAAAATACCGAAAACAGTGGATTCGGCAGTAATGCTTCCGGTAGATTCATCAATAAAGATGGTCTTCCCAACGTTCAGAGAAGGGGTATAAATGTTTTTAACAGACTCAGCTGGTATCATACTATGCTGAACCTGTCTACATTTCGTTTCCTTTCCTATCTGGTGATTGCTTATATCCTCATCAATATTATTTTTGCAATGATCTATTATTTGATCGGAGTAGAACACCTTACCGGGATTGATAAAAGTGATCCTTTAAATGAATTTATTGATGTTTTTTTCTTCAGCTCGCAAACCTTTACGACGGTAGGATACGGACGAATTGCTCCGGTAGGTTTTATGGCAAGTCTGGTCGCTACTTTTGAGGCTTTTTTAGGATTGCTTACCTTTGCTATTGCAACCGGACTTTTCTATGGAAGATTTTCCAGACCGAGAGCCTATTTAAGGTTTTCGGATATTGCGGTGGTGGCACCTTTTCAGGATGCGACTGCTTTAATGTTCAGGCTTGCTCCGTATAAGAATAATGCATTAACAGATGCTGATGTAATACTTTCAGCCGCTATTGAAGTCGTTGAAGATGGGGTTGCAAAGAATAATTTTTACAGGCTGGAGACCCATCTTAGCAAGATCAATACATTAGCGCTCAACTGGACGGTAGTTCATAAGATAGACGATAATTCGCCATTTTACGGCTTTTCTGAGGATGATTTTAAAAATATAAATATTGAAATGATTGTTCAGGTACGGGCATTTGATGAAGTTTTTTCCAATACAGTGGTTCAGAGGTCTTCCTATGTTTCCCGGGAAATTGTATATGGAGCAAAATTTACCCCAATGTATTATCCGGTTAAAGAAGATCTTACGACCGTCCTGGATTTAGATAAAATAAATGAATATCAAAAAGCAGATCTTCCCGCCAGAGAGGAATAAGAATAAATGAATTTAGATTTTTATAAAAAACAGGCATTACTAAAACAGAAAGAGCATAAGAAATTTCTGGACGGACTGAAAAAAAAACCGCCTAAAAATCTCGACTATATAGTACAGGAAACCCACGAGGAAGTTTTTGAAAAAATAGACTGTCTGCAATGTGCCAATTGCTGTAAAACAACCGGTCCTCTTTATACAGAAAAAGATATAGAACGCATCTCCAAGCATCTCCGTATGAAATCTGCCGATTTTGAAGCGAAGTTTCTGCGGGTAGACGAAGATAATGATAAAGTTTTACAGAACCTTCCGTGTTATTTCCTTCTTGAGGACAATACCTGCTCGATCTATGAAGTAAGACCAAAAGCCTGCCGTGAATATCCTCATACCGACCGTAAAAAGATCTACCAGATCAACGATCTGATGATGAAAAATACCGTGATATGCCCTGCTGCTTTTGAATTTGTTGAAAAAATTATGAAAAATATAGCAAAATAAGAGATTCTCTAAAATCCTCTTAAATGATTATAAAGAAAGTTAAAGTGTTGATTTTAAGATACTATTTATAAATGTCGTGCGTTAAAACTAAACAACCATTTAAAATAATATAATATGAAAAAGTTAATCTTAACAGCTGCTTTTACATTCGTAGGAATTATTGCAATATCTGCCCAGACTCAGACTCAAAAACCGGCAGAAAGCTCTAAAACAGAAACAATACCAGCCCAGCCAGCAAATACACCGGCAACGGTAGGTTCAGCAACACCAGCCACTACAACGACAACTCAGGTTGAACCCGTAACAGCAGAACCTGTTGCTACTCCCGCGACCACAGCAGAAGAAGTTAAGACAAAAACAAAATCTAAAGATATCCCAAAAGAAGAACGGAAATCAAAACGGAAAGAAAAGTCAAAATAAATACAGTACAAAGTAGAAAGGAAATCCTGGGACATAAGTTTCAGGATTTTTTATTTCTATGAAAATCAGGTTGCTATTACACCTTTTTGTCCTTGTATCGTCTTTAATTTACAATAAAAAAAGCATTGAATATATCAATGCTTTCTCCTTTCACTTTTTACTTTTTCCCATTTATAATCCCGGGAACAGGCTGTATCAAAAAGGTCGGGAAAATTCCCGACCTGTATTTATTTTTAGACAACCCCCTGAGCTAACATTGCTTCTGCAACTTTCACGAAGCCGGCGATATTGGCACCTTTTACATAGTTTACATAACCATCCTCTTCTTTTCCATAGTCTCTGCAAGCTTTGTGGATCCCAATCATGATCTCTTTCAATCTTGCGTCTACTTCTTCAGAAGTCCAGTTCAAACGAATTGAGTTTTGAGTCATCTCTAATCCTGAAGTGGCTACACCACCGGCGTTAGATGCCTTACCAGGAGAGAATAATACTTTGCTGTCAAGGAAGTAGTTGATGGCATCTAAAGTTGAAGGCATGTTAGCCGCTTCAGTTACACATAAACATCCGTTTTCTACAAGTAATTTAGCATCCTGTAAGTCAAGCTCATTTTGAGTAGCAGATGGAATCGCTACATCACACTTCACTTCCCAAGGGCGTTTTCCAGCATGGAATACTGCAGATGGATACTTTTTAGCATAATCTTCAGCTCTGTTGTTTCCTGAAGATCTTAATTCTAATAAGTAATCTACTTTATCACCATCGATACCGTCTTTATCATACACATATCCGTCTGGTCCTGAAATGGTAACTACTTTACCTCCCAATTCAGTTATTTTTTTAATAACTCCCCAAGCCACGTTACCGAAACCTGAAACAGTTACCGTTTTATCTTTGAATGTCTGTCCGATTGTTTTAAGCATTTGCTCAGCAAAGTAAACAACACCATATCCTGTAGCTTCAGGACGGATTAATGAACCTCCGTAAGCAAGACCTTTACCGGTAAGAACTCCTGTAAACTCGTTTCTGATTTTTTTGTACTGTCCGAAAAGGTATCCGATTTCTCTTGCTCCTACACCAATATCTCCCGCAGGAACATCCGTTTCAGGACCAATGTGCTTGCACAATTCTGTCATGAAAGCCTGGCAGAAACGCATTACTTCCATATCAGATTTTCCTTGTGGATCAAAATCTGAACCTCCTTTACCACCACCCATTGGAAGAGTCGTCAGAGAGTTTTTAAACACTTGTTCAAAAGCTAAAAACTTAAGAACAGAAAGATTTACCGTAGGATGGAAACGAATTCCCCCTTTATAAGGTCCGATCGCAGAGTTCATCTGAATTCTGAAACCTCTGTTTACCTGGATCTCTCCTTTGTCATCAACCCATGGAACTCTGAAGATAATGATTCTTTCAGCTTCAGCCATTCTTTCAAGCAGCTTCATTCCTGTATATTCCTTTTTAGTCATAATAAACGGAATTACAGTGACAGCAACTTCTTTTACAGCTTGTAAAAATTCTGGCTCATTAGGATTTTTTGCTTCAATCTTTGCAATAAACTCCTGGATCTTCTGGTCAATATTATATTGTTCCATATAGTAAGGTTGAATATTATTGTCAACAAATTTAATTTTTTTTTCAAGATTCACAATACCTTATTTAAACATTGTTAAAAATTTAATAATAATGTTTCGAATTTTTACTAAATTGATAATTTGGTTGTAATTTTTGTTAAAAATTAAATGTTATGTCTGAAATAATGTAATATTAAGAAATCGTTAAATATCAAATTGCCATAAATTGCCTCCCGGAAAGCGATTTCACTTTCCCCAAAAGCTCCAATTCTAAAATTACCGGCAAAATTTTATATGAAGCAAGTGAAATTTTTTCTGCTAAATCATCCAGGGAAATTTGTGGATTGTCTTTTATTGACTGATATATTGATGATTGATTTTCAGATAGTTGTATGGTTGTTTCTTGATAAGGAAACAACTCTTCTATTTTCTCTTTAGGTTTATGAAATCCCAACGAATCGATTAAGTTTTTTACAGACGAAATAGCCGCTGCTTTGTTCTGAAAAATCAGGTGATTACATCCTTGGCTGTAAGAATCTGTTATCTTTCCGGGAAGTGCAAAAACGTCTCTGTTATAATGATTGGCAAAAGTAGCCGTGCTTATTGATCCACCTCCAAAAGCTGTTTCTATTACAACTGTCGCAGGAGAAATTCCAGCTACAACTCTGTTTCTTTGAATGAAATTTTCTCTATCCGGTTTTCTTGCTGAATTGAATTCTGTAAGTAAAGTGCCCCCTTCCTGAAGTATTTTTTCAGATAGTTTTTTGTTTTTTGCAGGATACAGCATATGAAAGCCGTGGGCTAAAACGGCAACCGTAGGAATTTGATAATGAAGAGATTGCTCATGAACTTCTTTGTCAACACCTAAGGCTAATCCGCTGACTGATATGTATTTGAAGGTTTGGGTCTGCTCAAAGAAATCATGGATGAACTGTTTGCCATAAGGAGTAATATTCCTCGTACCAACGATACTTATTTTTTGAAGATGATCATCAAAGATGCCCTTTTGATAAAGAATAGCGGGAGCATCATCACATTCATTAAGCAGCTTAGGAATTTCACCGAGATGTCTGAGTTTAATTTGGATACTGTTCTTTTCACAGAATTGAAGTTCTTTTTCTGCAAATTTCAAATGCTCTGGATTGCCAATATCAGAAACTGTTTTTCTGCCTATTCCATCCAGTTTGCTGTATTCCTTTTTTGCTTTTTCCCAGGTTTCTTTTGCACTTCCAAAAGTCTGCACCAGTTTATAGAAATTGATGTCGCCGATAAAGCTGCATTCGCGCAGTGCAATTGCATAGAGATATTCTTCGGAAATCATGTGTGTTTTTTTTCAAATGTAGTAAAATAAGTTTATTTCCGCCTCAATTCCTCCAAATGATCCCAGATATCGTCACGCTTTTTATAAGGCAGCTCCAGGAAGTCATCGGGATGATTTTCTCTGTATTCCTGCCACAGTTTATCATCTTTTTCGTTATAATAATTAGGAAATTCCCAGATGTATTTTTTCTTTTTCTCTCCTACATTTTTGAACGCGAATGCTATGATACTTCCCACTACAGCACCTGAAAGATGGGCCTGCCATGAGATTTTGCTTGGCTCCTGAAGATTATAGAATAATTCTTCCGGAAACATTCCCCAGATCAAACTTCCATAATACAGAACAACAAGCAATGATATTGTTAGAAGTTTTGTATTCCATTTAAAAACACCACTGAAAAAAAGAAAAAATGCCAGAACGTATACCACGCCGCTTGCGCCAATTGTACAGGTGTACATGTATTCGCCCGTAACAATGTCAATTGGAGGCAAAAGCCAAAGAAGAAGTCCTGTAGCCAGCCAGCCGATAATAAAGACCTTATTAGCCACTAAAGGATAAAACTGATACAGAAGGAACATCAACACAGCAATAGGAATTGAATTTCCTATAATATGATCAAGGTTTCCATGTAAAAGAGGAGATGTGATAATTCCAAGCAGACCTTCCGGCAGCAAGGGAATGATGGCACCAAAACAGCTGCTGAAAAATCCCTGCGTTTGCAAAAAGTAGCCAAACCACATGGCGGCAAGCATTACCAGTGGGTATATAATAGCTCTGTTAGAAATTATATTTTTAAACATAGAGGTTTTATGTCAAATCAAAAGCCAATGATAAATTTCGGAAATTTTGGCGATGATTTGTATAGACCGGATGGATTTTAAGACAAAAGGTAAGGTTTTTAGTTCACTGCCTCTGTACTACAATCTATTGAAAGGTACTTTTATAAACGGTTTGTTATCAGTTTTTTATCTTGGCAGATGAGATTTTTAAAGGTTCTTTATGAGTAAAATTTTCGCTTAGCAAGAAATATATTGATACTTTTGCACTGAAAATCATTTAAAATAATGAAAAAGTTTTTATTGATTCTTTCCTTTTCTATAGGGATTTATGCAAGTGCACAAGAAGAATTAAAAAAGGATTCTGCAGTAGTAGACACCGTAAAATATTGGTCGGTTTTAGGAAAAAACAGTTTGATGATTAATCAGGCTGCTTTCTCGAATTGGGTAGGTGGTGGAGCGAATAACGTAGGATGGATTGCCGGGGTTAATTATAATATCACCTATGAAAAAGGCAACGATCTTTTAGAAAATATTATTGCGTTGGATTATGGACAGAATGATACCAAAGGGTTAGGAGTGAGAAAAACACAGGATGTCCTTAATATTTCCACCAATTATGGACGAAAAGTTTCCAAAAGCTGGTATTTGTCGGTAGGAGCAGGGCTGCAGTCTCAGTTTTCTGCTGGATATGAAGATGGCAATAATCCTGAAGCAAAAAAGATTTCCAATTTCATGGCACCGGGTTATCTGAATGTAGGTATGGGTATCACGTACAGACCTAATGATAATTTAACGGTTACCTTACGTCCAACCAACGCCCGATGGACTTTTGTTCTGGATAAAGAGCTTCAGCTGGCTGGTAATTATGGATTGAAAAGTGATGGAGATTCTTCATTACTGCAGTTCGGTTTCCTGGGAACTGCTTTATACAAAGTGAAAATCATGGAAAACGTCAATGTGACGAATACTGCGTCCATATTTTCAAATTACCTGGATCATCCGGACAGGCTGGTCCTGGCCTACGGTGCAGTTTTAAACTTCAAGGTTAATAAATACATTTCATCCAATATTACGTTGGATCTGTTATATGATCATAATCAAATTCAGAAAACCCAGCTAAAACAAACGTTGGGGATAGGTTTTGCCTACGTTTTAAATAATGGTGGAAAGCGGTCTGACCGCAAAGACAGCCAATGGTGGATTAAAAAATAAATAAGGTGGTTATACCATTTTACCTCTATCATTTCGATGGATGAATCTTTTTGACAGATGAGATTCTTACTACGTCACATTCGGAATGACAGCAAAAATATGCAGACGAGTGGGCTTTCAGATACGAAAGCCCGCTCTTTTTATTGTTTACCATATAATACAGAGATAAGTTATTTTAAGTTTAGTTCTTCGTTTCCCTTCTTTTATTTTTGTAATCATCAATATTTTAATAGGTTAAGTAGTAATATTGTATTTCAGTTTTAAGTGATTTATTTTACATAAAGAATTATATTTATACATTTGTAATGAAAATCGTTAAATATGAAAAAACTTTTATTGGCTGCTTCCTTTTCCCTAGGGGTAAGTGCTGTCGCTCAAGAAGCTAAAACCGATGCCCCGGCAGTAGATAATGTAAAGGCTTGGTCGATCCAGGGACAAAATACATTAATGCTTAATCAGGCTGCTTTTTCCAACTGGGTTGGCGGTGGAGCTAACAATGTAGGATGGCTTGCCGGAGTTAATTACAATATGACTTACGAGAAAGGTAAAGATCTCTGGGAAAACATTGTTATTCTGGGCTATGGACAGAACAATACAAAAGGAGTAGGAACCCGGAAAACTCAGGATGTTATTAACCTTTCCACCAATTATGGAAGGGAGGTTTTTAAAAACTGGTATGTTTCAGGAGGAGTAAGTCTACAGACTCAGTTTGCTGGCGGATACGAAGATGGAAACAATCCGGATGCTAAAAAAATATCAAATTTCATGGCACCGGGATTTTTGAATATAGGTGCCGGTATGACGTATCGCCCCAATGATAATTTTACCATGACACTTCGTCCTGCGAATGCCAGATGGACTTTTGTTTTAGATGAAGATCTTCAATATGCCGGAAGTTACGGATTGAAACATGACGGTGATTCTTCTTTATTTCAGTTCGGTTTCCTGGGAACAGCTATTTATAAAGTGAAGATTATGGATAATATTAATCTAACGAATTCTGCTTCGGTATTTTCAAATTATTTAGACCACCCGGACAGACTGGTACTTGCCTATGGAGCTGTTTTGAATATGAAGATTAATAAATATGTTTCTTCGAATATAACACTGGATCTGTTGTATGATCATAACCAGATCCAAAAAACGCAGTTGAAGCAGACATTAGGAGTTGGTTTTGCCTATAATATAGATAACGGAAGAAAACGTTCTGACAAAAAAGATAACCAATCCTGGATGAAGAAATAATCCAGCAGACATAAAAGTAAAAAAGCACCTCTACTGAGGTGCTTTTTATGTATCAATGTATTTTAGAACTCTATGTCTACTTCTAATTTTTCAGCTAAAAGTTTTGATATTTTCTCTTTCAGCGGCTCAATGTCGATATTCTGCATGGCATCATTTGCAAATGCATACAATAATAAAGCCTGGGCTTCTTTTTTAGAAATACCTCTTGCTCTTAAATAGAACAGGGCATCTTTATTCAACTGACCTACCGTACAGCCATGAGAACACTTCACATCATCTGCAAAGATCTCCAACTGAGGTTTAGTGTCAATTGTTGCTCCTTCGCTTAATAAAACGTTGTTATTTTGCTGATATGCATTTGTTTTCTGAGCGATTTTATCAACAAAGACTTTTCCGTTGAATACACCGTGAGAATTATCTTTAAAGATTCCTTTATAATTCTGATAGCTTTCACAGTGAGGCTGGTTGTGGTGAACCGCCGTATGATGGTCTACCAGCTGATCTTTCCCTATAATGGTAATTCCATTCATGAATGAATTGATATTCTGTCCATTATGAATAAAATCCAAATTGTTTCTTACCAGCTTACCTCCGAAAGTGAAAGTATTCACAGTGGTTAAGCTGTCTTTTTCCTGTCTTGCAAACGTACTGTCAACAAGATAAGACGTGTCATTATCGTTTTGAAGTTTATGCCAATCTGCTTTAGCATTAGGATATGTAAAAATCTCTGTTACTGAATTGGTCAGTACGAAAGTATCGTCAAAATTATGATGACTTTCAATGACTTCCACTTTTGCTCCTTCTTCTACAATTAATAAGTTTCTTGTATTGTAGAATGTATTTTCTTCCTGATTTTGAGAAATATAAAAAATATGGATTGGTTTTTCAATCACAACATTTTTAGGAACTTTCAGAAAAAAACCATATTTGCAGTAGGCAAGGTTTAAATTGGTAAAAGCTGAATCTTTAGAAGCAATAGTATTAAAATAGGTATCAAATACTTCTTTATGTTTTTCATCATTCAATGCATAATTGAATGAAAGAAATTCTACATTCTCAATAGAAACTTTTGAAAGCTCTTTATGAAGCTTACCGTTCACGAAAACGATCCAGTCAAAATTTTCTTCACCCAAATGCAGCTGATCCAGCTGTTCTCTGGTAATATTGTGACTTTCTTTAGGGAAAAAGTTATAATTTTTCTCTGTGATCTCTTTTACGCTGGTATATTTATATTCTTCGTCTTTTTTTGTTGGAAAACCTAAGTTTTCGAATTTTTGAAGAGCAGTTTTTCTCTCTTCATCCAGAAATCTGTGACGAAGACTCTCCAAAAATTCACCGTGATTGTCAATAATCTGATCGTATAAAGCCATTACTGCTATTTCGGCCATCACACCTTATTTATATATTTAAAATAATATTTATTGCGGTTTTTCCGCATCTCCAGAGAGGATTGATAAAACCCCTGCTGAATTTTTTCTTCTTAGTTAAGAAGCCAGTCGTAACCTTTTTCTTCAAGTTCTAAGGCCAGAGATTTATCACCGGTTTTGATGATCTTTCCGTTGGCAAGAACGTGAACAAAGTCAGGTTGGATATAGTTAAGCAATCTTTGATAATGAGTAATCAGAAGAACTGCATTTCCTTCATTTTTAAAGTGGTTTACACCATCTGCAACGATTCTTAATGCATCAATATCTAATCCTGAATCTGTTTCATCAAGAATAGCTAATTTAGGATTAAGCATCATCATTTGGAAGATCTCGTTTCTTTTCTTTTCACCTCCGGAGAAGCCTTCGTTCAGTGATCTTGAAAGAAAATCTTTTTTAATTCCCAATTGTTCAGACTTTTCGCGAATAAGAGCAAGCATTTCTTTTGCCGGCATTTCTGCCAGTCCGTTTGCTTTTCTTGTCTCGTTTAAAGCAGCCTTAATAAAGTTGGTTACAGAAACTCCCGGAATTTCTACAGGATATTGGAAAGAAAGGAAAACTCCTTTGTGTGCTCTGTCCTCAGGAGCATCTTCAATGATGTTTTCTCCCTGGAAAATAATTTCTCCTTCTGTTACTTCATAATCTTCTTTTCCTGCAATTACAGAGGAAAGAGTAGATTTTCCAGCTCCGTTCGGTCCCATAATGGCATGAACTTCACCCGGCTTTATTTCAAGATTAATTCCTTTTAATATTTCTGCGCCGTCTTCAATTTTGGCGTGTAGATTTTTTATATTTAACATAAGTTTTAATATGACATTAGGTAATAGGCAATTGGATAATTACTTCTTACCGCTTATTCTTGATTTATTTTTATTATCCAACAGAACCTTCCAAAGAAATTTCCAATAATTTTTGAGCTTCAATAGCGAATTCCATAGGAAGTTTATTCAATACTTCTTTACTGAAACCATTCACAATCAGTGCAATTGCTCTTTCGGTATCAATTCCTCTCTGGTTACAGTAGAAAATTTGATCTTCTCCGATTTTTGAAGTCGTTGCCTCATGTTCTAATTGTGCCGTTGGGTCTTTAATTTCAATATAAGGGAATGTGTGGGCTCCGCACTCATTACCCATCAGTAAAGAGTCACATTGAGAAAAGTTTCTGGCTCCTTTTGCAGAAGGCATTACTTTTACCAATCCTCTGTATGAGTTCTGTGATTTTCCTGCTGAAATACCTTTTGAAATAATGGTTGATCTAGTATTTTTCCCAATATGGATCATTTTAGTTCCCGTATCTGCATATTGGTGATTATTCGTCACGGCAATAGAGTAGAACTCTCCGATAGAATTGTCTCCTTTTAGTATACAAGACGGATATTTCCAGGTTACCGCAGAACCGGTTTCAACCTGTGTCCAGGATATTTTTGCATTTCGTTCGCAAATTCCTCTTTTGGTTACAAAGTTGAAAACACCTCCTTTTCCTTCTTCATTGCCGGGATACCAGTTTTGAACGGTAGAATATTTGATTTCAGCATCATCTAAAGCAATAAGCTCTACAACGGCAGCATGAAGCTGGTTTTCGTCTCTTGAAGGGGCTGTACAACCCTCCAGATAAGAAACATAACTTCCCTCATCAGCAATAACCAGTGTTCTTTCAAACTGACCTGTTCCGGCTTGGTTAATACGGAAATACGTAGACAGTTCCATTGGGCATCTTACTCCTTTAGGAATATAGCAAAAACTTCCGTCAGAAAATACTGCGGAATTCAATGCGGCGTAAAAATTATCACCTCTTGGAACTACTTTTCCAAGATATTTCTTCACCAGGTCAGGATGATTTTTAATCGCTTCTGAAATAGAGCAGAAAATAATTCCTTTTTCCATTAACGTATCCTGAAACGTTGTTTTTACAGAAACAGAATCGATAACGATATCAACGGCTACCCCTGAAAGTCTTTTTTGCTCCTCGATATTAATACCAAGTTTTGCAAACGTTTTTAGTAATTCAGGATCTACCTCATCCAGACTTGCCAGTTCAGGATTTGATTTTGGAGCTGCGTAATAACGGATTCCCTGAAAATCCGGCTTTTCATACTTGATATTTGCCCAAGTAGGTTCTTCCATTTTCAGCCAGATTTTGAAAGACTCCAATCGCCAGTCTGTCATCCATTGCGGCTCTTCTTTTTTAGCAGAAATAGCCCGGATAACATCTTCATTTAATCCAATGGGAAAATCTTCATAATCGATTTTCGTTTCCCAGCCGAATTCATATTTTTTATTTTCTAGATCAACTCTTAAGTCGTCTTCAGTATATTTATTCATTATTTTTTTTTAGATTTCAGAATCTGTCCGAGTCTGATATTATCTACTGTCTTCCTTTTTATAAAGAAAAACTCTCTCCACAACCACAAGTTCTGGATGCATTAGGATTGTTGAAAACAAATCCTTTTCCGTTTAAACCTCCTGAATATTCAAGAGTAGTACCCGCCAAGTAGAGGATCGACTTTTTATCTATGATAATTTTGATATTATTGTCTTCAAAAATTTGATCTGTATCTGTTTTTTGGTTGTCAAACTTTAAAACATATTCTAATCCAGAACATCCTCCGCTTTTTACCCCAACTCTTATATAATCTTCAGTAGGGTTGAAGCCATCCTCTGTCATCAGTTGGATCGCTTTTTCCTTTGCGTAATCTGAAACTTTTATCATTGTATTTATTTAGAATGATTTAATTATGCAAAAATACGAACTAATTTCCGCAATCTCAAATTGAAGATATCTATTTTAATGATTCCGTTCTTATTAAGATCATTATGAATAGGATTGGTGCTGTTAAAAATATATAAATTTTCTATTGTCAATCTTAAGAATCTGTTTTTGATTTAACTTTGAGACGGATTTTATATCTATCAAAGAAATAATTATGAAAAAGAAACTCCTCGTTTTTTTTGGATTGTTTTTATTAACAATGTCCTATGGACAAACGATAAGATACATTTATGAAACTTTAGTCAATCCGGATTCAATCAATCTGGTAAGTATGAAAAGTGAAAGAACATTTTTGGATATTAAAGAAAACCGCTCTTTGTTCATCAGTGAAAATAAATTGATAAAGGATTCTTTATTCACCACATTGAAAAGGGATGAAAGAGAAGACGATAAAAAAGGGAGAAAAGATTTTTCTAAGCTTGGCCCGGCAAAACATGCTGAATCCACCTTTTTTGAATATTATATCATGAAAAATATTCCTGACCATAAGGTGTATTATTATGACAGAGTAGCAGGGAAACCAATTTATTATCAGGAAGACAGACCTATACAATGGGAAATTCTTAATGATACGGAACAACAAAACGGATATCCGGCTCAGAAGGCGGTTGCTAATTTTGGAGGAAGAGTCTGGACGGCATGGTTTACCAAACAGATTGCCGTTTCGGATGGACCGTATAAATTTTTCGGATTACCGGGCCTGATCGTAAAATTAGAAGACGATAAAGGAGATTATAAATTCGATCTTGTTAAAAAAGTAACGTTGAAAAATGCTTTTGAAGAACCTGTTACTTCCGATGCAAGACAGAGCACAAGAATTAATTTTCACGGTGACAAAGCTGCAATGGAGCTGGAATTTGTGAAAAATAAAAGACTCCAGACAGCAGGAGGTGATGGGCGAGTGCAAGGCTTCAGTGGAGGCGGTAGCGGAAAACATGGCGGCGGGATGGGCGGTATGAGAGGCGGCAGAGACTCAGGTGGTGGCGGGATGCCACACAGAGGGATGGAAGATAATTCTATTCCCATTTCAGGTATAGGTACAGAAGCCCTTTCTTTTAAAAGTGGCATAAATCAAAACCCAATTGAATTAAAATAAATTAAAAAATGAAAAAAATAGGCATTATTGCTTTAGCGCTGTTTATACAAAATACCTTTGCACAGACCAATAGGTTTGTGTATCAGGTCACCATGAAACCGGACGCTGAAAATAAAAATGATATTAAAACAGAAAACGCTTATCTGGATATTTCAGCAGAAAAATCTCTGTTTTATTCTGAAAACAGGGCGAAAAGAGATTCTATTATGCAGCAAACCTTTCAGAGTGGAGGCACCAGAAGCTTTAACAGGGAACAAATGGAAGGACTAAGATCAAATATCAATTATTCTATAGAGAAAGATAAAACCAACCAGAAAACGTTCTTTAAAGACAGATTAGGAAGAGATATTTATACTTATGAAGAAGATCGCCCTCTGAACTGGAAAATTTCTTCAGAAACTTCTAAAATAGGAGAATATAAAGTTCAAAAAGCAGAAACTGATTTTGGAGGAAGAAAATGGACGGCTTGGTTTACAACAGATTTACCTTATCCTGACGGACCTTATAAATTTGGGGGACTTCCGGGATTAATCGTGAAAGTGGAAGATGATAAAGGAGATTATTCTTTCGACCTTATGAAAAACTATAAAATAGCGGATATTCCTACCTTGAATCAGTTTGGAAATACGATAAAAGTAAAAAGAACAGACTTTGTAAAGCAGCAGGAAAAGTATAAGAAAGACCCGATGTCTTTCATGACGCAAGGAGGAGGTGGTCCCGGAGGAATTGCCGGACCTGTGAGAATAGGAGGCGGCGGTCGTGGCGGCAATCAGGATCCAGCTGAAATGAGAAAAAGAATGGAGGAAAGGGTAAAAGAAGAAGCCAAGAAAAACAGCAACCCTATCGAATTGCAATAAAAATAAAACCCTGAAGAACATCTTCAGGGTTATTTTTTATTAAGGGAGAATTATTTTAAAAGCTGGTTGAAAGTATCACCCTGCTTAATGTCTCCGGTATTATAGCCTTTCATAAACCATTCTTTACGTTGTGCAGAAGATCCATGGGTAAAGCTTTCCTGGTTTACATATCCCTGAGACTTTTTCTGGATATTGTCATCTCCAACAGCCTGTGCGGCATCAATAGCAGACTCTAAGTCACCAGGTTGTAAAATCTGTTCCTGATCATCTGTTTTTTTAGCCCATACACCAGCATAAAAATCAGCCTGTAATTCTGTGGCAACAGAAACCCTATTCAGGTCGGCTTCAGAATAGCGTCCGCTTCTTCTCAGGGCATCTACTTTTTGAGTAGTTCCTAATAACGTCTGTACATGGTGGCCCATTTCATGAGCTAACACATAAGCAACCGTGAATTCCGTTACTTTGGCCCCAAACCTTTGCTGGAGTTCATTAAAAAAGCTCATATCCATATACACCTTTTGATCTGCAGGACAGTAAAAAGGGCCCATCGCAGACTCGGCAGGTCCACATCCTGAAGTGGTATTATTTTCAAATAATACGACCGTAGCTGGAGTATACTGCATTCCGTTGGCTGCAAAAATGGCTGTCCATGTTTGTTCATTTTCAGCGGTGAGCATCTTTATAAAATCCCGGATATGAAGTTCTTCGGGAGTTAATGCTCTCTGTTCAGTCTGTGCAGATGTATTTCCACCTCCAGAAGAAAGTAAAGAAGAAGGATCGCCGCCTAAAAAGAAAACTATAGCCGCAATAATTAATGTTCCTAATCCGCCTCCTACAATCATACCTCCGCCGCCACCGGAGCCTCTGCGGTCATCAACATTATCACTTCTGTCGTCTGTCCATCTCATAATAGTAAATTTGTTGTTAAAGTTAAATATTTTCTGTTAATGGCGATTATAAATAGCTTCTTTTTTTAGTAGTTTGTTACTTATTCAGTTGCTTTGTTTTCAGCCAGTAGGAAGTCGATTGATACGCAGAAATGGTTTCGTTAATTAACTGTTCGTTATTTTTTTTCAACAATTTCTCATCGTATTTGTATTTGAATTCAGGGGCAAGTTCGCTTTGTTCTGCAGTTAATGAGTATTGTTTTACTTTTTTAACCGGAGAAATGATGGTCATGAAACCATCTTTTACAAATCCCAGATCCTGGTAAGTGGCAATGTATGCTTTAGGCTGGAATTCTTTCTTGAAAACGTCCTGTCCTAAAAATTTAGATTGGTAATTGAAATTAAGCAATCCAAATAACGTTGGCATAATATCGATCTGCGACATCAGTTTATCGAATTTCTGAGGCTGGATGTATCCTTCAGAGAATATCATAGCCGGAATTCTGTATTTCTCCATGGGAAGTTCTGTTTTTCCCGCACTGGATGCGCAATGATCGGCAATGATCACGAAAACGGTATTCTTGTACCAGTCTTGCTTTTTAGCCATTTCAAAAAATAATCTCAAAGAATAGTCGGTATATTTTACGCCTCCTTCACGAGATTTTGCTGTCCCAGGGATATCAATTCTTCCATCAGGATAGGTAAAAGGTCTGTGGTTGGAGACGGTCATCCAGTGATTAAAAAACGGTTTACCTGACTTAGCTTCCGAATTCATCACCTGAATGGCTTTTCTCGCCATATCTTCATCCGCCACACCCCAAACATTGGCAAATGTGATTTCTTCAGGTTTGAAGCTATCTCGGTCTACAATATCATAGCCATTTCCACCAAAGAAGTCTGACATATTATCGAAATAGCTATAGCCACCGTATAAAAATTTCACATCGTAACCTTTGGATTTGAAAACGCTGCCTGTGGTAAATTTATTTTTGTTGTCATCTCTTTTAATAATACTTTCTCCGGCAGTAGGAGGAATACATAGCGTTAAAGCTTCCAGACCTCTTACTGTTCTGTTTCCGGTTGCATAAAGGTTGGTAAACATTAATGACTGATTCGCCAGGCTGTCTAAGAATGGAGTGATCTTTTGTGTATTTCCGTAATGCTCCATAAAGTCTGCAGAAAGGCTCTCAATAGAGATTAACACTACATTTTTCTTAAGTTCAGGCTGTTCAGAGGTAATCGTTCTTTTTAATGTATGTTCCGGAAACTGGCTTAAAAAGTTCTTTTCTGCCTCTTTTTGATCGATCTGCGAATAAAACTGGAAATAATCCAATTCATTATGGGTAAATGCCCAGTAGAATTTTGGAAGACCGTTATTTTCTATCTCGTCGGCAAAAACATTTTCAGATTTTATCTTCATTAAGGATGATACTGCCCATACACTAATCAATGAAAGCACGATAAAAGATCCCAGTAAGACCATTTTCTGTTTAAAATTGGGTAATTCCAGTAATTCGTTTTTCGTCTTTTTAAATATAAACCACGTAATCGCCAATGTAACGATTAATATTGCTGAAAATAATGGAATTACAGGATAGCTTTCCATCACGTTTCCAATCACTTCATTGGTGTAAATAAGATAATCTACCGCAATAAAATTATAACGTACACCGAATTCATTATAAAAGAAATACTCGCTCACCGCATTGAAAATAATCAGCAGGACATAGAGGAGTAATGTAATGAAATATAATACGTTGCGTATTTTAATCCTTTGTTTGGGAAGGAACAGCATAAGGGCGAAGAAAAAGGTTTTGATTCCTACAAAAGTAAGGGCTACTTCTGATATTGATCCTCCGTACTGCTTGAAAATATTGTTGGGAATTAACCATATGTAAAGGAAAAACAGAACAAGAACCCCCAGAATGATATATCCATAAGGCTTTTTATATTTTGAGTTTGAAAGGAATAAAAAGTATATCGCCAAAATTGAACTGGCAAGAACGAAGACAAAGATATCATTCAGAAAGCCTATTGAAAGGACTTTAATGACTTCGAAAAAGCTGAAACTTGCTGTAGTAATGGGATGGAACAAGAATATTACTCTTATGATTAAAGAAATAATAAGGTAAAAAATCCCTAGATACAGGAATGGTTTTATTTTTTGAGGATACATTTGAATGGTATATTAACTTTCACAAAGATAGTTTTTGTGTGCTATTTTTTAACAAAAAAAATGTAAACCTGCTTCCAGCCGTTTCAATTTTCAGATATAAAATAAAAAAAGGACTATTGTTAAATAGTCCTGTGTTGTATCAATAAATAAATTATTAAGAGTGTCCGAAGCCGATATTTCCTTTCTTCCCGGACAGGTTCTTTTTAAAATTAATCATATGTAAAGCCGTTACGGCAGCTTCTACACCTTTATTTCCTAAATCACCGCCACTTCTTGCGATAGACTGTTCTTTAGTGTCATCTGTTAAAACACAGAAAATGGTAGGAGTGTCCGTTAGAATATTGCAATCTTTGATTCCTTGTGCTACTGCAGAACATACGAAATCAAAATGTGGAGTTTCTCCTCTGATTACACATCCTATTGCAATTACCACATCATATTTTCTTTCTTTGCAAAGCTGCATACTCGCATAGCTAAGTTCAAAAGCTCCCGGAACCGGAAAAAGTTTTATATTTTCAGATAGTACGCCTTCTTTCTCAAGGATTTCCAAGGCTGCATCACGAAGATTGTACGTTACAAAATCATTCCACTCAGAAAAAACAATGCCGATAGAAAAATCTTCGGCATTGGTTATATGAAGTGGCTTGTAATCGGAAAGATTAACTGTTGCCATTTTTTAGTAATATTTAGTCATTTCAATATAAGAATCAGACATTCCGTTATCGTAGTCCTGATATTTCTCGTCAATTACAGAGAAGTATTTTTTAGCATCAGCATTCTTTTTTAATCCTAAAGCTAGAATTCCTGCTTTTCTTGTAAAATAGTAGGTTGTGTAAGGATCATCAGATGCAGAAGATGCTTTGTCTAACAATGATAAAGCCTCATCATTTTTGTTAAGACCTGACTGGGCATCTGCCATTGCGCCATATTTCATGGCCATCAATGTTTTGTTGTCAGATGAAAACTTGTCAAGAAAATCGTAAGCTTCCTGGAATTTTCCTTCTTTAAATTTCAGTAAACCTGCATTATAAGCAGACAGTTTACCTACATTGGTATTAGAGTATTCGTTATATGTTCCTATAAAACCTGGATTTGCAGCAGATTTTCCTCCCAATGCTTCTTTATCTTTCCCTTCGGCAAGATTTTTTTGTGCAGCAAGGAAACTTTTTACAGCTTCAATGTTTTTAGGTGCTACAACGAATTGTTTGTAAGCAAAGAAACCTAAAACACCTAACACCAAAACTCCAAATGCAATACTTAGAGGTTTTGAATATTTTTCAAGAAATCTCTCAGTGTTTAAAGCCTCTCTATCAAGGTCTTTAAAGAACTCAACCGTTTCTTTTCCTTCTTGCTCGTTTTGAGCATTCTTTCCCAATTTTGCCATAAATTCTTAAAAATTGAATTGCAAATTTAATTGTTTCTGAATGATTTACAAAATACTTTGCGAGTATTATTGCGTAAATCTTGTGAATTATAAATTGTTTATCCGTGAAAATACTTTGCCGATACGTTATATCTAATATTAATAATTCAGGATATGGTAGATTTCAGCATTGAACTTTTTAAGCTTTTCATCGCCTTTAAGATCTTTCAGGCCAATCAAAAAACTGAATTGTGAAACGATTGCCCCCTGTTTTTCAACAAGTTTAGCAGCGGCCTCCGTAGTTCCTCCTGTTGCCAGTAAGTCATCATGAATTAAAATTCGTTGTCCTTTTTTGATCTGTCCTTCACGCGTTTCTATTTCTGCACTTCCATATTCCAGGTCATATTTTTCTGAAATAATAGGAGGCGGAAGCTTTCCTGATTTTCTGATTAAAATAAAAGGGACTTCTAAGGCTACTGCGATCGCAATACCAAACAAATATCCGCGGCTCTCTATACCACAAACTGCATCTACCTTTCCCTTACTGAAAACGACTAAATCTTCGATCACGGCTTCGTAAAGTTTAGGGTTCAAAAAAATAGGCGAGATATCTTTGAACTGTATGCCCGGAATTGGAAAATCCGGAACATTTTCAATGGTTTCTTCTAATTTTCTGATGAGTTCTTGTGACGCCATTATGGGTTTATTTTATAACTGGAGATTTTCCAGTCACCATTTACATTTTTAAGTCCGAAAGTTACTTTCAGAGAAGTTGTTTTTCCGCTTTTATCGGTAACATCGTAGGTAGCATTAACGCTTGCACTGGTGTTATTGGATGCGTTGGAAGAAATGTTTTTTACACTTACATTTTTTACAGAACCAAAACCGGAAGTTGCGCTGGCAAAAGATTCATAGCTTCCCCAGCTTGGATTGCTTGATGCATCAAATGCTGCTTTAAGGTTTTGAGAACCTACATTACTTAAAAACTTGTTTACTGTATTTTTTGGGTCTGCTACAGGCTGTTTTGGTGCAGCCGGAGGAGGCGTTGCTGTATTCGGATCTGTAGGAGTAGTTGGTGTTGCTGTAGGATTATTGGGGTCAATAACCGCGCTTGGATCCTGGTTTATTGTCGTAGAATCCGTTTTTGGAGGTGCAGGAACTTTTAATGCAGATGGATTTACATCCAATCCGATTTTAGACATTTTGAAAGTTTTTGCTGTTGTTTTTACAGAAACGGTGATGTCAATTTTATTATCTACTACTTTTGAAGCAAGGATAGACGAGAATTTTAGATTAAAACCTTTAAAATTGTTATCCTGCATCAGGTTTTTAGCAGTCGATATTCTTACTCCATTACTGAAAACCTCTAATGTTGCTTCCAATCCGGCACCGGTAAATGAAATAGGGTTTCCTGCATTGTCTACTAATCTTGGAATGATCTGGATGGCAGTAGCTCCGTTTCCATCATCGGCAGTAGGCCTTGTGATGATGCTTAATGAAGCCGCTTTTACATCATTAGGATCACTCTCTTTGGCTTTATCGTCTCCAAAGATATTCATTTCTCCTAATGAAGGTGGGGAAGTACTTGCCCATTCTATTCCGTTTTTCTGAGCAACCTGGTCGGCGAGTGCTAAGATTTCCGGAACTTTTTTTCCGTCGATAAGTTTGCCAAGAGCTTTCAATTCATTAATATCGCCGTCTGCTTCTACTCCAAATGTTTTAAGGATATAGAGCGCTTCATTAAACTTAATCTGTTTAATGGTCGTAAGACTGGCGGTCATGTCGTTGATACTTGACTGTAGCGTTTTAGTAGTTGTCGCATCTACATGGTCTTTTTTGCATGCAGTAAAAAGCAACAAACTGAAAACTAGTAGAAAAGAAAACTTTTTCATTTTTATCTGTTTGCTACAAATTTAGTAAAACCTTTATTAATGAAGAGTTTTTATTTTTATTTTGTCTGCTTTAGAGCATTAAACGGGTTTTGAGGTTTATTTCTAAGCCTTTTTGGAAAAGTAGGGATCTTAATTTTTTGTTTTATTCTCCTGTTCTTTTAAATCATCTTTAAAAAATGAGCTGAAAACAAGGTGCATATTAGGAAATGAAGGAGCTTCCCAGAACTTTGAGGTATAGCTGCTGCTTTCTTTTTTGAATTTTACTTTTTCAAGGTCATTTTCATTGGTAAAGCCAAGCTCTGTAGAGTAGAAGTTACTGTATGCTATTAACTGATTGTAGCTTTCTTCGGATTTGTGCTTCAGTTTCAGAAAGTCAATTTCGTTATATTCCAACAGGTCTTTCAATGTTTTGCTGGTGTCTTTTTCAAATGCAATATTGATAATTCCTTTCAGGTCAAAAAACCTGAATCCGAGGAATGCAAATTCTTTTTTCTGAAGGAATTCTCCTGTAATTTCTATTTCATCCTTACGCTCCCCTTTTAATTCCTTCATTTTGGTATTTTTCTTTTTGTATTCTTCTAAGTTTCCCACGTTTTTCATTTCAGGAACAGATAAGGAAGATGCATAATCCCATGAAGCAGTCTGTTTTTTCTCTCTTTTAGGATCATCCAGACGGTAGATCCTGTATTGTTCAACATTAGTGCTTTTCAGCTTCTTCGTTTTATTATCGAAAATATAGGTTACAATTCCGTCTGCATAACAGTTTAATCTTTTATTTACGGTAACGTAAGAATTGAAATTTCCTTTAATAAATATGTATTTAGCCGGTTTGGTATTTTTAATGACAATCGCTTCAATTTCTTTTACCTGATCGTTCAGTCGGATGATACCCTTATCAAAGTCAGAATAGGATAGGGTAGCTACAGGAAAGTTATTATAGACAATTTTAAATTTTTCCTGCTCCGGGCTCAGGGATTTTTTATCAATTTTTCCATCGATATCAGAATATGCCAGTATATTTCCATCTTTCCCAAAAACAGAAACCTTCGGTAAGGGGTTGGAAGTTTTATCTGAAATAAAAGTAATAGTTTGTCCGTTGGCAAGATTGAACAGCAAAATAAACAGAAAATAAAGTAGGTGATTTTTTTTCATGGGTATATGGTAAGAGATGTTAGAATCAGGTTTATCTATAAGACGCATACAATTTGAAATGGTTGCCTGAAAGCTTTTTTAAATTTCAATTTTATGTGCAATAAAGTATGATTATTTTATCCTTCTAGTCAGACCAATATAGATGTTTTCTCCTTTTTTTTATGCGGTTAGAAAAATATTGTATTTTTACCCGTTCCAAATTTTTAGGGACAGAATTTTACAGGAAAAGCTTACGTTTTTTTGCTTTGTTCTTAACTTTTAGATTCTGATGAATAGCTTAAAAAAAAGATACCATTATTACCGTTTTTTTTTCAACACAAGAAAGTTGAGAAAAAATTTTCCATTCTATAAAGTGGATACTCTGGAAGAAACGCTGGATGAAATTGTGACTCATAAAAAAAACATCAGCAGGTTTGGTGATGGAGAGTTTCGGTTAGTCCTGAATACTTCAGGCATTGGCTTTCAAAATGGGAGTGTAGAATTAACAGAGAAGCTTCGGGAGGTGTTGGCCTCCAATTTACCCAATCATCTTATTGCTATTCCGGAAACGTTCTCTTTGAAAAATAATCTTAACTGGCGGGTAAAATTTTGGTGGCTGAATTATATCAATACGGTAGGAGTTCAGATTTCACAACATTTAAAACCTGAAAAAAAATATTCCAATGCTTTTATCACCCGTTTTTATTTAGACTACGAAACAAAAAAGCATATCCCGAATATTCTTGAAAAATTAAAAAAAATCTGGGCGAACCAGGATGTTTTAATTGTGGAAGGTGCCTATTCTCGCTTAGGTGTTGGAAATGATCTTTTTGATGGGGTAAAATCTCTACAAAGAATGCTTTGTCCCACGAAAGATGCTTTTTCTGTCTATCAAGAAATTCTTTCTGAAATTAAGGCCCACGGAAAAAACAAATTGGTTCTTCTTGCATTAGGCCCTACGGCGACTGTTATGGCTTTTGATCTGGCAAAAGAGAATATATGGACCATAGATATAGGACACGTAGATTTGGAATATATGTGGTATCTGCAAAATGCACAGGAAAAAATACCGGTTGAGGGAAGATTGGTGAATGAAGCTACAGAACAGCTCAATCTGGAACTACCGGAAAATGAGAAATTGAAATATGAAAAATCTATCATAAAGAAAATGTAATCAGTGACCTGGAAATACATTATTGTCATCTAAGATTCCAATTTATATCTTGATCGCCCTTCGTTATGAATGGCAGATGATTCAAATGGCGATTATACCCATCCAATATACATTTCTGAAATAAATGTTATATTTGTTTTAAATGAACACACACAATGATTAAGAAAAGATTTGATCAGGTAAACCGACTTATAAAAGATAGTCTGGCCTTTGAGAAAATTAAAAAGAACACTCCCGAAGATACTCCCAAAGCAGTATTAGTAAGTATTAAACACCACACCGTTTATCATCGTTTTTTTTATCTGCTCCTGAAATTCTACAAACTTTCTGGGTACAACGTGTATTACCCAATGGACTTTGCCACATTCAGGAATATCCGGAATAAAGAAAAATATCTTAGTTTAATTATAAGGGAAGACAATTTCTTAATTGTGAATAAAAAATATAAGCCTGAAAACTATATTGAAATAACAGATGAGATGTTCAGCCCGGATTATTTTTCCAGTTATTTTGAAAAAGGAAATAATACAACAGGGGTTTATCATGTTCCGATGAGCTTTCATCCGCTTATGTATCATCATGGCATCTGGAATTATAAAGTTGATCTCAACAAAAAAAGAATAAATTCAATTTTTTGCTACGGTAATTTTGATTCTCAGGCTTACCTTGACATCAAGAGAACAGAATTTTCAGTAATTCCCAGAACCGAACTTCTAAGTTATTTTGAAAGTAAACCCAATTTTCTGGCACTTCCTGGAAAGGATGAAATGTTAAAAAGAATAGGAGATGGGAGCTTAGATAAAAAATATGCTTTTGCGATTAAAGAACATTTTGAACTTCCAATGGCAGATGTAAGAGAAACTTTATCTCATTTTAATTTTTACTTGTGCTGTCCCGGAGTGGTAATGCCTTTATGCCATAATGTAATTGAAGCAATGTCTGTAGGAACTATTCCATTAATTCAGAAAGAATATGCGGAAGTGATGTACCCGAATCTTACGGATAAGGTTAATGCAATCATTTTTGACGATCTGGAACATTTGAATGGTATATTACAAGATGTTTTTGCAATGTCTGAACTGGAAATAGCTGAATTGAGAAAAAATGTGTTACAATATTTTCAGGATAACCTTACACCGGAAAGTGTCATAGAACATCTGAATAATAGCATTAAAAATAAAGAACTGGTTTATTTACAGGCCGAACACCGCAGCGTGAAATTCCTGCGTTAAATGACCTCTAATTACTACTGATTAAATTAAAAGATCCGGAGAAAATATTTTCTCCGGATCTTTTTTAATTTACAAGATGAATGCAGATCAGTTTTCACATTTTAAAATATAATTTCAGTTATTTTAAAGAGAATATCTTAAAACAAAAAAAGACCGGTCTTTACGACTGGTCTTTTTATTATATCTGTTAGGAGTTCTTCTTAGAAAGGATACTCATAAATTTCAGATTCATGTAGGTAAGGGTTTCCTGTAGGGATCAACTTTAATTTAGATAAAGCTGTTAATACAGTAAACATAAACAATCCTGCTACGAATAAAACAGCACCTAAAATTAATAACAATACTTCAGGAGTGTTCCAGAATGGTCCTACCGTTCCCGGCATTACCATATTGAAGTAATCTAAAAGGTGACCTAAAATAACCACTACTGCCATTGTTGTTACCACTTTGTAGTTTCTCTTGATGCTGCTGCTTACCAATACCAATAATGGTAACAGGAAGTTGATGATCAGCATAGGTAAGAAAGTAGTACCATAATGTTGGAATCTTCCAAAGAAGTAGTTTACCTCTTCCGGCACGTTAGCATACCAGTATAACATAAACTGTGCAAACCATGTATACGTCCAAAGCATACTTGTAGCGAAAAGGAATACTCCTAAATCGTGTAAGTGATTATCATTGAACTGAGGAAGAAATCCGTTTTTCTTAAGGTATACACTCAATAGGATGATTACTGCAATACCACTTGATAGACAACTTACCATTGAATACCAGATGTACATTGTAGAATACCAGTGAGGGTCAATAGACATCAACCAGTCCCACGCCCAAGCTGCAGATGCAAATCCGAAGAATGCAATATATCCAACAGCCCATCTGTAAAGCATTTGATAGTCTACTCTTGATTTCGTTTCGTCTACTTTTTTAGACTGAGCTTTTAATTTCCAGGCGAAGAAAGATGCACCTACAACGTAGATAATCGTTCTGATTGCATAGAAAGGAATGTTCAGGAATCTTTTCTTTTCAAATAAGATCACATCGAAATGTGCAGATTCAGGATTTGTCAATTCGGGGTCCATCCAGTGGAATAAGTGGCCATTGTGAGTGATATTCAATATCATCATGATAACCAGAATTGCTCCTCCGTATGGAATGTAAGAAGCGATAGCTTCCATTACTCTTGTAATAATGATTGGCCAACCTGCGTGTGCTGCGTGCTGAATACAGTAAAAAAACAGTACAGCACAACTTACTCCAAAGAAAAAGACAGCCACAAAGTGCAATGATGCTAACGGCTGATTATGGATCTGAAGTTCAGCATGCTCTAAATGAGCTGCATGATCCTGAGGTCCTATCATTTCACTTGAATGTGTAGGAGCTGTATGACCTGAAGCATGAACAGCTTCCATCATCTGTTCTATTCTTTCTGTACTGATCCCTTTATTTAAAAAGAAGCCGATCCCAAATAGAACTAAACCTACAACAAGAAGTATTATAGAAGTTGATTTTAATTTTGGTGAAAAACTATACATTTCTTTTCTTATTTTTTAGTTGCGGTAGAATCTGTTTTAGCTGCTGGAGCCGCTGCTGCTGGAGCTGCATTCTTTTTGAATGCACTCATCACATACATGGCAACTCTCCATCTGTCTCCTGCGTTTAATTGTCCTGCATAAGAACCCATCGCATTTCTACCGTTTGTTAATACATAATGAACAGATCCTACAGTAATTTCTCTATCAGCATAGTTGGGTACACCAGAGAAAGCACCAGATTGCACAATTGGACCTTGTCCATCACCTCCTGTTCCGTGACATGCTGCACAAGTATGATCGAATAGGATTTTTCCTCTTTCAATATCTTTAGCTGCATTAGCGGGGTTAAGAGGGGATACCGTCATCTTCTTAGATGCATCATATCCTGCATTGTACTGATCTGCATTTTTAGGAAGTAAGCCTTCTTCAAAAATTCCATCTTTATTTTGAGCAACTGAACCTTCTACGGGAGCAAGACCTGTTGCAAAACTGTTTTTAACAAACGCCGGAATTTCATTCTCATGATCTGAGTAGGCATCCTGAGCTTTCATTAATGGATCATAAGCTACCGGAAAGTACATATCTGGAAAATATACCAATGGTGTATTTTCTTTTGGTCCGCAAGAATTAAGTAACACTGTCGTTAAACCTAAAATTGCTGTAATTTTTAATACATTCTTTTTCATTTTAAGCGTCTTTAACAGTTATTTCTTCCACTCCAGTCTCAATCAGTAACTGTTTTACAGATTCTACATCTTCAGTTACAAATTCCATCATGAATTTATCATCTGTCGTTCTAGGGTCTGGGTTTTGTGCAGGAGCTCCAGGATACATTTTATTTCTTACTAAGAAAGTTAAAGACATCATGTGAGCGGCACAGAATACCATTAATTCGAACATTGGAACCACGAATGCAGGCATGTTGTGTCCCCAGTCAAAAGCAGGTTTACCACCAATGTTTTGAGGCCAGTCATGATTCATTACGTACCAAGTAACTGTTGCACCAATCGTAACACCGTAAAGCGCATAGATAAATGCAGCATCAGAAATTCTGGTTTTCTTTAACCCTAAAGCCTTGTCTAGTCCGTGAACAGGGAATGGAGTATAAACTTCGTTTATAGATATTCCTTTATCGTTGAATGCTTTAACGCCGTTCATTAAATCGTCGTCATCAGCATAAAGTCCGTATACAATTTTAGTGGTGCTCATCTCCTTCTTTTGCTTTATAAGTTTCACCTGAAATTTTCAGAATCGATTTTAATTCAGCCTGTGCAATTACAGGGAATGTTCTTGCATATAATAAGAATAATACAGAGAAGAATCCGATTGTTCCTAAGTATACACCCACATCAATGATCGTTGGTTTAAACATAGTCCAAGATCCTGGTAAGTAATCTCTAGAAAGGTTGATAACGATGATATCAAAACGCTCAAACCACATACCGATGTTGATGATCAATGCAACGATGAAAGTCCAGATAATATTCGTTCTCAATTTCTTGAACCAGAATGAAGCAGGAACTACAAGGTTACAGATAATCAATGACCAGAAAGCCCACCAGTAAGGTCCTACTGCCGCACCTGGCGAAAGATAAGTAAAGTCTTCAAATCTTGATCCAGAGTACCATCCGATGAAATATTCAGTTGCATAAGCTACTGTTACCATACCACCGGTTAAAACGATTACGATGTTCATAATTTCAATATGATACATTGTAATGTATTCTTCCAGGTGACACACTTTTCTAGCGATCAACAATAGTGTTTGTACCATTGCAAATCCTGAGAAGATTGCTCCTGCAACGAAGTAAGGAGGATAGATCGTAGAGTGCCATCCTTTAATTACTGAAGTTGCGAAGTCAAAAGATACAGTAGTATGTACTGAGAATACAAGTGGAGTTGCTAATCCTGCAAGAACCAAAGATAATTCTTCGAATCTCTGCCAGTGTTTTGCTTTACCACCCCAACCGAATGCTAGGAATGTATAAATTTTCTTTGTCCAAGGAGTTTTTGCTCTATCTCTGATCATTGCAAAGTCAGGAATTAATCCCATGAACCAGAATACCGTAGATACTGAGAAATACGTAGAGATCGCAAATACGTCCCAAAGTAGAGGAGAGTTGAAGTTCCCCCAAAGAGAACCAAACTGGTTAGGAAGAGGGAATACCCAGTATCCTACCCAAACTCTACCCATGTGGATTACAGGGAAGATTGCCGCCTGTACAACCGCGAAGATCGTCATCGCTTCAGCTGAACGGTTTACCGACATTCTCCATCGCTGTCTAAATAATAATAATACTGCGGAGATAAGGGTTCCGGCGTGACCGATACCTACCCACCATACGAAGTTGGTAATATCCCAACCCCAGTTAATAGTTCTGTTAAGCCCCCATGCTCCAATACCTGTCCCGATAGTATAAGCGATACATCCAAATCCATAGATGAATAGAACTAAGGCTGCATATAGTGATATCCACCATAATTTACCTGCTCTTTCTTCTATAGGTCTTGCAATATCTTCTGTGATATCGTGATAAGTTTTGTGACCAATAATCAGAGGTTCCCTTATCGGAGCTTCGTAATGTCCTGACATTTTTTACCTATTTATTATTTAAACTTTATTTTTCTACTCTGTTTCTTACTTTAGTGTGATAGAACACATTTGGTTTTGTTCCGATCTCTTCAAGTAAATAATATCTTCTGTTGCTAGAATATAAATCTCTAACTTCAGAATCTTTATCATTCATATCTCCAAACGTCATTGCTCCTGTAGAACAAGCGGCAGCACAAGCAACAGAATCCTTAAATTCATTGTCGGTTACTTTTCTGTTTTCCTTCTTAGCATTTAAGATGGTTGCCTGAGTCTTTTGGATACACATTGAACATTTTTCCATTACCCCTCTTGTTCTTACAACAACATCAGGGTTAAGTACCATTCTTCCTAAATCGTTATTTTGATTAAAATCAAACTTATCATTTAAGTTATAAGTAAACCAGTTGAAACGTCTTACTTTATACGGACAGTTGTTTGCACAATATCTTGTACCGATACATCTGTTATACGCCATGTGGTTCTGACCTTGCTTACCGTGTGATGTTGCCGCAACCGGACAAACAGTTTCACATGGAGCGTGGTTACAGTGCTGACACATTACCGGCTGGAAGATTACATCTGGATTGTCTGCAGGGTTTTCTAATGCGCCTTCAATACCTAGAACTTTACTTCCGTATAGTTCAGGAACAGCCATTCCTTCTTTTAATCCTTCATATACTTCCACTTTCTGTCTTGAAGAATAGTAACGGTCAATTCTTAACCAATACATATCTCTAGACATTCTGATTTCTTCTTTACCTACAACTGGAACGTTGTTTTCTGCCTGACAAGCAATGATACATGCTCCACAACCCGTACAAGAGTTCAAGTCGATAGACAAGTTAAAGTGAGGTCCGTCTGTATCATCAAAAGCGTCCCAAAGGTCGATTTTTCTTGCAGGAAGAGCTCCGCTGATAGTGTGATATTCCAAAGGCTTGTTCCATCCTTTGTGCTCATCATCAAAAGGAACTCCTATGAAGTCTGCTAAAGGAACTTCTTTAGCGATTTCATAACGACCCATCAATGTGTTTTGAAGCTGGATACCGGCAAACTCATGATCTTCTCCTGTTTTCTCGATTTTCACACCAGACACTGTCAGGTTAGAACCATCAAATAAAGGATAAGCGTTTACTCCTGTATCAGCAGTTGCTCCTGAGTTCTTCTTACCATATCCAAGCGCAAGACCTACTGATCCTTCTGCTTGTCCCGGCTGAATAAATACAGGAACATCTTTTATTGTTACTCCGTTTACCGTAAGATTTACAATAGAGCCGTCTAACTGCATTCTTGCATTAAGATCGTTTTCTATTTCAAATTTTTCCGCATCTTTCGGAGAAATAGTCAAGTAATTATCCCAAGACATTCTTGTCAACGGATCCGGTAATTCTTGCAACCAAGGGTTGTTTGCCTGAGTACCATCTCCCATTGAAGTCTTGGTATATAATACCAATTCAAGTTCAGAAGCTTTAAAGTTTCCTAATTCAGCAACTGCCTGTGCAGCATTTCCTCCTGCATAAGACAACGTTGTTGCATTGTTGGACGTAACGATACCGTTATATAAAGCTTTATTGAAAGAAGTTGCTCCCAAAATAGAAGCTGCACTTCCTTTTAAATAATCGTAGTAGTTATTAGATGCGCTGTTTTTACCGTTTTTCCAAACCAATAAAGACTCTTCAATCTGTCTTGATTTGTAAATTTTCTGGATAGTAGGCTGCATTAATGTATAGATTCCAGTCTGAGGTTCCATATCTCCCCAAGACTCCAGCCAGTTAGCTACAGGAATTACAGCTTTCGCTGCTTTATACATTTCATTTTTCTTGTCAGCAATCGCAACTACGCAAGCCACTTTAGCTAAAGATTTTTTGAAATCTTCTCCTTTTGGATGAGAGTAAATTGGATCTACGTTGTTGGTAATTAATACTCCAACCTGACCTGCGTTTACCCATCCTAAGAATTCCTGGTATCTTGCTTTATCAAATTCTTTTAGGAAGTTTGCTTTACCTGTGAAAGCTACAGAACCTAATTTTTGGTTGATTAAATGTGCCAGAACCTGAGCTCCTTTAGATCCGTCTGCTAAAACAACAGCTTTACTGCCTTTAGCTTTCAGTTCTTTTACGATCTCAGAAGCCGTTATGTCTGCAGGAGTTGTTCCTGTAACGATAGCATTATAAACTTCAACCAATGTTTTGTTTATCGCACTTGGCTTTAATCTGTATCTTGAGTCAGCATTCGCACCTGTAACAGACATGTTGGCTTCCACCTGAATGTGTCTCAACATGTTTGGTCCCGGCTTTCTTGCTGCTGCATAAGATGTCTCTAAGCTTGAAGCATTGTAATCTCCTAAGAAATCTGCCTGGAAAGAAACAACTAGCTCAGTTCCTTTAAGGTCGTAAACCGGTAATGCTCTTTGTCCGAAAACTTCCTGTGCTGCATCCAGAGAAGCAGAGTAAGGAATTGCATCATATGTTACTAATTCAGCAGTAGGATATTTTGCTTTAAATTCAGCGAATAACTTTTTGAAAGTAGGTGAAGCGAAAGAGTGCGATAAAAGCACAATTTTCTTACCTGCTGACTGAGCTTCTGCCAAACCTTTAAGAACGAAATCATCTACTTTATCGAAAGTTTCGTCTTTACCGTCTAATTTAGGCTGCTTTACTTTATCATTATCATAAAGAGAAAGTACACTTGCCTGAGCTCTTGCATTAGTTTTACCTAAATCTCCAGCTGACGGGTTTGCATCTATTTTGATTGGTCGTCCTTCACGGGTTTTTACTAAAACACTAGCAAAGTCGAAACCGTCAAAATAGGTTGAAGCGTAATAATTAGGAACCCCCGGAATAATATCGTGTGGTTTTACCACATAAGGGATCGTTTTAATTACCGGAGCCTCACACGCTGCTAATGTAACAGCAGCTGTAGAGAATCCTAGTAATTTTAAGAAATCTCTTCTTGAAGTACTTGATCCGTTTTGTTCAGCATCTCCAAGGAAATCTTCTACCGGAATTTCTTCCTGAAACTCTTTCTGAGCCAGCTTATTGTTTAAAGCTGGATCTTTAAGTTCATGAATACTTCTAAATTGTATTTTATTTGAAGCCATTTATACTTCTAATTTTTAGTTATTAATAATGACATTTACCACACTCAAGACCTCCAATCGCATCTACAGTGATCTTACCGCCATCCTTAGGATATTGTTTTTTCAACTTTTCATGTAGATTTTTGAAGTATTCTTTATTATAACCGTTGTTCATATCAACTTCTGTAGTTCTATGACACTCGATACACCATCCCATAGTGAAGTCATTAGCCATCTGAACAACATTCATCGTGTCAATTTTTCCGTGACAAGCTTTACAAACAACATCAATTTTGTTATTTGGATTTTTCTTGTTGAAAGAGTTGATGATTGCCTGTTCTCCTGCTACTACGTGCTGAGAGTGATTAAAGTAAACGAAATCCGGCATGTTATGGATTCTTGTCCATTCAACTGGTTGCGTTTTACCTGTGTACTGCTGTTTTTCAGCATCCCAACCTGTCGCTGCATAAATCTTCTGGATTTCTCCGTCATAGAATGCTTTGTCTTTTCCTGGCTCAATGTATTTACCGTTGTATTCAGAGATAGTTCTGTGACAGTTCATACAAACGTTCATAGAAGGGATCTCAGATACTTTACCGTATTTAGCACTTGAGTGACATAACTGACAATCGATTTTGTTTTCTCCAGCGTGGATTTTGTGAGAGAAGTAGATAGGCTGCTCAGGTTTGTACCCTTTGTAAACCCCAATCCACATGATCCAGTTCCAAACACCATAAGCGGCTAAAATTGCAAGAATAGTAAGCAATCCTTTACCAATGTAGTGGTATTTTTCATAAATCTCGCTGAATGAACGAACTCTTGTTTCGTTAAGACCCACTAGTTCTTCAGATTGGCCTAATTTCACTAATTGTCTTAGTTTAATTAAGATCCAAACTAATAAACCTGCAATAGCAATCAATGAAATAATCACAATGCTTGTCGTGGTTTTGTCTGCCGGTGCAGCTGCTGTAGCATCAGTAGCCGTAGCTGCTGTTGCCGTAGGTTCTGGCGCCGGTGCCGGAGGATTAGTTGTAAATGCTAAAATGTCGTCAATGTCCTTATCGGTAAGATTAGGAAACTGCAACATCTCAGTCTTATTAAATTTTTCGAAAATCTCATTGGCGTATTTATCCCCAGAAGCTCTTAGAGCTTTATTGTCTTTGATCCACTTGTGAAGCCAATCTTTGTCTACCCCGCCTTCTGTCTTCACTCGTTCTACAACCCCCTTCAAAGGTGGTCCTATTACTTGTTTGTCCAGCGCGTGACATGCAGTACAATTCGCTTTGAAAAGTTTCTCGCCGTTTTTAGGATCGCCGTCTTGCCCGTAAATTGAAGCACTGGTTGATAGCAATAATCCTATTGCAATCAACGTTTGTTTATAATGCTTTCTCCAACTAATCATTTAAATTATCTTATGTTAGTAAAATATTGAACATTCAATCAATCCCGCAAAAATAATATTTTTAACAGGAATTTAACGGTATATACAAAGGGGAAAATATCATTTACGTTTAATTTGTATTGATTCTAAATAACTCTGTTTGGTATAATTTTTTAATTTGTATAAATTTGCGGAAACAAGTTTAAATGAGAAATTTAATAAAAATATTTTCGATAGTATCATTATTTGGATTTTATAGTATTGAAGCACAGCAGGTTGTTAAGAAAGATACACTTGCCGGAACTGAACTTATTATGACAATGGATTCCAAAGTGAGTTCGGCTTTAGAGGGCATTGAAGACAAATGTTCAAGAGTGGCGGTGAATAATAATTCCACTCGGGACAGTACAATTGACAATCCGTATACTTCTTCCAAGCCCACTAAAATTTATGTTCCGAGCAGGGAACTTACTAATGCTGAGATTTGTAGAAAAAATCCTAGAATTTTAGGATATAAAATACAGATCACCACGGTAAAAAGTAATGAAGAGGCGAATGAGGTAAAATCTTATTTTAGAAAGAGATTTCCTAATTTAAAGGTTGAAACTGACGCATCGCTAAGACCTAATTACAAAATTTTAGCAGGAAGTTATTTTACTAAGCAAAGTGCGGCATCAGATATTTCGAAAATAAAAGAATATTTTAAATCTGCGATTCCTGTACAGTACAGAATTTTCTGTGCAGAAGCCAAGTAATTTACCTTATAAAACTAAAAAGCTGAGAATTTTCTCAGCTTTTTTTATTGGTAGTAAGTGTTCAAAAACCAGAAGAATTCCGACATTCTTATGATATTGTTTATGAGTAAATAGACGAACAATATACTTATGGTAACAGCAAGAAATGAAAGTGTTTTTGGAGCTGAGCGATAGGAGTAAAAAAGCCATCCCAAAAGGAGTGGGTATACAAAAATAAAATGCCCTCCATAGATGTATGAAGTGTGGAGCCCGAATCTCATAAAACAATGAATGAGGATGTCTATAAAGAACGAAATGACGATAATCTGAACCAGATTATTCTTGAAATTTTTCCAATAACTCCAACATAAAAGGAACAATATAATTCCGACAAAGATATAAGGTGCCAATGAAGAATAGGTGTCCATAAAAAGTCCTTTGTAAGCGAAACCTTTCATGTTATTTTTATCACTGATGATAAAACTCGGAAATAAAATGTTCCCCCCAAAAAAGAAAGAATAGATCATATCCCAGATAGGAGTAGATTTTACATTTGAGAATTTTTCATATTGCTGATTGGTCTTTGAAAATATAGTTTGGTATTTAAAATGAATCCTGTTGAGATAAAATATAACATATAGTATGCATGCAATACTCACTCTAAGTATGGCGTTTCCCAACTTTTTCCAATTCTTAAAAAGATTTTTTTCAAATAATACCGGTATAAACACTTTCACGATATTGGTCACTGTGAGGCCGCCAATTGTAATACCTGCCAGCACCAATGCTGATGCAGGAATTTTCTGTTCTTTCCGGATTTTTATAGCAGCATAATGGTTGTATGCAGTGAGTAAAAATAGGGTATAGGTGAAATTTTCAGGAGTAAAAGACAGGATGATATTTGTGGAAAAGACTCCAAAAAACATAACGATGAGTAAAGTAATTGCCAAAGACAGTCGGATGATATTTTTCAGATATTTAAATACCTGTACCAAGCTTAAACTTATCGCAATATTACTGAACCAAGCTAGTGCAAGCCTGAAGGTGGCATCCATTTTTCCATCTGAAATGAACAGAGCAACAGCTCTTATCCAGTTGAAAAAATAATAGGAAAGGGGATGGCGTTCAAAACTTCCGCCAGTCATTACAATCGCTTTATTGTCAAAGCTGAAATACGCGTCCCAGGGAATTCTGCTATCGAATATAATCCGGTAGTTAAGGGCAATATAAGATCCTAAAATGCCATAACAAGTTATGAAAAATAAGAAAACAGCCCATTCGATATAATTGCATGGAAAGAGAAGTCTTACAAGGTGAACGAATTTTATTTTAATAGCAGACACGGGTCAAGTTTTTGCAAAAGTAAAATAAAAAAACCACCAAATTTGGTGGTTTTGCAATATTGTATGAATGTTATTATTGTTTAATAACTTTTTCTGTAGCAAAAGTACCGTCAGTAAATTCAATTTGAATCAGGTAAGTACCTTTAGGAAGAGAAGATATATTTGGTTTAGCGGCATCTGTTTTCATAACAGATTTTCCTGAAAAATCTAAAACAGCAGTTGTTTTTACTTTTTTGTCTGTTTTAATATTGATTTCTCCTTGGGTTGGATTAGGGTAGATTGATAATTGTTTGGTGGTGCCCGCAACTTCAGAAGTAGCAAGTACCTGAGCAGATTTGAACATTCCGCCAACAGTGGCTGATGTATTAAGGCCTCCTGAATAACATGTGCTTGCGTTAAAGCATTTTACATCGAAATGAGGTACTACTGTATCTAAAGCGGTCCATGTAGTCCCATTGTTGGTGCTTTTCCAGGATCCTCCAGCAGGACTTGTTGCCACTAAAATTGTGGTTCCAGGAACATACGTTACATGATCAATGCTATTGGCTGCTGAAATGCCGGTAAAGGTTACTGAGGTCCAGTTTGCTCCTCCGTCTGTTGTTCTGTGAAGAGTCAGTGTAAGAGGTACACCTGCTGATGAAAAAGTTTTTCTGAAAATCATTCCCGTATTAGCATCACTCCAAGCAATATTTCCATTGATTGTATCGCTTCCAAAATCACTGATGATGGTATTGGTTGCCAAAGCTGTCCAGTTTAGACCCTTGTCTGTTGATTTGTAAATTCTTCCTTTTCCGGTATAGAAAAACATATTATTACCTACTGCATAATAACCGCCATTGTAGCCATATTCATTTGGAAGAGGATTGGGAATGTTAGCTGCAGGAACTCTGGTCCAGGTGGTGCCACCATTAGAAGTTGTATACACTTCAAATTCTCCGCTTTCAGGATCTCCTCCGGCAACTCCATTATTGGCGTCAAAAAAATGAACATAATTAGTCCATGACTGTCCAGCGGTAGTTAACAAAAGCTGATTGGTCCATGTTGCCCCTCCATCAGATGTCTTCCATACACCTCCAAGCCCGTCGATACCATCAAACGCTCCTGCCCACGCTGTCGTAGAACTCACTCCGGAAATATTGGTTATTCTCAGGTTAGTATTACCAACATTAATGGTTCCAGATGTCCATGTTGTACCGCCATTTGAAGTTTTTGTAAATTCTTGAACGTTATTTGCTGTATCGCTTCCATCAAGCGCAAAGGCCCAAACCGTATTGGCATCATACACTTCCATTCCATTAATTCCTCTGGAGGGGGTGGCGAAGCCTGTGTTTTGAGTACTCCAGAATTGAGAAAAAGCAGTAGAGCTTACTAATAATGCTGTAATAGAAAGTAGAATTTTTTTCATGGGGTTAAATTTTCTTAAAAATAGTCAAAAAATACTTAAACCATGAAAAATATTCATCATAAATGTAAAATTATTAATTATTATTCATTATGAGCTGCATGAAAGCATAGAGCATCCCGTGGTATCATCATAGATTCCGGGTCTTTTAACGGAGAATTCGGGATAGATTTCTTCATAAGGATGTTCTAACGCTCTTGTCAGTTTATCAAGCATTTCGGTTTTTCCAAGAGTAATTTCCTCGATGCATTCATAAAGAAGATAGTTTCTTAGCGTGAATTTTGGATTTGCAGATTTTATTAATGCTAATGAATCTTCTTTTGATACGGTATTTAGATGGAGTCTGGCGGTATATTTTTTGATGAAACTCTCAAGTTTTCTCATTTTTTCTTCATCTAAAATGGAGTAGGAAGTATGTTCAAACAGAGATTTAAGATCACTTCCTGTCTCTAGTTTTTCCAGCTGATTAAAAAATAAAGTATAATCGAAATGAAGTTCCTGCATCAAGGCCTGCCAGTTGGTGAAGAAGTCTTCATCATTATCTTGCAGATTATTAAACCCAAACTTTTTGCAGAGCATCATATCATGAGCCTTCCAGAAATAAGTACCATACTGGTTTAATGTGTCCTCTAAAAATTTCTCATCCTTAATTAAAGGGTGGAGTGCATTGGCCAGCTGCCAGAGATTCCACTGTGCGATTTGCCCCTGGTTTCCGAAAGCATATCTTCTTCCGGGAAGATCAGTTGTGTTTGGGGTAAAGTTCAATTCATATTCATCCATCATTGAATAAGGACCGTAATCTATTGTCAATCCTAAAATAGACATATTATCGGTATTCATCACTCCGTGTACGAATCCTACTCTGAACCATTCCACTATCAAATCAGCTGTTCGGGTGCAGATGTTTTTAAAAAAATCTTTGTATTTCTCAATTCCTTCAGAAATAATCTCAGGAAAATAATTTTCAATCGTAAAATCGGCAAGTTTTTGCAGGGTATCGTATTCTCTTTGTGCAGACAGTAATTCAAAATGACCGAACCGGATAAAACTTTCCGCAGTTCTTACTACAACAGCTCCTTTTTCTTCCTGAGGATTTCCATTATACATGATGTCGCGGACAATATTTTCGCCGGTAAAAGAAAGGCTTAATGCTCTTGTGGTTGGAACTCCCAAATGATACATTGCTTCGCTCATCAGATATTCTCTAACGGATGACCTTAATACAGCTCTTCCATCTGCATGTCTGGAATAAGGTGTTGCTCCGGCGCCCTTCCATTGGATTTCATTTTTTTTCCCTGCAATATTGATAATCTCTCCTGCTACAATGGCTCTTCCGTCTCCCAACTGCCCGGCCCAGTTCCCAAACTGATGGCCCGCGTAAGCTGTTGCATAGGTCTGAATGTTTTCAGGAAGATGATTGCCGACAAGGAAATCAAGGTCTTTTTCCTCAAATTTCCCCAATCCTATTTCTTCCGACAGGCTTTCGTTAAAAGCAATTAACTGCTGACCTGTAAAACCCACTGGGCTAACAGTGGAAAATAAGACTTTGGGAGTATTTCTCTGCATGGTATTGCCTGAAAAATCTCCTGGAAATATCTTGATAAAAGGCTGTCTGATCTTTTCAATATTCATTCTTCAAAGGTATTAATTATAAAAGAAAAGACCTTCCAAATTAATGAAAGGTCTTGTGTATATCTAAAAGAGAATTTATTTATTGAAATCTACCTCATCTGCTGAATGAAGGTTTTCATTGATATTTTCTTCTTTTTTCTCAGTACTTTTTTTAGGGCTTGGTTCTGAAGGTTTTGGGTTTTTAATCTCATCAATGGTCTGAAGTCCACCTTCGTCTCCATATCCGCCACTTAATCCTTTTAGGCCTGAACATCCGTCTTTCCAGTCTGAAGGTTTGGTAAATTTATCATCGGGAGAAATTCCTAATGTTTTATCGGCCCACACTTTCTTCATAAAGATCGCCCAGATTGGCAATGCCATTTTCGCACCCTGTCCTTCACCGGTTCCAAAGAAGTGGGTGGCTCTGTCTTCCCAGCCTACCCAGGCTCCTGTAGCTAATTTAGGAGTGATTCCCATAAACCAACCATCAGAGTTGTTCTGTGTGGTACCGGTTTTTGCAGCAATTTCTACCGCTTTTGAAATCCCTCTTCTTCCCAATTCTCCTGAAGCCGTTCCGTATTGTGCAACACCTTTCATTAATTCAATCATGGTGTATGCGTACAGAGGGTTCATTACTTCTTTTGGCTCTACATTTACTTCTTTAATTACTCTACCGTTGGCATCTTCAATTCTCCACACCATTTCCGGTTTGTTGTAATTTCCGTAATTGGCAAAAGTACTGTAGGCACCTAGCATTTCGTAAATAGTAATATCTGATGAACCTAGTGCAATCGTATTATTTCTTGGGATTTCTTCTGTAACACCCAGGTCTCTTGCTGTTTGAATTACAGCATCAACCCCGGTCATTTCAATAAGTCTTGCCGCAATCGGGTTTTGAGAATGAGCTAAACCATCTTTTAAGGTAAGCATTCCTCCTCTTCCCGGAACGTGCCATCCATTATGATCATAAGTAGCATTGGATACTGCTGAACAAGGAGTCATTCCTAACTTCATAATCGCTGTAGCGTATACGAAAGGTTTGAAAGTTGATCCCACCTGTCTTTTACCCTGCTTGATATGGTCGTACTGGAAATGCTGCCAGTCTATACCACCTACCCAGGCTTTGATTTCCCCACTTCCGGGAACCATTGACATTAAGCCAGCCTGTGCAATTTGTTTATGGTATCTGATAGAATCCCAAGGAGACATTTCAACTTCTTCCTCTCCAGCCCAAGTAAATCTTGATGTCTTAATAGGCTTTTTAAATTCCATCATAATGGAATCTTCCGGCATCCCGTCTGCTTTCAACAGTTTATAACGCCCAGTTCTTTTCATCGCCTGAAGCATTACACTGCTGATCTGTTTATCATTCAGATAATAGAAAGGTCTGTTTTTTCTGCCTCTTTGTTCGGCATCAAATCTTTTTTGAAGGTCTGTTAAGTGTTCTTTAATTGATTCTTCTGCATATTTCTGCATTTTAGAATCAAGTGTAACATATATTTTCAGACCATCTTTATAAAGGTTAAGTTTCTTGCCGGTTTCTTTTTCATAACCATCAAGATACTTATCGATTTCTTTTCTTAAATAAAATTTATAGTAAGCAGAATAACCGTCAGTGATGTTTTTTATAGGATGAAAATCAACAGTGATAGGAGTATTGATAGCCTTTTCATAGGTAGCCTGATCAATATATCCTGTTTTTTGCATCTGATCTAAAACCACATTTCTTCTTTCCTTTGCTTTGTCAGGATTTCTGTACGGATTGTTCTTTCTCGGGTTTTCAAGCATTGCTACAAATGTGGCGGCTTCCGGTAAAGTAAGTTCCGATGTTTTCTTGTTAAAATATATTCTAGAGGCCATTTCAACACCGTTTGCATTGAAAAGGAAATCAAATTTATTGAAATAAAGGGTGATGATTTCTTCTTTGGTGTATCTCTTCTCTAAACTTACTGCAACTACCCATTCTTTCAGTTTTTGGAATGCTCTTTCCACTTTATTCTGTGATGCATTTCCTGTGAAAAGAAGCTTGGCCAGCTGCTGGGTAATGGTAGAACCTCCACCTCGTCCACCTCCGTAGGCAATAGCTCTGGCTACAGACTGCAGGTCAATTCCGGAATGCTCTTTAAAACGCTCATCTTCTTTCGCCTGTAATGCATAAATAAGGTAAGGAGGAAGATCTTTATAAAAAATAGGCTGAGTTTTTTCCTTTTCGAATTTGCCCAGAATGTTACCGTCTGAAGAAATAATCTCAGAAGCAACGAAGATATCCGGGTTTTCAAGTTCTTTTACATCAGGCATTTCTCCTACAAAGCCTTGAGAGACTGCAAAGAAAATCCCTGAAATCCCTAAAACTACCGCAATGAGTCCAATCCAGATAAATCTAACCCATTTTTTCCATGAGGTATCTTTTTTCTTTTTGGGAGGAAGGGGGAACGTTTTTCCTTTGCTTCCTGCATTTTGTTTGTTTTCTTCCATTTATTTATGGTTACGGTTTAGCCGTTTCTATTTTTACTCCGATATCCTCAATTCCGGGAAGGTTATCATTTCTCATTGCTTGAATCAAGCCGATTTGATATTTACCTTTTTCAGGGAACTTATATTTCAGCCTGTATTGAAAAAGAGCCTCCTTCGTGTCACCAAAACCTGTACCAAGCCATTCTCCATTTGGCTTTGCCAGTACATAGTTCAAGGTGTCTGTCTCCTTTTTCTTGTTTTGGAGATTGGTGAAATTCACAATGAATCTTATATTGCTGTAAGGATAATTATTGTTATTTCTTACAACAAATATAATATTTTTAGGATTCTGCGGATCTGAAATTTCAAGATTAAATTTCTGTTCACTTTTCTTATTCCATTTGTTATCAACAGAATTCATGATGATATCTTCTCCTTTCGAAGAATTACAGCTAAAGAAAAGGATAAGGGTAAGAAATCCTAAAATTTTATGCATTATTATCTTTTTTTGGAGGATATTTCTTTTTGAATTTTTTCTTGGCCGGATTTTGAGGCTTTTTTTCAGCATCAGGACTTGTTTCTGCCTTTGCCAACTGAGGTTTCGGCTGCTGCTGTGGTCTTGGTTGCTTCGGTGAGTTATTGGAATTTGTATTTCCATTACCATTTGCCTTTTCAGATCTTTCAGGACGTTCAGTTTTTTCAGGTCTTTCGATTCTGTTTCTCTTTTGTCCCTGACCTTGGCCTTGCCCATTATTCGGTCTGTTTTGATTTCTGTTTCCTCTGTTTTTCTTTTCAAAACGGTCTACATTATTCTCCTGAATAAGGTCAATACTTTGGAACGGGGTATCAGGCTGCTTTAAATCTTCCAGTGGAAGAGATTTTTCACCTCTTTTGTTTTTTGCGATTAGTTTTTTAACCAAATCAATGTCAAAATCATACCATGCAACAGAGTTATCAATGTATGCAAACCACATTTTCCTTTTGAAAACGTCTATCTTGATACAGAATGCTCTTCCTTTTTCAGTGTCTAATGTCGTAGAAGAAGGAGGGAAATTGCTTAATGTGTCAAGATAACTGTCTAGTTCATAATTAAGACAGCATTTAAGCTTTCCACATTGTCCGGCAAGTTTCTGAGGATTGATACTCAACTGCTGATATCTGGCAACATTGGTGTTTACCGATCTGAAATCGGTAAGCCATGTAGAGCAGCACAGTTCTCTTCCGCAAGATCCTATCCCGCCTACTTTTGCAGCTTCCTGTCTGAAACCGATCTGTTTCATATCGATTTTAGTTCGGAAAGCTCCTGCATAATCTTTGATCAGCTGTCTGAAGTCGATACGGTTGTCTGCTGTGTAATAAAAAGTAACTTTTGAAGCATCTCCTTGATATTCAACATCTGTTACCTTCATTTCAAGGCCGATTCTTTGGGCTATTTTTCTAGCCTCTATCTTTACGCTGTCTTCTTTTTTTCTTGCTTCCTGCCAAACTTCAAGATCTTTTTGGTTGGCCTGTCTGTATATTTTTAGAATAGATTCTTCAGGAAATTTTTTCTTTTTCATCTGAATCTTTACTAATTCTCCGGTAAGGCTTACTACGCCTACATCGTGTCCCGGGCTAGATTCTACTGTTACTATACTACCTATATGTAAAGGGATATTATTTACATTTTTATAAAATGATTTTCTATCATTTTTGAATCTAACTTCCACTAAATCACACCTATTCTGGGCGGGATTATTAATGTCAGAAAGCCAGTCAAAAACACTTAATTTATAACTATTACCACAGGTATTTACACTTTCACAGCCATTCGCGGTTTTCTTGGGTCCGCAAGAATGTGCAGAATCGCCGGATGTTTTGCATCCACAACTCATATAATTTATTATTTATAATCTTGCAAATTTATGTAATTTTATCTTTATGCAATTCTAAAATACTCAAATATTCAATAACATCAATGTTTAACATTAAACAATACTCCACCTAAACATAATGTTGATTATTAAACATCTAAAAACGAACTGTTTATAATTCAATATTGGTAAAATGCTATTTTAAACATAATTTTCTTTTGGCATAATGTTTAAAATATTAAGATTTATTAACAGGTGTATTCAAAATAATTTTATATTTGGATTATATAATAATAGTCTATGAAAAAAATATTAGTATCAACTGCTTTATTGGCGGGTGTTCTATCTTACGCAGGTGGCTTCAGGGTTTCTCTGCAAGGGGTAAAACAATTGGCAATGGCGCATACTAGTGCTCATGCCGAAGATGCAAGTGTGGCGTTCTTTAACCCAGCGGGTATGTCATTCATTCCTTCTAAACTGAGTATCGTAGCAGGAGGATTTGGCGCAAGTAACAAAGTTACTTTTCAGAACATGAATACTTTACAGAGTACAGAAACTGACAACCCTATTGGTACCCCTCTTTATGCAGCAATTGCTTACAGGCCGATAGAAAACCTGTCAGTTGGTTTTAGTTTTTCAACGCCTTTCGGAAGTACCATTGAATATCCAAGCAATTGGGAGGGAAAAGAAATGGTTCAAAAACTGGAATTAAAAAGCTTCTATTTTCAGCCAATGGTTTCTGTAAAACTGGCACCATGGATATCATTTGGTGCAAGTTATATTTATGCCAGAGGACAAGTAAATTGGGATAAAGCTATTACTCAGTTTGGTGGAGAGCTTAACCTTAAAGATGATAAAGCAAGCGGAAGCGGTTATGGTTTTGGTTTCTATTTCAGACCAGATCCAAAACTTGATATAAGTGTTGCTTACCGTTCACCTGTTGATATGAAGGCTAAGAAAGGGGTGGCGACATTCAGTTTCCCTTCAAAGTCAATCTATCCGTTATTGGGATTAGATGCGGCAACGGGCCAGGATAAATTTACAGCTACGCTTCCTTTAGTAGAAGAATATACCATTGGATTAACGTACAAAGTGACTCCAAAATGGTTAGTATCTGCAGATTTCAATTATCATGGTTGGGAAAGATACAGCAAGCTGACATTGGATTTTGCCTCAGCTCCTGTTGGGAACCAGGCAGACCCTACCATTCTTGTTGCTCCTAAAAACTTCAGAAACTCAAAAACATTTAGACTGGGAACACAATATGCGTTCAGTGATATGATCTTTGGACGTTTGGGTGCTTACTATGACGAGTCGCCTTATTCTAATAAACACTTTATTCCGGAAACACCTTCTTTTAATACGTATGTAGTAACAGGAGGAGTAGGGTTTAAGTTTAAACAGTTCGGGGTTGATATTGCAGGCGGTTACGCGATGCCTCAATCCAGAGATGTAGATAATGATTACCTTGGTTTTTATGGACAGGCTAAAGCCACTGCGTTCTATTTTGGTCTAGGTTTATCCTATAATCCCTTTTAATTGAAAGACTATGAAAAAAATTATAATATCAACATTTGCCGTCTCCGCACTTCTTCTTACAACAGGTTGTAACAATGATTTCGATACTGATGTGAAAGATATCGCCGTAACAAAAGGAGAGGCAGATTTCTCTAAATATATTTCTTTAGGAAACTCGCTAACTTCAGGGTATAGAGATGGTGCACTTTACAGCAGCGGACAAAATGAATCTTATCCAAGCATGATTGCTGCTCAAATGCAGCTTGCTGGCGGTGGGGCGTTTAAACAGCCCTTAATGCCAAATGATGTAGGAGGATTTATCGGACTACCGGGCTTTCCAGGGAAATTGAATCTTCAGGTTGCTGCGAATGGTAGCCTGGGACCTGTTGCAAGCAGCCCTGCTGCAGCATTAGATAATGTGACTGCTGGTGGACCTTACCAAAATATGGGGGTTCCCGGAGCAAAATCTTTCCATTTGGTTGCGCCAGGTTATGGAAGTCAGGCTGGTCTTTTAACAGGAACTGCTAACCCTTACTTTGTGAGATTTGCATCTTCTGCTACTACCAGTGTTCTGGCAGATGCAATGGCTCAGAAAGCTACATTCTTCTCTCTTTGGATTGGAAATAATGATGTTTTATCATATGCCACCAATGGAGGGACAAACTCTCAGACAGTAGGAGGAGTTACTACATATACTGCAGCTACGGTTCAGACAGGAAACACAAATCCTGCGACGTATAAATCAAATGATATTTCAGATCCAAATGTAGTGGCAGCTTCTATTAAAGGAGTTCTGGATGGTCTTAAAAGTGTAGGAACAACAAAAGGAGTTATTGCCAATATCCCTTATGTTACTTCGGTTCCTTATTTTACGACAGTTCCTTACAATCCTTTAACGCCTACTACTTTGGGAGCTAATTTAGCAACCCTTAATGCAAGTTTATACGGTCCTTTAAAACAAGCGCTTACCGCTTTTGGAGCTGGAGATAGAATTAATCTGCTTTCTTCTACTACTTCGAACCCTGTTTTAATTAAAGATGTATCTCTTACAGATTTATCAGCCCAGCTTACAGCAGCCTTAACTCCATCGTTAGGATTGCCAACAGCAACAGCTTTTGGACAAATCTTTGGACAGGCAAGACAGTCAACGAAGGAAGATTATATTCTTCTTACTTCAAGTTCTGTGATAGGAAGTACTGCAGCTGGTGCACCAGCGCCGGTAAATGTATATGGAATTTCTTATCCATTACAGAACCAACATGTTTTAACAAAAACAGAAGCAGCTTATGTAAAAACTGCAATAGACGCCTATAATGGTTCTATAAGATCACTTGCTGATACCTATGGACTGGCTTTTGTAGATACAAATGCTAAAATGGTTGACCTAAACGGGCAGTCAGGTATTTCATTTGACGGAGTAAAATACACGGCTAAATTCGTTACAGGTGGAGCATTCTCTCTAGATGGAGTGCATCTTACGGGTAGAGGATATGCTATTGTTGCCAATGAATTTATTAAATCTATTAATGGTAAATATAAATCTACGCTACCACAGGTAAATCCTAATGGTTATTCGGGAGTAAAGTTTCCTTAATATGACAGATATATAAAAAGTTAAAAACCACAAGAGTATTTCTTGTGGTTTTTTTTTAAATTTGCAAATCTTTAAAAAGTAAAAATGGCCGATCAGTTAAGTTATCTATTTTCAACAAGGACTAGTAAGGACTTGGCAGAAAAAATTGCTCAATATTATGGGCAGGAACTAGGGAAAATCAACTTTCAGGAGTTTAGCGACGGGGAATTTGAACCTGTTTTAGACGAATCTGTAAGAGGAGGTAGAGTATTCCTAATTGGATCTACGTTCCCACCAGCAGACAATCTTTTAGAACTTCTTCTTATGATTGATGCTGCAAAAAGAGCTTCTGCAAAAAGTATCACTGTTGTACTTCCATATTTTGGACTTGCAAGACAAGACAGAAAAGACAAACCAAGAGCACCAATCGGTGCAAAATTGGTCGCAAACCTTTTAACGGCTGCAGGAGCAACAAGAATCATGACAATGGATCTTCATGCAGATCAGATTCAAGGATTTTTTGAAATTCCGGTAGATCATTTGTATGCATCCAGTATTTTCGTAGATTACATTAGAGCGCTGAACTTGGACAGTCTTACGATTGCTTCCCCGGACATGGGAGGAGCAAAAAGAGCAAAAAACTACGCAGGGCACCTTGGTGCTGATGTGGTAATTGCTTACAAAGAAAGAAAGAAAGCTAATGTGGTAGAAGAGATGTTCCTTATTGGTGATGTGGAAGGAAAAAATGTGATTCTTATTGATGACATGATCGATACTGCAGGAACACTTTGTAAGGCTGCCGACATCCTTATGGACAAAGGTGCGAAATCAGTAAGAGCAATGGCGACACATGGAGTACTTTCAGGTAAAGCTTATGATAATATTGAAAACTCGAAATTGCTGGAAGTAATTGTAACTGACTCAATTCCTGTTAAAAATAATTTGTCAACTAAAATAAAAGTGCTATCTTGCGCCCCACTATTTGCAGACGTTATGAAGATGGTTCATGAGCATCAATCAATTAGCAGTAAGTTTGTTATTTAATTGATTATCAGAGTCTTGCAATTACTTATTAAAACAATTTTTTAAATTTTTATAAATGAAATCTATTACAATTCAAGGTGCAAAAAGAGAAAGCGTGGGCAAAAAGTCGACAAAAGCTTTACGTGATGCTGAATTAGTCCCTTGTGTTGTTTATGGAGGTACAGAACCATTAAACTTCTCTGCTACAGAGAAATCTTTTAAAGGTTTGGTATATACTCCTGAAGCACACACGGTATCTATTGAAATTGACGGTCAGACAATCGCTGCTGTTCTTCAAGATATTCAGTTTCACCCAATTACGGACAAAATTCTTCATGCTGACTTTTATCAGTTATCTGCTGATAAGCCAGTTGTTATGGAGGTTCCTGTAAGACTTACAGGTCGTTCTAAAGGTGTTGTAGCTGGTGGTGTTTTACGTCAGTCTTTCAGAAAATTAAAAGTAAGAGCAATCCCTGCTAATTTACCTGATGAGATCGTTGTGGATGTTACTCCGCTTAAAATCGGTAACAAACTTTATGTTGGAGGTATTAAAGCTGAAGGCTTTTCATTCGTACACCCAGACAATGCAGTTGTTGTAGCTGTTAAGATGTCTAGAAATGCAATGAAAGGAGGTGCAGCAGCAGATGATGACGATGATGAAGAAGAAACAGTTGACGCTGAAGGAGCTGCTCCTGCAGAAGAAACTGCAGCTGAATAAGAATTGCTTACTCAACAATACTATTAAACCTGTCAATTTTGGCAGGTTTTTTTATTGGTGTAAATAAATGCTAAAATCTAAACTGTCCAATCCCTTCATTGAATATTTCTATCAACTATCAGGCATCGTAATCCAGCTAAATTTATCCTTTCGAAAAAAAAGACGTAAATTTGAAGTGTTCTAAATAAGAGCTTTTTAATTTAAAAATTTAATAAATGTTTGACATCCAACAAATAAGAAGTCAGTTTTCTATATTAGACCAACAGGTGAACGGGAAACCATTGGTTTATCTGGATAATGCAGCAACGTCCCAAAAACCAAATTCGGTTTTACAAGTTTGGAATCAATATTATACAGAGATCAATGCCAACGTACACCGTGGTATTCATACACTTAGCCAGTTGGCAACTGAGGAAATGGAGCTTTCAAGAAGAAAGATCCAAAAATTCATCAATGCAAAGCATGACTTTGAAGTCATTTTTACAAAAGGAACTACAGAAGGATTAAACCTCATCGCTTATATTTTAACTAAGAAGCTTCAAAAAGATGATGAAATTATCATCTCTTACCTGGAGCACCATTCTAATATTGTTCCATGGCAGATGCTTTGTGAAAGAACCGGAGCAAAGCTTAGGGTAATTCCAATTGATGAAAATGGAATCCTTCAACTGGATTTCTTAGATCAGTTTTTAAGCGAAAAAACAAAAGTAGTTTCCGTAAATCAGGTTTCAAATGCTTTAGGTATTGTAAACCCTATTGAAGAAATTATTGCCAAAACGAGAAAGAATTCTGATGCCTATATCGTCATTGACGGTGCCCAGTCTGCTCCGCATTTTACCATTGATGTGCAAAAGCTGGACTGTGATTTCTTTGTGTTTTCCGGACACAAAATGTACGCTCCGATGGGAACGGGTATTTTATATGGAAAACAGGAGATCTTAGAAGCTTTGCCTCCGTTTCATGGGGGAGGAGAAATGATTGCTACCTGTTCATTTGATGGAACAACGTATGCTGGATTGCCTTTTAAATACGAAGCCGGAACACCCAATGTAGGTGGAAACATTGCGCTGGGAGCAGCCATAGATTTTATTGGAAAAATAGGTCAGGATGAAATTCAGAAACATGAAAATGCATTACTGGATTATGCTCAGAGACAACTTCTGGAAATTGAAAACATCAAGATCTATGGTGAGAAAGCGAACAGGACAGGCGTGGTTTCCTTTAATCTTGAGGGAACGGGTATTTCCTCGGATGTTGGGATGATCCTCGATAAAATGGGGATTGCTGTAAGAACAGGCCATCATTGTACACAGCCGATTATGGATTTCTTCAATATTGCAGGGACGGTACGAGCAAGTTTCGCGGTATACAATACCTTTCAGGAGATCGATCTTCTTGTAGAAGGCGTAAAAAAGGCACAACGAATGTTATCTTAATACATACTACATTCATACTAAATATCTAGTAAAGCTTCTGGAATTCAGGAGCTTTACTTTTTTATTAATCGATCATGTAAAAATGATTATAGGTAATAGATTTTATTAATCTTTAGAATACTAATTTTCTTCACCATTGTACTTCGACATTGAAGTAATTTTGTACGTCTAAATTTAATTAATTTATGGAATTAATAGAAAAATTGAACTGGAGATTTGCAACAAAAGCAATGAACGGTCAGAAAGTACCACAGGAGAAAGTGGATAAAATATTGGAAGCGGCAAGACTGGCTCCTACATCCAGCGGGCTTCAGCCTTTTGAGATCATTGTGATCACCAATCAGGAAGTAAAAGAACAGATTAAGCCTCATGCATGGAATCAGCCGCAAATTGCAGACTGTTCCCACCTTTTGGTTTTTGCTGCGTGGGATAACTATACGGAAGACAGAATCAACAGTATGTTTGATCTTACCAATGAGATCAGAGGATTTAAAAATGAAGGCTGGGAGAATTACAGACAAATGTTATTAGATACCTACCCTCAGAGATCTGCTGAAGAAAATTTCACCCATGCGGCAAAACAGGCCTACATTTCTTTTAGTGCGGCAATTATTGCAGCGGCTTTTGAAGGCGTAGATTCAACGCCAATGGAAGGCTTTTCCCCTGAAGAAGTAGATAAAATTTTAAACTTAAAAGAGAAAGGACTGAAAAGTGTATTGCTTTTACCGTTAGGATACAGGAATTCTGAATCCGATTGGTTGGTTAACCTTACCAAAGTAAGAAAATCTAAAGAAAATTTCATTACAGAAATCAACTGATATACTTAAAAACAAATCCCGTTCAGAGATGAACGGGATTTTATATTGTAAAACTTAGTTTAAATTAAATAGTCGGTTTCCAATCTACAACGGCTCTAATAAAAGCTTCTGCATTTTCTACCGGGATATTAGGTAAAATTCCATGGCCAAGGTTCGCAATATACCTGTCTTTTCCAAAACGGTTGATCATTTCGGTTACCATCTTCTTGATTGTTTCCGGAGTTGAATGAAGTCTTGCAGGATCAAAATTCCCCTGAAGGGTCATCGTATGATTCGTTAATGTTCTTGCAAGTTCCGGAGTAATCGTCCAGTCTACTCCTAAAGCAGAAACCTTAGACATCGTCATATCTTCCAGCGCAAACCAGCATCCTTTTCCAAATACCACAACATGAGTAAGCGGGCTTAATGCTTCAACAATCTGATTGATGTATTGCCACGAGAACTCCTGATAATCCTGAGGAGATAACATTCCGCCCCATGAGTCAAAAACCTGAACCGCAGACACTCCTTTTTCAACTTTTCTCTTCAGATAGGCAATTGTAGTGTCCGTAATTTTTTGAAGTAATAAATGAGCGGCTTCCGGTTGTTGGAAACAGAATGATTTGGCAATATCAAAAGCTTTACTTCCTTTCCCTTCCACGCAATAGCAAAGGATGGTCCATGGAGATCCTGCAAAACCGATTAACGGAATTTCATTATCCAATTTCTGAAGGGTCAGTTCAATAGCATCAAAAACATACCCTAATGTATCATTTACATCAGGAACTTCAATATTTTTAACCTGCTCAGCAGTTCTGATAGGATTGTCCAGCCAAGGGCCTACTGATTCTTTCATTTTGAAGTCGATTCCCATGGCTTGGGGAACTACCAAAATATCAGAGAACAGGATGGCAGCATCCAGTGGAAATCTTTTAATCGGCTGTATTGTGATTTCAGCAGCCAATTCAGGAGTCTGACATCTTGTAAAGAAGTCATATTTATCCCGAAGTGCAATGAATTCCGGCAGGTATCTTCCGGCCTGTCTCATCATCCATACTGGCGGCCTTTCTACCGTTTCTCCGCGGAGTGCTTTTAAATATAAGTCGTTTTTAATCATAATTTATTTAAACTAATACGGCCGTTCCCGGCACTCATTATTTTTAACAGCCAGCCTTGCAGCAGCTCAAAGTTCTTTTTTTATCAGCCCAAAAATAGAAGCCAGTGTATTTTCTTCTGATGTGAAAATGTCTCCTGTGGTATACTTCCTCACTTCATTTGAGGTTGTTTGTCCAATGGAAAAAATCTTCATTCCTTCTAAAGAGTTGAGTTTTGCAAAACTACGAACTCCGCTTGGACTAAAAAAAACTGCAGCATGATATTTTTCAGGTAGTGAAGGCTGAATTTCTTCAGTCTTGTAAATGGTGATTTTTTTGTACCGGATATTCTGTAAAGGAAGATCCTTATCCAATACATCCAGAGCCAGATTGCCACAGAAGTGTAAAAACTGTTCGTGCTGGCAGTTTCCGATAATAAACCTTGAGAGCGTTTCGGCATTTTTCAGTACCTTAAATGTTCCGAAACCGTATTTCCTCAGTTCACGTTTTGTTTTTTCTCCGACACAGTAGATTTTATTATAATTTTTCGTGGTAAAATCTTCGTTCGGCTTAAAGTGATTGTTGAAAAATGCACTGACACCATTGACACTGGTGAAAATCAGGGAATGGCTTTTCAGATCAAAAGCATCTATTTGTATAGGTTCTGTTCTAATTACCTCAATACAGTCAGCCGAAATATCCGATCCTAATTCTTTGGATAATAAATGGGTGTCTATGGTTTTGGTAAATAGAATTTTCATTACGGCTTTTCTTTTAAATGTAAATCGGCAACTAACAGTCTTACTTTTTGCATAAAATCTTTTCCCGGATCGTCTTTTATGGTAAAATAGTTCGGGTCAGTCTCTTTCCAAAGTTTAGATCCTCTAAATATACCATATTCTGAATGTCCGATAAGATATTCGATAGGGTATTTTTTGGTTAAATACCGAATTAATTGCGCATTCGATGCAGATTGCTTTTCAGTAAGCGGCTGATTTTTACTACCTATATTTTCAATACCAATCGCGCAGTAATTGAGTCCAATGGTATGTCTTGCAAATGCATTGGGCTGCATCAGCTGATAGATGGTTCCGTCCCGGTCTACAATAAACTGTGAAGAAACATTTAAAACACTCTGCTTTTTTAGAACATTTCTGGCAGATTCCAGATGGGTTTTATTGAAATATTTATAATTTGTTTCAACCGTTCCACTGGCGGTGTAATGCAGCACAATCATTTTAGGCAAAATAGTTGCCGAATTCTGGATAATGTTATAATGTTCCTTAAGGTATTCTATGCTTAAGCGTGTCCTTTCAGGAGAGTAATCGATAGGTTTACTGATTATTTTAAATTCGTTGGTCTGGGCTTTTATACAGCATGTGATCAATACCAGTAAAGCATACATAAAGTGTTTCATAAATAACTTATTTTGGATATTGATGATGTCCTGTAACGGTATATTTAAAAAGAACATCTTCCATCACCTGCCCGGCTCCTATATTGTGAACAATTAAAAACCTCTTTCTGTCTGCCGATTTTTTATTGACAACAATTCCAATATGAGTTAGGTTTCCAGGTAAAATCCAGGTAACAATATCTCCCGGAACATATAATGCAGGATTGGTTTCTATGGATTTTTGTTTTCCAAATGTTGAAAAAAAGACGGCAAGATTGGGAACCCTTCGATGGTCAATATTAGTGTCTGGTTTTTTTAAGCCCCATGTTTTAGGATATTTTGAGAAATTTTTCTCCATATCCTCGTGTACTTCTTTTTGCAGATCGATCCCTACTTTTCTGTACGCCCTGATAATAACGTCTGTACAAACGCCCTTGTTTGAAGGAACGTCTCCATTAGGATAGGGAAGTATAAAATACGCAGGATCATAAGCTATCGTTTTGTCTATAAGTCCCAGAGCAGCATCCGATAGCCTGAACGCAAATGTGTTCTGTGCATTTGCAGTAAACACACAGAATCCGAATACTAATAAAAACAGGGACTTTTTCATTATTTTGTACTTGAAAATAGATAAGGTACAAATATGCCTAAAGTTCTTACAATGAATCTTTAATTTCAGCCATCAGCTCTTTTCCTCCGTTTTCTAGAACGACCTTGGCAAATTTTTCACCAAAGTTCTCAGTTTCGTTGTACTCAAAGTTTTCGTCGGTAGAAATACAGTTTTTACCATCCAAAGAGCAAAGGGCTGCTTTAAAACGGATCTGGTTCTCGATGATCTCTGCGAAAGCTCCGATAGGGGCGGTACATCCGCCTTCCAGTGTGCTCAGGAAGTTTCTTTCGATCTCTACACAGATCTGTGTCTCTTTATGATTGATTGTACGTAAGATCTCATTGATTTCCTTTTTGTCAGAATGGCCTGCAACCGCGACAACACCCTGGGAAGGGGCCGGAATCATAAAAGGCATCATCTCATATTCAGTATCCATTTTCATTCTTTTGATTCCTGCTAACGATAAAATGGTAGCATCAAAATCCTGATCTTCCAATTTCTGAAGACGTGTCTGGATATTTCCACGGATGTCTGAAAAAACAGCTTCCGGATAATATTTTAGCCAAAATGCCCGTCTTCTTAAACTGCTTGTCGCCAGTTTCAGTTCATGGAATTCTTTAGTTTTGGATGCTTTTTTACGGATAAGGACATCCTGTGGATGATCTCTTTCCAGATAAGCGATCATCTCAATGTTTTCTGGGAGCTTGGTGGGAACATCTTTCAGAGAATGCACTGCAATATCAATTTCATCATTCAATAGGGCGGTATCAAGGTCTCTTGTGAAGATACCTGTAATTCCTAGAGAATAAAGAGGCTGATTGAGATTTTTATCGCCCGAAGAAACGATAGGAACAATCTCTGTAATATAATTGCTGTTCTGAAGGTGCCTGGCAACCTCCCTTGCCTGCCAAAGTGCAAGTGCGGAATTTCTTGTTCCGATTCTAATGCTTTTCATTGAATTCGTTGTTTGGTTGTTCAACTAATATTTCGTGCATTAATTTACTAATTTCTTCGGCTTTTAAAGGATTATCGATGATATATTTTGCAAAACGATTGGTGATTTTCTGAATCATTTTTTCAGAAAGCGCCATGTCGTTGATATTAATGTACTTGTTTTTTCGGTAGAAGTTATGCATTTCGTTGCGCTCCATATTTTTTAAAGAGGCTTTAAAATGATGAATATTGGGAGCCAGCTTTCTCTTCTTTTCCCATTCAAGAAAATCTTTGGTCATTTCCTTGATGATTTTTTCTGCCTTTGGAATTTCTTTTTCTCTCTGCTGAATGGTTTGCTGAATCTGTTTAGAAAGTTCATCCACGTCAATGAGCGTTACATTCTTATTGTTGGTGACATCTTTTTCTACATTGTGCGGAATGGATAGGTCGATTACCAATGTTTCTTTGCCATTCGGAAAATGACTTGTATTGATAATGGGATGTTTCGCGCCCGTTGCTACGATAAGAATATCTGTTTTTTTCAGTTCCTCATCAAAATCAGAATAGTCAACATGAGGAATATTATATTTATGAGAAATCTTCTCTGCCTTTTCCTGGGTTCTGTTGGCGATTTTTATTTTAGGCTGGTACACATGTTTTACTAGATTTTCAACGGTATTCTGTCCAATCTCCCCAACTCCCAAAAGAAGAATGTTTTTCTCGGTTATTCTTTTCTGGTTATTTAAAATATAATGAACCGCTGCATAGGATACAGATGCGGCACCATTGGAAATTCCGGTTTCATTTTTAATTCTTTTCGAAATCTGTATTGCAGAATTAATAGCTCTCTCCAGGTACGGATTTGAATTTTGCCTTTCTTTTTTAAAACGGCTGTATGCTTTTTTGATCTGCCCGATAATTTCAAAATCTCCAATAATTTGGCTTTCAAGGCCGGCTGCCACTCTGAACAAGTGGGTAAGGGCTTCTTCTTTGGTAAGGATATTGGCAAACTGTAGAAAATCTGTGATATTAACTCCGATTGTTTTGCAGTATTCTTCGGCTACCAAAAGGTAATTGGGCGAAGTGGTATAGATCTCCGTCCTGTTGCAGGTAGAGACCACAAAAGCATCCCCTAGATTCTCGTCATGAATTTGGGTGACAAAATTTTTAATATTTTCATCAAAAAACGCAAATTTCCCTCGTGTTTCTCCATCTGCTTTTTCATAGCTTATAGAAAGTACGGCAAAATTCGACGTTTGATGTATGGGGGAATACTGTAACATAAGCGGGGCAAATTTACGCTTTTTTTAATTAAACATTTTCAGATAATGTATATGATAATTATCGTGAAAAACTATAGAACAGTCATGAAAAACTGGTTTAAGTGGAGTCTGTAATTAATTAAACCAAAAGTTAGTAAATATTTTTGAATTTTAATAAAATTTTAACCAAATTATATGCTTATGAAATTTCTTTAGTGGGGTTTAATTTATATCTTTGTAAACTTAAAATCAGAAGAAATATATGAGTTTATTCGATATGTTTACGCAAGAAATTGCGATAGACCTGGGAACAGCCAATACCCTTATCATCCATAATAATAAAATTGTTATAGATCAGCCGTCAATTGTAGCAATTGAACGTTCTACGGGAAGACCTATTGCTGTTGGTGAACAGGCAAAACATATGCAGGGTAAAACTCACGAAGACATCAAGACCATCCGTCCTTTGAAAGATGGGGTGATTGCAGATTTTCATGCTTCTGAGCACATGATCAAAGAATTTATCAAGAAAATTCCTGGAATTAAAGGAAGATTCATTCAGCCGGCTTTGAGAATCGTGATCTGTATCCCTTCCGGAATTACGGAAGTGGAAAAAAGAGCAGTAAGAGATTCAGCTCAAAAGGTAAATGCAAAAGAAGTAAGGCTGATTTATGAGCCAATGGCTGCTGCAATAGGAGTTGGGATCGATGTACAGAAACCGGAAGGAAATATGATCATCGACATAGGTGGAGGAACTACAGAAATTGCTGTAGTGGCTTTAGGAGGTATTGTATGCGACAAATCTGTGAAAATTGCAGGGGATGTATTTACAAACGATATCGCTTATTTCCTTAGAACACACCATAACCTTTACATCGGTGAAAGAACTGCTGAAAGAATCAAAATTGAAGTGGGATCTGCTGTTGAAGATCTGGATGTTGATATTGAAGATATCCCGGTACAAGGTAGAGACCTTATTACAGGAAAGCCAAAAGAAATTATGGTTGGATATAAAGAGATTGCCCGTGCATTAGACAAATCGATTATAAGAATTGAAGATGCTGTAATGGAAACTCTTTCTCTTACACCTCCGGAATTGGCCGCTGATATCTACAAGACAGGGATCTATCTTGCAGGAGGTGGAGCACTGCTGAGAGGTTTGGCAGACAGACTGCACAAGAAAACGGGGCTTCCTGTTTTTGTAGCAGAAGATCCGCTAAGAGCTGTAGTTCGCGGAACAGGAATCGCACTTAAGAATATGGATAAATTCAATTTCTTAATCAAATAATTTTAACTTTTTACGACTTTATATCTGAATGGGATTCTTGCTGAGATTATTTTCGAAGAACGCTCTTTTTGTCTTCTTTATTTTCTTGCAAATTATTGCTCTGGTTTTGATATTCTCCAAAAACGCCATGCAGAAGTCATGGGTGGCCGGTCAGTCAGCTGCTTTGAATTCCTGGATTTCAGGGTATATTGATGAAGGAGTCTCTTATCTGAAGCTGAAACAGACCAATGAAGATCTGGTTGCTCAGAATAAAGCTTTGATGCTGGAACTTTATGGAAAAGAAGGGGCTAAAAACCCGGTATTCAGAAAAGTTCATGATACGTTGGGAGGCGGACAGATCTATACATTTGTGGACGGGGAGATTGTTTTTAACAGTATCAACCGAAGAAATAACTACTTTACGATCAATCGTGGCA
>Ga0308164_10000398_pt1 | contig 80749 bp, 69 predicted proteins | sample PhyTR2_FD_201031 | JGI IMG/M metagenome (GOLD analysis project Ga0308164, IMG submission 201031) | Phyllosphere microbial communities from UC Gill Tract Community Farm, Albany, California, United States - DLSLT.R2 | ecosystem: Host-associated > Plants > Phyllosphere > Unclassified | place: USA... | reverse complement strand
AACATCAAGGACGTCCTGAGCGAAGGCCAGGAAGTCATCGTTCAGGTCGAGAAAGAAGAGCGTGGCAACAAGGGCGCAGCCCTGACCACCTTCATCAGCCTCGCAGGCCGCTATCTGGTTCTGATGCCGAACAACCCTCGTGCCGGCGGTATCTCGCGCCGTATCGAAGGCGAAGAGCGCAACGAACTGCGTGAAGCCCTCAACGGCCTGATCGCGCCAGCCGACATGGGCCTGATCGTTCGTACTGCCGGCCTGGGCCGCAGCAGCGAAGAAATGCAGTGGGACCTCGATTACCTGCTGCAACTGTGGACCGCCATCAAGGAAGCGTCCCTCGATCGCTCCGCCCCTTTCCTGATCTACCAGGAAAGCAACGTCATCATCCGCGCCATCCGTGACTACCTGCGTCAGGATATCGGTGAAGTCCTGATCGACAGCATCGAAGCCCAGGAAGAAGCGCTGACGTTCATCCGTCAGGTGATGCCGCAGTACGCCAGCAAGATCAAGCTGTACGAAGACAGCGTTCCGCTGTTCAACCGCTTCCAGATCGAAAGCCAGATCGAAACCGCCTTTCAGCGTGTTGTCGAACTGCCTTCCGGTGGCTCCATCGTCATCGATCCGACCGAAGCCCTGGTGTCCATCGACATCAACTCGGCGCGCGCCACCAAAGGCAGCGACATCGAAGAAACCGCCCTGCAGACCAACCTTGAAGCGGCTGAGGAAATCGCCCGTCAACTGCGTCTGCGTGACATCGGCGGCCTGATCGTCATCGACTTCATCGACATGACGCCGGCCAAGAACCAGCGCGCCGTGGAAGAGAAAGTCCGCGAAAGCCTGGAAGCCGACCGTGCCCGCGTGCAGATCGGTCGCATTTCGCGCTTCGGTCTGCTGGAAATGTCCCGTCAGCGCCTGCGTCCATCGCTGGGCGAAAGCAGCGGCATCGTCTGCCCTCGCTGCAACGGCACCGGCATCATCCGTGATGTTGAATCGCTGTCGCTGGCCATCCTGCGCCTGATCGAAGAAGAAGCCCTGAAAGACCGCACTGCCGAAGTGCGCGCTCAGGTGCCGATTCCGGTCGCGGCTTTCCTGCTCAACGAAAAACGCAACTCGATCACCAAGATCGAACTGCGCACCCGTGCGCGCATCATCATTCTGCCGAACGATCAGCTGGAAACGCCGCACTTCGAAGTTCAGCGTCTGCGTGATGACAGCCCTGAAGCGCACAGCAGCCAGACCAGCTACGAAATCGCTGCTGCCGCTGCCGAAGTGGAAGAAATTGCACCACTGGCCGCCGCAACCCGCACCCTGGTTCGTCAGGAAGCGGCCGTCAAGACTGCTCCGGCTCGCGCCAATGCGCCGGTCCCGGTAGAAGCCGCTGCCCCTGCGGCAACGCCTGCACCGGCACCTGCCGCTCACGAGCCAAGCCTGTTCAAGGGTCTGGTGAAATCCCTGGTCAGCCTGTTCGCGACCAAGGAAGAGCCTGTCGCTCCGGTTGTGGTTGAGAAGCCTGTTGCAGAACAGCGTCCAGCCCGCAACGAGGAACGCCGCAACGGCCGCCAGCAGAGCCGTGGCCGCAACAATCGCCGCGACGAAGAGCGCAAGCCTCGTGAAGAACGCGCCCCCCGCGAAGAGCGTGCAGAGCGCGCACCTCGTGAAGAGCGTGCTCCGCGTGAAGAACGTGCACCTCGTGAAGAGCGCACCGTTCGCGAACCGCGTGAAGCCCGCGAGGAGTCGGCACCGCGCGAAGAGCGTCCAGCCCGTACCACCCGCGAGCGCAAGCCGCGTGAAGCGCGCGAAGATCGCCCGGTTCGCGAACTGCGTGAGCCTCTGGATGCAGCCCCTGCGGTGAACCTCGCTCGCGAGGAGCGTCCTGAACGCGCACCACGCGAAGAGCGCCAGCCGCGCGCACCTCGTGAAGAACGTCAACCACGCGCCGAACAGGCCGCGGCTGCCGTTAGCGAAGAGGAAGTGCTGCTCAACGAAGAGCAGATCAATGACGAGAACCAGGAAGGCAACGACGGTAGCGAAGGCGACCGCCCTCGCCGCCGCTCGCGTGGCCAGCGTCGTCGCAGCAATCGTCGTGAGCGTCAGCGCGATGCCAATGGCAACGTGATCGAAGGCTCCGAAGAGAACGGCAACGAAGAAGAAGGCAGCGCCACCGACCTGTCGGCGGGTCTGGGCTTCACCGCCGCAGCTTCCGCTGCCAGCAGCGTGATCAGCGCGCCTGCCGAAGCCGACGCGCATCAGCAGGCCGAACGTGCCAACAGCAACGCCGCCGCTGCAGACGCCGAGCCAGCGCATCAGGCAGCTGCTGCCAAAGCATCTGCGACCGAAGCGCCTGTGACTGAAACGCCAGTAGCTGAAACGCCAGCCACCGAAGCACCGGCTGCCGAAAAAGCACCGACCGTTGCCGAACCGACTGTCGAGGCACCTGCCGTTGAAGCCCCTGTAGCGGACGATGCTCCTGTAGCACAGCCTGCTCCAGAGGTTGAAGTTCAGCCGGCAGCGGTCGAAGCCCCGGCCATTGCTGCGCAGTCCGAACTGTTCGAAGCACCTCACGCAGAACGCGTAGTGCCGTTCAAGCCGACGCCAGAGCCAGCACCACAGGCGCCGGTCGAAGCGGCGGCTCATGAGGAAGTGCCAGCCACCGAATCATCCGAACTGCCAACGCCTGCACCTGCTGCTGCCGTCGAGCCGGTAGCCGTGAAAGAAGAGCCTGCTCCTTACGTCGCGCCTCAGCCGGTCGTTGAAGAACAGGCACCTGCCCCACTAGAGCAGGCACCTGCGGCTGAAGAAGCAGCGCCTGCACCAGTGGTCAGCAGCACGGGCCGCGCACCGAACGATCCTCGTGAAGTTCGTCGCCGCAAGCGTGAAGAAGAAGCACGTCGTCAACAGGAAGCCGCTGCTGCCAGCGCTCCAGTCGTCGAGGCAGCGCCTGCTGCCGCTGAAGCAGAATCGGCCCAGCCTTCACCGGCAGCCGGGGAAAAGACCGAAGAAGCGGCCACTGAGCAACCAGCAGTCAAACCGCAACATGAAGCCGAGAAAGAAAACGAGCCTAAACCCCTCGCCTAATCCCGGCCCATGAAAAAGCCCCGCCTGTGCAAACAGACGGGGCTTTTTCATGCCCGTTGATTGAGGGCTGCACTGCGTTCATCTTCAATACACAGCGCTTGATCTGATCCCTTCGCGAGCAAGCTTGCTCCCACAAGAGACCATCTTCAGGCTATCAGTAGAGGTTCGGCTCCATCTCCAGCTCGACACCGAAACGTTCGGCAATGTCGGTCTGGATACGGCGCGCCAGACTCAGCAGCTGCAAGCCACTGGCCTGCCCATAGTTGACCAGCACCAGCGACTGAAGCTTGTGCACGCCAGCATCACCATCGCGATAACCCTTCCAGCCCGCCTGCTCGATCAGCCATCCAGCCGCCAGTTTCACCCGGCCATCGTCCAGCGGGTAGCCGACGACACCTGGGTGCTGCTGTTTGATCGTTGCGTACAGTTCGGCAGGGATAATCGGGTTTTTGAAGAAACTGCCGGCATTGCCCAGCACCGCGGGGTCAGGCAGCTTTTCACTGCGAATGGCGCAGATCGCACGGCTGACATCGAACGGCGTCGGCCGCTCAATACCCAGCTCGTCGAGACGCTGACGAACCGGGCCATACTCGAGGTGCAGGCGAGCTACGCGACTGAGCTTGAAACGCACACGCAGGATCAACCAGCGCGCGACCTGATGCTTGAACACGCTGTCGCGGTAGCCGAACGCACAGTCCTGCAGAGAAAACTCGCGCAATTCGCCCGTTTCACGATCCAGCGCAGTCAGGCTATGGAAGACATCCTTGATCTCGACGCCATAGGCACCGATGTTCTGCATGGGTGCCGCACCAACGGTGCCTGGAATCAGACTGAGGTTTTCCAGCCCCGCCAGCCCCAGCTCCAGACAGGACTGCACGAACGGATGCCAGGGCTCGCCAGCCTCTGCCTCGACAATCGACTCGAGACAGTCCTCATGCACGATGCGAATGCCGCGGCTGACCATGCGTACGACCAGTGACTGCACGTCAGCGCTGAGCAGCAGGTTGCTGCCACCGCCAATCACCAGCAGTGGCACATCGTGCTCGGCCGAATAGGCCAGCGCCTCGCGAACATCGTCATCGCTGTGCGCTTCGGCAAATAGCCGGGCTTGAACATCCACACCGAACGTATTGAACGGTTTGAGGGAAATCGCGGATTGCACCTGCAAGGTCATACCCTCGCCTTCCCGAACCACTGGACGCAGCGCATCAACCCTCCAGCAAGCGCCTTACGCGCTCCAGGTCTTCAGGCGTATCGACACCACCGGGTGGCGCTTCAAGCGCGTCGGCAACGTGAATCCGCACGCCATTCCACAGCGCACGCAATTGTTCCAGGCTTTCAGTGTTTTCCAGCCAGCACGGCCCCCAACTGACGAAGTCATGCAGGAAGCCCGCACGGTAGGCATAGATACCGATATGCCGACGATAAGGCACACCGGCAGGCAATTGGTCACGATTTGCTGCGAGCGCATCGCGCGCCCATGGTAAGGGAGCCCGGCTGAACGTCAGCGCCAGGCCGTTGATGTCCGTAGCCACCTTGACGATGTTGGGGTTGAACAACGCGGCCACGTCGTCGATAGGTTCGGCCAGCGTAGACATGCCAGCTTCGGGATGGGCGGCCAGATTGGACGCCACCTGATCGATCACCGCAGGCGGGATCATCGGCTCGTCGCCCTGCACATTGACGACAATCGCGTCAGCCGCCAGGCCCAATTGCGCGGCCACCTCAGCCAGACGATCGGTGCCGGAGTTGTGATCGTCGCGCGTCAGCAGCACTTCGGCACCAAAAGCCTGACAGGCTTCGACAATGCGCGCATCGTCGGTGGCAATCACCACACGTTCGGCGCTGCTCTTGCACGCCTGCTCCCAGACCAGCTGAACCATGGGTTTGCCGGCAATGGTTTTCAGCGGCTTGCCCGGAAAGCGACTGGAGCCGTAGCGCGCCGGAATGACAACGGTAAACGCTGCGGTCATTTTTCCAGCCGCTCGTCGGTGCTCAGGGTACGAGCTTCGCTTTCGAGCATTACCGGGATGCCGTCGCGCACCGGATAGGCAAGACCTGCGCCCTTGCTGATCAGCTCGGTCTTGTCGGCGCTGAGCTTCAATGGTCCCTTGCAGACAGGGCAAGCGAGGATATCGAGTAGTTTGGTGTCCATAGGAGATCCTGAAGCAATCATGGAGAAAGACGTAGCAGTTGCTGGTCGAACCAACCGACAAAGGCATCGGAAGGTAGTGCATCCACTGCCAGATACCACCAGTCATCAACGGCAAAGGCACGGCATTTCACCGCATCCTTCTCGGTCATGACCAAGGGCAACGCAGGTGCAAATGTCAGCGCCTCGGCGCTGTAGACAGCATGGTCGGCGAACGCGTGAGTCACCGGTTGCCAGTGTAATCCTTCGAGGGTATTGAAGAAACGTTGGGGATTGCCGATTCCGGCGACCGCATGCAGCGCCTGACCGGCCGGGAAATAATCCACCGGCTGACGTTCGCCACTGCGCAGATTGATCAGTGCCGAAGGCTTGAGCCTGAAGGCGTAGCCGTCGTCCCTGTCAGCCGTCGCGCCGTTATAAAGCAAGGCGTCGACACTGCTCAGCCGCTCGACCGGTTCGCGCAACGGCCCGGCAGGCAGACAACGGCGATTGCCCAGACCACGGGCGGCATCGATCAGCACCAGTTCCAGGTCGCGGGCCAGACGGTAATGCTGCAAGCCGTCGTCGGAAAGAATCACATCCAGTGGTTCAGCAGCGAGCAAGGCCTGTACGGCACGACTGCGATCCGGATCGATCATCAGTGGCACGCCGCAGCGCTGAACGATGAGCAGGGGCTCGTCCCCTGCCTCGCTGGCACTTTGTTCAGGCAGGACGCGCCACGGCAGGCTTGGCGGCGTGGCGCCGTAACCGCGGCTGACCACACCGACACGCAGGCCGCGACGGCGGCAGTGCTCGATCATCCAGAGAATCAACGGCGTCTTGCCAGTGCCACCGACGGTGATATTACCCACCACGATAACCGGCACCGGCGCGCGGTAGATATCCCCCTCGCCCGCCAGAAACCGCGCCCGTTTGCGCTCTACGATACGCCGGTAAAGGCCTTCGAGCGGGCGCAACAGCGACAGCGCAGGGTGGCCCTTGTACCAGGCGTCGAGCAAACGGTCAGTGAATGCCATCAGTTAGCCGGTGTGGCCTCGACAGTGGTCATGCGCAAGTGACTGAAGCCCAGCTTGCCCGCCGCATCCATGGCCGTGATGACCGACTGGTGCGGAGTCTTGCCATCAGCACTGATCGACAGCGGTAGGCTGGTATCGCCCGCCGATTCGCGCTGCAGCGCCTCGATCAGCGTTGCCAGGTCGTTTTTCGGCAACAACTGATTGTTCAGCGAGAAAATCCCGTCGGCGTTGATGGCGATGTCCAGCTGTTTGGCGCTGGCGTCCACGTCCGGCGTTCCGGTAACGGCCTGTGGCAGATCCACCCGCAACTGGGTTTCGCGAGTGAAGGTGGTCGTCACAATGAAGAACAGCAGCAGGATGAACACCACATCAATCAGAGAGACCAGATTGATGTCGATGTTTTCCCGGGGTCTGCGACGGCGAAATTTCACTTCTTCTTGCCCCCGCCCGCTCTGGCCAGCGACTTGAGATCGATCTTGGCGTCGATCAGATCGACATCGCGGTCGCCCTGCACCACTTCAACCAGACGAATGGCCTGTTGCTCCATGCCGACCACCAGCTCATCGACGCGGCTCTGCAGAAAGCGATGAAAGAAGATCGCCGGGATCGCGACGATAAGACCCGACGCCGTACAGATCAGCGCCTTGGAAATACCACCTGCCAGCACGCCGGCGTTGGCGGTGGCCCCGGAGCTGTTGAACGAGCCGAAGATATCGATCATGCCCAGCACGGTGCCCAGCAAACCAAGCAGCGGCGCCATGGCAGCGATCGAGCCCAGTGCGCTGAGGTAGCGCTCCAGCTCATGAATGACCCGCGCAGCGGCTTCTTCGATGCATTCCTTCATGATCTCGCGACCATGCCTGGAATTGGCCAGACCTGCGGCCAGGATTTCACCCAGCGGCGAGTCCGCGCGCAGCTGCTTGAGCTTTTCGCTGTCCAGCTTCTTTTCCTGAATCCACTGCCAGACCTGCCCGAGCAGGTGCGGTGGCGTGATACGGCTGGCACGCAACGTCCACAGGCGCTCGATGATGATGCCGGCGGCGGCGATGGAGCTCAGAATAATCGGCAGCATCATCCAGCCGCCAGATTTGACCAGTTCCCACACAGTGATCACTCCCTCGAAAAATTGGCGCCACTCTACCATAGGGTCGCCAAGTGCCGAACGCCGAGATCGATATCCATTCACTCAATCACGCCAGAAGCGCCGTTGCGCGCGCTCGGCCTGTGGCGTTCCGAACGTCCCCAGTTGCAGGCGGACCGCGCCCAGCTCGGCACTGTCGTAACTGGCGATGCCCAAGCCTCGATAGCGCGCCATGACCAACGGATGCGGGTGACCGAACGCGTTGTTGCGACCACGGGAAATCAGCACGCCTACCGGTGCCACGGCGCGCAGAAACGCTTTGGACGACGAGGTCCGGCTGCCGTGATGTGGCGACTGCAACCAGTGAGCACGAAGGTCGAACCCGCTGTCCATCGCCGCGCGCTCGGCGCTCACATCGATATCGCCGGCCAGCAGCAGACGCTCGCCCCCGGCGTCGACGCTGAGGATGCAGGAGGTTGGATTGCCATTAGGCCCCTGCTCCCAGCGCCACGTGGAAAACACCACGCCATCCCACTCCCAGCGTGCACCGCTCTCGCACAATCGGGCATCGAGTTGCGGCGCGAGTCTGGCCAGCTCGCCACCCAGCACCCGGCTCACCGGAAAGGCCTGATGAACCGCCGCCGCACCTCCGGCATGGTCGGCGTCGGAATGGCTGATCAACATCAGGTCAAGATGGCGGACACCTGCCTTGCGCATGGCGGGCACGACCACGCGCTGACCGATATCGAACTCACCGAAACGTGGACCTGCGTCATACAGGAGTGTGTGGTTGCGGGTGCGCAGGAGAATCGCCAGGCCCTGCCCCACATCCAGTTGCAACACGTCTACCTGGCCTTCAGGCACTGATTCGAGTGGCGGAAAAACGCACAGCAACAGCAACGGCCAGCCCAGCGGCCGCACGGGTATGCCCTTGGGCAGCAACAAGAGCAAGGCCCCGAGCAGGCTCAACCACCATGCCCAGATTGGTACCGCACTGGGCAACCAGGCCGGCAATGCGGCAGCCACCGCGTCGAGGAACACGAACAGCCACTGCAGCGCCCCGCCCGCCAGCCACAGCAGACCTTCCCCGACCACAGGGACCGGCAGCAACAGCGTTCCGAGCAATGCCGGAGGCAGGACGATCACGCTGACCCAAGGGACGGCAAGCAAGTTGGCAAACGGCCCACTTAGGCTGATCGGCAGGTTCAGCGCCAGCAGGATCGGCAACAAGCCGACGGCGATCAGCCATTGCGCCCGTGTCCAGCTTTGCCACCAGTTCCAGGCGCCGAGACGTCCGCTGAAAATCAGGATCAGAATGCCGACCGCTGCGAAGGACAGCCAGAAACCCGGCTGCAGCGTCACCAGCGGCTCGAAGATCAGCACCGTGTTGAAGGACAGCAACAAGGGCCAGACCACGCCCAGATGGCGAAAACGCAAGCGCCACAGCAGCACCATCGCGACCATCACACAAGCGCGCCGGACCGGCACCTCGAAACCGGCCAGCAGTCCGTAGCCCAGTGCAGCGCTGAACGCCAGTGCACAAGCCCACGGCAGCCAGGGCAAAAAGCGCGGCCACAGCCCCCAGCGCGCCAGGCCTGCGACCAAGGCGTAAATCACCCCGGCCAGCAACCCGATGTGCTGACCGGAAATGACCAGCAGATGCACAGTGCCGGTATCCTGCAACACCTGCCAGTCGGTGCTCGATAGCCCTGAGCCATCGCCCAGCACCAGCGCTGCCAGACCACCCTCCCGGCCCTGCGCATCGACCGCCAGCAGGCGCTGACGAATGGCATCGCGCCAGGCGGCACGCGCGGGTGCCAATAGCTGACCATCCACTACCGTGCCGGTCGCACCGATGCGCTGCGCCAGCAGCCAGGCTTCATAGTCGAAAGCATCCGGATTGACCAGCCCGGCCGGTCGCTTGAGTTTGACCGCCATACGCCAGCGCTCGCCGCTGCTCACCGGCTGGCCGCCGTACCAGGCCACCCTGATTCGCGCGGGCAGCCTGGCACGTCGTGACGTGGCACCTTCCAGCTCGAAACGCACCACACCTTCGGCGACACTCGGTAAACCAACCACCTTGCCCTGCACCCACAGCGTCTGACCATCGAGACGCGGCGCCAACCGGTCACTCAACGCCCACTGCGCCGACACGCAGGCCCAAGTGAAACCGAGCAGGAACAACGCCAGTGGATAGGTACGGAACGGCAGCAGCATCAACGCCAGTATCGGCATCAACAGCAATAGCCAGGTCGGCGGCAACGCCGGCAGAAAACGCAGGGCAAGCAGCCCGAGCGCGAGCGCGATCATCCCTGTGCGCATGACGGTTCCTTGCAGCGGAAAGCCTAAAGGATCAGCGCACCGGGGAAATGTCGGAAGAGATGGTGTGTTGCAGAATCTGAACGGCCGCTCCCGGCCAGCGCTCGACCCGCCAGCCTGGCGGGTCGAAGCCAATGTGTTACTGACGCATACCGCGACCGCTCACCAGCAACCTGGCGCAGCCGATATACAGCACGAAGGTCGCCACGATCATGAACGCCAGAGCGATGCTGATCTTGATGTCGGAGACGCCCAGAATGCCGTAGCGGAAGGCATTGACCATGTGCAGGACCGGGTTGGCCAGCGACACGGTCTGCCAGAACGGCGGCAACAGGTTGATCGAGTAGAACACGCCACCCAGATAGGTCAGCGGGGTCAGGACGAAGGTCGGAATGATCGAGATGTCATCGAAGTTGCGTGCAAACACTGCGTTGATGAAGCCCAGCAGAGAGAAAATCGTCGCGGTCAACACCACCACCAGAATGGTCACGCCCAAGTGGTGCACTTGCAGGTCGGTGAAAAACATCGACAGCATGGTGACGATGAAACCGACCATCAGACCACGCAACACACCGCCCAGGGTGTAACCGACCAGAATGGTGTGCGGCGAGACCGGCGAGACCATCAGTTCTTCGATGGAGTGCTGAAACTTGGCACCGAAGAAGCTCGAGACCACGTTGCCGTAGGAGTTGGTGATCACCGACATCATGATCAGCCCCGGCACGATGTACTGCATGTAGGTAAAGCCGCCCATGTCGCCGATCTGGCGACCGATGAGGTTACCGAAGATGACGAAGTACAGAACCATCGTGATGGCTGGCGGCAGCAGGGTCTGCGGCCAGATCCGCATGAAGCGGTGCACTTCACGGTAGACGATGGTTTTCAGGGCAATCAGGTTGGGGCGCAACTCGCCGTTGGCTACGGTCATACCGCCACCTTCGCGAGGTTTTTTTCCACCAGGGACACAAACAACTCCTCAAGGCGATTGGATTTATTACGCAGGCTCAATACTTCGATGTTCTGGAAGGCCAACTGGCTGAACAGCGCAGTGATGCCGACGTTCTTGTCGACCTGCACTTCCAGGGTGTGGCTGTCGAGCAGGCGGCAAGGGAAACCGGGCAGTTGTGGCGCGGTCTGCCAGGAGGCCTTGAGATCGAGCACGAACGTCTCGACGGTCAACGTGCTGAGCAGCTGCTTCATGCCGGTGTTCTGCACGATCACCCCGTGGTCGATGATGCCGATGTTGCGGCACAGCTGTTCAGCCTCTTCCAGGTAGTGCGTGGTGAGGATGATGGTGATGCCTTTGCTGTTCAGCTCGGTCAGAAAGGTCCACATCGAACGGCGCAACTCGATGTCCACGCCTGCGGTGGGTTCGTCGAGGATCAGCAGGCGCGGCTCGTGAATCAGCGCACGGGCGATCATCAGACGCCGCTTCATGCCGCCGGACAGCGAACGAGAAGGCACATCGCGCTTTTCCCAAAGCCCCAGCTGCGTCAGGTACTGCTCGGCGCGCTCTTTGGCGATTTTCGCCGGGATGCCGTAGTAGCCCGCCTGAGTGACGACGATGTCCAGGGTCTTCTCGAACTGGTTGAAGTTGAACTCCTGCGGCACGACACCGATGCAACGCTTGAGCGCAGCGGGCTCGCGATCCAGGTCGTGGCCAAAGATATTCACCGTACCGCTGGTCTTGTTGACCAGCGTCGAGATGATGCCGATGGTGGTGGATTTGCCAGCGCCGTTGGGGCCCAGCAAGGCGAAGAAATCACCTTCGGCGACGTCCAGATCGATGCCATTCAAGGCCTGGAAACCGTTGCCGTAGGTTTTGGTTAGCTGCCGAATGGACAGAGCGGAAGACATATCGGGAAAGGTACTCATCAGAAAAAGGAATTGAAGATGACTGTCACCAGCCGCCTGCCGTGACGACCCAGCCGCGCAATGGTGCTTGGCTGCGCCGTTCAAGTACAGACACATCTGTTAATAGTAAATATCGAGCGCCGGACATGCGCCCGACCAGCCCTATCACCTGTTCACATCACATGCTCAGGTTAAAGGGGTCATGACCGCCTTGCGATAAGCCGGGCGAGTCTTGAGACGCTCATACCAGGCTTGGAGGTGAGGCAGCGGCGGACGTTCAATCGGCATTTCAAACCAGCCGTAGGCGAAGCATCCCAAGGGAATATCGCCCATGCCGAACGCATCGCCAGACAGATAGGGCTGTCGCGACAGCGCCTCGTCGGCCACCAGCAGCAGGCTGTGCAGCGTCTTGATGCCTTGCTCGATGGCCGGCCAGTCCTGTTTATCGGCGGGCGTGCGTATTACACCCCAGAACACTGGGCTGAACGGCGCGGCGATGGTCGAGGTGGTCCAGTCCATCCACTTGTCTGCGTTGGCACGAGCCTGCAGATCTGCGGGGTATAAATCAGAATCGGGGGCATGGCGGGCGGCCAGATAGCGCACGATGGCGTTGGACTCCCACATCACGAAGTCGCCGTCTTCGATCATCGGAATCCGGCCGTTGGGGTTTTTCGCGCGATAGGCCGCTTCGTTGACCAGACCGAATGCACCACCGGCGTCCTGCGTCTCGTAGGGTACGCCCACTTCCTCGGCAATCCAGAGTGCCTTGCGCACATTGCTGGAATTCTTCCGTCCCCAGATCTTGAGCATTGCGTTCCCCTCGCAGTCGCTGATAAATAAAGGCTCACAGTCTACCCCGAAGCGGCGGCAACTTCCTCGTCAACCAGGGGTCACTATCGATGTCGCCTCACCACTGCCCGGCGACCAGTTTGATCGCCGCCACAGTGGCGGTCATCACGGAGGAATACTTATGCTGTTGTTGTGGATTGTTGTGCTGGTCGTCGGCATTGCCTGGCTGGCTCATCGGCGAACCGCCCCGCTCCCGGCGCTTGGCGTGGTAGCTGTCTACCTGCTGGCCATGGGCATTTTCAGTCACGCGCCAGGATGGCTGCTGACGGTGTTCTGGTTGCTCTGGCTGGCAGTGTTTATACCGGTAATGCTGCCCGATCTTCGCCGCAAGCATTTCACTGCGCCGATGTTCAGCTGGTTTCAAAAAGTCCTGCCGCCGATGTCGCAAACCGAGCGTGATGCGATCGATGCCGGCACGGTCTGGTGGGATGGCGAGCTGTTCAGCGGGCGCCCGGACTGGGACAAGTTGCTGGCCTACCCGAAAGTCCAACTGACCGAAGAGGAACAGGCCTTTATCGACGGGCCGACCGAAGAACTCTGCGCGATGGTCAGCGACTGGGAAATCGGCCAGGCCATGGACCTGCCGCCTGAAGCCTGGGCGCACATGAAGGCGCACGGCTTTTTCGCGCTGATCATTCCCAAGGAATTCGGTGGCAAGGGCTTCTCCGCCTACGCCCACTCCCAGGTAGCCATGAAGCTGGCCACCCGCAGCGGCGACCTGGCGTCCACGGTGATGGTGCCCAACTCCCTCGGCCCGGCAGAATTGCTGCTGCATTACGGCACCGACGAGCAACGCAATCATTACCTGCCACGTCTGGCACGCGGTGAAGACATCCCCTGCTTCGCGCTGACCGGTCCGCTGGCCGGTTCCGATGCAGGCGCGATGACCGACACCGGGATCATCTGCAAGGGTCAGTGGCAGGGCGAAGAAGTCATCGGTCTGCGCCTGACCTGGGAAAAACGCTACATCACCCTCGGCCCGGTCGCCACCCTGCTGGGTCTGGCCTTCAAGGCCCACGACCCTGAGCACCTGCTCGGCGAAAAAGAAGATCTGGGCATCAGCCTGGCGCTGATTCCGACCGACACGCCCGGCGTGGAAATCGGCCGCCGTCACCTGCCATTGGGCGCAGCGTTCATGAACGGCCCCAACTCGGGCAAGGACGTGTTCATCCCGCTGAGCTACCTGATCGGTGGTCAGCCGATGCTGGGCAAAGGCTGGATGATGCTGATGAACTGCCTCTCGGTGGGTCGTTCGATCTCGCTGCCGGCAGTCGGCACCGGCGCAGCCAAGTACACCAGCCTGGTCACTGGCCAGTACGCGAAGGTGCGTGAGCAATTCAACGTGCCTATCTCGGCGTTCGAAGGCATCCAGGAAGCGCTGGCGCGTATCGGTGGCAATGCCTGGCTGATGGACAGCGCGCGCATGCTGACCGCCAATGCGGTCGACCTGGGCGAGAAGCCTTCGGTGCTCTCTGCAATCCTCAAGTATCACCTGACCGAGCGCGGTCGCGAGTGTATCGGTCACGCCATGGACGTGCATGGCGGCAAGGGCATCATCATGGGCCCGAACAACTATCTGGGTCGCAACTGGCAAGGTGCGCCGATATTCATCACGGTCGAGGGCGCCAACATCCTCTCGCGCAACCTGATGATTTTCGGCCAGGGCGCGATTCGCTGCCATCCGTTCGTGCTCAAGGAAATGGCCCTCGCCGGGCGCGAAGACAAGCAGCAGGCGCTGATCGAGTTTGACAGCCTGCTGCTCAAACACATCGGTTTTGCGGTGAGCAATGCCGCCAGCACATTCATCCTCAACCTGGGCTTCGGTCATTTCGAAAGAGCGCCGGGTAACGGCTTGAGCCAGGGCTATTTCCGCGCGCTCAACCGACAGGCAGCAGCGTTCGCGATGCTCGCCGACTTGAGCATGATGCTGCTGGGTGGCGAATTGAAACGCCGCGAACGCCTTTCGGCCCGCCTGGGTGACGTGCTCAGCCATATGTACTTGGCCTCGGCAGCGCTCAAGCGTTATCACGACCTCGGTTCGCCGGACCATATGAGCCCGTTGTTCCGCTGGGCCATGGAAGAAAGCCTGGGGCATTCGGAACGTGCGATGGACGAGATCCTCAGCAACTTCCCCAACCGCATACTGGGTGGGGTGCTGCGTGCCGTAGTGTTCCCGTTCGGTCGCCGGCACAAGGGGCCATCGGACAAGCTTGATGCGGAAGTTGCCCAGGTCCTGGGCCGCGCCAAGGGCGATCCGACGCTGGAAGAGTTGCTGGCAGGCTGCTATCGCCCGCAATCGGCAGACGATCCGGTCGGCGCGCTGCAACACGCCATCGACCTGCTCAGCGCTGCGTATCCGCTGCATAAGAAGCTGCAAGTGGCAATCAAGAGTGGTCAGGTCAAGCCGGACGCTGGCGAGCCTTTCATCGACGCCGCGCTGCGCATCGGTGTGTTGCAGGCCGACGAAGCGCAAACCCTGCGTACCGCCGAGGCAGCCCGCCGCAAGGTGATTGATGTGGATGATTTCGACAAGGAAGAACTGACCCTGGCAGCCGGCAAGATTCGCTGATAGTCAGGTCGCACCACACAGCAGGCGCGTAGAGCTTTATACTCTCGCGCCTGTTTTTGCATTTGAGGATTACCCAATGGCCGACGCCACTCTCGATCACCAACTTGGCCTGCTGGCACACCTGCGCAGCATTCTGGTCGCGCTGGGCGAGGCCGAGCAGGTTCCGGAAGAAAGCCACGCGCTGTTCATGGAGCGTTTCGACGAACTGGTCGAGCTGTTGCCGCAGGACCCCATCGAAAGCCAGTACCTGGGTCAGGACATCCTCTGCCAGGTCATCCAGCGCTACCCGCAAATCGCGCATCTGGTACCGCGCGACCTGCTATGGTTCTTCGCCGGTGACTGCCTGCACTTCATGCCAGATGATGAAATCGAGCTGTATCAGGCGCTGGAAGAACGCCGCTACGAAGCGGAGCAGAACGAGGAACCGTTCGACTGGAATCAGGAGAAACAGCTGCTGAGCATGTCGACACAGGGCAGCAAGCACTGAGCATCCTCTGGCTTCAAGCCTGCCCCGGAGATCATTCCGGGCAGGCTGCCTGTCACTCCGCGCCACTGCGTCATGCAGCGCAACCTATCGACCAATACGATCATTCTGTCCCGGCATTCGAATAAATTTATCGAATGGACAGGCATACCATGACACTTCGTATCACCTGATAAGGAGTGCTCTGTCTCCCATGACTCAATTTCGTAAAGTCCTGTCCATTCAAGCGGGTCAACCAGCGTCCGATGGCGCGGGCGTCAAGCTCACGCGCGTCTTCGGCGGACGTGGCGTGGAGCAGTTCGATCCGTTTCTGATGCTGGACGAGTTCGGGTCAGACAAGCCGGATGACTACATCGCCGGTTTTCCACCTCACCCGCACCGTGGCTTCGAAACGGTGACCTACATGCTTGAAGGCCGTATGCGTCATGAAGACCATATGGGCAATGTCGGCCTTCTGCAGAGCGGCGGTGTGCAGTGGATGACGGCGGCACGCGGGATCATTCACAGCGAAATGCCTGAACAGGAAGAAGGCACCATGCGCGGCTTTCAGCTCTGGCTGAACCTGCCGGGCAAGAACAAGCTGAGCGATGCCAGCTACCAGGACATCCAGCCGGAAAACGTTCCGAGTGTCATCACCCAGGCCGGTGTACAAGTGGTGGTGTTGGCCGGGCATTTCGACGATGGCCAGGTTCGCCAGGCCGGGGCAGTACAGCGTCCGGACACCGAGCCGTTGTACTTTGACTTTGATATGCCTGCCGGCAGCCGTATCAGCCCGCACGTACCCGAAGGGCACCTTGTGCTGCTGTACGTCTATGAAGGCAGTGTCGAGCTGGAAGGCAGCACCCAGCCGATCGGTAAACGCCAAATGGCACGCCTGTCCGACATCGGTGAGGTGCAGATCAGCAGCGCCGCTGGTGCGCGGCTGTTGCTGATTGCAGGCAAGCCCCTGCGTGAACCGATCGTGCAGTACGGCCCCTTTGTGATGAACACCAAGGAAGAGATCGAGCAGGCGATTCGTGACTTCCGGGAAGATCGTCTGACGGCGTGACGACTTCGCTCACTGAGCCCTGCGCACGCTGATCAAGAGACAGAGGCCCCGCCTCTGTCTCGCCGAGTTATTCCAGACGCAGAAAGCGCTTCAGTTCGGCACCCTGAGCAATCGCGTCGTGACGCCCCAGTTCGATCAATTCGCTGCAGTAACCTGACTCGAACAGCAGATAGCTCAGTACACTGGCGCCGCTGCTCTTGGTCGCACCCGGCCCGCGCAGGAACGTGCGCAGTGCGGGGGGCAATTCGCGGCGGTGGCGGGCCGCAATCTCATCCAGCGGACGGCTCGGCGAAATCACCAGCACTTCCACCGGCTCCATGCCCGGCTGCCTGACCTGATCCTCGGGCAGCAATGCACTGGCGGTGTTCAAGCGTTCGAGCAGCTCGATATCGCTTTCCAGGTTGTCGATGAACGTGCTGTTGAGCATGTGGCCGCTGATCTGCGCCAGGCTTGGCTGAGCGCCGCGTGGCGCGCGGGGTGCCGGTCTTTCGGCTTTAAGGCCGCGCGGGTTGCCGCTCACGCCGACCACCAGAACACGATTGGCGCCCAGGTGCAGCGCCGGGCTGATCGGTGCCGACTGACGCACGGCCCCGTCGCCAAAGTATTCCTCGTCGAGCATCACAGGGGCGAACAGCAAGGGAATGGCTGAACTGGCGAGCAAGTGATCCACGGTCAATTGCGTCGGACGGCCGATACGGCGATGGCGCAGCCAGGGTTCGATCGTACCGCGGCCCTGATAAAACGTGACCGCCTGACCCGATTCGTAACCGAAGGCAGTCACCGCCACTGCACGCAAATGATGAGCGTCGATGGCGGCTTCGATTCCGGACAGGTCCAGCCGCTCATTGAGCAGATCACGCAGGGGCGAACTGTTGAGCAAGGCAACCGGGATGTTTCGTCCAAACCCCAGCAGACTGCGACCAAAAAAACGGCTGGCCTGATGAATCACCCCGGACCAGTCGCTGCGCAGCACCTGATGGCTGCGAAATGACTGCCAGAATTCGGTCAATTGATGGATGGCAATCCGAAAATGCAGCGCGCCACTGGCCAGCTTGACGGCATTGATCGCGCCAGCCGACGTACCGACGATGACCGGAAAGGGATTGGGCGAACCGGGCGGCAGCAGGTCGGCAATGCCTGCCAGTACGCCGACCTGATAGGCCGCACGCGCCCCGCCACCCGATAAAATCAGCCCGGTTACAGGCTCGACACCACTTACTGCACTGCTCGTTACTGCGCGATCCTGCATCTACGACTGACCTCGGTGATCAACGACGCTTTTTATCTATGCTTCTCATATAGCTTCTGTTCACCGGCTGGTCGACTTTTAAAACGTCGATGGGCCCAAAGATATTGTTCCGGGCATTCAGTGACGGCTTTTTCCACCCATTGATTGATGCGCAGGCAATCGGCTTCGTCGCTCTCACCCGGAAAGTTGTCCAGCGGCGGATGAATCACCAGCCGGTAACCGCTACCGTCTGCCAGACGCCGCTGAGTGAAGGGCACAACCTGCGCACGGCCCAGGCGGGCGAATTTGCTGGTGGCGGTCACGGTCGCGGCCTGGATGCCGAACAGCGGCACAAAAATGCTCTGTTTGGCGCCATAGTCCTGATCCGGCGCGTACCAGATCGCCCGACCGGCGCGCAGCAACTTGAGCATGCCGCGTACGTCATCGCGCTCGACAGCCAGTGAATCAAGGTTATGGCGCTCGCGTCCGCGACGCTGGACGAAGTCGAACAACGGGCTCTTGTGTTCGCGATACATGCCGTCAATGGTGTGCTGCTGGCCCAGCAGTGCCGCGCCGATTTCCAGCGTGGTGAAATGCAGCGCCATCAGAATCACGCCCTCGCCTTTTTCCTGGGCACTCTGCAAATGCTCGAGCCCTTCGACGTGGGCAAGCCTGGCCAGACGTTTTTTCGACCACCACCAGCTCATGGCCATCTCGAAGAAGGCAATCCCGGTGGAGGCGAAGTTTTCCTTGAGCAGACGCTTGCGCTCGGCCGCGGACAAATGCGGGAAGCACAGCTCCAGATTGCGTGACGCGATTTTTTTTCGATCAGTGGCCACACGGTACATGATGGCGCCCAGTGCCCGACCGATGACCAGCAGAACGCGAAATGGCAATTGAACAATCAGCCACAAGAGCCCCAGCCCCAGCCATAGCGGCCAGAAACGGGGGTGAAGGAAACTGGCTTTAAGACGCGGGCGATCCATTTGGGCTTCCGTCAGAACAAAGGCCGCGCATTCTACAACGGTTCTGGCCGCTTGCGGCTCGCGGGCGTTCTCGCTATAAGTCTCGGCACTTTTAGCGACAAGCTGTTGTGTATATCAACCATGAGCCAGATTGAATCGCAAAACCCGGAACCTGTATTTCAGCTCAAGGGCAGCATGCTCGCCATCACCGTGATGGAGCTGGCCCGAACCAACCTTGAAGCGCTCGACAGGCAGTTGGCGGCCAAGGTGGCACAAGCCCCCAACTTCTTCAGCAATACGCCGCTGATCCTGGCTCTGGACAAACTCGCACCGAACGAAGGCCCGGTGGATCTACCGGGTCTGGTGCGTATCTGTCGCCAGCATGGCCTGCGCACCCTGGCGATCCGCGCCAACCGCATCGAAGACATTGCCGCAGCGATTGCCGTCGACCTCCCGGTGCTGCCGCCGTCCGGCGCACGTGAGCGCGTGATCGACCCGGTCGAGGCCGAAGCACCGAAAAAAATCCCGGAAAAACCGCCAGAGCCACTGATCAAGCCGACCCGCGTGATAACCGCTCCGGTACGCGGCGGTCAGCAGATCTACGCTCAGGGCGGCGACCTGGTGGTAGTCGCGCCGGTCAGTCCCGGTGCGGAACTTCTCGCCGATGGAAACATCCATGTCTACGGCCCGATGCGTGGCAGGGCACTGGCGGGAATAAAGGGCGATACCAAGGCACGGATCTTCTGTCAGCAGTTGAGTGCCGAGCTGATTTCGATTGCCGGGCAATACAAGGTGTCCGAGGACTTGCGCAGGGACCCGTTATGGGGCTCGCCGGTCCAGATCAGCTTGTCAGGTGATGTGTTGAACATCATTCGTCTTTAACGGATACTGCCGCAATTTTCAAAGCATCTCTGATTCGTCGCGAAATTGTCGTGAAGGCGGCAGGAAGTTCTGAAAAGCACTGCTTTTCAGCGGGTATATGAGTCGAAAGTAATAGCTTAGTGCTAGCTTTCCGGAATCAGACCCCAGGATTTCCAGAATGCTTCGGCGGGCGCGGCGCCAGGAGATGCCTTTCAGGGACTCAATGTCCTTTTCCTCTAGGGGTGATACACCTTGGCCAAGATTCTCGTTGTTACATCCGGCAAGGGTGGTGTGGGCAAGACCACCACCAGCGCCGCCATCGGTACCGGTCTCGCACTGCGCGGCCACAAGACAGTCATCGTCGACTTCGACGTCGGCCTGCGTAACCTCGACCTGATCATGGGTTGCGAACGTCGTGTCGTGTATGACTTCGTCAACGTGGTCAATGGCGAAGCCAACCTGCAACAGGCGCTGATCAAGGACAAGAAGATCGAAGGCCTGTTCGTGCTGGCCGCCAGCCAGACCCGTGACAAGGAAGCACTGACCAAGGAGGGCGTTGAAAAAGTCCTCATGGAGCTGAAGGAATCCTTCGAATACATCGTCTGCGATTCGCCGGCCGGTATCGAAACCGGTGCTCACCTGGCCATGTACTTCGCCGACGAAGCCATCGTCGTGACCAACCCTGAAGTCTCGTCGGTACGTGACTCCGACCGCATGCTGGGCCTGCTGGCCAGCAAATCGCGTCGCGCCGAACGTGGCGAAGACCCGATCAAGGAACACTTGCTGCTGACCCGCTACAACCCTGAGCGCGTCAGCAAGGGCGAAATGCTCGGCGTGGAAGACGTCAAGGAAATCCTTGCCGTTACCCTGCTCGGCGTGATCCCCGAATCCCAGGCTGTACTGAAAGCCTCCAACCAGGGCGTGCCGGTCATTCTCGATGACCAGAGCGATGCGGGTCAGGCCTACAGCGATGCGGTTGACCGCCTGCTGGGCAAAACACTTGAGCACCGGTTTCTGGATGTGCATAAGAAAGGATTCTTTGAACGCCTGTTCGGGGGTAATTAATGAATATTTTTGACTTCTTTCGTGACCGCAAAAAAGGAAGCACGGCCTCGGTCGCGAAAGAGCGTCTACAGATCATCGTTGCTCACGAACGCGGCCAACGCAGTACCCCGGACTACCTTCCTGCGCTGCAGAAAGAGCTGGTGGAAGTGATCCGTAAATACGTCAATATCGAGTCTGACCAGGTACAGGTCGCTCTGGAAAGCCAGGGCAGCTGTTCGATTCTGGAACTCAATATCACCCTGCCCGATCGCTGATCAGGCAGTCGCTCGCGGCGGTATCGGCGCACTTCTGCGGAAGCTGCGCCCTTGCCGCCGTTGGCGTTTCTAGCGTTTCGAGGCCGTTGCATGCCGTTGTCGAACATCCGCATCATTCATCAGGACGCCGCCGTTCTGGTGATCGATAAGCCTACCCTGCTGCTTTCCGTTCCCGGCCGTGCCGACGATAACAAGGATTGCCTGATTACCCGCCTGCAGGAAAACGGTTACCCCGAAGCGCGTATCGTCCATCGCCTGGACTGGGAAACCTCGGGCATCATTCTGCTGGCCCGTGATGCCGATACGCATCGAGAGCTGTCGCGTCAGTTTCATGACCGCGAAACCGAGAAAGCCTACACCGCACTGTGTTGGGGCCAACCGTCCCTGGACAGCGGCAGTATCGATCTGCCATTGCGCTATGACCCGCCCACCAAGCCCCGGCATGTGGTGGACCACGAGGGTGGCAAACACGCGCTGACGTTCTGGAAGGTTGTCGAGCGGCATGACACTTACTGTCGCGTCGAGCTCACGCCGATCACTGGCCGCTCGCATCAGTTGCGTGTGCACATGCTGTCGATCGGGCATCCGCTGTTGGGTGATGGTCTGTACGCGCATCCGGAAGCGCTGGCGGCGTATCCGCGTCTGTGTCTGCATGCCAGCATGCTGAGCTTTACCCATCCGGGGACCGGCGAGCGATTGACCTTCGAGTGCACCGCGCCGTTCTGATCTGAATGACACGCTGAATATCGTGCAGATGCTCCGCGTCATACAGCTGCTCTGACTATCGTTCCCACGCTCCGCGTGGTAATGCCGTTCGTGACGCTCCGCGTCACACAGCAGTTCTGCGACTTCAGGTGGATTTAGGGTCGACTCAGGTCACCTTTTCGCCCCTCGGCGAGTTACTTTGATGGGGCCAAAGTAACCAAAGCCCCCCGCTCCTGTTTCCGGCCCGACTTCGTCGGGTTCCTTCGCCCTGTCACTGATCCGGGGGTCGCCGCAACGGGCCATCCATGGCCCGGTGCGGCTAGCCTGGCGTCCTGCCAGGCTACCCCCGGATCAGCGCCAAGACTCAGCCGTCACTAACGTCGCACTCTGCGTCGTCAGTGCCACCGCGGTTGAAAAGCGCTTTTACTCTCGGCGCTGTGCGTCAGCTTAGACTATCGTGCCTGCGCTCCGCGTAGGCATGCAGTTCGTTACGCTCCGCGTCACCCAGGGTTTGCGATATCAGGTGGATTGGCGTTCGGCTCAAGTTACCTTTTCACCCCTCAGCGACTCACTTTGAGGGACCAAAGCGAGCAAGGCCCTTGGCTCCGTTTTCCGGCTCAACTTCGTCAGGCCCTTCGCGGTCGAAAAGCGTTTCTGTGGCAGCGGCAACGACTGAGCCAATGCGGTAAACTCGCGCCATTGCTGTCTGGAGCTATTTATGCGCGCAGAGTTGAACAAAGGCCTCATCGATTTTCTGAAGGCTTCTCCCACCCCGTTCCACGCCACCGCCACCCTCGTGCAACACTTCGAAGCCGCAGGCTTTCAGCGGCTGGACGAACGTGACACGTGGGCAGTAGAAACCGGGGGCCGTTATTTCGTTACCCGTAATGACTCTTCCATCGTCGCTTTCCGGATGGGTCGTCAGTCACCACTCACGGGCGGCATCCGCATGGTCGGCGCACACACGGATAGCCCGTGCCTGCGGGTCAAGCCGCAACCGGAACTGCAACGTCAGGGTTTTTGGCAACTGGGCGTCGAAGTCTACGGCGGCGCCTTGCTGGCCCCCTGGTTTGACCGTGACCTGTCGCTGGCCGGCCGTGTCACTTTCCGCCGCGACGGCAAGGTTGAAAGTCAGTTGATCGACTTCAAACTGCCGATCGCCGTGATCCCCAATCTGGCGATTCACCTGAACCGTACTGCCAACGAAGGCTGGGCGATCAATGCGCAAAACGAACTGCCTCCCATCCTGGCGCAGGTCGCCGGTGACGAGCGCGCCGACTTCCGGGCATTACTGACCGACCAACTGGCCCGCGAGCACGGCCTCAATGCCGATGTGGTGCTCGATTACGAGCTGAGTTTCTACGACACCCAGGGCGCCGCTGTGGTCGGCCTCAATGGGGACTTCCTGGCAGGCGCACGCCTGGACAACCTGTTGTCGTGTTTCGCCGGGATGCAGGCACTGCTCAACACCGAGAGCGACGAAACCGCCCTGCTGGTGTGTACCGATCACGAAGAAGTCGGCTCGTCTTCCGCTTGTGGCGCAGACGGTGCGATGCTCGAGCAGATCGTCCAGCGTCTGTTGCCAAGCAGCGAAGACTACGTGCGCACGATTCAGAAGTCGCTGCTGATATCAGCCGACAACGCCCACGGCATTCATCCCAACTACGCTGACAAGCACGACGCCAATCATGGTCCCAAGCTCAACGCAGGGCCGGTGATCAAGGTCAACAGCAACCAGCGTTACGCCACCAACAGCGAAACCGCCGGTTTCTTCCGCCATCTGTGCATGGCCGAAGAGGTCCCGGTACAGAGCTTTGTGGTACGCAGCGACATGGGTTGCGGCTCGACCATCGGACCGATCACTGCCAGCCATCTGGGTATTCGCACGGTAGACATCGGCTTGCCGACGTTCGCCATGCACTCGATTCGCGAACTGGCCGGTAGCCATGACCTGGCGCATCTGGTCAAGGTATTGAGCGCGTTCTATGCCAGCCACGAGCTGCCATAACGGCTGAGGCGATAATCGATAACGCGGGGGTGACCTGTTGCTCCCGCGTTTCGGTGTTGACGCTCGCTAGAGTGCCCAATGAAAGAAATAAAATGTCTCTCATCATAACGATAAAAAAGATACTTTTGCCTGCGCCATTTTGAACCACCTCGTACCGGACAACAGGTCATTTGTTTATAAAGGGACTTCATGTCCCGAATTCCATCGACGCGCCCTGTCGATGATTCAGTCGTGGAGTGCTTGAATAACGCGGGCTACTTTACCTCTATCCAGTCATCGTCCTCGTCGGGTTTATCGACAATATCGTCATCTTCGTTAACGTAATACGGTATGTCGGCCTCAACACCGTTCTCACCCGTTCTGGCGACCAGTTGCCTGTACCTCTTCCCGTCCCAGAGCCTGAAAATTAGTGTGGAGTCTTCTCCAGCCGAGAGCGTCGAGCCTTCACTGCCAATAAGTTTGCTACGAGCGCCTGCCGTCAAGACACTGTTCTTACCAGCGGTCAATCTGCTTTGGTCTCCCGCCATCAGGGTGCAGTCATGCCCGCCGGTCAGTTTGCTTCTATCGCCGGCAGTCAGATAACTGTTATTACCGGCCAGCAGTTTGCTGCGGTCACCCGCGGTCTGATTACTGTCTGCACCGGCAATCAACCGGCTGCGATCACCCGCCAGTTGTACACTGCCCGCACCGGCAATCAGCGTGCTGCGAAAACCTGCTGTCTGCGAGCTGCCCTTGCCGGCGATCAGCATGCTTTTATTTCCGGCGACCTGAATGCTTTCATGGCCTGCAATCAACGAGCTGCCGTAACTTGCAATCTGGTTACTGCCATAACCCGCAGTCAACGTGCTGCGAACGCCCGATGTAAGACTACTGCCATAACCGGCGATCAAAACGCTGCGAAGTCCGGCGATCAGCGTACTGCCATAGCCTGCCGTCAGAAAACTTCTGATTCCGCTGGTCAGGGAGCTGCCATAGCCGGCTATCAATGAACTGTCCTGCCCGGCCGTTGCAGTGCTGCCGTAGCCCGCAGTGAGTGAGCTTCCATACTCTGCGGTCTGAGTACTGCCGTAACCAGCCGTGAGGGTACTTTTGTAGCCGGCTGTCTGCGTACTGCCATAACCGGCGATCAGCGAGCTGGCAAAGCCGGCTGTGGAGGTACTTCCGTACCCGGTGGTGAGCGAGCTGTTTTCCTGTGCGGTTTGCGTGCTGCCGTAACCGGCGGTCAACGTGCTCTCATAACCCGCAGTCTGCGTGCTGCCATAACCCGCAATCAGCGAGCTCGCATAGCCGGCGGTGGAGGTACTTCCATAACCTGTCACCAGGTCACTGCGCTCCTGCGCGGTTTGCGTACTGCCGTAACCGGCGGTCAACGTGCTTTCGTAGCCTGCCGTCTGCGTGCTGCCATAGCCGGCGATCAAGGAACTGGAATAGCCCGCAGTCGACGTGCTTCCGTAGCCTGCGACCAGGTCGCTGCGCTCCTGTGCCGTCTGGGTACTGCCGTAACCGGCGGTCAGTATGCTTTTGAAGCCCGCCGTCTGAGTGCTTCCATAGCCGGCGATCAGCGAACTGTTTGACCCTGCCGTTGAAGTGCTGCCATAGCCTGTGACAAGGTCGCTGTGTTCTCTGGCGGTCTGCGTACTGCCATAACCGGCGGTCAGCATGCTTCTGTAACTCGCGGTCTGGGTGCTGCCATAACCTGCGATCAGCGAACTGCCCGAGCCTGCGGTTCCCGTACTGCCATAGCCCGCAATCAGGTCGCTACCGTCCCTGGCCGTCTGAGTACTGCCATAACCAGCGGTCAGGATACTTTTGTGGCCCGCTGTCTGTGTACTTCCATAACCCGCAATGATGAAACTCTCGTGACCTGCGGTACCTGTACTTCCGTAACCGGTGGTGAGGTTACTGGCAGCCCCGGCCGTTTGCGTACTGCCATAGCCTGATGTGAGTACGCTGCCCTGCTGTGCGGTCTGGGTACTGCCATAACCTGCCGTGAGCGAGCTTTCACTGCCCGAGGTTTGCGTGCTGCCGTAACCGGCGATCAGCGAGCTGTCAGCGCCAGCTGTTCCGGTACTGCCATATCCGGCCGTCAGGGTGCTGCCCTCACGGGCAGTCTGGGTACTGCCATAGCCTGCGGTGAGCGAGCTTTCGCTGCCTGACGTCTGCGTGCTGCCATATCCGGCGATCAACGAACTGTCGGCACCTGCCGTGCCAGTGCTGCCATAGCCCGCCGTCAGGTTGCTGCCTTCCTGGGCCGTCTGCGTACTGCCGTAACCCGCTGTCAGCGCACTGTGACTTCCCGAGGTCTGCGTGCTGCCGTATCCCGCGATCAGCGAGCTGTCGACACCTGCTGTACCCGTGCTGCCATACCCCGCCGTCAGATTGCTGCCTTCCTGAGCCGTCTGCGTACTGCCGTAACCCGCCGTGAGCGAGCTGTCACTGCCCGAGGTTTGCGTGCTGCCGTAACCGGCGATCAGCGAGCTGTCGGAACCTGCCGTGCCGGTGCTGCCATACCCAGCAGTGAGATTGCTGCCTTCCTGGGCCGTTTGCGTGCTGCCATAGCCTGCGGTCAGGGCGCTGTCACTTCCCGAGGTCTGCGTGCTGCCGTATCCCGCGATCAGAGAGCTGTCGACACCTGCTGTACCCGTGCTGCCGTACCCCGCCGTCAGATTGCTGCCCTCCTGGGCCGTCTGCGTACTGCCGTAGCCCGCGGTCAGCGAACTGTCGCCTCCCGAGGTTTGTGTACTGCCATAACCGGCGATCAACGAGCTGTCCGAGCCTGCGGTGCCGGTGCTGCCATACCCAGCGGTGAGATTGCTGCCTTCCTGAGCCGTTTGCGTGCTGCCGTAACCCGCTGTGAGCGAGCTGTCTTCTCCGGAAGTCTGGGTACTGCCGTAGCCGGCGATCAACGAGCTGTCCGAGCCTGCGGTGCCGGTGCTGCCATACCCAGCGGTGAGATTGCTGCCTTCCTGAGCCGTTTGCGTGCTGCCGTAACCCGCTGTGAGCGAGCTGTCTTCTCCGGAAGTCTGGGTACTGCCGTAGCCGGCGATCAACGAGCTGTCCGAGCCTGCCGTGCCGGTGCTGCCATACCCGGCGGTGAGATTGCTGCCTTCCTGAGCCGTTTGCGTGCTGCCGTAACCCGCTGTGAGTGAGCTGTCCCCGCCCGAAGTCTGAGTACTGCCGTAACCGGCGATCAGCGAGCTGTCCGAGCCTGCCGTGCCGGTGCTGCCGTACCCTGCCGTCAGGTTGCTGCCTTCGCGGGCGGTCTGGGTGCTGCCGTAACCCGCTGTCAGCGCGCTGTCCCCACCGGCGGTCTGGGTGCTTCCATAGCCAGCGACCAGCGAGCTGTCGGAGCCGGCGGTGCCTGTACTTCCATAACCGGCAATTAGATCACTGTGGTTGCCAGCGGTCTCGTTACTGCCATAACCGGCAATCAGACGACTGTGATTGTCGCCACTCAACGTGCTGCCGTAAGTGGCGGTCTGCAAATTCTGCGGCGTCGTCACCGGCAGGGTGTTTACTGGGGCGGCAGCCGCGCTGACCGACGCGACATCGAACACTTCATGACGGGCCTGTTCGGCCACCGGTAACGTGACACTTGCTACCGCAGGCATGGGCGTGGGTATGGCAGTGGGCATTGGCGTTGACGTTGACGTTGACGTTGACGCAGGGTCGGCCTGACGTGCCGAAATGAAGTGTGACGCGCTGATCCTGTCGCCGACATGAACCACCTCGGCCCGCGGAAACTTGACCATTCCCGGCTCTTCCAGACTGATGATGTCTGCAACGGCAACTTCACAGACAATCCATCGAGCATCGGCATGCACGCTTAGAAAAGCGCTGGTTCCAGCGCCCCACAGTAAACCGACCAGACCATTCTCATGCCGCCTGGTTGACTGCCAGTATCTGGATTCCACCGTGCCGGACGCGGGCCATATAAGGCCGCAGTGATCGGCCATGTTATTTGCACAGGTACGCAGCACCAACGCCTTGTCGAGATTCATTACAGCATCCTCATCGATCCTTTAAATAAAAGCAGCCGCACTTATCAAGCATTGCTTTATAGGACAACTGCCATGTCAGCCTTAATCCAAACATGGAACGATCGTGCAAATAATACCAACTAACCAGTGCCTATCCTTCCACACCAAAAACCTACCACACCCCATTAACAAACATTAATTAATATTAAGATTTTTCTTAAATCCGCTGAAAACTAGAATAATTACTCTGGGACATTTCATCAAAAAAACCAACTAATTTAACGCCACCCCGCCAGCAACAATAGAATAATGCTCATTAATTTTTTTTGTTAATCAAATGCATGCATTATACAAAACCTATTAAACAGGCTGTACATTGCACACATTCTTATCAACGAAATGAGTATTTATTTATAGAAAACAGCGAACTAACGGTGGCACAGACCGCGCTTGGGAAGTGGGTTTGCCACACCGGCATTCAGTCGCCGTTCACCTCTGCGCGCACATGAATAGCATCATGACGCCAGTATTCGAGGTCACAGTCGATCAACCGATCTTTCCGATCATAATTGACACGTGCAATGCGCAGGCCCGGGCTACCCAGTGAAACCTTCAGTGCAGCGGCTGCTTCGCTGTGCAGCGCCGTGGGGACCATGTCGAAGCGCACCCGACCGTAATGAATGTCATAGCGGCGGGCGTAGAGTTCACTGAGCGATTCGTTCAGGTCGTGTTCGAGAATGCCGGGGAACAACTCCGGTCTCAGGTAGTGCTCGACATACAGCACCAGACGCTGATCGATCCGTCGCGCGCGACAGATCTGGATCACGCTCGACAGCGCCGGCAGTTCCAGCATTTCGCAGATCATCGCTGAAGCAGGTTGCAGGCGTGCAGACAGAAGCCGGGTGTGCGGCACCCTTCCCTGGGCACAGACCATTGCGTGGAAATGGCTACGCCTGATCAGGTCATAGGCCAGTCGCGGCGGCGAGATGAACCAGCCACGCCGCTCTTCCCGATAGATCAACCCCTGCGCCTCAAGCTGCAACAGCGCTTCACGCAAGGTGATGCGGGTGGTGGCGAATACCTCGCTGAGCTTGCGCTCTGCAGGCAACTTGCTGCCATGCGGCAACAAACCATGTTCGATCTGCTCCTGCAGCGCATGGCAAATGGTTGTTACCGCCCGTGGCACATCTTCGCGCATTCCGGTATCCGTCTGGACTAGACCAGCCCTGTTACGAGGCATACATCAGTGCAGCCAACGCCGTTGACTCCCTTGCCGTGAGCCTAGGCCGGGGACATGACTGTACTGTTACAGGACAAATCACGTTGCATGCCAACTGCGCCGAAAAGAGCCCATAACCCCCTGCCCAACAGGCCCATTGCGATGGTCTACGCTTAGCGCCAGGCACTGCCGGGGCCCGTGAAAAACGCTTTTGTCCGTGCAACACGACACGAAAATGTCATGCAAAAAGCCTAACTTGGCTCAGGTATTGCTGATCTAGACCAAATAATCCGCAACGAACACTTTTCTCAAGAAGTGCACTAGGAGCTCCGAATGAAACATCTTTTGTTGGCATCACTCCTCGGTTCAGCCATGGCAATGAGTTCGCTGGTCATGGCTGCGGACACGGATCTTAAAACGCTGGAAGCTGCGGCCAAGGCTGAAGGCGCGGTCAACAGCCTCGGCATGCCGGATGACTGGGCAAACTGGGGCGGCATCTGGAAAGACCTGGAAGCCAAATATGGCCTCAAGCACATGGACACCGACATGAGTTCGGCCCAGGAGATCGCCAAGTTCGAGGCGGAGAAAGACAACGCCAGCGGTGACATTGGCGACGTAGGCGCAGCGTTCGGCCCTATCGCCACAGCAAAAGGCGTTACCCAGCCTTACAAGCCAACTACCTGGGATCAGATCCCGACCTGGGCCAAGGACAAGGACGGCCACTGGGCGCTGGCCTACACCGGCACCATCGCCTTCATCGTCAACAAAAACCTGCTGCACGGCTCTGAAATCCCGAAAAGCTGGGCTGACCTCAAAACCGGCAAATACAAGGTGTCCATCGGCGACGTGAGCACTGCAGCTCAGGCTGCCAACGGTGTATTGGCAGCGGCCATCGCCATGAAAGGTGACGAAACCAACATCGCACCGGGCCTGGCACTGTTCACCGATCTGGCCAAACAGAAGCGTCTGTCGCTGGCCAACCCGACCATTCAGACCATCGAGAAAGGCGAAATCGAAGTCGGTGTGGTCTGGGACTTCAACGGCCTGAGCTACAAAGCCAAGATGACCAAACCCGATGATTACGTCGTGTTGATCCCTTCGGACGGCTCGGTGATTTCCGGCTACACCACCATCATCAACAAGTATGCCAAACACCCGAACGCCGCCAAGCTGGCGCGTGAATACACCTTCAGCGACGCGGGTCAGATCAATCTGGCCAAGGGCAATGCACGCCCGATTCGCGTAGAACACATCAAACTGCCTGAAGATGTTCAAGCCAAACTGCTGCCGCAAGACCAGTACAAAAACGCCAAGCCAATCGAGAACGCAGAGGCGTGGGAGAAAACTTCCAAAGCGCTCCCGCAGATGTGGAACGAGCAGGTCATCATCGAGATGAACTGATCCTCTCCTGCGGCTCAGGGATGAAGTCGTGTACTCCGGGCGAGCCAGTCTCGCCCGTTCTTTCAAAGCGAGTCGCCCATGAAACACAACGTCATCCTGATCGTGCTGGACGGCCTCAATTACGAAGTCGCACGCCATGCGATGGGGCACCTGCAAGCCTGGCATGATGCGGGCCGGGCCGCGCTCTACAAGATGGAATGCGAACTGCCCGCTCTCTCACGCCCCCTTTACGAATGCATACTGACCGGTGTCGCGCCCATCGACAGCGGCATCGTGCATAACAACGTCTCGCGCCTGTCGAATCAGCGCAGCATCTTTCACTATGCTCGCGACGCCGGGCTGAGCACTGCAGCAGCGGCCTATCACTGGGTCAGCGAGCTGTACAACCGCACCCCGTTCGACCCGGCACGCGATCGCCATACGGAAGCCAAGGATCTGCCGATTCAGCACGGAATGTTCTACTGGGCCGATCACTACCCTGATTCGCACCTGTTCGCCGACGCCGAAAGCCTGCGCCTCGGGCACGCCCCGAACTTTCTGCTGATCCACCCCATGAACATCGACGACGCCGGGCACAAGCACGGCCTCGACACTGCGCAGTACCGCAACAGCGCCCGCAGCGCAGACATCATTCTGGCTGACTACCTGCAACGCTGGCTGGATGCGGGTTATCAAGTGCTGGTGACGGCCGACCACGGCATGAACAATGACCGCTCGCACAACGGGCTGTTGCCGGAAGAGCGTGAGGTGCCGCTGTTCGTCATCGGTGATGCCTTCAGCCTGAATGTCGACGCCGCGCCGCGCCAGATCGATCTGTGCGGCACCGTCTGCGAGCTGCTTGGCGTGCCGCACGACAAACCGGTCTGCCGGGAGATTCTCAATTGACAACCTTTTCCCGAGGCAAGTGGCTGGGGCTGTTGTGCCTGCTGCCCTTCGCCGTATTTTTCATCGTGTTTCAGATCGCACCGCTGCTCTGGGTCGCGATCCACAGCCTGCAAAGCGATGCCGGCTGGGGCTGGGAAAACTTCATCCGGGCGTTCAGCTCGAAGTTCTACCGGCAAGCCATTCAGTACAGCCTGGAGATCAGCTTCTGGTCGAGCCTGTTCGGCATCATCATCTCGATCCTGGGTGCCTATTCGCTGCGCAAGGTGGATTCGCGGCTGCGCGATTTCGTCAACTCGTTCGCCAACATGACCAGCAATTTTGCCGGCGTTCCACTGGCGTTCGCGTTCATCATTCTGCTGGGGTTCAACGGCGCGCTGACCCTCATCCTCAAACAGACCGGGATCATCGATGACTTCAACCTGTATTCCAAGACCGGACTGATCATCCTTTATACCTACTTCCAGATCCCCCTCGGCGTGCTGCTGCTCTACCCCGCATTCGATGCCGTGCGCGAAGACTGGAACGAGTCGGCAGCGTTGCTGGGGGCCAGCAGCTATCAGTTCTGGCGCTACATCGGCCTGCCGGTGCTGACCCCGGCGCTGCTCGGCACGTTTGTCATTCTGCTGGCCAATGCGCTGGGCGCCTATGCCACGGTCTACGCGCTGACCACCGGCAATTTCAACGTATTGCCGATCCGTATCGCGGCGATGGTCGCGGGGGATATCACGCTGGATCCGAACATGGCCAGCGCGCTGGCGATGATTCTGGTCGGGCTCATGACCCTGGTCACCGTGGTCCATCAGTGGTTGTTGAGAAGGAGCTACCATGTCACGCGTTGAACGAGGGCCTGCGAGCATTTATCACAAGACAGTGGTCTACCTGCTGTTCCTGATCCTGTTGCTGCCACTGGCCGGCACCTTCCTGTACTCGATCGCGACCAGTTGGTCGGCGACCATTCTGCCCAGCGGCCTGACCTTCAAATGGTACGTGGCGCTGTGGAGCGACCCACGCTTTCTGACGGCGTTCGGCCAGTCGTTGCTGGTCTGCGTCGGCGCACTGGTCCTTTCGGTGGTGCTGATTCTGCCCCTGCTGTTCGTCGTGCATTACTACTTTCCGCGCCTCGACGGGCTGATGAACATCCTCATCCTGCTGCCGTTCGCCGTGCCGCCCGTGGTCTCCTCGGTCGGCCTGCTGCAGCTGTATGGCTCAGGCCCCATGGCGATGGTCGGTACACCGTGGATTCTGATTGGCTGTTATTTCACGGTCGCCCTGCCCTTCATGTACCGCGCCATCACCAACAACCTGCAGGCCATCAACCTGACAGACCTGATGGACGCCGCCCAGTTGCTCGGCGCCAGCACCTGGCAGGCGGCGTTCATGGTCGTGCTGCCCAACCTGCGCAAGGGCCTGATGATTGCCCTGCTGCTGTCGTTCTCGTTCCTGTTCGGCGAATTCGTGTTCGCCAACCTGCTGGTCGGCACGCGCTATGAAACCCTGCAGGTCTACCTCAACAACATGCGCAACAGCAGTGGTCACTTCAACAGCGCGCTGGTGATTTCCTATTTCCTCTTCGTGCTGGTGCTGACCTGGGCCGCCAATCGACTGAACAAGGACAAAGACTGAGATGAGTTTTGTCAGTATTGAAAACCTGCAGAAAAGCTACGCCAGCACGTCAGTGTTCAGCGACATCAACTGCAGCATCGCGAAGGGCGAATTCGTTACCTTGCTGGGCCCGTCGGGCTGCGGCAAATCCACGTTATTGCGCTGCATTGCCGGGCTGACCCCGGTCAACAGCGGGCGCATTCTGCTCGATGGCAGCGACCTGGTGCCGCTCACGCCGCAAAAGCGCAACATCGGCATGGTGTTCCAGAGCTATGCGCTGTTTCCCAACATGACCGTCGAGCAAAACGTTGCCTTCGGGCTGCGCATTCAGAAAGTCGGTGCCGACGAGAGCTCAAGGCGTGTTGCCGAGATTCTGCGCATGGTCGAGCTGCACGATTTTGCCACGCGCTACCCGCATCAACTGTCCGGCGGGCAATGCCAGCGTGTAGCGCTGGCGCGCTCGCTGGTCACTCGCCCGCGTCTGCTGTTGCTCGATGAGCCGCTATCGGCGCTGGACGCGCGGATTCGCAAGAACCTGCGTGAACAGATACGCGCCATTCAGCGCGAGCTGAGCCTGACCACTATTTTCGTGACCCACGACCAGGAAGAGGCACTGACCCTGTCAGACCGTATCTTCCTGATGAACCAGGGCCGGATCGTGCAGAGCGGTGACGCCGAGACACTGTACACCGCGCCGGTGGACGTTTTCGCCGCAGGCTTCATCGGCAACTACAACCTGCTGGAAGCCGACGATGCCACTCGCCTGATGCAGCGCCCGATCAACAGCCGTGTGGCGATCCGCCCTGAGTCGATCCAATTGAGCCTGACGGGCGAACTGGAAGGCGAAGTACGCAGTCACAGTCTGCTAGGCAACGTCATCCGCTACCGGGTCCAGGCGCGTGGCGTAGACCTTGTGGTCGACGTACTGAACCGCAGCGCCGACGACCTGCACCCGGACGGAAGGCGTGTAACACTGAACATTGAACCGTCGGCACTCTGCGCCTTGAACTGAGCGTTGCCTTGAACTGAACGCGCCGTGAACTGAATTCGTTCTGCACGCATAACGCCACGCGCTTGCCGATCAAGACGCCATGCGTGAAGCTGACAGCCGACTCAACAGACTTTTAGGAGAAACGCACATGCCCCTGGCAATTTTCGACCTGGACGAGACCCTGATCGGTGGTGACTGCGCCACGCTCTGGAGCGAGCAGATGGGTCGCCTGGGCTGGGTTGACTCGACGTCGTTCATGCAACGCAACGACGAACTGATGGCCGCCTACAGCGAGGGCAAGCTCGCGATGGAAGACTACATGGCCTTCAGCCTGGAACCCATGGCTGGCCGTACCCCTGAAGAAATCGACCATCTGGTCGGCCCTTGGGTCGAGGACGTCATCGAGCCGATCATCTACAGCGACGCCTGCACATGCATTGCAAAGCACCGCGCCCAGGGTGACCGCATTCTGGTGATCTCGGCGTCGGGCGTGCACTTGGTCAAGCCGATCGCCGAACGCCTCGGGATCGACGAAGTGCTGGGTATCGAACTGGACGTGCAGCACGGCGTTTACAGCGGTGCAACCGTCGGCGTGTTGACCTATCGGGAAGGCAAGATCACGCGCCTGATGGAATGGCTGGATGCCGAGGGGGAAAATCTCGAGGGTGCGAGTTTCTATTCGGATTCGCGCAATGACCTGCCGCTGCTGCTCAAGGTTGACCACCCTAACGTGGTCAACCCCGATGCCGTGCTACTGGAGCACGCGCAGAAAGCGGGCTGGCCGGTGCACGACTGGAGCTGAGTCCAGAGGCACCGCCTGATCAGACCAGGCTTTCGTCGATGACCAGCACGATCTTGCCGGACACCGTGTTGGTCGCCAGCTCTTCGAACGCCGCCTCGGCATCCTTGATCGCAAAGGATTTCGCCAGTTGCGGCTTGAGACGGCCCTCAGTGAACAGCGGCCAGACGTGCTGGCCCAGGTCGCTGAGCAGGTCGGCCTTGAACGTGTCGTCGCGACTGCGCAAGGTCGAACCCATCAGCCGGATACGCTTGCCCAGTACATGAGCCAGATCCACCTGCGCCTCGCGGCCGCTCATGACGCCGATCAGCACCCAGCGACCGTCCAGGGCCAGCAGTTTGACGTTGAGCTCGGCATAGCTCGCCCCCACCGGGTCGAGGATGACGTTGAACGGCGCAAAGTCGTTCAGGCCTTCAAGGCTTTCGCTGCGTACCACACCGCCCTGAGCACCCAGTTCGACGCAATAGGCCAGACGTTCGGTCGAGCCGACACTGACCCAGACCGGGTTGCCAAACGCCTTGCAAAGCTGAATCCCGGCTGAACCAACCCCACTTGCGCCAGCGTGCAGCAAAACCTTCTCGCCAGGCTTGAGCCCGGCGAGCTCGAACAGGTTCAACCACGCAGTGGCATAGACCTCGGGAATGGCGGCCGCCTCGTGCAGCGACAGACCTTCCGGTACCGGCAGCACGTGTCGCCCATCGACCACCACTTCTTCGGCCATCGCCCCGCCCGCCAACAGCGCGCAGACGCGGTCTCCGACCACCCAGGACGTACCCGGACCGACTTCGGCGATTACGCCCGAGCACTCCAGACCCAGCGTCTGAGTGACGCCGGGCGGCGGCGGATACTTGCCTTCGCGCTGTAACAGATCGGCACGATTCAAACCTGCCGCAGCCACTTTGATACGTACCTGCCCCACATCGAGGGCCGGACTCGGCTCCTCGACCCATTCCACATGTCCTTCAACGCCTTGCAATGCCTTCACGGTGCCTCCATAGTGAGTCCAGACTGAGCCCGTGGCTGTTTTGCCCGGGCTTTTGCATTATGCGGCCGGGTCCAAAGGAACCGGCGACCTCAAAGACGGCCTAATATGCGTTATCAATTGTCCTCGCGTCGAATCAGCATGAAGCAATTATTCCCCAGCACTGCCCTCGCACTGTTTGTCGGCCTTAGCGTTTTGCCGATGTCAGCCAGTACCTTTGCCGCCAACAGCTGGGATAATCTTCAGCCGGACCGCGACGAAGTGATTGCCAGTCTCAACGTGGTTGAGCTGCTCAAACGACATCACTACAGCAAGCCGCCCCTGGACGACAAGCGTTCGGCGATTATTTACCAGAGCTACATCAAGCAACTGGACCCCTCGCGCAGCTATTTCATGGCCAGCGACATTGCCGATTTCGACAAATGGCAGTTCCAGTTCGACGACTTCCTGAAAAGCGGCGACCTGAACGCCGGCTTCACCATCTACAAGCGCTATCTGGACCGCGTCAATGCGCGTCTGAATTTTGCGCTGGCCGAGTTGGGCAAGGGCGTCGACAAGCTCGACTTCAATACCAAGGAAACCCTGCTGGTCGACCGCAAGGACGCCGCATGGCCCAAGGATACTGCCGAGCTCGACGAACTGTGGCGCAAGCGCATCAAGGATGAAGTCCTGCGTCTGAAGATTGCAGGTAAAGACCCGGCGAAGATTCAGGAAACCCTGACCAAGCGCTACAAGAATCAGCAGGCGCGTCTGAACCAGACCCGTGCCGAAGATATCTTCCAGGCCTACATCAACACGTTCGCCATGTCCTACGACCCGCACACCAACTACCTGTCACCTGACAGCGCGGAGAACTTCGACATCAACATGAGCCTGTCGCTGGAAGGCATCGGCGCCGTGTTGCAGAGCGACAACGATAACGTGAAGATCGTGCGTCTGGTCCCGGCAGGTCCGGCGGCCAAGACCAAACAGGTCGCTCCGGCCGACAAGATCGTGGCCGTTGCCCAGGGCGACAAGGAAATGGTCGACGTGATCGGCTGGCGCCTCGATGAAGTGGTCAAGCTGATTCGCGGTCCGAAAGGCTCGGTGGTACGCCTGGAGATCATCCCGGCCAGCAATGCACCGAACGACCAGACCAGCAAGATCGTTGCCATTACCCGTGAAGCGGTGAAGCTTGAAGAACAGGCGGCCAAGAAGTCGATCCTGCACCTCAAGCAGGACGGCAAGGATTACAAGCTCGGGGTCATCGACATTCCAGCCTTCTATCTGGACTTCAAGGCCTACCGTGCTGGCGATCCGGAATACAAGAGCACCACCCGTGACGTGAAGAAACTGCTCACCGAATTGCAGGCCGAGAAGGTCGACGGTGTGGTACTGGATCTGCGCAACAACGGTGGTGGTTCGTTGCAGGAAGCCACCGAGCTGACCAGCCTGTTCATCGACAAGGGCCCGACCGTGCTGGTGCGTAATGCCGACGGCAAGGTCGACGTCCTGGAAGACGAAGCCAAGGGCGCGTTCTACAAAGGCCCGATGGCATTGCTGGTCAACCGTCTGTCTGCGTCGGCGTCGGAGATTTTCGCCGGGGCGATGCAGGATTATCACCGCGCGCTGGTGATCGGTGGCCAGACCTTCGGTAAAGGCACCGTGCAGACCATTCAGCCGCTCAATCACGGCGAACTGAAACTGACACTGGCCAAGTTCTATCGGGTTTCCGGTCAGAGCACCCAGCATCAGGGCGTGGTACCGGACATCACGTACCCATCGCTGATCGACACCAAGGAAATCGGCGAGAGCGCGCTGCCCGAAGCCATGCCGTGGGACAGCATCAAACCGGCGATCAAGCCGGCAATCGACCCGTTCAAGCCGTTCCTGGCCCAATTGCAGGCGCGTCATGAAGCACGTTCGGCAAAAGACGCCGAGTTCGTGTTCATCGAGGATCGCCTGGCGCTGGCCAAGAAGCTGATGAACGAGAAGACCGTCAGCCTCAATGAAGCCGACCGTCGTGCCGAGCATGCGTCTATCGAAAGCAAGCAACTTGCGCTGGAAAACACCCGCCGCAAGGCCAAGGGTGAAGAGCCGCTCAAAGAGCTGAAGAAGGAAGATGAAGACGCGCTGCCGGTAGAAGACGAGAAAACCAAACCCGAGGACGATGCCTACCTGGCAGAGACCGGGCGCATTCTCATCGACTATCTGGGTCTGAGTGCAGCTGTCGCGAAAAAGTAACGCAGGCTCATTGATGGCCAGTTAGCCGCAACGTCATCAAACAGTCATGAAGCTGTCGTGAAATACGGGGCTGAACGCGAAAGCGCTCAGCCCTTTTTCATTCTCTCCGAGACGACCATGACCATAACAGAGCAGCTGAGCGCACTGAGTTCCATTCTGGCTCGTGGTGATCTGCACAGCTTGTTCCAACCCATCGTCTCGCTGTCGGAGCACCGGATTCTGGGCTATGAAGCCTTGACCCGCGGCCCGTCCAACAGCGCCCTGCACTCGCCCCTGAATCTGTTCGCCATCGCCCGCCAGGCCGGTCGTTTGAGCGAGCTGGAGTTAAGTTGCCGGGACAGCGCCTGCCGACGTTTCAGTCAGCAGAAGTTGCCGGGCAAGCTGTTTCTCAACGTCTCCCCCGAATCGCTGCTCGAAAGCTCTCATCCTCCGGGTCGGACGCTGGAAATGCTGCGCCGATACCACATCGCGCCGAAGGACGTGGTCATCGAACTGACCGAGCAGATGCCTACCGACGATTTCGACCTGCTGTACAACGCCTTGCATCACTATCGCGACATGGGCTTCTCCATTGCGTTGGACGATCTCGGTGCCGGTTATTCGAGCTTGCGACTGTGGTCGGAGCTGCGCCCGGACTATGTGAAAATCGATCGGCACTTCATCGACGGCATTCATCAGGACGCGGTGAAGCGCGAGTTCGTCGGCTCCATGCTGCAGATGGCCAAGGCTTCCAGAGCGACGGTGATTGCCGAAGGCATCGAATTGCCCGAAGAGTTGGCGACGCTGAAAGACATGGGCGTGAACCTGGTTCAAGGCTATCTGCTGGCGCGCCCTCAGGAGCGCCCGCCGCGCGACACTCGCGCCATGCTGCCCAGAACAGAGATCGCAGTGACGCCGCTCAACGAAGAAGCGGCCGACCTGTCTGCCCTGCTCAACCCGCAGCCATCGGTCAGCCAGTCAACTCCCACTGCTGAAGTGCTGGAAGCGTTTCGCAGGCAGGCCAACCTCAACTCTTTGGCGGTGCTGGATGACGACGCCCGACCGTGTGGCATCGTCCACCGGCACTCATTGTCCGAGGCCCTGCTCAAGCCCTTCGGCACCGAGCTGTTTGCCCGCAAACCGATCAGCCGTCTGATGAGCAGTGACTTTCTGGCCGTGGAAGTCAGCCAGTCGCTGCAACAGGTCAGCCGGCTGTTGACCAGCCGAGCCCGGCAACGCATCGAGGAGGATTTCATCATCACCTCGAACGGTACCTATCTTGGGCTGGGCCGGGTGATCGACGTGCTCAAGCTGATTACCGAAATGAAGATCCAGCAGGCACGTTACGCCAACCCGCTGACCCTGCTGCCCGGCAACGTCCCGATTCAGCAGTGCCTGACTCGACTGCTGCAGCAAGGCCGCGCATCGATGATCTGCTACGTGGACATCGACAGTTTCAAGCCCTTCAACGACATCTACGGTTATGCCCGTGGCGACGAGGTGCTGCTGTGTCTGGCGCAATGCCTCAACGACCGCATCGATCCGGCTAGGGACTTTGTCGGGCACATCGGCGGAGATGATTTTCTGATGGTGCTGGGCTTTGATGACTGGGAACGACGCCTGAAAAGCCTGCTGGATGATTTTCAGAATCAATGCCGTCGTTTCTACCGCGCAGAACACCTGGAAGCCGGGTGCTTCATCGCCCTCAATCGGCAGGGCCAACGCCAGGAATTCCCCCTGCTGTCGCTGTCGATTGGGGTGGTGCACCTGCATGAAGAAAGCTGCACGTTGGTCGATGCCAGCCAACTGGCCGACCTCGCTTCACAGGCCAAGCACTTCGCCAAGGATGTCACCGGCGCAAGCATTCACGTCATAGATTCGACGCGACTGGATTTGTTGATGCAGGCGTGAGGGCCGGTGCCATTCCCCTACTGCGCTTCAACTTCCGGATAACTGTATTCGAACACCCGAACCACTTCCGAGGCATGCCATGAGGCTGCCGCGACGCCGTCCGAAGGTCCGGAGAAACGGCCCAGGCGTTCGGCACACTCGAAAAAACCAGGACGCGGCAGGCGGCTTGCGCCCTGGCTGATGACCAGCGAACTGCGCAAGGGCTGTTCAGCGCGGGCATCCATGGCGGCGAGGTGCTCAAGAGCCGCCGTCAGGGTCTGCATGGCCGGACTGGGCAGTTGCAGGCGTTCCACCAGCGCGCGATAGGTCAGCAGATGCCGTTGGCGACGGGCCAGATCGAGCTCATTGAGCAGCCCGTCCCAATGCTGACGACTGATGCGCACGCTCACGACTCACCTCGCCAGCCCGGCACCCCAAGCTCCCACGCCAGGCTGCGCTTGATCGCGCCGTCCGGCTCACGAGTACCGTTCTCGATCAATTCCAGATAGGACGGGCTGATCCCGACGGTACGCGCCAGGCTCGCCGCTTCAAGGCCCTTGGCCTCGCGCAGTGCACGCAACTCATCGAACCCGGGAAGCTCACCGGCGGTAGTGCCGGAAGTCGATACAGCTGGCTCGCTGGAAGGTTTGCCGGCCAGTCCGGCAGCCTTGAGCAGCGCTTGATACTGCGCCCAGGGCAGCACTGCATATTCAGGCTCCCCGTCACGGGATATCACTTGAAGATCCATAGAGTCACCTTGTACTACACGACCGCATACTGATCAGGCCTGATCCATAGGCAGGCATCTTAACAGCGGAACGCCAGGGCTTGTGCTCAATCCGTGAGACTTACACCTTACCCCGCTCTTGCTCCAGCAGTGCCTGAGTCTTCGGCAGTTGCTCGACCACGATGAGTTTCTCGGGCGATTGCTGCGCCCGCCATGCACGAAAGGCATCCAGTTCATTGCTCAAGTGCTTGGTAACCCATGCAAGCACGGCGATGTCATCGAGCATGCCGAGGCCGGGTATCCAGTCGGGGATCGCATCCAGCGGGCTGAGGAAGTACATCAGACCGGCGACGATGGACAGAATCGCTTTGGGGCTGATGCTGCGGTATTCGCCCCGCCAGTAAGCCAGGCACAAGGCCTGCAGCAAACGCAGGTCTTCCTTGAGCTTGCCGAGACGATTACCTTCACTGTTGCCCTTGCGCGCGACAGCGAACAATAGCCCTGGCAATCGCCCGGCTGCCAGCAGACGCCGGGCTCCGGGCAGATAACGGATAAAATTCCACGGTGCTTTCATACCCACTCCCGCTCAGCAAAATGTCGTTCGATAAAAGCAGATCCGCTGGACCTGTCTGGCCAAAGCCAGAAGGTTATCCACAATAATTGTGGATAACCTTGTGAACAGTGGCTTTTTTCCAGCCTCAACCCCCCGTTTTCGGGGGGCCACAGTCAAATCGGGCGTTTTTTACTCACAAAAAAACTACAAACGTGTGAACCCGATACCCTCTATGAGACGAGTGCCTTGATCCTGCCGGACTGTCGGACAATGCTTTTGCATGCATCCATGGTAGTGGGACTGCCCGAATGGCCAAGCGTTCGGGAAATAAGCCGGACACAAAAACGCCCTGTCGAGACAGGGCGTTTTCTGTAGCCAGGTAGAGCGTTACTTCTTGGCCGGAGCCGAAGCGGCAGGGGCTGCCTCTTCTTCTTCGTCGGCATCAGCACCTGCAGTCGGTGCCGCTGCAGGGTCTTTGATACCCAGCAGTTCGAGATCGAACACCAGTACCGAGTTGGCCGGGATCGCCGGGCTCGGGCTCTGTGCGCCGTAAGCCAGATCACTCGGGATGAAGAGTTTGATCTTCTCGCCGACGTGCATCAGTTGCAGGCCTTCGACCCAACCCGGAATCACACCGCCAACAGGCAGATCGATCGGGCTGCCGCGCTCAACGGAACTGTCGAAGACCTTACCGTCGATCAGCTTGCCTTCGTAGTGAACAGTCACAACATCGGTAGGCTTGGGCTGAGGGCCGTCGGCTTTCTTGATGATCTGATACTGCAGGCCGGAAGCGGTGGTGACCACGCCGTCCTTCTTACCGTTCTCTTCGAGGAATTTCTTGCCAGCGGCAGAAGCCTCTTCGCTCATCTTCGCCAGACGCTCTTCGGAACGCTTTTGCAGCGCGGAGAAGGCTTCAACCAGCTCTTCGTCCTTGAGTTTCTGATCTTTCTTGCCGACAGCGTCTTCGATACCCAGGGCTACAGCCTTGGAATCCAGATCATCCATACCTTCCTGAGCCAGGCTTTTGCCCATGTTCAGACCGATGCCATAAGACGCTTTTTGTGCTGGGGTTTTCAGCTCAACGGTGCTGGCTTGCTTGTCACAACCTGCGAGTACCAGACCGACCAGGGCAATCGCCGCTGCCAACCGATGCTGTTTCATGCTAATTCCTTGTTCATGCGCCAAAAGGGCAAACGAGTAAAGCCGCGAGCTTATCAGGCCGCCGCGATCAATGGCTACCGGCATGAGAGGGAGAAAACGCCGATAAGTTCAGGTATCCAAAGGTTTTCCCGGATCTGTACCGCATTGTTCAGTTGCAGTTCAGTTTGTGATTCGCGACGGCAAGGCGCCGGCACGCTGCACAGGGCTCAGGCCACCGGACTGATCACACCGGCATCGGGCCAGCGTTCACTGGTCTGCAGCACGCGCAGATGCCCGGCCCGCGCCACCCGAAGGACGAAATCCTGCACGCTGAGGGTGCCGGCCGCGAGTTGCGCCTGAATGGACCCGGCCCCCGAATAGACACGCGATACGCTTTGCAACAGTTGAAACTCCTCGTCGGACTGGCTGGGTGTGTAACAAAGCAGTGCGCCGTCGGCTGCCGAGAAATAAACGGCGGACATTTCGAAACCATAGCGAATCGGCACGCCTTTGCGGCGCTGGGCCGGTTTGTGCCGATAGCTGAACATCCGATGCAGGTCATCCGGCTTGAAGAAATCGTTCATCACTTCACGCCCACCCTCGACGGCCAGATTGGCTGAACAGAAATACATACCGTCCACACGATAGCCGTCAGGTAATGCAGGCCGGTAATACGCATCGGGATGGAACGCCGAACACGGCGCATACACTGGCATGCCGTCATCGAGCATCGGCTCGGCAATCCGATAGGCTCGGGTGACCGGATTGAACAGAAGAAAACCGATGATCTGTGAATGAATACGACTGCCGATACGGCCATGTGCGTAACGTGCAGCCTCGTCGGCGCTGTCGAACGGCGCGCTGAGGCTCAAAGATCGGGGCGGCCATTGCACGTCGCAGCTTGCGGGCGATTTGACCGGCGCCGCGCGAGCAGCGGTTGCGTCAGGATATGGGTGCCAGTCGGCCAGCACTTTGCCAGCCCGTCCCCACAGGAGGCTGGGCACTATCACGCGCAGATCCCCGGCACCGGCCAGCAGACGAACCACATCACTGGGCATCATGCTGAGGTTCTGCAACGCCTGGTGGATCTGGCTGAGTTCACACAGGTGCGGCATGCTCGGCGGACCGGAGACGCGCGCAAACAAGGCGTCTTCGGCGGCAGAGCGAGACAGTGTGTATTTGATCAGGGAACCGTCAGGCCCGGAAAGATAGGTCGCCGAACACACCTTCTGATCATCGATCACTGCGTAAATGTCGCCGACTGAAAGGCTGTTCGGGTAAGTAACCTTCTCACTCTCCGGCCACTCGTCGAGCCCGGCCTGCAGTGACGGGTGAGAATGGTAGACCGCATAGTCGTCATGCCCATGCGGGTAGAGCACATAACCTTCCTGCTCGTTGCGCGGGAAGACTTCATTGGGATCGAAGCTGAACTGGCTGCCATTCATGGGTTCGGTCGCGATGTATTTGCCATCCCTGCGAACCAGAATGAAACCGCCGTATTCGCGATCACGCCGGTCGCCGATCCGCTCATGAGCATAACGCGCCGCATCATCAGGATGATCGAACGGCGCGCTGAGCGTCGGCATATCGGGGTGGTGATCGATGGATCGCTTGAAGAGTCTTTTTCTGGGGTGCATGCACGGTTCCTTGAAAGCCTGACTGATTGAGCCATGAGCGTAAGGAAACCCGAGACAGCGAGTGACATAGATGAATATGACGTTATGTAGATCGGCCAGCGCCGAACAACATGAAATTAAAGATAATTTTTAAGCGTTCTGGGATGTGCTTCGATCCGCGGCGTGGGCGAATCGGCCCAGACCCTGCGTCGACCATCGCGACTGGCGACCAGGGCTTACGCAGTTTGTCGTGCTCAGGAACATTTTTATGCAACCGACCACTCGTTTTCGCTCAACGCGCTCGACAGCTCGCCAATTGGCAAGCCTGGCCTTGATCGCCACAGCAGCCCTGTTGCCGGTCAGCGCAGCCTATGCCGCCAAGAAGCCGCCGATGGTTGTCACTGAGGGCATCAAGGCCTACCGCCTGTGCACAGGCCCCGACAATCTGTCACACGTTATCGAGGGTTCGATCGATCAAAAAGCCATGACCGATGTCAGCACCCTGCACTTCAAGGAAACCCCGGCGCACTCCACCTATGACTGGCATCCGGCACCCGAAGAGCAGTACGTGATCACCCTGTCCGGCACTCTGGAATTTTCCACCACCGGCGGCGAGAACTTTGTCCTGCACCCCGGAGAAGTGTTGCTGGCGCAGGACACCACCGGCCCTGGCCATCGCTGGAAACTGATCGACGACCAGCCGTGGCGACGCGCGTACATCATCACCAAGCCAGGTGACAAAGGCGCGTTCGTGCCGAAAGACGGAGCGCCTGCGAAGGGCTGCTGATGCAGTGATGCAGCCGCCCTCATAGAGTGCGACTAAATCGACACATCCGCCGCTGGCTCGGAAATTTCGATCAGGTTCAGATCCGGATCACGCACATACACCGACCAGATCGGCCCGGTAGCACCGGTGCGCTCGACCGGGCCTTCGACGATCGGCCAGTCCTGCTCCTGCAGGTGCACAATCACCTGCTCCAGCGGGATGGTGGCGATGAAACACAGATCCAGCGCACCCGGAACCGGCAAATGGGCCTTGGGCTCGAATTCCTTGCCGCGTTCATGGACATTGATTTTCTGATTGCCGAAGCGGAATGCCAGACGCCCCTGACGAAAGCGTTCAGGGGTCATCCCCAGAACGCGTACGTAAAAGTCCTTGCAGGCGTCGATATCGGCAGTGGTCAGTACCAGGTGGTCCAGATGATCAATCACGGGATCAGCTCCGTTTGAAATAGAGTTCTTTTTTACGACAACGGCCACGTTTCGGATCAGATAATGCCAAGCCGACGCCATTCGGCACGTGTAGCAGCGTCTATACCATGCGCTTCAAGCACGGCATCGGTGTGTTGACCGAGTGTTGGCGCGGACGATGTTACCTGACCCGGCGTGGCTTGAAGTTTAGGCACAATCCCCGGAAGGGTGACGGGTGTTCCGTCGTCCAGCGTGCCCTGCAACAGCATGTCCCGCGCCTGATAATGCGGGTCACTGGCAATGTCGGCAGCGTCGTAAATCTTGCCTGCCGGAATGCGTGCTTCGTTGAGCGCCGCAAGGACTTCGTCCATCGAGCGTTCGGCGGTCCAGGTCGAAATGGCCGCATCGATGCGCGCAACGTGCCTGACCCGCCCGTCGTTATGCTGAAGTTCGGGGTCGCTGGCTAGGTCCATGCGGCCGATCTTTTCCATCAGGCGCCGGAAGATGCTGTCGCCATTACCCGCGATCAGCGCGTACTTGCCGTCATTGCAGCGGTAGGCATTGCTCGGAGCGATGCCAGGCAGACTGCTGCCAGCCGGCTCGCGGACAGTATCGAATACCGAATACTCGGGAATCAGACTTTCCATCATGTTGAACACTGACTCGTACAACGCGACATCTATCTGCTGCCCCTCGCCACCGTTCTGCTCGCGGTGACGAAGCGCCAGCAGAACGCCGATCACACCGTGCAGCGCAGACAGCGAATCGCCAATCGATACGCCGACACGTACTGGTGTGCGCCCTGCCTCACCGGACAGATGACGCAAACCGCCCATCGCCTCGCCGATCACGCCAAAACCCGGCCGGTCGCGATACGGGCCGGTCTGCCCGTAGCCAGAGACACGCAGCATGATCAGTTTCGGATTGAGGGCGTGCAGCGCTTCCCAGCTCAACCCCCAGCCCTCAAGTGTGCCGGGGCGGAAGTTCTCGACCAGTACATCGGCATCCCGGATCAGCCGCCGTACCATTTCCTGCGCCTGAGGCTGGCGCAGATCGAGGGTCACGGACTGTTTGTTGCGGGACTGCACCGCCCACCAGACGGACGTGCCGTTATGCAGCAAACGCCATTTGCGCAGGGGGTCCCCGGTCAGCGGCGGCTCGACCTTGATGACCTCGGCACCGAACTCGGCGAGAATCTTCGCCGCGAACGGCCCGGCAATGAGCTGACCCAGCTCCACCACCTTGATGCCCTGAAGAGGCAGGCTCATGACACGTCCTTTCTTGTTGGGAGGTGGAGGAATGATCTGCGCAAATGCGCTGGATGGAAAGCCGGACGGTGCGCTGCCAGATCGGACCGCCGTAAAAAACCCCGCACCAGGCGGGGTTCATTGAATCAATTACTGCAGGCCAACTGGAAACTCATCGAGGCATCACCCGAGGCTCCCCGTTTGCCGACCATAAGCCCCAATACATTGACCTGCTCTGTTGTTGCAGCGCCGCCCAACTTGGCGTGCCCGTAGAACAGCCGCTCATGATCACTGGTATCGATGGAAGATACCGAGCAAAAACCTGGAGACTTTTCAAACTGCCCTTCCTTGAAGAGCACTTTATAAGTCGCGAAGTAGTCTTTCTGACTGCTGTAACTTACAGACTTGATCCACGGCGACGACTGAGCAACGACATTGCCGTGCTGGTCGATGGTTGCGGTGTGCAGTGCTGGCGTGGCCAGCGCGCCCGCAGAGAGGATCAAGGCTGTGGTGCCTGCAAGCAGTTTAAAACGATTTTTCATAGTTATCCCTTAACTCACTACCGTATCAGACCGCCTCGATTCGGCGGTCGGCTTGGATTAATTATTCTGGGTAATCAAGAGCACTCCTGATGCCTGAATACCCGATCAACCCATGCAGCTAATACCAGCAAAGAGGATAAATCAAGCGTTCACCGGAGCTAACTAACAAGCCTGGTTTTAACTTCAATATTTAAGGAAATTACTTACATTCGCGAAGAGTAATTCTTACAGAACTTCAATAGAACTGCCGCAGGGGCATTGCACGAGGAGGGTTGGGATTTCCAGACGACAGAAAGCAAAAAGCCCGCACTAGGCGGGCTTTCTGTTTGCTTCAAGGAGTTCAAGGGCCTTGAAGCGGAATATGGCGCAGCGGACGGGACTCGAACCCGCGACCCCCGGCGTGACAGGCCGGTATTCTAACCGACTGAACTACCGCTGCGCGTAACACTAAAAGCGAGTTTGGTGGGTGATGACGGGATCGAACCGCCGACCCGCTGCTTGTAAGGCAGCTGCTCTCCCAGCTGAGCTAATCACCCTTCACTCTCGGTGTGGCGCGCATTCTACGGAGCGACCTGTACTCTGGCAAGCACTTTTTCAAATAATTTTTATAATCCTTCCAAAGGCTTACAAACGCTCTGTACAGGGTTGGCCCCAGCGGCTGAGGAGCGAATAATGCCCGCCTTTGTATAGAAAGAGAGATTCACCTCATGTGGTTCAAAAACCTGCTTGTCTATCGCCTGACCCAGGACGTGCCTTTTGATGCCGAAGCGCTGGAGACAGCACTGGCGACCAAGCCGGCGCGCGCCTGCGCCAGCCAGGAGGTAGCCACCTATGGTTTCGTCGCTCCTTTCGGCAAGGGCGAAGACGCTCCATTGGTACACATCAGTCAGGACTTCATGCTGATCGCCGCACGCAAGGAAGAACGCATTCTGCCGGGCAGCGTCGTGCGTGACGCGCTCAAGGAAAAGGTCGACGAGATCGAAGCCGAGCAGATGCGCAAGGTCTACAAGAAGGAACGTGATCAGCTCAAGGATGAAATCATCCAGGCTTTCCTGCCGCGCGCCTTTATCCGCCGCTCCGCCACCTTCGCCGCCATCGCGCCGAAACAGGGCCTGATCCTGGTCAATGCCTCCAGCCCGAAACGCGCCGAAGACCTGTTGTCCACTCTGCGCGAAGTCATCGGCTCGCTGCCGGTACGTCCGCTGACGGTCAAGGTTTCACCGAGTGCGACCATGACCGACTGGGTCAAGACCCAGAAAGCAGCCGACAACTTCTTCGTGCTGGACGAGTGCGAGCTGCGCGACACCCATGAAGATGGCGGTATCGTGCGCTGCAAGCGTCAGGACCTGACCGGCGACGAAATCCAGCTGCACCTGAGCACAGGCAAGGTCGTGACCCAGCTGTCGCTGGCCTGGCAGGACAAATTGTCGTTCGTGCTGGACGATAAACTGGTGGTCAAGCGTCTGAAGTTCGAGGACCTGCTGCAGGATCAGGCCGAACAGGACGGTGGTGACGAAGCGTTGGGGCAACTGGACGCCAGCTTCACGCTGATGATGCTGACCTTCGGCGAGTTCCTGCCGGAGCTGTTCGAGGCACTGGGCGGCGAAGAGATTCCGCAAGGCATCTGATACGCGCTTTTGCAACATTGCCGCTCGAAACACCGCGCCGTCTCGTCAGACGGCGCATTCATTTCATCCCGGTTATTCAACAAGAAGGAGCAGGCCATGCGTGCGTTGGCAGCCTTGAGTCGTTTTGTCGGCAACACGTTTGCCTACTGGGTTTTGTTGTTTGCCATTCTGGCATTTCTGTTTCCGCAGGTTTTCATCGGCCTGAAAAGCTGGATCGTGCCGCTGCTGGGGCTGGTCATGTTCGGCATGGGCCTGACCCTGAAACTTGACGACTTCTCCGAAGTGGCGCGTAACCCGTGGCGAGTGGCGCTGGGTGTGATCGCGCACTTTGTAATCATGCCCGGTGTAGCCTGGTTGCTGTGCCAGGTGTTTCAACTGCCGCCGGAGATCGCCGTGGGCGTGATTCTGGTCGGTTGCTGCCCGAGCGGCACTTCATCCAACGTCATGGCCTGGCTGGCAAAGGGTGATCTGGCGCTGGCGGTGGCAATCGCTGCGGTCACTACCCTGCTCGCCCCGCTGCTGACCCCGACCCTGATCTGGTTCCTCGCTTCGGCGTGGCTGCCGGTGTCTTTCCTCGATATGTTCTGGTCGATCCTGCAACTGGTCATGCTGCCGATTGTGCTCGGTGTGGTTGCACAGCGCCTGTTGGGTGCGCGGGTCAGCTATGCCGTGGACGTGCTGCCGCTGGTCTCGGTGGTCAGTATTGTGATGATCGTCTGCGCTGTAGTCGCCGCCAGTCAGGCAAAAATCGCTGAATCCGGCCTGCTGATCATGGCAGTGGTGATTTTGCACAACACGTTCGGTTTTCTGTTGGGTTATTTCACTGGCAAGGTTTTCAAGCTGCCATTGGCGCAACGCAAGTCGCTGGCGTTGGAGGTCGGTATGCAGAACTCGGGGCTGGGCGCTGCGCTGGCGAGTGCTCATTTCTCGCCGCTGGCGGCGGTGCCAAGTGCGCTGTTCAGTGTCTGGCACAATATTTCCGGGGCGTTGCTGTCGACGTATTTCAGGAAGATGCCGGAGGAAGAGAATACGTCCAGGCCGCAGTGACGCTTTGCTTCATACAGCTGTTCTGTGACATCAGGCGGATTGGGGTTCAGGCTCGACTATCGCTCCCACGCTCCGCGTGGGAATGCCGTTCGTGATGCTCCGCGTCACACAGCGGTTCTGTGACATCAGGTGGATGTGGGTTCCGGCTCAGGTCACCTTTGGCTATCGTGCCAACGCGAAGTGATTGGCACGTCAGTCGTACGGAGCGCCGACGCTACTGCACTTTCCCTCTCAGTGCTTTCACTTCTTCGCGCACGTCCACGGGGGTTGCCACGTCTGCTGCAATGGGCGAGCCGGCAACCAGCACGACGCGAGACCACAGGCGGCGAAACAGGGTCTTGCTCGGGTCGCGGCTGAAGAAGCTGCCCCACAGGCCTTGCAGTGCCAGTGGAATGACCGGTACCGGGGTTTCCTGAATGATGCGGCTCATGCCGTTCTTGAAGCCGTTGATTTCGCCGTCGGTGGTCAGTTTGCCTTCCGGGAAGATGCACACCAGTTCGCCTTCTGCGAGGTACTGGGCGATGCGTTTGAACGATTTCTCGTAGATGTCCATGTCTTCGTTACGCCCGGCAATGGGGATGGTCCCTGCAGTGCGAAAGATGAAGTTAAGCACGGGCAGTTGGTAGATTTTGTAGTACATGACAAAGCGGATCGGGCGCCTCACTGCGCCGGCAATCAGCAATGCATCGACAAAGGACACATGGTTGCAGACCAGCAGTGCCGCGCCTTCGTCCGGGATACGGTCCAGATTGCGGTGTTCGACGCGGTACATGGAATGGCCAAGCAGCCAGATCATGAAGCGCATGGTGAACTCGGGGACGATCTTGAAGATGTAGATATTGACCGCGATGTTCATCACCGATACGGCCAGAAACAGCTGCGGGATCGACAGTTTGGCAACGCTCAGCAGCAGGATCGAGACAATCGCCGAGACCACCATGAACAGCGCGTTGAGGATGTTGTTGGCGGCGATGACGCGCGAGCGCTCTTTTACCGGCGTGCGCGACTGGATCAAGGCGTACAGCGGCACGATATAAAAGCCGCCGAAGATGCCGATACCGAGAATGTCGAACAGCACCAGCCAGCCCTGCCCGGAAGACAGCACCGCCAGCCAGTCGTTGGCCTGCACGTTCTGCGGGAAACCGCCCGAATGCCACCACAGCAGCAGGCCGAAAATCGTCAGGCCCATCGAGCCGAACGGCACCAGCCCGATCTCGACCTTATGCCCGGACAAGCGCTCGCAGAGCAGCGAGCCCAGCGCGATGCCGATGGAGAACACGGTCAGAATCAGGGTAACGACCGTTTCGTCGCCGTACATCCATTCCTTGGCATAGGCCGGGATCTGCGTCAGGTAGATCGCCCCCACGAACCAGAACCACGAGTTGCCGACAATCGAGCGCGAAACCGCAGGCGTTTGCCCCAGCCCCATGCGCAAGGTCGCCCATGACTGGGTGAAGATGTTCCAGTTGAGCTTCATCTCCGGCGAGGCGGCATCGGCGCGCGGGATACCGAAGCTGGCCAGGAACCCCAGGCAGGCGACCAGCACGATGGCAGCCGCCACCACCCAGGCATAGTGCGAAGAAGACATCATCACACCCGCGCTGATGGTGCCGGCCAGAATCGCCAGAAAGGTACCCATCTCGACCAGCGCGTTGCCGCCGACCAGTTCGCTCTCGCGCAGGTGCTGGGGCAGGATCGAATACTTGACCGGTCCGAACAGCGCCGAATGCGTGCCCATGGCGAACAGCGCGGCGAGCATCAACTCCAGATGATTGAACAGAAAACCTGCGGCACCGACCGCCATGATGACGATCTCTCCGAACTTGATGATCCGGATCAACTGGTCCTTGGGGTACTTCTCACCGAACTGCCCGGCCAGCGCCGAGAACAGAAAGAACGGCAGGATGAACAGCAAAGCGCACAGATTGACGTAGATCGAACGATCCCCGTCGATGCTCAACTTGTAAAGGATGGCAAGGATCAATGACTGCTTGAAGATATTGTCATTGAACGCCCCAAGGGACTGCGTAATGAAAAACGGCAGGAAACGGCGTTTCCCGAGCAGGCTGAATTGTGACTGTTGGCTCATCGTCCGTGGTCCTGAGAGGCTGGGGTGAACTGACGCAGCGGCCAATCCGAGGCACATTGAAGACGTAACGCTGACGAATGTCGATAGGACATTTCTTTTTACAAAACCTGTGTCGCTATTTTTATCACTTCGGGCTTGGTCGGGGCAGCTGCGACACCGCGCCACGCTCGACCTTGGTCGACAAAGACGAAGCGCAGCCATCGTGCGAGACTGCGCGTTATCGATACGGTGTGGAATTTGATATGTCGCTGTCCAGCGGGCTGATTGCGGCCGTTGCCTTGTCCTATATGGCCATCATGTTTGCTATCGCCTTTTACGGCGACCGCTACAGCGCGTCGCTGCGCCCGACCATGCGCGCCTGGGTCTACAGCCTGTCGCTGGCGGTGTACTGCACCAGCTGGACGTTTTTCGGCGCAGTGGGTCAGGCCGCCGAGCAGTTGTGGTCGTTCCTGCCGATCTACCTGGGGCCCATCGTGCTGATGGTACTGGCACCCTGGGTGCTGCAAAAAATGGTGCTGATCAGCAAACAGGAAAACATCACCTCGATCGCCGACTTCATCGCGGCGCGCTATGGCAAATCCCAATCCCTCGCAGTCATGGTGGCGCTGATCTGCCTGATCGGCATGCTGCCGTACATCGCGCTGCAGCTCAAAGGCATCGTGCTGGGGGTGAATATCCTGATCGGTGCCGTGGCCGATTCCACCGGTATTCGTGCTCAGGACACCGCGCTGGTGGTGTCGCTGATTCTCGCGCTGTTCACCATCGTCTTCGGCGCGCGCAATCTGGATGTCACCGAACACCATCGCGGCATGGTGCTGGCCATTGCTTTCGAGGCGCTGGTCAAGCTGTTCGCTTTCATGGCAGTCGGTGTGTTCGTCACGTTCGGCCTGTACGACGGATTCGACGACCTGTTCAATCAGGCCAAACTGGCGCCACGCCTCGAGGAATACTGGAAAGACACGATCAACTGGCCGTCGATGTTCGTGCAGACCGGCGTGGCGATGATGGCGATTGTCTGCCTGCCCCGTCAGTTCCACGTGACGGTGGTCGAGAACATCGAGCCTCAGGACTTGAATCTCGCCAAATGGGTGTTCCCGGCCTATCTGGCGCTGGCTGCGCTGTTCGTGGTGCCGATTGCGCTGGCCGGACAAATGCTCCTCCCCGGCTCCATGCTGCCCGACTCGTTCGTGATCAGCCTGCCGCTGGCGCACGCTCACCCGTCGCTGGCGCTGCTGGCCTTCATCGGCGGAGCATCGGCAGCAACCGGCATGGTGATCGTCGCCTGCGTGGCGCTGTCGACGATGATTTCCAACGACATGCTGCTGCCGTGGCTGTTGAGACGCAAAAACACCGAGCGGCCGTTCGAGGCGTTTCGTCACTGGATGCTTTCTGTCAGACGCATCAGCATCGTGATGATTCTCCTGCTGGCCTACGTCAGCTACCGGATGCTGGGGTCGACGGCCAGTCTGGCAACCATCGGCCAGATCGCCTTTGCCGCGATCACCCAGCTGGCTCCCGCCATGTTCGGTGCCTTGTACTGGAAGCAGGCCAATCGGCGTGGCGTATTTGCAGGCCTGGCGGCGGGCATCTTCATCTGGTTCTACACCCTTGTGCTACCGGTAGCGGCGCATGGCATGGGCTGGTCGCTGAGCACTTTCCCGCTGCTTTCCTGGCTGCACAGCAACCCGTTCGACCTGCCTATCTCGCCGATGACCCAGGGCGTGCTGCTGTCGATGGCCGGCAACTGTACGTTGTTCGCCTGGGTGTCGATGTTGTCGCGCACGCGAGTAGCCGAGCACTGGCAGGCGGGTCGTTTCATCGGCCAGGAAACCCAGGGCCGCGACTTCAGCCGCCCCCTGCTCGCGGTGCAGATCGAGGACCTGCTGAGCCTGTCGGCACGCTTCGTTGGTGAGGACCGCGCGCGACAGAGTTTCATCCGCTTCGCCCACAGGCAGGGCAAGGGTTTCAACCCCGGCCTGAATGCCGATGGTGAATGGATCGCGCATACCGAGCGGCTGCTGGCCGGCGTGCTCGGCACCTCTTCGACCCGCGCCGTGGTCAAGGCCGCTATTGAAGGTCGCGACATGCAGTTGGAAGACGTTGTACGCATCGCCGACGAAGCCTCCGAAGTTCTGCAGTTCAACCGCGCGCTGCTGCAGGGTGCCATCGAAAACATTACCCAGGGCATCAGCGTGGTGGACCAGTCCTTGCGGCTGGTGGCCTGGAATCGTCGTTACCTTGAGCTGTTCAACTACCCCGAAGGCCTGATCGGCGTTGGCCGGCCGATTGCCGACATCATCCGTTACAACGCTGAGCGCGGACTCTGCGGGCCGGGCGAGGCAGAGGTTCACGTTGCGCGGCGTCTGCACTGGATGCGCCAGGGCCGCGCTCATACCTCGGAGCGGTTGTTTCCCAATGGCCAGGTGATCGAACTGATTGGCAACCCGATGCCGGGCGGCGGATTCGTCATGAGTTTCACCGACATCACCGAGTTCCGCGCCGCCGAACACGCCCTCAAAGGCGTCAATGAAAGCCTTGAGCAGCGGGTAGCCGCACGTACCCACGAATTGTCCCAGCTCAACCAGGCGCTGACCGACGCCAAGGGCACCGCTGAAGCCGCCAACGAATCGAAAACCCGCTTCCTGGCCGCGGTGAGTCATGACCTGATGCAGCCGTTGAACGCTGCACGGCTGTTCTCCGCTGCGCTGTCACATCAGCAGGAGGGGATTTCCAGCGAAGCCCAGCAATTGGTTCGGCACCTGGACAGCTCGCTGCGCTCCGCCGAAGACCTGATCAGCGACCTGCTGGATATTTCCCGAATCGAAAACGGCAAGATCACCCCGGATCGTCAGCCGTTTCCGCTCAGCGCGCTGTTTGACACCCTGGGTGCCGAATTCAAGGCGCTGGCCCAGGAACAGGGTCTGAACTTTCGTGTGAGGGGCAGTTCACTGCGCGTCGACAGTGATATCAAACTGTTGCGCCGGGTGCTGCAGAACTTTTTGACCAACGCTTTCCGCTATGCCAAAGGCCCTATTCTGCTGGGTGTCAGGCGCTACGGTGACAGCCTGAGCCTGGAAGTCTGGGACCGGGGGCCGGGCATTCCCGAAGACAAGCGCAAGGTGATCTTCGAAGAATTCAAACGCCTCGACAGCCACAAGACTCACGCGGCCAAGGGGCTGGGCCTGGGGCTGGCGATTGCCGATGGTTTGTGCCGCATTCTCGAGCATCCTTTGCAAGTGCGCTCATGGACCGGCAAAGGCAGCGTGTTCAGCGTCCGGGTGCCGCTGGCCGCGCCTCAGGCGGCAGTCCCCGTAACACAGCCCGATGTCAGCCGCCCCGCGCTGAACGGCACACAGGTGCTGTGTGTCGACAACGAGGACAGCATCCTGATCGGTATGCACAGTCTGCTGTCACGCTGGGGCTGTCAGGTCTGGACCGCGCGCAATCGCCAGGAATGCGAAGCGCTGTTGAACAATGGCATCCGGCCGCAGATTGCTCTGGTGGATTACCACTTGGATGAGGGCGAAACCGGTACTGAACTCATGGCCTGGCTGCGCACCCGACTGGGTCAACCGGTACCGGGCGTGCTTATCAGTGCCGATGGGCGTGCGGAGTTGATCGCTCAGGTGCACGCGGCGGGGCTCGATTACCTGCCCAAGCCGGTCAAGCCTGCAGCGCTTCGCGCGCTGTTGAGCCGGCATGTGAGCCTGGACGGGTAACGGAATGCCGGTTGTTCGCAGAGGCTGCGAACAACCGGATCAGAGGGGGAATAACCGGAAAGACTGTCGCTTAACCGAACAACCAGTAGCCCAGCAGCGTCAGTACCACGACGGCCAGAACAGGGCGCAGTACGCGGTAAGCCTTGGGGTTGGCGCGCTTGAACTGCTTGACCTTGCCACTGAAACCATCGCTGAAACGCTTGCTGAATGCATACGCCTGATTGATTCCGCCGACGCGCTCGTCGTCAAGGTTCTGCGGAGCGGTGGCGCGGCCCAGAAACGCGCTGACGCTGCGGTTCATACGGGTCATGAAGCGGTTGGTCAACGGGCGCTCGACATCACAGAACAGAATTACACGGGTCTGGTCGGTCTCGTTCTTGACCCAGTGAACGTAGGTCTCATCGAACATGACGTCCTGACCGTCACGCCAGGCGTATTCCTTGCCATCGACGAAGATCCGGCAGTCATCGGAGTTGGGTGTCGACAGGCCCAGGTGATAACGCAGCGAGCCGGCGAACGGATCGCGGTGCGGATTGAGGTGACTGCCACCCGGCAGCAGCGCGAACATCGCGCCCTTGACGTTGGGAATGCTGTTGACCAGTTCAACGGTTTTCGGGCACAGCGCCTCGGCAGACGGCAGGGCCTTGTCGTACCACTTCAGGTAAAAGCGCTTCCAGCCCTTCTTGAAGAACGAGCCAAAACCGGCGTCGTTGTTTTTCTCCGCTGCACGAATATAGCCTTCGTCGAACAGGTGCATGGCTTCGTCGCGAATGGTTTCCCAGTTGTCCTTGAGGATGTCCAGCTCAGGGAATTTGCTGCGGTCCAGATAGGGCTCGGACGGGACGCGGGAAAACAGGTACATCAGTGCGTTGTACGGTGCGAACAATGCCGAATGGTTGACGAACTGCCGCAACAGAGGCAGTCGGGCCCGACCGCGCAAATGAACGTACAGCGTGCTGCCCAGAAACAGCATCAGGATCGATGCCTTGGCAACAAATGAAAGGGTCATGAAGCTCTCCTTGAAGCGGGCAGATAACGCCAAACGTCACGCGGGCAGTGCTGATGCATGATTCTGAATAATGACTGGAGCGCCGGTCGAACAACGCTCATCGTCCGGCAAGTCGTAGCTGGCCATCATAAACCCTTGCGTTGCCCGCATGAAGTACGCACTTGCGAAGATGTGTTACTGGGAAAGCTCCTGATCGGTAAATAGATCGCTGAACAGCATGCTCGACAGGTAACGTTCGCCGGAGTCCGGCAGGACCACCACGATCGTCTTGCCCTGCATCTCCGGTTTTTCAGCCAGACGAACGGCGGCCGCCATCGCCGCACCGCAGGAAATACCACAGAGAATGCCCTCCTCCTGCATCAGACGCCGGGCCATGGCCTTGGACTCTTCATCGGTGACACGCTCTACCCGGTCGACAATCGACAGATCGAGGTTTTTCGGGATGAAGCCGGCGCCAATGCCCTGAATCTTGTGTGAGCTGGGGGTGATCGTTTCACCGGCCATCGCCTGGGTGATGATCGGCGAACCGTCCGGCTCGACTGCGACCGACAGGATCGGCTTGCCTTCGGTGTGCTTGATATACCGGGAGATACCGGTGATAGTCCCGCCAGTCCCTACGCCTGCTACCAAGACGTCGATGGCACCGTCGGTGTCTGCCCAGATTTCCGGGCCGGTGGTTTTTTCATGGATGGCCGGGTTGGCCGGGTTCTCGAATTGCGCCGGCATGAAATATTTCTCGGGGTTGTCTCCCAGCAGTTCTTCGGCCTTGGCAATCGCACCTTTCATCCCCTTGGCCGCTTCGGTCAGCACCAGTTCTGCGCCCAGTGCCTTGAGTACCTTGCGACGTTCTATGCTCATGGAAGCGGGCATGGTGAGCATCAGTTTGTAGCCACGGGCAGCGGCAACGAAGGCCAGACCTATGCCGGTGTTGCCCGAGGTCGGTTCGACGATGGTCATACCCGGCTTGAGCCTGCCGCTGCTTTCGGCGTCCCAGATCATATTGGCGCCGATACGGCATTTAACGGAATAACCCGGATTACGCCCTTCGATCTTGGCCAGAATGGTGACACCGCGCGGCGCGATACGGTTGATCTGCACCAACGGCGTATTACCGATGGAATGGGCGTTATCAGCGTAGATACGGCTCATGAGGGTGTCCTTGTGCACATCGGTTAAAGACCCAAAGCCTATGCCGCCAACTGTGGGGCGTCCAGTCTGACCGAACGGATGACGGCGCGAGCAGTCAATCCTTCATTGAAACAGGAGACTCATGTCATGAAACGTCGCTACAGCTGGCCGCTATGGACCCTGGCCGCTCTGGTAGTCCTGCTGATCGCTGTCAATATCGCCCTGCCGTATCTGGTGCGTGACTATCTGAACGACAAACTGGCCGACATGGGTGACTACCGGGGCGAGATCACCGATGTGGACCTGGCACTGTGGCGAGGGGCGTACCGGATCAAAGGGCTGAAGATCGTCAAGACCGACGGCAAGGTCCCGGTGCCCTTTTTCGACGCACCGATGATCGAACTGGCTGTCAGCTGGCATTCACTCTGGTATGACCATGCAGTGGTCGCGAAAGCCCTCTTCACCGGCCCGCAGATCAACTTCGTGGACGGCGGCAGCAAGCAGGACTCGCAGACCGGTCAGGGCACCGACTGGCGTACCCAGATGGACAAGCTGCTGCCCATCACCCTCAACGAATTGCGCATCGATAACGGGCGCATCACCTTCAATAACTTCAACTCCACGCCCAAAGTAAAAATCGAAGCGGATCAGGTCAATGCCAGCATCTATAACCTGACCAACGTGGTCGACGTGGAAGGCAATCGCGATGCCGAGTTCAAGGGCAAGGCACGTCTGCTGGGCCATGCCGATCTGGAGAGCTCAGCCAGATTCGATCCGTTCAGCAACTTTGAAGACTTCGACTTCAAACTGCGCGCCACCGGCATCCAGCTCAAGAAACTCAACGATTTCTCGTCGGCCTACGGCAAGTTCGATTTCAACGCCGGCGATGGCGATGTGGTGATTGAAGCGCAGGCCGACAAAGGCCAGCTCAAGGGCTACATAAAGCCGCTGCTGCGCAACGTGGACGTGTTCAACTGGCAGCAGGATGTCGAAAACAAGGACAAGGGTGTTTTCCGCTCGATCTGGGAAGCGCTGGTCGGAACCAGCGAAACCGTGTTGAAAAACCAGCGGGAAAACCAGTTCGCCACACGCGTCGACCTCAGCGGCAGCGTTCATCAGCAGGACATCAGCGGCTTCCAGGCGTTTCTGCAGATCCTGCGCAATGCTTTCGTGCAGGCATTCAATGCGCGTTATGAGAGCAGCAAGGGGTCTTAGCGGTTTTTTCAGGCGCGCCAACGATGAAAAATCGTATGTTTTCATCAGGGGCAGCGTTGACTTAACTGTCGGAAAACAAAGTATCCGCGCCTGTCTGGATGTCCAGTTCAGGCCATTCGACGCTCCAGCCATGGTCGCCCAACTGTGCCTGGGCGAACGCGTCATCGGCTATCAGTGGACGCAGGCCGGGGAAGGTCTGCACATCGGAGCTCATGTCGAAGGTGTGTTGCTGATCATCTATCAACGTCAACGCCAGCCGGTGGCCGGCCAATACTTGAACATCCTTAAAGCAGCGTTACAATTTCGACCCGGTCACTGCGTGACGCCCCATTCAAGAACTGAATGAGGCGTCTTCGTTCACAGCCATCGGGCCGCCACGTTATAGTCAGGGCATTGCTTGCCCTATTACGGCGCGCGTGCCGACCGGTTACGCGCACCCACGTGAAAAAGGATGGATCAATGAAGTTCGAAGGTACGCCGGCCTACGTTGCCACTGACGATCTCAAGCTGGCGGTCAACGCGGCCATCACGCTGGAGCGTCCACTGTTGGTCAAGGGCGAGCCCGGCACCGGCAAGACCATGCTCGCCGAACAACTGGCCGAGTCCTTCGGCGCGAAACTGATTACCTGGCATATCAAGTCCACGACCAAGGCCCATCAAGGCCTGTACGAGTACGATGCGGTGAGCCGTCTGCGCGATTCGCAACTGGGCGTCGACAAGGTCCACGACGTACGCAATTACCTGAAGAAGGGCAAGCTCTGGGAGGCCTTCGAGTCTGACGAGCGGGCGATTTTGCTGATCGACGAGATCGACAAGGCCGATATCGAATTCCCCAACGACCTGTTGCAGGAACTCGACAAGATGGAGTTCTACGTTTACGAGACGAATGAAACCATCAAAGCCAGGCATCGACCGATCATCATCATTACCTCCAACAACGAGAAGGAGCTGCCGGATGCCTTTCTGCGTCGCTGCTTCTTCCACTACATCGCCTTCCCGGATCGGGCCACGCTGCAACGCATCGTCGATGTGCATTACCCGGACATCAAGAAAGACCTGGTGAGCGAAGCGCTGGACGTATTCTTTGACGTGCGCAAGGTGCCGGGGCTGAAGAAGAAGCCCTCCACCTCCGAGCTGGTCGACTGGCTGAAGCTGCTGATGGCCGACAACATCGGTGAAGCCGTGCTGCGCGAACGCGACCCGACCAAGGCGATTCCGCCATTGGCCGGCGCGCTGGTCAAGAACGAGCAGGACGTGCATCTGCTGGAACGTCTGGCGTTCATGAGCCGTCGCGGCAATCGCTGATCGTGTCTATCCAACCTGCCATGAAAAAGGGCGACAGCCATGCTGCTCAACCTGTTCAACGAAATGCGCGCGGCCAAGGTGCCGGTGTCTCTGCGTGAACTGCTGGACCTGATCAATGCGCTTAAACAGCGGGTCGTGTTCACCGACATCGATGAGTTCTACTTCCTGGCGCGCACGATTCTGGTCAAGGACGAGCGCCATTTCGACAAGTTCGACCGGGCCTTCGGTGCGTATTTCAACGGCCTGGAAAACCTCGACGAACATTTGCAGGCGCTGATCCCGGAAGACTGGCTGCGCAAAGAGTTCGAGCGTTCGCTGACGGACGAGGAACGCGCGCAGATTCAATCGCTGGGCGGCCTCGACAAGCTGATCGAAGAGTTCAAGAAACGCCTGGAAGAACAGAAGGAACGCCATGCCGGTGGCAACAAATGGATCGGCACCGGTGGCACCAGCCCGTTCGGCTCGGGCGGCTACAACCCGGAAGGCATCCGCGTCGGCGATGCAGGCGAGCGCAAAGGCAAGGCCGTCAAAGTCTGGGACCAGCGCGAATATAAAAACCTGGACGATCAGGTTGAACTGGGGACGCGCAATATCAAGGTGGCCCTGCGTCGCCTGCGCAAGTTCGCTCGTCAGGGCGCTGCGGATGAACTGGACATCGACAGCACCATCGATCACACCGCACGCGATGCGGGCCTGCTGAACATTCAGATGCGTCCGGAGCGGCGCAACACCATCAAGTTATTGCTGCTGTTCGACATCGGTGGCTCGATGGATTCACACATCAAGGTCTGTGAAGAGCTGTTCTCCGCATGCAAGACCGAGTTCAAGCACATGGAGTATTTCTACTTCCATAACTTCATTTACGAATCGGTGTGGAAGAACAACCAGCGCAGAAACTCGGAGCGGACCGCCACCCAGGACCTGCTGCACAAGTATGGCGAGGACTACAAAGTGATTTTCATCGGCGACGCCTCGATGGCGCCCTATGAAATCACCCAGCCCGGCGGCAGCGTCGAACACTGGAATGAAGAGCCAGGCTATGTGTGGATGCAGCGCTTCATGGCCAAATTCAAGAAGATCATCTGGATCAATCCCTATCCGAAAGACGCCTGGGACTACACCACCTCGACGCATGTTGTGCGTGATTTGATCGAGGGTCAGATGTATCCGCTGACCCTTAGCGGTCTGGAAGAAGGCATGCGCTACCTGGCGAAGTGAAGGCGGCGGGCGCGCGACCATAGCGACGCCCGCTCTGCTTGTCACAACGGCCTGCAGTCAACTCCTGTGGCGTTCGAACTGCGGCTTGCGTCGTCCGCCGTGGATCACCCAGCCGAGCAACAGCACGAAGCTTTCGATCACCAGCGCCAACAGCAATGCACTGATAATGCCCCAGGCAATGACCTCGGGGGCCAGCAGAACCTGCCACGTATAACCGTTGAAGGTTTCGCGACGGATATCCGGATCGGAAGAGGTGGCCACGAAAAAGGCTTTGGAATACCAAGGCCCCTGAAGCCCGAGCCACTGACGCTCAAGGATGTGGGTGCGGTTCATCAGGGTGTCGATAGTGTCCGCATCGCTGCGAAAAACCGGGTCCTCACTGCTGCGATAATGCTGGATCAGCGCCTGAATATCGCCCTTGAAGAACTGCTGCGCAGTGGCGGTATAGCCCTTGACGGATTGCTGCGCCTCGATCAGATGCGCTTCGACACGCTTGCTGTAGTCACTGATGAAACCGGGAATCTGTACCCCGAACAGCAGGCCCATGGTGAACAGGACCAATCGCAGATAACTTCGCAGCATCAATATCCCTCTTCTTTTTTATCCAGTAAGCCGATGGGCCGGTGTCTCAGGGCCTGGTCGTTTCAGTGACGGTGTCGACCGAGCCCTGCGCCACGCACTCGCCCTTGCGCCACAGGCTCCACTGGCCCGGCTCATAGCGGTTCCAGTTTTCGTTCTCGGTCAAGGGTTCGGTCGCGATGACCGTGACCACGTCGTGCGGCGTCGTTTCAGCCTGAAAATCGACAATCACGTCGACATCTTTCAACCTCGCCGGACCGAATGGGGCACGGCGGGTGATCTGAACCAGTTTGGTACTGCAAAAGCAAAACAGCCAGTCACCGTCGCTCAACAAACAGTTGAACACGCCTTTGCTGCGATATTCGGCACACGCCTGGATCAGAGAAGGCAGCAATTCCTCGACTTCGACCGGTTCGGGAAAGGCTTCGCGGACGCGATTGAGCAGGTCGCAGAATGCCGCTTCGCTGTCGGTATCGCCCACCGGCCGATAAAAGGTAACGCCCGGGGTGAAATCCGCCAACTGACCATTATGGGCAAAGCACCAGTTACGGCCCCAGAGTTCACGCACGAAAGGATGGGTATTGGACAGGCAGACCTTGCCGACGTTGGCCTGACGAATATGGCCAATCACGACTTCGCTTTTGATGGGATAGCGCTGCACCAGTTGTGCGACTTCCGATTCGCTGCTGGCTGCCGGGTCCTGAAACAGGCGCAGGCCGCGGCCCTCGTAGAAGGCAATGCCCCAGCCATCGCGATGCGGACCAGTGCGGCCGCCCCGCTGCATCAGCCCGGTAAAGCTGAAGACTATGTCGGTCGGGACATTGGCGCTCATGCCCAGTAGTTCACACATGCTCAGGTTCTCGCTTCAAGACGTTTTGCAGCAGGTCACGCGCCGCTGCTAACGGCGCTTGCCAACGAAGCGGGAGCTACAGCCGCGGCTCGACCCGTGCAGCCCTGGTCGGCGGAAGGGGCGCAGCGTTTCTGCGAGCGTAGTGATCGTCTTCGGCAAACGGTTCGTCAGCAGGGTCGGTGTCCACAGGCTGGGCCGCAGGCTTGGGTTGGCGAGCCTTGCGGCTGCGTTCGATCGGCCAGCGGATCAGCACGAACAGCAGGTACGCGGCGAAGGCGAACATGCCGTACATGGCAAGGTCCGACACGGCGGTCCAGACATTGCTGCCGACCTTGAACATCAGGTCGAGCGCGGTGATCGCGACGGCTGGCGCCATCGCGTCCTTGGCAGGGTCGACCATGGTCGGCGTAAACAGCAGCACCGCGACCGCCACCAGCAACGGCTCCTTGAGATACCGCCACATCCAGCGGGTCATCAGAAACCATACCAGCAGGCAACCCAACGCGGCGAAGGCGTAGACGCTCCAGGCGATCAGATAGTCGTTTTCGGTCATGACGTCCGTGGTAAGCCAGGTAAAGAGGCGCTTATGATAACGGCTTTTGCCTGACGCGGCTTGCCTCGCTGCAGTATTCGGTTCAGCGTGTACCGATATTTTCCTGATTGATGCCTTAACAGAGAGCCCAGCATGTCCTTCTCGAATGCAACCTCCAGCGCCCCGATCGCTCGCAAGGCCGACGGTTCCGACCCCTACGCCTGGCTGCAGAACCGCGACACTGACGAAGTGCTCGACTACCTCAAGGCCGAAAACGCTTGGCAGGAGCAGCAACTGGCAGAGCAGGCCGGACTGCGCGATAGCCTGTTTGAAGAGATCAAGGGCCGTATCCTCGAAACCGACCTGTCGCTGCCCTCCCCCTGGGGGCCGTACCTTTATTACACCCGCACCACACAAGGCGACGAATACGCCCGGCACTACCGCTGCCCGCGCCCGGCCGACGACAGCAACACGGTGGATGAAAACGCTGAGGAGCTGTTGCTCGACCCCAACGAGATGGCCGATGGCGGCTTTTTCTCACTGGGCGCGTTCAGCATCAGCCCGGATCACCAGCGTCTGGCCTACAGCCTGGACACCAGTGGCGACGAGATATACGAGCTGTACGTCAAAGAGCTGAGCACCGGTCAGATCAGCAGCCTGCCTTTCGAAAACTGCGACGGCAGCATGACCTGGGCCAACGACAGTCAGACCCTGTTTTTCGGCGAGCTGGACGAAACCCATCGTCCGGGCAAGCTGCATCGCCATACCCTGGGCACGTCATCAGCCGAGCTGGTGTTCGACGAGCCGGACGGCAGATTCTTCCTGCATTGCTTCCGCAGCAGCTCAGAGCGCCAACTGATCATTCTGCTCAACAGCAAAACCACCAGCGAAGCCTGGGTGCTGGACGCCGATCATCCGCAACAGGCCTTCACCTGCCTCGCGCCACGCAGCGAAGGCCACGAATACTATCCGGACCACGGGCTGCTCAATGGCGTCTGGACCTGGTTCATCCGCAGCAATCAGAGCGGCATCAACTTCGCGCTGTATCACGCTGCGCAACAAGCCAGTTATGTACCGGGGCGCGAGGACTGGCAGACACTGGTCGCGCACGACGACCAGGTCATGCTCGAAGGCGTCAGCCTCAACGCCAAAGGCATCAGTCTGAGCCTGCGCGAGGGCGGCCTGCCGATCATCGAAGTACGTCCGCAGGCGCTGCCGACTTATCGCGTGCAGCTGCCTGACGCCGCGTACAGCCTGTACGTGCAGGACACGCTGGAATTCGACAGCGACAAAATTCGCTTGCGCTACCAGTCGCTGAACCGTCCGGCCCAGGTCCGCCAATTGACCCTGGCCAGCGGCGAGCAGGCAGTGCTCAAGGAAACCCCGGTACTGGGCACCTTCGACGCCGATGCCTACGTCAGCCAGCGTTTGTGGGCCACCGCCAGCGATGGCACCCAGGTGCCGATCAGCCTGGTGGTCAAGCGCGAACTGGCCGGACAGGCCACCCCGCTGTATCTGTACGGCTACGGCGCCTATGGCGAGAGCCTCGACCCGTGGTTTTCCCACGCCCGTCTGAGCCTGCTCGACCGTGGCGTGGCGTTCGCCATTGCTCATGTGCGCGGCGGCGGCGAGCTGGGCGAGGCCTGGTATCGCAACGGCAAGCAGGAGCACAAACAGAACACCTTCGGCGATTTCATTGCCTGCGCCGAACACCTTGTTGCCCAGGGGCTGACCAGCGCTGAACAACTGGTGATCAGCGGTGGCAGCGCCGGTGGCCTGCTGATCGGTGCGGTGCTCAACCAGCGGCCAGAGCTGTTCAAGGCAGCGATTGCCGAAGTGCCGTTCGTCGATGTGCTGAACACCATGCTCGACCCGGACCTGCCGCTGACCGTCACCGAATACGACGAATGGGGCAACCCGCAGGAGCCCGAGGTCTACGCGCGTATCAAGGCTTACGCGCCCTACGAAAACGTCACGGCCCAGGCCTACCCGGCCATGCTGGTCATCGCCGGTTATAACGACAGCCGCGTGCAGTATTGGGAAGCCGCCAAATGGGTCGCGAAGTTGCGCGCCACCAAGACCGACGACAATCCGCTGCTGCTCAAGACCGAACTGGGTGCCGGACACGGAGGCATGAGCGGTCGCTATCAGGGCTTGCGTGACGTGGCGCTGGAATACGCGTTTATCTTCAAGGTATTGCAGATCGCTGAATGAACTTGGTGTGAAACACCTGTCTTACTAGGATCGGGGGCAGCGGAGTTGCCCCTTTGTCAGGATTACCAGACCTCACATGTCAGAACCACTGTCCAACCTGAACAACGCCATACGCGACATGCTGCTGGATTGCGGCCTGTTCGACACGCTGCTGCCGGGCGATTTCTTTACCGTAGCGGGCTATTTCAGCATCACCGATATCGATAAAGGCGAGACCATCTTCGCCGAGGGCGATGCCGGAACCTTCATGTGCATCATCCATCAGGGCACCGTGTCTGTGCAGAAGCTTGCTGCAGACGGTCAACAGGTGGAAATCGCCGTTCTGCGGCGCGGACGCGCCTTCGGAGAAATGGCGGTGCTGGATGGCGAGCGCCGCTCGGCCAGTTGTATCGCAGCCACCAGTTGCCAGCTATTGAACCTGGGCCGTGATTCGCTGGACAAGATGCTCGAGGACGCGCCGAAAATCGCCGCCAAGATCATTCGCGCCCTGGCCATCTCGTTGTCCAAGCGCCTGCGCATGGTCGATGGTCAATTACTCTCCCAGCAGGTGTGAGTTTGCCCATCTGGCGCTAAACTTGCCGACATTCCGCTTTCAATGCGCACACGCACAGGTGACACCATGAGCACGGCCAATCCCCCTTCCCATACTGCCAAGCTGGACCGCATCCTGGCCGACGCCCAGCGCGACCGCGAGATGGGCTACCGCGACAAGGCGCTGCGCATGTACCCGCATGTTTGCGGCCGCTGCGCGCGCGAGTTCGCAGGTAAACGCCTCAGCGAACTGACCGTACACCACCGCGACCACAACCATGACAACAACCCGCAGGACGGCTCCAACTGGGAGCTGCTGTGCCTGTATTGCCACGACAACGAGCACTCGCGCTACACCGATCAGCAGTACTTCGCCGATGGCTCCCTGGGCAGTCCGAAAACCGCCAAGGCGACCCACAACCCGTTCGCTGCACTGGCCGGACTGATGAAAAAGGACGAGTGACCTCGGTACCTTCAACGCCCCGCGCTCCCACGCCCTACCCGCACTTCTCCTGGCCTGCGGCCACCCGACCGACCGGATATTTCGCCATGCCCACCCGAACCTCAAGACGAACCTTTGTGAAAGGGCTGGCCGCCAGTGGCCTGCTCGGCGGCCTCGGGCTATGGCGCAGTCCGGCGTGGGCGGTGACCAATCCGGGTCAGCCCAACGGGTTGTCCGGCACTGAGTTCGATCTGTATATCGGCGAAACCCAGGTCAACATCACCGGCAGCGCCAGGACCGCGCAGACCATCAACGGCGGCATTCCTGGCCCGCTGCTGCGCTGGCGCGAAGGCGACACCGTGACCCTGAGGGTCAAGAACCGGCTCGACGAAGCCACATCCATCCATTGGCACGGCATCATCCTGCCGGCCAACATGGACGGCGTGCCAGGGTTGAGCTTTGACGGCATCGCGCCGGATGGCCTGTATGTCTACCGCTTCAAGGTCAGGCAGAACGGCACCTACTGGTATCACAGCCACTCCGGCTTCCAGGAACAGTCGGGGGTCTACGGGCCACTGGTGATCGACGCGAAAGAGCCGGAGCCGTTCGAATACGACCGCGAACACGTGATCATGCTCAGCGACTGGACCGACGAAAAGCCGGTCCAGCTGATGAAAACGCTCAAGAAACAGTCCGATTACTACAACAATAACCAGCGCACCGTCGGCGACTTCATCAACGACGTGGGTGAAAAGGGCTGGAGCGAGACCACCAGGGATCGCTGGATGTGGGCGAAGATGAGGATGGATCCGACCGATCTCGCGGATGTCAGCGGTGCTACCTACACCTACCTGATGAACGGTCAGGCGCCGAACATGAACTGGACCGGGCTGTTCAAGCCTGGCGAGCGGATTCGACTGCGGCTGATCAACGGCTCGGCAATGACGTACTTCGACGTGCGTATTCCGGGCCTGAAGATGACCGTGGTGGCCAGCGACGGCCAGCACGTCAAGCCGGTGACCGTCGATGAGTTGCGCATCGCAGTGGCGGAAACCTTCGACGTGATTGTCGAGCCGGCGGAAGGTGCCTATACCCTGTTCGCCCAGTCGATGGACCGCACCGGTTATGCCCGCGGCACCCTGGCCAGCAGGCCCGGCCTGCAGGCTGTCGTTCCGCCCCTCGATCCACGCCCGCTGTTGAGCATGGATGATATGGGCATGGCGGGCATGGATCATGGCAGCATGAACCACGCCGCAGCCCCGACAACGCACGACATGTCAGGCATGGACCACAGCAAGATGGGTCACGACGCGATGCCCGCAATGGACCACACGCAGATGCCGGCCCCGAAAACGCCGAACCCGCAATCGCACCCCGCGAGCGAAAACAATAACCCGCTGGTCGACATGCAAGCCATGAGCACCTCGCCCAAGCTCGACGATCCGGGCATCGGCCTGAGGGGCAATGGCCGTAGAGTCCTGACCTACGCTGATCTACGCAGCACCTTCGAAGACCCGGACGGTCGTGAGCCAAGCCGCACGATCGAGCTGCACCTGACCGGGCATATGGAAAAATACGCCTGGTCGTTCGACGGAGTGAAGTTCTCGGATGCCAAACCGCTGATGCTCAAATACGGTGAGCGGGTGCGTGTCGTGCTGGTCAACGACACGATGATGACCCACCCCATCCATCTGCATGGCATGTGGAGCGACCTCGAAGACGAAAACGGCCGGTTCATGGTGCGTAAACACACCATCGACATGCCACCGGGATCACGCCGCAGCTATCGGGTGACCGCCGATGCGCTGGGCCGTTGGGCTTATCACTGTCACATGCTGTACCACATGGAAATGGGCATGTTCCGCGAAGTGCGGGTGGAAGAATGAGGACCTTGATGTTGAGCAGAACGCTGAATTCGCCCCGCCTGCCGATGCTGTTGCTGGCTGCCGGGCTGACCGCTGCACCGTGGACCTCGAGCATGGCCGCCGGGATGGAAGGCATGGACCACGGCAGCCATGCAATGCATATGGATGCCAGCGACAGCGAGGACGCGTCCTCGACGCAGTCTGCGCCCGCCCAGAGCCGAACCCCGATCCCGCCGATCACCGATGCGGACCGGGCTGCGGTGTACACCAGCCACGCCGGCCATCAGGTCCATGACAGCGCCATCAACAGTTACTTTCTGGCCGACAAGCTGGAATGGCAGGATGCCAATGACGGCAGCGCGCTGGCCTGGGACCTGTCCGGCTGGATCGGCGGTGATATCGACCGCCTGCTGTTGCGCTCCGAAGGCGAGCGAACCAACGGCAAGACCGAAGAAGCGGAAATCCAGGCGTTGTGGGGCCACTCGATCAGCCCTTGGTGGGACGTGGTCGCCGGAGCACGTCAGGATTTCAAACCGGGCGCGCCGCAAACCTGGGCCGCCTTCGGCCTGCAGGGCCAAGCCATTTCGGATCTGGATATCGAGGCCACCGCGTTCATCGGTGAAGCCGGGCAGACCGCCGCTCGCCTGGAGGCCGACTACGACCTCCAGCTGACCAACAATCTGGTGCTGCAGCCCACCGCGGAGCTGAACTTCTATAGCAAGAACGACCCGCAACGCGGCAACGGTTCGGGCCTGTCGACCAGTGAGTTCGGCCTCAGGCTGCGCTACGAGATCACCCCGCAATTCGCTCCTTATGTCGGCGTGAGCTGGGACCGCTCCTACGGCAAGACGGCCGATTACGCGCGCGAGGACGACGAAGACATCCAGGACGCGCGACTGGTGGTCGGCGTGCGCATGTGGTTCTGAACACAGTCAATGGCATTGCTCTGAGGCTGCCGTATAATCCCCGGTTTTCTTCAGAGCACCCTCCCCGTGGCCAACAAACGGTACGCCTGCATCGGTCTTTACAACCCCAAGTCCCCGGAAAACGTCGGCTCCGTGATGCGTGCGGCCGGCTGTTACGGCGTGGCGTCGGTGTTCTATACCGGTAAACGCTATGAGCGCGCGCGGGACTTCATCACCGACACCAAGAAAATCCATCAGGACATCCCGCTGATCGGCATCGAAGACCTCAAAAGCATTCTGCCGCTGGGTTGCATCCCGGTGGCCGTCGAATTGGTCGAAGGCGCCCGCGCACTGCCCGAATACACGCACCCTGATCGCGCTCTGTATATCTTCGGCCCGGAAGATGGCTCGCTGGATCAGGAGATTCGCGACTGGTGTGAAGACGTGGTCTATATCCCGACCGAGGGCTGCATGAATCTGGCGGCGACCGTCAACGTCGTCCTCTACGACCGCATGGCCAAAGGTATCAATACCCGTTCGGGCCCGCAGTTCGGTCGCGAGAAAATTGATCCGGCCAGTGACCGCTGACGGAAAAGCATTGAACCTGTGTCGCGCGCGGGCAGTCAGTTTCTCTGAATCGAGCAACTGCTTCCAATTTGCCAACTCCGACCTACTACCTCATGGAGAGCCATCATGCGCGACACCCCGATCATCGAACGCATCGACACACCTGAACTGCTTCAACGCAACCCCGAGCAGAATGTACAGGGCTGGGAGCGCATCGGCTCACTGGCTGGCGGCGTACTGCTGATGGGTAAAGGCGTCCGTCGTGGCGGCTTTCTGGGCCTGATTCAACTGGCCATCGGCGGCGCGGCACTGGCTCGCGGTATCAGTGGTCACTGCTCGGCGAAAAGCCTGATGGAAAAAGGCCGCAGCGATCTGCAAAGCGCACGCTCGACCATCGAACGTGCCGGTGCAGAACTGAACACCCTCAAGGACGACGCTGAAAATGCCGTGAAGACGGCGGCTGTCAAAGGCGTGGAAGCGTTGACCGAGCCAAAGCCGGTCATTTAAGCATTCAACCTGCGCGAAAAATCAGGTAATCCTCCCAGTCGTCTTCGGCCACATTGTTCTCGCTGAGCATGCGGCCTGACTGGGAGATGCGTTCGTGATGCACGGCCGTGCGATCACCACACACCAGATGGTGCCAGAGCGGCAAATCCTTGCCCTCGCTGACCAGACGATAGCCGCAGGTCGGCGGCAGCCACTTGAACTCATCTGCCTGACCAGGCGTTAGCTGAATGCAATCGGGCACCGAGGCACGACGGTTTGCGTAGTCGGAGCACTGGCAGGTTTTCAGATCCAGCAGCTTGCAGGCAATTCGCGTGTAATAAACCGCGTTGTCTTCCTCGTCCTCAAGCTTCTGAAGGCAGCACAGGCCACAGCCATCGCACAACGACTCCCACTCCTGGGTATCGAGCTGGTCGAGGGTCTTGCGAATCCAAAAGGGTTCAACTTTAGCGGCCATGGTTCGGACAACGGTATCGATAATGAAAAGGCCGCCAGTCTAGAGGTACACGCGGTGCGGGCCAAGCACTTGCGACTGCCGGTAGCCGGGACTTGTCAGCGACGGGGCAAAACAGTAGCGTTAACGGGTTTTCAGTGCGTTCAAGCGATGCCTGCCGACCACGGCCCATCAAGCCACGCTCGTTTTCAACCTTCGCTATCAAGGACTTTCATGAGCACGAACCCTCGCATCGCCGATCACCCTATCGACCCGCAATTCACCGAGCGCTGGTCGCCACGTGCCTTCAGTGGCGAGAGCATCGACCAGGAAACCCTGCTGAGCTTTTTCGAAGCCGCACGCTGGGCACCCTCGGCGTATAACTCGCAGCCCTGGCGCTTTCTCTATGCACGTCGCGATACGCCAAACTGGGAGCGTTATCTGGGCCTGCTGAACGAGTTCAACCGCAGCTGGGCGCAACACGCGGCGGCCTTGGTGATCGTCATTTCCAAGACCACCTTCATCGCCCCCGGCGCAAGCGAAGAGAGCCCGGCGCTATGGCACACCTTCGACACGGGTTCGGCATGGGGTTACCTGGCACTGCAGGCCAGCCTGAGCGGCTGGCACACCCACGGCATGGCCGGTTTCGATCAGGATCTGACCCGCAAGGAACTGAATATTCCCGAGGGCTACGCTGTGCATGCGGCCATCGCGATCGGCAAGCTGGGTGACAAGTCGACCCTGCCGGACTACCTGCAAGGCCGCGAAGTGCCAAGCCCGCGCAAGCCGCTGCCAGAACTGGCCGCCGAAGGTGATTTTTCGCTGTAACTGACTGGTTGCAGTAATCGATGCCTGCGAGCCGGCGCCTGAAACGTCGGCTCGTTGGCAAGGGCGTCAGTAACCTCGCGAAAAATCGACCTCGCCGCGCAGCGCTTCTCCTGCCTGGAAAGCTTGCAGGTTATGGACGAAAAGCTCGGTCATGGCCACGGGCGAGGTAGGCGCCGAGCTGTGACCGGTCAACAGCAGACCGTAGGCAGTCCAGAACGGATGCCGCTGCGGCAAAGGCTCCTGACGGCAGACGTCAATCACCGCGCCAGCCAGATGTCCTTCCTTCAACGCCTCGACCAGATCCGCATCGACAACCGCCACGCCGCGCCCGACGTTGATGAACAGCGCCGTGGGCTTGAAGCTGGCGAACAGCTTGGCATCGTACAGGTCGTGCGTCTCGGGCGTGTTGGGCAGCAGGTTGATGACGTAATCCATCTCGCCGAGCAGACGCGTCATGTCTGACAACGCCGTCACTTCGATGAACGGTTCCTGTGTGCGCGCACTGGAAGCCACACCGTACACCTGCACACCGAACGGCAAGAGGAACTCGGCAACCCGCTGACCGATATCACCGGCACCGACGATCAATGCCTTGCGGCCCGACAGACTCTGCCCGGTCCGGTTGTCCCACTTGCGTTCGACCTGGCTCATCAGGCGCGCCAGCACCTCGCGCTCATGGCCAAGCATGTAGGTCAAAACGAATTCGGCCATGACCTGACCGAAAATCCCGACTGCACGGGTCAGGCGATATTCCCGCGACAGGCTGTCAGCCAACAGCGGTGTGATGCCCGCCCAGGTGGATTGCAGCCACTGCGGCTTGTGCCCCTGCCGCAACAGGTTGGCCATCAGGTCCGGCTGTCCCAGCCAGACCGGGCAGTCGCTGGCCATGCGCGACAGCTCGGCAGAATCGCCAGTGCTGAAAACTTCCAGATCAGGCGCAGCCTTGCGCAACAATTGGGTGTAAACGTGGTAATCGTGCTCGGCAATCAGAACGCGCATGTTTCAAAAACCTTAAAAACAGGACAGGCAACCCACGTCGATGTGGGCTGCTTTACAACGTGGGCAACGATTACATGGGATCGTTGCGGCGCAGCAGCTCTTCGGGCAGGTGCTCGATGTAATCGTCTTCAGCCGGCGGCATCTGCAAGTGATAGCCCTGGCTGTCAAGGTTCTCAAGCACCACATTGATATCTTCACGCGACAGCGCTCGCTCGGGGCTCAGCACCAGATCGAATGCATGAACCGGCTTGCCGAACGCCGCCAACAGCTCTGGAGGCACACGCTTGAGAACGTCGCTCTTCAGGACGTAAAGGTACATCTCGTTTCTTTTCGGGCTGCGATAAATCGAGCAGATGCGCTTCAAGACGGTTCTCCGGGGGTGGCCAGGCTGTCCAGCAGCGCCTGACCCATCAACTCGCGACGCCAGCCACGCAGCGAGTCGGGTAATTGGTAAGGACCATCGGGGTAGCCGCTCTTGAGCAGGGCTTCGAGGGTCTTCTTGCGCAGCATCAGTTCCGGGGCCATGTCCAGTTGCTCGGCATAATGCTGACCGATTGCACGCAGACGCTTGATCGACCCGGCGGCATCGATGGGCAATGGCTCGGGCAACGCAGGTGGCCACTCTTCTGGAGGCAGCACGCTCGCGGTCTTGATCAGCTCGAGCAGAAACTCGCCGTCATGGCGGACCGTACGCGGGTGCATGTCTTCGATCCGCGCCAGCGCGCCGAGGTTGTCCGGCTGGGTCTTGGCCAATGGCCAGAGCGAGTGCTCGCGCACGATACGGTTGCGCGGCAGGTTGCGGGCACGCGCCTCGCGCTCACGCCAGGCACACAGCTCGCGCAGCACCGCCAGCTGGGCGCGGGACAATTTCCAGGCCAGCTTGGCGTCGCGATACACCTCGTATGGGTCCACCTCACGGCGCAGGTTGGCGACCAGTTCAGCGCCATCATCCAGCAGCCAGGCGTATTTGTCGTCGGACAAGCGCGGGCGCAGGATGGTGAACAGCTCGGCCAGGTGCACGGCATCTTCGGCCGCGTAGCTGATCTGCGTTTCCGACAGCGGACGCTGCAGCCAGTCGGAGCGGGTTTCGCCCTTGGGCAGGTCGATGTCGAGGACCTCCTGCACCAGACGCGAGTAGCCCATGGAAAAACCGAGGTTCAGGTAGGCAGCTGCCAATTGGGTATCGAACAGCGGAACCGGCAGGCTGCCGGTCAGGCGCAGCAATACCTCGAGGTCTTCGCTGCACGCATGCACCACTTTGATGACGTCGGGGTTTTCGAGCAACGCAGACAGCGGCCGCCAGTCGTTGATCAGCAATGGATCAATCAGCCAGGCGCTCTGCCCGTCGCCGATCTGCAGCAGCGCAGCGATCGGATAAAAAGTGTCGACCCGCATGAACTCGGTGTCGAGCGCCACGAAAGGCAGTGACTGCCATTGTGCGCAATGCCGGGCGAGGCTGTCGTCGTCGCGAATCCAGTGAATATCGATGGCCACACGGCTCTCCCTTCAACAATGGCGCGCAGTATATATCGTCATGGGAGATTATCGCGCGTCTGTCGTCCGGGTCTGGCGCATCTTCATGCAAATGAAGGACAGGAGGAGCTATTGCCTCACAGACACGCTGCCAATGATCGCCCCCACGGCTTGAGAGGACGATCAATACCCGGCACGCCGCGCATGTCGTTACTTGTCGGTGGTCGCCAACTCTCTGCGGCATGCGGCAAACATATCGAGACTGGGGTCATAGACCTTGGTATCGACTTTCAGCAGACCGAGCATGGAATGGAAAAGATTGTCTTGGCTCAACGGTGCATTGCGCTGTTTGGCCAGACACTCCGGCGTAACGGCAAAGGACTTCTGATAGGTATCGGACAACCAGACCATCATCGGCACATGCTTTTGCTGATCAGGCGCCAGCACATAAGGCGTGCCATGCAGGAACAGATTATATTCGCCCAGAGATTCGCCATGATCCGACAGGTACACCATGGCGGTATCGACCTTGTTTTGATTGGTGCGCAGAAGATCAATCAGCGTGGACAATACATGGTCGGTGTACAGCAACGTATTGTCGTACCCATTGACGATGCTGTCCCGGCTGCAATTGTTCAGCGCATTGCTTTCACACACCGGGGTAAACGTTTCAAAGTCTTTCGGGTAACGTTTGTAGTATTCAGGACCGTGGCTGCCCATCTGATGCAGAACAAGCACCGTGTCCTTGTCGAGGCCGTCGATAAAGGCCTGCAGGTTTTGCAAGAGTATCTCGTCCCGGCATTCATGGTTGTTGCACAACAGCGGGTCCTTGAGATTGCTCACGTCCTGGAAGGTCACTCGATCACAGGTGCCCTTGCAGCCCGCTTGATTGTCACGCCATATCACGTCTATACCCGCGCGCTTCAGTACGTCCAGCAAGCCTTCCTGATTACGCGCCTGGGTAGCGTTGTAGTTCTTGCGTCCCATATTGGAAAACATGCAAGGCACCGATACTGCGGTTTCGGTACCGCAGGAATACACATCGGTAAACGCCACCAGTCCGCTTTCCTTGTTCAGGTTGGGCGTGGTGTTACGACCGTAGCCAAGGATTCCGAAGTTCTCGGCCCGGGCACTTTCGCCGACCACCAGCACGGTCAATGATTTGCGGGCGTGCGTGGCCCAGTCCGCAGAACGCTTGGCGTCCTCGCCGATCTTGACGAAGGGACGCCTGGCGGAGATCACCTGCTCACTCAGGTAGCCCAGCGACGCACCAATGTAATTGCTTGGCACTACCATCAGGCGCAATTCATGGTGGTTGCGGAACAACGACGACAAGCCCTGGTAATTGGCCAGTGCAATGGCGCCGATTGCCACGCAGCACGCCACCGTCACCAACAGTTTGCTGAACAATTCGAGGTGCCAGCGACGGTAGCTGATCGGCAGTTTCCAGAGTATCAGCGAAGGCACTATGCCCAGCAGAAGGATATACAAAGCCAGTTTTAAAGACAGCAGCCCCTGCACTTCCGTGACGTTGGTTTCGGCGAAGTTTCGAAACATGCCCGCGTCGATCATGACCCCGTATTCGGTCATGAAATAAACCACCCCCGCGCTGATCATAAACAGACTGATCAACACCGGTTTAAGCACACGACGAAATGCCAACAGCGTCAACACGATATTGAACACGCAGAAAATCATCAAGCCAAACGCAAAGCGCATGGCCAACCCTTTGCTATCGGCGCTGGTAATCGAGAAAAGATGCTGCCAAAGATTGATATTGAAACCCAGTAACAGAAACGCACTGGCAAGTAGGGTTACAACCTCTGGACGAACAGTTCTGGGTGTCGGCATCGTGGTCTGCTTATCGAATTAATATGCATCGGGCATTCAGGAGCCAGTGAACACTCCGATGGCGCGCACTGTAGGCAGCGCATCATCAATTTTATGTGAAAAAGGTGAGAGGATTGGGTTGAATGAAGCTTATTTCACTGCAAAGAAACTCATTGCAGCGTTACTGCATTTGCAGAGCAGCGTGTCTCCGCAAGCAAGCTTGCGGAGACGTCATCCTCGCAGATACGCCCGATCAGACCGAGCGGCGGCGATAGGCCCGGTAGCCCGGCAACCAGAAATTACGCTCGATGGCCTCAAGCAGCGCCTCTTCGGTGGTTTCCAGCGCCAGCCCTTCGGCTTGCGCTTCCTTGGCCACAGCCAGGGCGATCCTGCGGCTGACCTGCTGGATTTCCTTGAGCGGCGGCAACACCGCATCGCCCTTCCCTGTCACCATCGGCGAGCACTCGGCCAGCGCATTGGACGCCGCCATGAGCATCCGGTCGGTGATGCGCGATGCCTTGCAGGCCACTACGCCGAGGCCGATGCCCGGAAAGATGTAGGAGTTGTTGCACTGCGCGATGTGTACCGTGCGGCCGTTGATCTCCACTGGCGCAAACGGACTGCCGGTGGCCACCAGCGCATTACCGTCTGTCCAGCGCAGGATTTCTTCCGGAGTGGCTTCTACCTTGGAAGTCGGATTGGACAGCGGCATTACCAAGGGTTTGGCGCAATGCTTGTGTAATTCGCGAATCACCTGCTCGGTGAACAGACCCCGTTGCCCGGACACACCGATCATTACGGTGGCCCCGGCGTGGGTGACCACGTCGAGCAACTGCGGGAAGGCTTCGGAGCCGGCAGTCCAGCCAGATACGTCGGCAGTCTTTTGCGCCAGTCGCTTCTGGAAGTCGAGCAGGTTATCCATGCCTTCGGTCAACAGGCCGAAACGATCGACCATGAAGATACGTTTGCGCGCCTCGCTTTCGCTCAGGCCTTCGATGCGCATCGCTGCGATGATGTGCTCGGCGATCCCGCAGCCTGCCGAACCGGCACCGACAAACACCACCTTCTGCTGGCCGAGGGTTTCATTCTTGGCCTTGCAGGCCGCCAGCAACGTACCCACGGCAACCGACGCGGTGCCCTGGATGTCATCGTTGAAGCAGCACAACTCGTCCCGATACTTTTCGAGCAGCGGCATGGCGTTGGACTGGGCGAAATCTTCGAACTGCAACAGCACGTCCGGCCAGCGACGCTGCACCGCGTCGATGAACAGCGCGATGAAGTCTTCGTATTCCTTGCCCGATACCCGCTCGTGACGCCAGCCCATGTACATCGGGTCGTCCAGCAGCTCACGGTTGTTGGTGCCGACATCCAGCACGATCGGCAGCGTGTACGCCGGGCTGATCCCGCCACAAGCGGTGTACAGCGACAGTTTGCCGATCGGAATGCCCATGCCGCCGATGCCTTGATCACCCAGACCGAGAATTCGCTCGCTGTCGGTCACGACGATGATTTTGATCCGGTCCTTGGTCGCGCTGCGCAAAATATCATCGATGCGGTCGCGCTCAGGGTAGGAAATGAACAGGCCGCGATGCGTGCGGTAGATCTTGGAAAACTCCTGACAGGCCTGCCCCACCGTCGGCGTGTAGATGATCGGCAGCATCTCGTCCAGGTGGGAGTCGAGCAGACGGAAAAACAGAGTTTCGTTGTTGTCCTGGATCGAGCGCAGGTAGATATGCTTGTCCAGGTCGCTCGCACACTGTTTGTACTGGCTGTAGACCCGGGTGACTTGCTCTTCGATCGTCTCCACGTTCTGCGGCAGGAGCCCGATCAGATTGAATTCGACCCGCTCTTGCGGGGTAAAGGCACTGCCTTTGTTCAGCAGGGGCATTTCCAGCAGTGAAGGTCCTGCGTAGGAAATGTACAAAGGTCGCGAAGTTTTGGTCATTTTCTCTAATCGCCTTTTTCGTCTACTCATTAATTCTTTACGTCGACCGGGGCGGGCAGCCTGGCTCAGTTCTTGTTGTTTTTTCTTGTCGCCAGCTCTCTATCAGGCCATGCCGAAAACCATTCGGCAGATAAGGTCAGGGCGAACATATTACTCGCCTGACAGCGGCTTGCGACATTTTGTCGCGCAAAGAATGGCTAAGTGACGCTACTGCAGGTGCAGCATTCCGTGACCAACCAGTGCATTCTGCACGCTGGAAGCCATCATGGTCTCGGGTTGAAAAAGCCCCGACGGACGTCGAGGCTCCATGGGGTCAGGCTGCGTCAGGCTTTTCGGCGATAAGCCCGATGGTGAACCCATCGACGGCCGAGATTCGGCCCCGCCACAGCACACCGGCATCACAAATCGGGTTGCCGTCAGTGGAATAGGTGCGGCAGTCCTTCAAGTGAATGAAATGGAAGGCCGGGGTGTCTTCAGATGACTCACCGGGCTTGAAGGACAGGATCATCTCTTTCATGGTCGCGTCAGTGCCGTTGGCGAACGAGCTGAACGGTGCCGAGATATCGTCGGCCAACTGCTCGAAATACGCATCGTGAGAAATCAGATGCCCGGAAACCAGATTTCCACCCACCGACAGCGTCACGCCCATCTCAACCTTGGTGTTGGCAACAAACTTGACCATCCATTGCAGCAACCAGTCGATCTGCTTGCCCTGCCATTTGAACTGAGCAATCACGTCATCGTGGCTCTGGCTGGGAGAAGGTTGCGACTTTTGTACCTGATCTACGTCTGACATCTGAAAGCTCCTCGCCTCACAAAACGTTGAACCCAAGGTATAGATCAGAAAGGGCGAAAGCGAAACCGGGAGGCAGGATTAGTTTGCGAATGGCCGAATGGGACGAGTGAGACCAGGCGATTTCGCAGGAGGATTGTGACAATGTTTCTACCCTGCACGGGATGCCAGTGGTTCGGTTAAGTGCTGCAGAACGACTATTCGTGATTTTTTTTCACCATGACTGATCCAAAAGGTCTGAGATCAGCCTGAAGGTCATCTATAGAATCAAATGATCGATTTCCGAAACGGAGTAAAACGATGACTCAGAACAATCAATCGCTCGGCCTGGAGAACCATACGGCGTTCAGCGGTACATTCCAGCGTGATCAGTTGACCATCGGGTTCATCTCGCCCGCGCGAGGCTATCCTGACGGCCCTTTTCCCAGCCTGGAGGACCAGGCCGAGATCGTGCAGCGCCTCGATCAGAGCGATGCTGCGGCGCTGTGGCTGCGCGATGTGCCGTTTTACGATCCGTCATTTGGCGATACCGGCCAGGTCCTTGATCCGATGGTGTACGCGGGCTGGCTGGCAGCGCTCACGAGCAGAATCGCCATCGGCACCGCAGGCATCGTCAGCCCGTTGCGGGAGCCGGTTATCACCGCCAAGCAGATTGCGACGGCAGACCAACTCCTCGGAGGCCGCTTTCTCGCGGGCATGGCTTCGGGAGACCGGGCAACAGAATATCCGGCTTTCGGAGTCGACTTTGCCAGCCGGGCTGAACGCTATCGGGAAGCGGTAACGCTGATCAAAACGCTGCTTTCAGAGTCGTTTCCGCGCCTGAAGACACAGCATTTCGGCCAATTGCGGGCCGACATCGATCTGGTACCCAAACCCGTTGCTCAACCGGTCCCTGTCATCGCCATCGGTCGTGCTGGACAGAGCCTGGAGTGGCTTGCAGCCAATGTCGATGCCTGGATCTGGCATGGCGATGCGCTGCGCATGCCGGAGGCTGTACCGCATTGGCGTGAGGCAACCGCTTCCAGGGGATTCATCCCTTTCGGCTACGGCGCGATGTTCGACCTCGACGCCAATCCTGACGCGCCGCTACAAACGGGGCGGATGCTACGGGGTGGTCGAAAGGCGCTGAAGGACTTCTTCTCCCGGCAACGCGAAGCCGGGATCAATCATGTCGCATTGAACCTCAAGCCGACGCGGCGTCCCTCTCTGGAGGTGATCGATGAACTTCAGGAGCACATTCTCCCCGAGTTTTCCATCACGTCCCAACACGCCCGGCAGGCGTGAGGTTAGCTCCCAGGCAGGCACTTAACGCGCTGACTTTTGGCAGCGCCTCGCGACTTCGCAGCCAGACAAGACTCATCGGCAGGCCTTCGGTAGCAAGATCCAGTAGCACCGCCACCAGCCTGCCGCTATTCAGATGCCGCTGGCCAATCAATACGCGCCTTGCCCTGTGGCTCGGTCTGGGTTGAAGTCAGCGCAATCTCGACTTCCTGCAGATCTGAAACGACCGTCGTGCAGGTACGGTAGAAGGTTTCCCCCGCCTCGGTGAGCGACAACCGACGCGTGGTGCGCTGAAACAACCGGGGCGCACACGCCCTTCCAATCACGCTACTGATGAGGCACCGCGCTCAAGCGGTGGCTCGGCTGGTCTCACGGTAAAAGTAGCCTTTCACGATAGAAGTGAGGGGCTGGGCTGAGGATCATCAAATCCCGGAAACCAAAAAGCCCCGCATTGCGGGGCTTTTTGGATAAATAATGGCGGAGAGATAGGGATTCGAACCCTAGGTACCGGTGAAGGTACAACGGATTTCGAATCCGTCCCATTCGGCCACTCTGGCATCTCTCCAACGGCGCGCATCATAACAGCATCAACGCAGAAGGCGAAGCCCTTCTGCTGTTTTTTTTCGTGCTATCAAGCGCTTGCGTGCTTTTTCCGCTTACAGCGGCACGCCCAGACGGTTTGCGACTTCTTCATAAGCTTCGATAACGTCGCCCAGACCCTGACGGAAGCGGTCCTTGTCCATTTTCTTGCGGGTGTCCTTGTCCCAGAGACGGCAGCCGTCAGGGCTGAATTCGTCGCCAAGGACGATTTCACCGTGGAATACGCCGAACTCGAGTTTGAAGTCGACCAGCAGCAGGCCAGCGTCGTCAAACAGCTTGGTCAACACGTCGTTGACCTTGATCGACAGCTCTTTCATGCGAACCAGTTGCTCGGCGGTACCCCAGCCGAATGCCACAACGTGGGATTCGTTGATGAACGGGTCGCCCTTGGCGTCGTCCTTGAGGAACAGTTCGAAGGTGTACGGATTGAGCCTGGTGCCCTCTTCGATGCCCAGGCGCTTGACCAGGCTGCCAGCGGCGTAGTTACGCACGACGCATTCGACCGGGATCATGTCGAGCTTCTTGACCAGGCACTCGTTGTCGCCCAGCAGCTTGTCGAATTGGGTGGGGATACCCGCCTCTTCAAGCTTCTGCATGATGAAGGCGTTGAACTTGTTGTTCACCATGCCTTTACGGTCCAGCTGTTCGATGCGCTTGCCGTCGAACGCCGAGGTGTCGTTGCGGAACAGCAGGATCAAGCGGTCAGCGTCGTCGGTCTTGTAAACC
>Ga0308164_10000397_pt1 | contig 80833 bp, 61 predicted proteins | sample PhyTR2_FD_201031 | JGI IMG/M metagenome (GOLD analysis project Ga0308164, IMG submission 201031) | Phyllosphere microbial communities from UC Gill Tract Community Farm, Albany, California, United States - DLSLT.R2 | ecosystem: Host-associated > Plants > Phyllosphere > Unclassified | place: USA... | reverse complement strand
CTGGTCGATAGGCGCCATGGCTTCATAACGCGAACAGCCTTCGGCCTTGGTCTTGACCATCACCACCAGCACGTCGGAGCTGGTGGAGTAGTTGCTGATGATGAAGTTGTTGTCTTTGTTGTAGCGCGAATCCGGGCGCAGTTCCGGCGCGCCTTGATCCAGGTCGCCGATCTTGAGGTTCTGGCTGTACCAGAGGCCGCCGCCGAAGGCGACCAACGCCAGAGCGATGGAGATCGGTGCAACTTTCGGGCTGGCAAAATTCGACAGCAGGCGCCAGAACGGATGTTCGCGGTTCGCGTCTTTCTTGCTCTTGGCAATGGCGCGCCGGCTGATGCCGACATAGGAGATCGCCACCGGCAGCAGGATCAGGTTGGTGAACACGATCACCGCCACGCCGATGGACGCGCCGATGGCCAGTTCGCGGATCACACCGATGTCGATGATCAGCAGGGTGATGAAGCCCACTGCGTCGGCGAGGATCGCGATCATGCCCGGCAGGAACAACTGCCGGAACGTGCGGCGCGCCGCGGTCAGCGCGTTATCGGCCTCGCTGGATTGCAGGGCGATACCGTTGATCTTCTGCACGCCGTGGGAAATACCGATGGCGAAGATCAGGAACGGCACCAGCATCGAATACGGGTCCAGCCCGAAGCCGAAAAAGTGCATCAGCCCCAGTTGCCAGATCACCGCCACCAGGGTGGTGCTCAACACCGCGATGGTGCTGCGCAGGCAATTGGTGAACCACAGCAATAGCACCAGGGTGATGACGAACGCGATGCCGAAGAACATCACCACCATCACCAGGCCGTCGATCAGGTCGCCGACCTTCTTGGCAAAGCCGACGATATGGATCTTGACGTTAGGGTTCTGCGCTTCGAACTTGTCGCGGATCTTGTCTTCGAGTTCGTGGGAGAACTTGCGGTAGTCCAGGGCGAGCAATTTGCCCTGGTCCTGCGGGTCCGGGTACGACTCCAACAACGGGATATCGACGATGCTCGATTTGAAATCGTTGGACACCAGACGCCCGACCTGACCGGACTTGAGCACGTTGTTGCGCAGTTGGTCGAGGCTTTGCGGCGAGCCGTTGTAGCTCTGCGGGATCACCTCACCACCGGCGAAGCCTTCTTCGGTCACTTCGGTCCAGCGTACGCTGGGGCTCCACAGCGACTTGAGGCCCGAGCGGTCGACGCCGGAGATATAGAACACCTCGTCGTTGATCTGCCGCAGAGTCTCCATGTACTCCTTAGTGAAAATGTCACCGTCCTTGGCTTCCACCGAGATACGCACCGTGTTGCCCAGGTTGGCCAGGTCGTTGCGGTGCTCCATCATCTTTTCGATGAAGGGGTGCTTGAGGGGGATCATTTTTTCGAAGCTGGTGGACGGGCGAATCAACGTCGCTTGCCAGAACAGGAACGCACTCACCAATAGGCAGATCACGATCACCGCCGGGCGATTGTTAAAAATCAGGCGCTCAAGAAAGGTCGCTTTATCGTTGTGATGACTGCTCATGCTTTCTCTGCCTTCTTATTGTTTTTCGAGTTCAGCGCCGGTTGGCTGGGCGACGCGCACACCGCCCTGCCCGGCCAGAATCAGGTTGCCATTGCCGGCCGCGGTCACCGCCGAGAGGGAAATGCGGTCCGGGCGGTTGAAAACGCTGAAGGTCTGACCGTCGTCGTGGCTGACCACCACGCTGCCACCGTTGCCCACCACCACCAACGAGCCATCTTCGAGCAATGTGGCGCCCGATAAACCGAACTCCAGGGCACCGCGCGCGGCCTTGAGTTCGACCTGTTCCCAGGTGCTGCCGAAATCCGTGGAGCGGTAAAGATTGCCGCGCAAGCCATAGGCCAGCAGCGTTTGCGGCTGGACGGTGCCGATCACACCAAATAGCGAACCCTCGTAGGGGCCTTCGAGTTTTTCCCAGGTCTGGCCGTCGTCGCTGGAACGGAACATGCTGCCCTGCTCGCCGACGATAAACAGCCCGGAGTCCTTGATGGCGGCGATGGCGTTGAGGTGAAACTGGTCTTCGTTGTCGAGGCGGTCGCTGACATCTTCCCAGGTGTTGCCGCCGTCGTTGGTTTCCAGCAACGCACCGTAGGCGCCGACGGCCAAGCCGTGGCTAGCGTCCTTGAACCACACGTCGAGCAACGGCGCTTCGCGCTTGAGGTCTTGATACTGCTGGGTCCAAGTGGCGCCGCCGTCAGTGCTGGCGAGGATCTGCGCATCGTGGCCCACGGCCCAGCCGTGTTTGTCATCGACGAAAAACACGGCGGTGAGCAATTGCCGGGTGGGGACTTTGGCCTGGGCCCAGGTGGCGCCCTGGTCATCGGAATAGAGGATATGCCCGCGATCACCGACCGCCACCAGGCGTTTGCCGGCGTGGACCACGTCGATCATCAGGCCTTTGGCGGCCTTGGGGGATTCAATCGCAAACACCGCAGCGGCGGGGGTATCGCTGGCGGCCTGGACCGCAGTCGGCCATGCAACGGCGCCAAACAGCGAGAGCGCTGTGGCCAGCAACGCAACTCTGCGTGCGGCGCGTGGGCGGCAGACAACCCAACCCATGACAGGCTCACTCATAGACCTTTCTCCCATTTATTATTGTTAGGTCTTGCCATCCCGGGCTCTGAAACCTGCAATCTAGAGCGCCTGGAGGAAGCTGGCGCCATCCTATCGGGCTTTCGAATCGTCTGACAATCGGTGCTACGTTATGTTTTGTTAACTGGCGGCGTTTGGCCATGCGGTGAATATAGCCGCATTCGTCAGGCTGATTGTGGCGTGCATGCTGAATTTTTATTCCATCTATTGAATTTTGGGAATTTTTATTCCATTAATAGCCTTCCTCACAACAATAATCCAAAGGAACAAAGGCTATGCGCGAACTCGGAATCGGCTTGATCGGCACAGGCTTTATGGGCCGTGCCCACGCCCTGGCGTTCAATAATGCCCGGGCGGTATTCGAATTGCCGGTGCACCTCAAGCTCGCCGCCCTGGCCGATGCCGACACCGAACGCGCCCAGCGCTGCGCGCGCGCCTGGGGTTTTGCCCAGGCCCACGGCGATTGGCAGGCGCTGATCGACGACCCCGCCGTCGACGTGGTGGCCATCACCACCCCCAACCACCTGCATTACCCCATGGCCATGGCGGCGATTGCCGCCGGTAAGGCGGTGTACTGCGAAAAACCTCTGGCCGTCAGCCTTGAACAGGCCGACGCCATGCGCCGGGCGGCGAGCACTGCCGGGGTGGTGACGCGGGTCGGTTACAACTATCAGCACAACCCCATGATCGGCCTGGCGCGGCAGATGATTGCCAACGGCGAGCTGGGCGAGATCATCAGTTTCCAGGGTGAATTCAGCGAAGACTTTATGGCCGACCCGCAGTCGCCGTGGTCATGGCGCTGCGAAGTGGAACATGCCGGCGGCGCCCTGGCGGACCTGGGCAGCCACTTACTGTCGATGGCGCGTTATCTGGTGGGCGATGTCGTCAGCGTGTGCGCCGACACCCAGACCGTCCACAGCCAACGCCCTGCGGTCAGCGGCAGCGCCGAACGCAAGGCCATCGCGGTGGACGATCAGGTACATGCCCTGCTGCGCTTCGCCAATGGCGCGCGCGGCACAGTGAGCAGCAGTTGGCTCAAACACGGTTATAAGAACCACCTGAGTTTTGAGATCAGCGGCACACAGGGCACATTGGCGTTCGATCAGGAACGTTTGAATGAACTGCGCCTGTACCGCGTCGGCCAGGACGGTTTCCAGCGCCTGCTGGCCGGCCCCGCCCTGCCCGGTTACGCGGCCTTCAGCCCGGCGGCGGGGCATCAACTGGGCTACAAAGAATTGAAAACCCTGGAAGTGCAGGAACTGATCATGGCGGTGGCCGGCCAGAGCGCGGACGGCACTGACTTTGAAGCGGCGTGGGCCGTGGAGCGGCTGGCGACGGCGATTCGCCTGGCGGCCCGCGAGGAACGCTGGGTCAACGTGAACGCGGTCTGACACACAACGCAAATCCTAAGGGCTGACAAATAATTCTTTGGTGAGCAGGCTTGCCCTGCGCTGGGCCGCGAAGCGGCCCCACATCCAGGCACCTCGGCGTGCCAGCTGAAACCACATCGCCTGGAATGGCTATCAAAGGTGCGAGGGGGCTTGCCCCCGATAGCGGTGCATCAGCTAAAAAACCACAGGCTGACACTCCGCCATCGGGGGCAAGCCCCCTCCCACCTTTAGATCAGCTGCATACATTTACATTGGCGAGCAGGCTTGCCCTGCGCTGGGCTGCGAAGCGGCCCCACATCCAGGCACCTCGGAGTGTCAGCTGAAACCGCATCGCCTGGAATGGCTATTAAAGGTGGGAGGGGGCTTGCTCCCGATAGCGGTGCATCAGCTAAAAAACCACAGGCTGACACTCCGCCATCGGGGGCAAGCCCCCTCCCACCTTTAGATCAGCTGCATACATTTACATTGGCGAGCAGGCTTGCCCTGCGCTGGGCCGCGAAGCGGCCCCACACCCAGGCACCTCGGCGTGTCAGCTGAAACCACATCGCCTGGAATGGCTATCAAAGGTGCGAGGGGGCTTGCCCCCGATAGCGGTGCATCAGCTAAAAAACCACAGGCTGACACTCCACCATCGGGGGCAAGCCCCCTCCCACCTTTAGATCAGCTGCATACATTTACATCAGCGAGCAGGCTTGCCCTGCGCTGGGCCGCGAAGCGGCCCCACACCCAGACACCTCGGAGTGTCAGCTGAAACCGCATCGCCTGGAATGGCTATCAAAGGTGGGAGGGGGCTTGCCCCCGATAGCGGCGCATCAGCTAAAAAACCACAGGCTGACACTCCACCATCGGGGGCAAGCCCCCTCCCACCTTTAGATCAGCTGCATACATTTACATCAGCGAGCAGGCTTGCCCTGCGCTGGGCTGCGAAGCAGCCCCACAAACCCAGGCACCTCGGCGTGCCAGCTGAAACCACATCGCCTGGAATGGCTATCAAAGGTGCGAGGGGGCTTGCCCCCGATAGCGGTGCATCAGCTAAAAAACCACAGGCTGACACTCCACCATCGGGGGCAAGCCCCCTCCCACCTTTAGATCAGTTGCATACATTGACATCAGCGCAAGGCGCGGCGCAGGACCTTGCCCACGGTGGTCTTGGGCAGTTCGGTGGTGCGGAATTCCACGTAACGCGGCACTTTGTAGCCGGTCAGGTATTCCCGGCAGTGGGCAAGGATTTGCTCCTGGGTCAGGCTCGGATCTTTGCGCACCACGACAATCTTGACCTTCTCTCCGGTCACGCCGTCTTCCACGCCAATCGCCGCCACTTCGGCCACGCCGGGGTGCAGGGCCACCACGTCTTCGATTTCGTTGGGGTACACGTTGAAGCCCGAGACCAGGATCATGTCTTTTTTACGATCCACCAGGCGGATATAGCCGCGCTCGTCCATCACGCCGATATCGCCGGTGGCCAGCCAGCCCTCGGCATCCAGCACTTCGGCGGTTTCCTTGGGGCGCTTCCAGTAGCCCTGCATCACCTGTGGGCCGCGTACTTGCAGCTCACCTTGTTCGCCGATATCGGCGACTTCGCCGTCCTCGCGCATAAAACGCACCCAGGTGGAAGGCAAGGGCACGCCGATGCTGCCGGTGAATTCCATCTCGCGCATACGCGAAATATCGATGGGGCTGATGCTCACTACCGGCGAACACTCGGTCAGGCCGTAGCCTTCGATGATCGGCAGCCCGGTGACTTCCTTCCAGCGCTTGGCAACTGACGTGTGCGTGGCCATGCCGCCGGCGATGACCATGCGCAGATCGGAGAAGTCCCGCGCGCAGAATTCCGGGTTCTCCAGCAACCCGTTGAACAGCGTGTTGACCCCGGCAATGCCGTTGAAGCGCTCCTTGCGCAGGATCATCTGCACTCGCTTCACGTCCCGTGGGTTGGCGATCAGGATATTGCGCCCGCCCAGGCACATAAACATCAGGCAGTTCACCGTCAGGGAAAAAATATGGTACAGCGGCAGCAAGGTCACGTTGGTTTCCTGCTTGTCCTGATCCAACTGGTCCCCGACCCACGCCTTGGCCTGCAACAGGTTGGCGATGATGTTGCGATGGCTGAGCATCACGCCCTTGGCATCCCCCGTGGTGCCCCCGGTGTATTGCAGAAACGCCAGATCATCCAGGTGCATGACCACCGGCTGCGGGTAAAGCGCCCGGCCCTGTTTCAACGCTTGATTGAAGCGCACCGAGCCGCGCAGGTTGAAGGCCGGAACCTGCTTTTGCACGGAGCGCAGGATGAAGTTCATCGCCGCCCCCTTAAAGGTGCCGAGCAGGTCGCCGATGGCGGCGATTACCACGCGTTTGACGCTGCTGCCTTCGATGACTTTTTCCAGGGTGTGGGCGAAGTTTTCGAAGATCACCACGGTTTCGGCGCCGCTGTCCTTGAGCAAATGTTTGAGCTCATGGGCGGTGTACAACGGGTTGACGTTGACCACCACCGCCCCCGCCAGGATGGTGCCGAGCAAACAGATCGGGTACTGCAAGCAATTGGGCATCATCAGCGCCACGCGGTCGCCGCGCTGCACGCCCTGTTCCTGCAGCCAGGCAGCGAACGCAAAGCCTTGTACCTGCCAGTCGGCGTAGGTCATTTCGGTGCCGATGCTGACGTAGGCGACACGCTCACGGAATTTTTCCAGGTGTTCCAGGAACACCTCACGCAGCGACGGGTAGTCTTCGATGCCGGCGTCGATATCCGCCGGAACGCCGGGCAGATAAGCGTCCAACCAGATGCGTTCGCGTTGTTCCAGGCTGATAGCGTTCATGGCAGTCTCCTTGTTGTTGTTTTTGACAGCGCTATTTTTCGACGATGGCGGTAATGCCCAGCCCGCCGGCGGCGCAGATTGAAATCAGGCCACGACCGCCACCGCGTTCATGGATCGCCTTGGCCAGCGCCGCCAACTGCCGGCCGCCGGTAGCAGCAAACGGGTGACCGCAGCCGAGGGAGCCGCCGTTGACATTCATCTTGGCCCGCTCGATTGCTCCCAGCGGTGCCGCCAAGCCTAGCCGCTCGCGGCAGTAGTCGGGGTCTTCCCAGGCTTTGAGCGTACACAGCACCTGGGCGGCGAACGCTTCGTGGATCTCGAAGAAATCGAAGTCGGCAAAGCTCAAGCCTTCACGTTGCAACATGCGCGGCACCGCGTAGGCCGGCGCCATCAGCAAGCCTTCACTGCCGTCGACAAAATTCACCGCCGCCGTCTCGCCGGTGCGCAGGTAGGCCAGCACCGGCCAACCGTGCTCGGCCGCCCAGGCTTCGCTGGCCAGCAGCACCACCGAGGCGCCATCGGTGAGCGGCGTGGAATTGCCGGCGGTAAGCGTGCCGTTCTGGCGGTCATAGGCGGGGGACAAGCCGGCGAGTTTTTCCAGGCTGGCGTCGGCACGCAGGTTGTTATCCCGGGCCAGGCCACGATGGGGGCTGATCAGGTCGTCGAAGAAACCGCGCTGGTAAGCGGCTGCCAGGCGCTGGTGACTGGTAAGGGTCAGTTCGTCCTGGGCCAGGCGTTTGATCTGCCAGCGCTTGGCCATTTCTTCGCAGTGCTCGCCCATAGACAGGCCGGTGCGCGGCTCACCGTTGCGCGGCAGCAGCGGCTTGAAGAACATCGATGGGCGCACCTTGAGCAGCGTCTTGAGCTTGTCGCCCAAGCCCTTGGCGCGGTTGGCCGCCAGCAAGGTGTGACGCAGGGACTCGTTGATGCCGATGGGTGCGTCGGAGGTGGTGTCGGCGCCCCCGGCGACTCCCACTTCGATCTGGCCAAGAGCAATTTTATTGGCCACCAGCAACGCCGCTTCCAGCCCCGTGCCGCAGGCTTGCTGCACATCGTAGGCAGGGGTTTCGGGCGACAACGTGGTGGACAGCAACGACTCGCGCGCCAGGTTGAAATCCCGCGAATGCTTGATCACCGCACCGGCGGCGAACTCGCCCAGGCGCTGGCCGTGCAGGTTGTAGCGGTCTACCAGGCCCTGCAGCGCCGCCACCAGCAAATCCTGGTTGCTGTCGTGGGCGTACACGGTGTTGGAACGGGCGAACGGAATACGATTGCCGCCGATGATCGCCACGCGACGGGTCGGCGCCGGGTTAAAACTGTAGTGACTCATTGAAGGTTCTCATTGAGGGACAGCAGACCGCGCAGATGGGGCTTGTCGCCCGCACCGTTGCGCACTTCGAAGGCGCGACGCGGGCCGCTGGCGGGTAAGTTCCACAGCGCAACCTGGCCGGGCAACAGGATCGGCAACTTGAATTCGCACTGCACCTCGGCGCGCTCCAGGCCACCCGGCGGTTGCTGGGCGGCGAGCGCGCGGCCCAAGGTCCACATGCCGTGGGCGATGGCGCGGCGAAAACCGAACAGTCTGGCGCCGATCACCGAGGTGTGGATCGGGTTGAAGTCCCCGGAGACTTTGGCAAACCGTCGCCCCAGGTCGGCCGGCAACAGCCACTTCTGAGTGCGTACCAAACTGTCTGAAGGCAGCGCCAGCGCTTCGTCCCAAGGCGCGCCGACCGGATCGGCCACGCCCCGGCGCAGATACAGACTGTCGCCCTCCCACACCAGTGCGCCAGCGCTATAGGCACGGGTGGCGATGCTCAGCGCCTGGCCCTTGGGGTGCGCGACCCAGCGTTCGGCATACACTTCCAGCCGCAACGCCTGGCCTTCCTGCAAGCGCTGATGCTGCCGGATACGGTTGGCCAAGTGCACCATGCCACTGGCCGGGTACGGAAAACTTGGGCGGGTCAACAGCATCAAGTGCAAAGGAAAGGCCAGCACATGGGGATAGGTTAATGGCACGCCCTGCTCACGGCGAAAACCGCAGGCGCGGCCATACGCGGCGATACCCTCAGCCGACAGCTCCACCGCCGGGCGTACCAGGCGCGCCTTGGGCAGCTGCGGCGCGCCGTCGAGCTTGGGTTTGCGCAGTGCGCGCACACCATCCAGCAGCAGTCGCGTGCGTGACGGTGGTGGGTCGATGATCTGCGTCAGGTCGTCCATGGCTTCAGGCTCCCAACAAGCTTTGGCCGCAGACGCGCACCACTTGGCCGTTAACCCCGCCCGACGCCGGATGGGCCAGCCAGGCAATGGTTTCGGCCACGTCGATCGGCTGCCCGCCCTGGGACAGCGAATTCATCCGCCGCCCCGCTTCGCGGATCATCAACGGGATGCGGGCAGTCATCTGCGTCTCGATAAAGCCCGGCGCCACGGCATTGACCGTAACCTGCTGGGTCGCCGCCCGTGGCGCCAGCCCTTGCACCAGGCCGATCACCCCGGCCTTGGAAGTGGCGTAGTTGCTTTGCCCGAGGTTACCGGCGATGCCGGAAATCGACGACACGCACACAATGCGCCCGCCGGCATTCAGGCCCTGGCCGTCCAGCAACGCATCGCTCAGGCACAGCGGCGCTTGCAGGTTGACCGCCAGCACGCTGTGCCACGCCGCTTCGCTCATCTTGGCGATGGTTTTATCGCGGGTGATCCCGGCGTTATGCACCACCACATCGAAGGCGCCGTACTGGCTGACATGGGCCTGCAACGATGAGGCGGCGCCGGGCGCGGTGATATCCAGCGGTAATGCCGAACCGTTCACAGAGTCGGCGGCCTGTTGCAACGCAGCCTGGGCCTGGGGCACGTCCACGCACACCACGTGCGCGCCGTCGCGAGCCAGTACTTGAGCGATCGCCAGGCCGATGCCGCGGGACGCACCGGTAACCAACGCACGGCGGCCGGCGAACGGCTTATCCCAATTGACCGTGACGTGACCATCCACCGGGGCTTCCACGCGCACCACCTGCCCCGACACATAGGCCGAACGGCGTGACAGGAAAAACCGCAGGCTGCTGTCCAGCGCGTCTTCAGCCCCCGGCGCTACGTACAGCAACTGCACGGTGATGGCCCGGCGCAGTTCCTTGGCCAGGGACCGCACCAGACCTTCGAGGGCGCGCTGGGCGACGGCTTGGGGCAAGTCCGCGCAGTGCTCCGGCGCCGTGCCGAGCACCACCACCCGCGCGTGCTGGCCGAGGCGTTTGGCGTTGCAGTGGAAGAACGCGTACAGCTCGTCGAGTTGTTCCAGGTTGGCCACGCCGCTGGCATCGAACACCGCGCCCTGCACCTTGACCGTGGAGGGCGCCTTGAGCGTCGCCGCAGTGGCGGCCACCGTGTCGGTGGCGCTGAATATCCGTTGCACCTTGGCCGTCAGGCGCCCTGCCCCGGCGACGATCACCGGATTGACCAGGCCCTGCTGGCCACTGCGATGGCGCTGCAGCGGCAAGGGCTGGGGCAAGCCCACCGCCTGGGCCAGGCGACGGCCCCAAGGGGAATTGACGAAGGTTAGGTAGCTGTCACTCATATCAGCAATCACTCTCAACACGTTCTGACCGTGTAAACCCGATCCAATGCGGGAAGGGCTTGCCCCCGATAGCGATCTAGCCGTCACCGGCTCATTGGCTGAACCACCGCTATCGGGGGCGAGCCCCCTCCTACATTGACCGGGGTTTTCTTAGTTGACCGAGGCGTTTTCGCCCTGGGCCGTACGACGCTTGGCGACCGGTTCCAGCGCCTGCTTGCGTTGCTGCAACGCCTCCAACAATCCGAAGTCCTGAGGGAAGTCATCCACCTGGATGCCGTGATCGGCGTATTCCACGTAGCGGGCGAGCAAGGTGTCTTCGTCGTCGCTGATCAAGTCCAGGGCCCGGGCCTTGATGCGCCAGGCGGTAAACGCAGTGGTCGATACCGGCAGCGGTTCGAGCAGGCCCTGCTTGATCGCCGGCTTGAGGCGCGCTTCGATCAGCTCGACCTGGGGCAGCAAACGGAAACCCAGTTCGCCGTAGGCCAGCTTGTCGATTTCCGGGCGCGGGATGTAGGAATCGGCCAGCAAGCGGTCGCGGGTGGCGCCGGGGGTCTGCACTGCATCGGCGACGTCGGCCAACAAGCGGTCCGACGGTTTGCGCAAGGGCAGACCGAAGGGAAAACTCAAGGCCCGCACCACGCGCGCGGCGGTTTTGGAGGGGTAATTGTCGAGCACTTCGGCCAGGGCTTCATGGGCACGCAGCAACGCGTCCTGAGCCGACCAATGCACCAGCGGCAGGTCCGCCTGGGGCCGGCCATCGTCCTCAAAGCGTTTAAGCACGCAGGACAAGATGTACAGCTGCGACAGCACATCCCCCAGGCGCCCGGTCAGGCTTTCCTTGCGTTTGAGCGCACCGCCCAGCACGCCCATGGAGATATCCGAGATCAACGCCAACACCACCGACAGCCGATTGGCCTGGCGGTAGTAGGACGCCAGCGCCGGTTCGGTCTTGGCCGGTGCGGCAATCAGCTTGCCACCGGTCAGTGCATGCACCGCCGCGCGTACGGTATTGGCCAGCACAAAACTCACGTGGCCGAACATGGCGCTGTCGAAGGCTTCCAGGGCCTGGCGCCGGTCCGGGTTGCGCGCCGCTTCCATCTCGCGGAACACATAGGGATGGCAACGGATCAGGCCCTGGCCAAAGATAATCAGGCAGCGCGTCATGATGTTCGCGCCTTCCACGGTGATGGCGATGGGGCTTTGCTGATAGGCGCGGGCCAGGAAGTTATTGGGGCCCATGCAGATGCCCTTGCCGGCGACGATGTCCATGCCGTCGTTGACGATCATCCGCGCCCGCTCGGTAACGTGGTACTTGGCGATGGCCGAGATCACCGAGGGTTTCTCACCAGCATCCAGGGACGCCACCGAGACTTTGCGCACCGCGTCGCAGGCATACAAATGCCCGGCCATGCGCGCCAGCGGCGCCTGCACCCCTTCGAACTTGCCGATGGGCAGGCCGAACTGTTTACGCATGGCGGCGTAGGCCGTCGTGCCCCGTACCGCCACCTTGCCCAGGCCGACGTTGGCCGACGGCAGGGAAATCGCGCGGCCGGCGGCCAGGCATTCCATCAACATGCGCCAGCCATTGCCAACCTGCTCGCGGCCGCCGATCACCCAATCCAGTGGGATAAATACGTCTTTGCCGGTGGTCGGGCCGTTCTGGAACACCGCGTTAAGCGGCCAGTGCCGCCGGCCACTGTTGACGCCGGGGTGGGAGGTGGGAATCAACGCACAGGTGATGCCCAGGGAGCCGGCCGCGCCGAGCAGGCCGTCCGGGTCTTCGGCGCGGAATGCCAAGCCCAGCACCGTGGCTATCGGGCCGAGGGTGATGTAGCGCTTGTCCCAGGTTACGCAAAAGCCCAACACCTCCTGCCCTTCATGCACGCCTTTGCAGACGATGCCCACATCGGGAATCGCCCCGGCATCGGAGCCGGCATAGGGGCTGGTCAGGGCGAAGCACGGGATGTCTTCGCCACGGGCCAGGCGCGGCAGGTAATAATTGCGCTGCGCCTCGGTGCCGTAATGCAGCAGCAGTTCGGCCGGGCCCAGGGAGTTGGGCACCATCACCGAAATCGCCGCCGCCGAGCAACGGGTGGACAACTTCATCACCACTTGGGAATGGGCGTAATGGGAGAAGCCTTTGCCGCCGTATTGCTTGGGAATGATCATGCCGAGAAACCCGGCGCTCTTGGTGTACTGCCAGCCTTCGGGCGACATGTCCTGCCAGATCTGGGTGGTTTCCCAATCGTTGGCGATGTCGCACAGGGTTTCCACTTCGTTATCGAGAAACGCCTGTTCCTCGGCACTCAGGCTGGCCGGAGCGGCCTGTAACAGCCGCTGCCAGTTGGGCTTGCCGCTGAATAGTTCGGCGTCCCACCACACCGTGCCGGACTCGATGGCTGCGCGCTCGGTATCAGACATGGCCGGCATGATCGTACGAAACAGGCCGAGGGCTTTGCTGGTCAACAACGCGCGGCGCAGGGGCTTGATCGTCATCAGCAGCGCAGGCGCCACCACCAGCAGCGCGGCGACCGTGACGCCAACACCGGCAACCACGGAGAACAGGTAACCGAATGCCAGCCACACCAGGCTGCCCCCCAACCACTGGGCCGCCGCCGCTTGTCGATACGCCAGGGCAAGCGCCGCTACGAAACCCGCCAATAACCAGATAACCATGGGATACCTCTACTCGATTCAGGGCACGACAGCTACGCAGCTCGCTAAAACGCGACAGCGGCGTAACGCCACACTACAAACTGGGAAACACAAATTCAAATTTTGTTTTGAAATTTTTATTTAATGCTTGGGCCAAAAAATAGCGGCTGAGCGGGCTCAGCCGAAGTGTTGAAAAATGGTCGAACGAGGCAGCCAGATGCGCTGACTGCCCTCGCTGATCAGCCCAGGATCAGAACGCGTAAGTGGCCGACACACTCACCACATCACCCGACGACTCGGCTTTACCGTCCAGACGCGCGCCGCCCAGGCGATCGACGTTTTGAGTCTTGAGCTTGACCTCCTGAACGAACTGGTGGGAATACGCCAAGTCCAGGCTCAAGCCCTTGACGGCTTTGACGTCGTAACCGGCGCCCAAGGACAGGAACGTACGGTCGCCGTCGGGAATCCGCGGGTCGCGTGTCGAGTTGCGGGTGGGTGTCTGGTCAAGGGCCACACCGGCACGCAGGGTTAGTTCATCGGTCAAGCGATAGTCGCCGCCCAAGGAATACATCCAGGTGTTCTTGTAGTTGTAGGGAATGGAGACAACCGTGGTGCCTGCGGATTCGAGGGTCAGGTTCTTGAACGACGACCATTCGGTCCAGGTGACGCTTGCGCCCATGGTGAAACGGTCATTGAACTGATGCACCCAGTCCAGGCCCGCTGTGGCGGGAATGTCCAGTTGCACGCTGGCATGGGCACCGTTCGGGTACAACTCAAGCCCTGGATAGGCGGTATTGACCAGCGTACCGGTGCCGCCAAACGGGCTCGGCTGGGTCATCAGGTTATTGGAGAACTGATCGGCACGGACAGTGTACTTGCCGGTCATCTTGTTCTTGATCTTGGCGTGGTAGTTCAGGCCCAGCGTGTCGCGGTCGGTGGGTTTCCACACGATACCGGTAAACCAGCCGGTCGAAATATTGTCGACCTTCACCCGCATCAGTGCGGTGCCCACATCCGATGGGAAGTTGATGCCGCCCAGGACCGAATCGGACACGGCGGCGGCGGACAGCAGGTCGACGTTCTGACTGACGAAGCCCTTGCTGTGCTGCACGATCAACCCGCCGCCAAGGGAGAACTGATCGTTGACCTTGAAGGACAAGGAGCCTGTGAGCCCCACTGTTTCGATTTTGGTGTCCACGGCAAAGTCGCGCAGTTTGGAATTTTCATCCCAGGTGGAACGCATGCCTTGTGGGACGACCTGGCTCAAACCAAACGCGAACCGGTCCCCCAGGGGCATAACCATAAAGCCGGTGGGTAACCAGGCGGTAAAACCGCCCTCGCCGCCGTCGTTGTTATTCTGGGTGGTCGCAGCCAGGTCAGGGAAACCGTTGGCGTCCAACGGTGTGCTGGAAGTCGGGTTGCCGGTGTAGTCGAAGGCATCGCCCTTGTACTTGATCTTGATGCGCGCGTAGTCGACGGTGAGTTGCGCCACATTATGGTCGACGAAGGCCATGGCCGCCGGGTTGTTGTACGCCGAGCTGGGATCGTTTTTAAACAGCGAACCGCCGGCAAAGGCCCGGCCCCAGCCTGGTGCGCCATAGGTGGGTGTTGAAAAACCGCCGGCCTGAACAGGTGCGGTCATCACCACGCCGCCTATCAATGCCAGCCCCAGCAAAACCTGCATCTGTTGTTTCTTATTATTCATGCGGCACTCCTTATTATTATCGCTCTGAGCCGGCCCTGCCGGTTCGTCTTGCTGCCTGGCCCTGCTTGAACCGGCGCCCGGTAAGGGCGCCGGCTTTTTTACGGGTGATCAGCCCTTCGTTCTCAGCCGACCATCAAGGCACGATGGTCAGCGCTGGGCTTGGGGTGACGCTCAGACTGACGACGGTGCAGCTGCCGCTCAGGGTCTGGTTGGCCGCCGTCAGCACCCCACCGCTGTAACCCACGGCGATGGTGGACGGGCCGCAATTGGAGGCCGGGTACAGAATCGAGGCAGCGATGGTGTAGCCGACGTTGGTCACGGAACCCGCCGACGGGCCGGTGGCGGACAGGGTCCAAGGCAGCCCGGTGATTTTCGGCAAGGCGCAGAGCCCGCCACCGGTTACCGCTACACCGGTGATTTTGGCAACGCCAGTGGCGTCAACATTCCCGGTGAAGGTAGCACCGCAGTTAACGGTGCCCTGGAACGAAGAAGGTGATTTCACCGAAATCGTCCCTGGCGCGGTGAAGCTGGTATTTACCGGAGCGATGCTATAGGCGTTCGCCATCGACGCAGCACCCATGCAGACAGCCAAAGCAGACAACGATACGAGGGTTTTCAAGCTTTTCATTGTTTTTCCTCACATGTTATGGCGAATTCATTTCGCCAGGGGGTAATGGCCATGAACGAGAGGTCACGGTGAAACTGCAGAACTTCCCTTTCCAGCCAAATCTCAATGTAATTACCGCTATTAACGTGTGTTGCTATTCAACGACCTTGAAGTTAGGCGGCATCTTGATCGACACCGTTTTAATCTTGCAGTCTTCGCCGATCGGCACATTGGCCGCTTCCAACTTGCCGGTGGCGTTATCCCAGGTGCCGTCGGCGGTGGAAGGACCGCACTTACCGCCCAGGCCGAAAGCATGTACGTCGACACTGATTTTCGACATGGACCCACTACGACTGTCTTTAGCCACCAATACCCACGGCAAGTTAATCGCTTCGACCCGGCTGCACTTGAGGCCGCCGTCGAATTCAACTTTATCGACATTGACCGATGAACCATCGGCCGCCACTTTCCCCGCCACTTTGATGGTGCAATCGGCGCTGATCAGCGCGCCCTTGGAAAAACTGATCGGCCCCTGGGCCGTAAAGGCGCTGCCGGCCGGTTCGATACGGGCAGCCTGGGCCTGGTGATAGGCGATCAGGCCCAACGCAGCCAGTACAACATGGGCAGTGAATTTGGCAGGTGCTTGCATGGTAGACGTCCTTCCCTTTAATTGTTTTTGTTCGGGTCAAACACAACTTGCTGACAACTTGAGCGGTAAATCGAGGGCGACAAAACCCCCACGCTGGATATATCTGCCGCCGTTAACGCTCGCTTTAATTACATTAGAACGGGGTCGCGTTATTCCCGTACTTTTCCAGGTATTTCAAACGCTGTGACGGCTGCAGATTGGTCAGGGTGATATCCCCGGCATAATGCTTAAGTACCCGATGGTCCATGCGTCGGCGCCACAAGTACGGCACATAAGCCCAGACAATCATGCTCGCATAACCGTAGGGAAGTTGCGGCGACTCATCGAAATGACGCAGCGACTGATAACTGCGCGTGGGGTTGGCATGGTGGTCGGAATGGCGCTGCAACTGGAACAGAAAGATGTTGGTGACAATCCGATTGCTGTTCCAGGAGTGCCGTGGCGAGCAGCGCTCATAACGACCGTTGGGCAACTTCTGACGTTTAAGGCCGTAGTGTTCGACATAGTTCACCACTTCCAGCAGCGAGAATCCGTAGATGCCCTGAATAATCAGAAATGGAATCACTGCGGCACCCAGCCAAGCGATCATCGCGCCCCACAGCACCACGCTGTACATCCAGGCACTGAGCACGCCGTTTTTCCAGTGCCAGGCCGGCAGGCCCAGTTTGCGCAGGCGTTCACGCTCCAGGTTCCAGGCCGAACGTGCGCTGAACCACACCGAGCGCGGCAGGAAGGCCCAGAAACTCTCGCCCAGACGCGAGCTGGCCGGGTCTTCCGGGGTGGCCACGCGGACGTGATGGCCACGGTTGTGTTCGGTGTAAAAGTGCCCGTAAAAGGTCGGCGCCAGGGTGACCTTGGCCAGGAACACTTCCAGGGGTTTGGGTTTGTGCCCCAGCTCATGGGCGGTGTTGATCGCAATGCCGGTGGCGGCGCCGGTCGACATGGCCATGCCCAGGTAAGTGAACCAGCTCGGTTCGCCATGCAATTGCGTGCGGGCGGTGACGTAAGTGGCCAGCTGGGACATCCAGTTACCCGGGTCGAGATGGGCGGTGGCCCGAATCAGCCCGCCGTCGATGATCCAGGCGATACCGCCCGCAGCGAGCCAGCCGGTGATCACCACCGAGGCGATGACGAACAGCACGCCGGTGTAGACGATCCAGCGGTAATAGCGTTGGGATTCGAGGTGGCCGACGGCGGATTCCGGCGGGTTGCTGACGTCTTCGCCGAGCAGGCCGTCGATCAGCGGGATCAGGCCGAAGATCACCAACACCCCGACCCACCACAGTTGCTGGATACCGGTGCTGATCGCCAATGCCCCGGACAACAGCGGTGTGGCCAGGGGCATGATGCCCAGCCACCACAGGTGGCGTTTACCGTCGGCCCATACGGTCGGTGCTGTAAGGGTCTGGTTCATGGCAGCCTCCGGGCGACACGCGCCGACAGAGGGGCACACAGCAGGTGCAGGGAGCGCAGAAGGCTGCGGGAACATAAACGGGCGACAAAAGGCGTTTTTTTCATTGTTATTCGCTCTTAGGCACTTCAAAAAATTCATTTCAAAATAAATATTGAAATATTTTTTTAAATAGATAGCGCGGAATCGTTAGGTCGTCAACTACTTTGTCGAGGGCTTTTTGACGTGACTGCGCAGTCTGTTTTTCTGCTCTGCAGTCAGGTCTCTAAAACAACCTTTTGCCTCGCCCTCGGCCACGACCCACCTCACGATTATTTATTCGCCAGCGCAACGGGCGGGGGTAGAGGCGCGACGTTTTGCAGCGGCCGCGCACGCTTGGCCACCTGCTGCACCAGCTCCACCACCCGCGCCGTGGCGGTAATCGGCAGCATATGGCCGCGCCCCTCCACCAGTTGCAGTTTCAGGCCCGGCACCGCGTCGGCGAGGGCCTGACCGTGCTTGCGAAAGTCCAACACGCGGTCCTGGGCACCGTAGATCAGGCCAATGGGCAAGGTCAGGCGCGGGTAGCGCTTGACCATCTGCGACAGGTCATCGTTGACCAGGGCAATTTCACTGGAGGCGGCATAGAAGTTGTTCGGGCGCATGCCCAGCAACCCCCCGCCGCGGGTGGCGAAATCGTCTGGGGCGGGGTCCGGCGCGAAGACGCCCTTGACCACCGTGCGGCGGGTCAACAGGCCAATGGGCACTGTCAGCGTGTGGGCGACCCAGCGGCGCAGCCAACCGGGACGTACCGCCAGTGACCAGAACACCAGCGGTAAAGTCGGTTGGGGATGAGTCAGCGGCGCCACCAGCACAAGGCCCGCTACCGTCTCAGGATGATCCAGGGCCAGCGCCAGCGAAATCGCACCGCCCAGTGAGTGCCCCAGCACCAGAGGTTTGTCCAAGCCCAGGGTCTGCATAAACCTGGCAATCTGCCGCGCCTGCCCCGGCAAGTCGGCTGCGGTGCCTGCGTGGCGCGTGGAATAACCCGAGCCCGGACGATCAAGGGTGATCACCCGAAAGTGCTCGCGCAACTGCGCGGACAAGGCGTAGGTCAGGTTGCGACTGCTGCCCATCAGCCCGTGAATCATTACCAGCGGCGGGCCTTTGCCCTCGTCCCTATAGTGGAAGCGTTCGCCGTCGACCTCGACAACTTGCCCGTCGCGCGGCACCGCCGCTTCAATGCGCCGCGTCTTCCAGGCGCTAAAGCCCCAGGCCAGCACACACGCTCCCACACCCGCAGCCACCACCCATTCCATCGTCATGCGCTCGGTCCTCTGCATTCCCTGCCGCCGCGCACCCCACCGGAATTGGTCGGGCTTCGGCCACCGTCCACACCCTGGACCCGAACCTCATGCACAGCGTGCGCGTCCGTCGGACAAATCGCACATTTGAGACAAGGACCTAGCGTAGGCGATATTTTCAGGTAGATTATTTAAAATCTTTTTTAAAATAATTAATTAAATTTTCCTTTGCAATGGCGTTCTCTCCACACGACAAAACAAAAACAGGAGCACCTGCGATGCCCACCAAGGACAGCCTATGAATGCCCACAGTGACTCGATCGACATCGCCATCATCGGTTCAGGCTTTGCCGGCCTGTGCATGGCCATCAAACTCAAGGAAGCCGGGGTTCGCGACTTCTTCGTCGCCGAACAGGCCGACAGCCTCGGCGGCACCTGGCGCGACAACCACTACCCCGGTTGTGCCTGCGATGTGCAGTCCCATGTTTATTCGTTTTCGTTTGCGCCCAATCCGAACTGGACGCGGCAGTTCGCGCCGCAGGCGGAAATCCGCGCTTATCTTGAGCAGTGCGCCGCGCGTTTCGAGCTGGCGCCTTTCCTGCGCTTCGGCATGGGGCTGACCCGTGCGGTATTCGACGAAGCACAGCAACGCTGGCAATTGAGTTTCAGCAATGGCCGCCAGGTGAGCGCACGGGTGTTGGTATCCGGGATGGGCGGCCTGTCGCGTCCGGCGCTGCCGGATATTCCGGGCCTGGACAGCTTCAAGGGCAAGCGCTTCCACTCCCAGCAGTGGGACCATGAATACGCGTTGAAAGGCAAGCGCGTGGCCGTGATCGGCACCGGCGCCAGTGCGATTCAATTCGTACCGCAGATCGCTGCGCAGGTGGCCCACCTCGACCTGTTCCAACGCACGCCGCCGTGGATCATGCCCAAGCCCGACCGGGCGATCTCGCCGTTCGAACGCTGGCTGTTCAAGCACCTGCCCTTCACCCAGCGCCTGGTGCGCGGCGCGTTTTACTGGGCGTTGGAAGGCCGCGTGGTGGGCTTTGCGCTGCACCCGCGGCTGATGAAGACGGTGCAACGCATCGCCCTGCGCCATCTGCATAAACAAGTGGCGCGCCCTTCCCTGCGCAAAACCCTCACCCCGAACTACACCATCGGCTGCAAGCGCGTGCTGATCTCCAACGACTATTACCCGGCCTTGTCGCGCAGCAATGTGGAGGTGGTAACCGAGGCCGTGCAGCGCATCGAGCCGGACGGGGTGATCACCGCCGATGGCATCAAGCACCCGGCCGATTGCTTGATCTTCGGCACCGGTTTCCAAGCCAGCGACCCCCTGCCCCGTGGCTGCATCATTGGCCGCGACGGCGTGGACCTGATGGACACCTGGCGCGACGGCGCCCATGCCTATAAAGGCACCACGGTGCCGGGCTACCCGAATCTGTTCCTGATCATCGGGCCCAACACCGGGTTGGGGCACAACTCGATGATCCTGATGATCGAGGCCCAAGTGGCCTACATCCTCGACGCGCTCAAGCAGATGCAACGCCAGCGCATTGCCACAGTGGAGGTCAAACCGTCGGTGGAGCAAGCCTATAACGCCCACCTGCAAGACAAACTCAAGCGCACCATCTGGAACACCGGCGGTTGCCAGAGCTGGTACCTGGACCCGCGCACCGGCAAGAACACCACGCTGTGGCCTGGCTCGACCTGGCGCTTCAAGCAGGTCACCCGCCAGTTCGCGCTCAAGGACTATGTAGCGGGCGTGGCGACGGCCAACGCCACGCCGCGCACAGTCGCGGTGGCCCACGCCAATATCGAAGGGAGCCTGTCATGAAGTCATTCAACGGTCGCGTCGCGGCCATTACTGGTGCCGCTTCCGGCATGGGGCGCGCCTTGGCCCTGGCTTTGGCTCGCGAAGGTTGCCACCTGGCGCTGGCGGATAAAAACGCCCAAGGCTTGGAGCACACCCAGGAATTGATCAAGACCTCCACCCTGTCGCCAGTGCGGGTTACCACCCAGGTGCTTGATGTGGCCGACCGCCAGGCCATGGAGGACTGGGCCGCGCGCTGCGTGGACGAACATGGCCAGGTCAATCTGGTGTTCAACAATGCTGGCGTGGCGCTGTCGAGCACCGTGGAAGGCGTGGACTACGCGGACCTGGAGTGGATCGTTGGCATCAATTTCTGGGGCGTGGTCCACGGCACCAAGGCGTTCCTGCCGCATCTCAAGGCCAGTGGCGAGGGGCATGTGATCAACACCTCCAGCGTATTCGGGCTGTTTGCCCAACCCGGCATGAGTGGCTACAACGCCACCAAGTTCGCCGTGCGCGGTTTTACCGAGGCGCTGCGCCAGGAACTCGATCTGCAACGCTGCGGCGTGTCGGCCACCTGTGTCCACCCCGGCGGCATCCGCACCGATATCTGTCGCAGTAGCCGCATCGACGCAAATATGACCGGCTTTCTGATCCACAGCGAGCAACAGGCCCGCGCCGACTTCGAAAAACTGTTTATCACTGATGCCGACCAGGCCGCCAAAGTGATCCTGCACGGCGTGCGCAAAAACAAGCGTCGCGTGTTGATCGGCCGCGACGCCTACGCCCTCGACCTGCTCGCTCGCTGCCTGCCGGCGGCCTATCAGGCGCTGGTGGTGTTCGCCAGCAAGCGCATGGCCCCCAAGCCGCGCACGCCGGTGTTCGAAACCAATGACGAGTCCCGTCTCTGAACAGGAGCACAGCCCATGCTACCCATCCGTCGCGATGTCCGTTTTGCCCTACCCGCCGAGCGCATCAAGGACTGGCACGCGCAAGGCCCGTTCGTTACACACTTCTTCAACGCCCTGTCGCTGCTGTTTCCCCAGGGTGAGCTGTTTTTTATGGACAGCGTGCGCCACTACCGTCAGCGCATCGACGACCCGCTGTTGAAAAAGGAAATCCAGGGCTTTATCGGCCAGGAAGCCATGCACAGCCGCGAACATGTGGCCTATAACGATCTGCTGCAAGCGGCGGGCCTGCCGGCGCATACCCTCGACCGGCGCTTGAAATTCATCCTCGACTGGCAGAAAAAACACCTGCCGCCGGCTTTCAACCTGGCCGTGACCATCGCTCTGGAGCACTACACCGCCATGCTGGCCGAGATCCTGCTCAGCGACCCGTCGCGCTTCGGCCACTCACTTAAGGGCTACCAACAAATGTGGTACTGGCACGCCCTGGAAGAAACCGAGCACAAAGCGGTGGCGTTTGACGTATGGAATACGGTGATCAAGCCTGGGCCCGCGCGCTACCTGCTGCGCACCGGGACCATGTTGACCACCACGCTGTTGTTCTGGCTGGTGGTGCTGGATTTTCATGTGCGCTTGCTGGTGGCCGACCGCAAGGCGGGAGGCTTTTTCAAAGGGTTCTGGCGCATGCTCAAGTTTCTGTACGGTCCCAAAGGTGTATTCCCGCGCATGCTGGTGCCGTGGCTGCATTACTTCAAACCGGGCTTTCACCCATGGGATCACGACAACCGCGCGCATCTGGCCGGTATCGACGCGTTGGTCGAGGATATCGAACAAACCCGACGCCGCTACGAATCCGCCTAGGTCTGCGCCAGCGCCGCACGCTCGCGCACAAAGCCCTGCAATTGATCGCCCGGCAGCGCCTTGCTGAAATACCAGCCCTGGATAAACAGCTCGCTGCCGGTGTTCAGGAAGGCCAGTTGCTCGGCGGTCTCGACGCCTTCGACCACCACGCCCAGGTTCAGCGCTTCACAGAACCGCAGCATGCCCGTCAGGACCTGGGCGCCCTTGGGGTCGTGCTGGGCGACTACGAAACTGCGGTCGATCTTGATGAAGTCCACTGGAAACTGGTGCAGATAACTAAGGGCCGAAAACCCGGTGCCAAAATCATCGATGTACACCTTGGCGCCAATCGCCTGGAGTTTCTGAATGGTCTGGCGGGTGGCCTGGATATCGCTGACCAGGGCGTCTTCGGTAATTTCCACGGAAACCAACCCGTGAGCCTGGGCCAGAATGCCGACCAGGCGTTCGCCATAGGCGGCATCGGTCAAGGTCGCACTGGAGATATTGATAGTCATGGGCAGCGTGAATCCGAGCTTTTGCCACTGCTGGTATTGGCGCACGGCTTGGGACGCTACCCACATATCCACGTCCGGCATCAACTGCGCCTGAGCCAGCCACTGCAGAAATTCCCAGGGCGAATGCACCGTGCCCTGGCCATCGCGGGCACGCATCAAGGCTTCGCAACCGGTGCACAGGCCGGTGAGGGTCGAGACTTGGGGTTGGAATTCCAGATAAAAATCATAGTCGCTGATCTGCTGGATGCGGCTCAGCTCATTGGCTTGGCGCGCCAGGGTTTTGTGGGAGGTCAACACCGGGTCGAGCTCGCGCAGCCGGCCTTTTTCCTCCAGGCCACGGAAGGTCATGTCCAGAGACTTGAGGTACACCGTGCCGCCTTCACTGGCCTGGCGATACATGGCCCGTACATACGGCGCATAAACCAGCGTGCCCAGACCCAGCAACGCCACCTGCAACCCGACCGCCGCCAGGTCGCCATGGGTGCTCAGATAAGCATTGAGCAGCACCGGCGAGGTGAACGGCACGCTGGCTACCGCCGGCGACACCCAGCCCATATGCACCACCCCCAGAGCCAGCATCGCGTTCAAGGCAGGTACTAACAGAAAGGGCATGAACAGCCGCGGATTGAGGATGATCGGCAAGCCGAACAACAGTACCTCGCTGACGTTGAACAGCGACAACGGCAAACTCGCCACCGCCACCAGGCGCATGGACTGACTCTTGGAAAACAGCAGAATCGCCAGCAATAGGCACAACGCACTGCCAGACCCACCGATAAACGCAAAACTGCCGAGCAGACCGCTGTTCAACAGGTACTTGATCGGCTCGCCGGCCGCCAGTGCCGTGCCATTAAGCACCACGGCCTGATCCAGCACATCGAACAGCGGCTGCATGGCGTACACGCCGTGAATCCCGAAGAACCACAGCAGCGAGTTCATCAACGTCACAAACAGGCCGCTGCCGTAAGGCGACTGCAGCGCATCCAGCACCTGCGGCCCCTGCAACTGCGCCACATAAGGCACCTGTAGCAGCAGAGACAGCACTATCACTAGAACCAGAGCGGTGATGGCGCCGGGTACCACCATATTGATGGTGCCGCGCAGGTTGTGCCCTACCAGGTCCTCATTGACCAGCCGAGTCCAACGATAACGGTGCAGCCATGCCATCGCCGGCACGTTTAGCAGCGGCGAGGCGATGGCGATAAACAACACAAAGGTCGCCGAGGCTCGCGGGTAGTCACGCAGAATGAACGTCGCCACCACCACATGAGCCAGGCACAGAAAGGCAACCGGCAACTGCGGTAGGCGATGCTGAATTGCCAACATGTAACCAATGGACGCTGCCACAAGCAGCGGGATGACCGAGCTGATCTGGTTATGCAGCCCAGCGAGGAACGCCACCACCGAAGGCTCGAACCCCAGCACCCGCGCGAATTCGGACAGAATCAGGAAACCGGCCGACACCAGCAGGCAGGGCAGAATCCACAACAACCCTTCGCGGATCGCCCGCAATGACTCAGTGCTGGCCAATGCGGCCAGGCGCTGGGTGAAGAAAAGTTTGGAGAGCGTTTGCACCATGACCCATCCCTCTGCCCATCGCATACGCCCTTTAAGGCAGGGCCCCGTAAACACGGGCTAACGCTACACGTCCTGGCATCGGGAGCGAAAGAGATTTGAAGGATGGGCATGCAATTTTATTGGCTGGCTGTCGCAGCATCGGTAAGTTTTCGCTGACGATTTATTGAACTTTCGGAACAGCTAAAATTCCTAATCTCTCTTGAACGGGTACTATTGCCGGCTTTTGAAGCGTTATGGGCAGCCCGGTGAGGTCTCAGGCTGAGGTGCCCATTCAGGGAAACAGCGCCTGAGTGGTATCAGGTACCAAGGAGGTAAGCTCGAAATGCAACATAAGTTGTCGAATGCGATGCGCCCACTGCTGCTTAACGCAGCGCTGTGGTTAAGCGGTGTAGCGCTGCTGTTTTTGATCAAAGATGTGATCGAAGAGGTTTCGGGCCCCATTGGCGGAACCTGGATTGACCTGACGCTGGTACTGACAGCTTACTTGCTGTTCTTTATCCTCGATCCACTGCAATCTCGGGTGAACCGCCACTTGCGCAAACGCGCCCGACGCAGAAAGACGCATCTGGAGGCAGGCTCCCGTGCTTGAATCCGGCCCCGGCGATAGTCACCGACTAGCCCTCGAACGCTTTCAGGCAGCGCACCCGACGTTGGTCGCTGAACTGGATGCTTTGAACCCTCTGGCCGCCCGGGCCAGGGGTGAAACCCTGGCCGAATACCGCGCCGAACGTTTGCACGAGGCCTTCGAAGCCGAAGCCGAGCGCCTGGGCCTGTTTGCTTGGGAGCTGACGCTCAAGCTCACCAGTGACTCTCCTGAAGCGTTCGAAGCCCAGCGCCTGGAAGTGCACAAGGAAGTGGCGCAGATGGCGGGCATGAGTTGGGCCGATTACTGCCAGTTGCACGACCTGCCCGGTTAAAGCCGTCACTACACGAACCAGCACCGTCTGACGCCGGCCATGGCCTCGCGCAGCTGTGCCACCGTGACCTTTCGCTGCTCCGGCGTCCAATGCAAGGCCGAGCGCAACGCCGGCCAACACCGCCTGGGTAAGCCGCGCGGTCTCGGCAGCGGCTGGTCGGGCTGACGTGGCGCCGAACGGCGGCCCTGGGCGAGTTCATAGACGACACAAGCCGCGCCGTACAGGTCAGCCAAGGCCGACAGTTCCCCACCCGCCATCAGCTCCGGTGCCGCGTACGCAGGCGTCCAGGCATTCAGACGGCTACGGCTCAAACCAGGCAACCCCGCCGCTTCCTGCGCCTTGCCGTGGCCCAGGCCGAAATCGAACAGACGCACCCCCTCGTCGCCCAACAGGATATTCGCCGGTTTTACATCGCCATGCAGAACGCCTTGCCGGTGGGCGTAGCTCAAGGCATCTAACAACTGCAGCGCCAGAGGCTGCAGTTCGCTCCACGGCAAACCCTCCGGACACTCCAACAGCAGGCGATCGAGGGTCACTCCCTGCAACAGCTCCATGGTGAAGAACGCCACTTCACGGACGGTGTCGACGTCGAAGGCGAACATCCGCACGACATGCTCATGGCGCAGGCTGCGGGTCAGGGCGAATTCGCTGTACAGCAACACATGACCATCCGGGGACTGGGCCAATGGCTCGCCCAGCAGTTTCAGGGCGACCCAGGCGTTGGCGTCGCCGAACGCCTCATGCAGCAGGTCGCGAGCCCGATAGACCACGCCCATGCCGCCGGAACCCAGTACGCGCTCAAGCTGATAACGCCCTGCCAGCACATCAGTCGGCCCCACCCCGGCGGTCATGGCTGAACCACCACGGCCGTCAAGTCGTCCGCTGCCGGCCCGCGCAGCACCTCGGTGAACAGCCGATCCACCACCTGACCGGGTGCGCCCCTACTCAGCGCACGTCCCAAGGCGTCATGGCCGAGGCCCTGATACAAACCATCGCTGCAAAGCAAAAACACATCGCCAGGACGAGTACACAGCTCCAACACTTCCAGAATCAGCGGTTGCCGCCCGCCCAGCGCACGGGTCAGAGACCTCGCTGCCGGGTGGGACTGCGCCTGTTGCAGGGTCAAGCGTTGCGTGTCCATCAGTTGCTGCTGCAAGGAATGGTCTCGCGATAGCTGATACAAGCGCTGCCCGCGCCACAGATAGCAACGGCTGTCCCCAGCCCAGACGCAGGCTGCCCGATTGCCCTCCAGCAACAACGCCACAACCGTGCTGCCCATGATTGCGTACGGCGCGCTTGCATTGGGGGGCAACCCTCGGCCCAGTCGACTGTCCAGTGCCCGCAGACAATGCCGCACGGCCTTGAGCCGCTGGTCGAAATTGCTCTGGCGCGGCAGCGCGGCAAGGCTGCTGACCACCCACTGGCTGGCCACATCACCGGCGCGATGCCCACCCATTCCATCGGCCACGGCCCAGCAACCGTGTCGCGGGCAATCGAGAAACGCATCCTCATTGCGCGCGCGTCCTGCCTCGTTCGGTGCGCCCGGCGCTGCGGCACGGGTCGCGCAGTTGGCTCACAACTGCTCCGGCAGACGGAAAGTGCGCCATGCCGCCATCTGGAACGGGCCCGGGTGGCGTGCGCTGCTGAGCAGGAAGTTGGCGCGCAGCCCCGCAAGATCGGCCTTGAGTACCTGGGCATTGCGGCCATTGGCGGGCTCGCTTTGCATCAGATCCAAGAAGCGGAAGAACGACCAGGGCCCGCTGTTTTTCTCGATACCGAACGGCCGCTGGGCGCCACGCTCCAGCACCAGACTGCTGCGGCCGTTGTCTGCCTCTTCAGGCCAATGGAACGTCGTCGGCACGATCGGACCGTGGCGGTACTCCAGTTGCTTATCGCCGATGCGCAACACCGCGCGGCTAACCGTCGGGTCCAGGCTGTAGGGTGCCAGTGTGAAACGAACGGCCCATTCGCCCTGCTCCTCACTGAAAAAACCCAGGCGAATCAGTTGAGCTTTGGCCAGTTGCTCCAGGGACGAGCGTGACATCGGCAGGCTGCGGCCATCCAAGCCGCGCAGCCGGAAGCGGCTGCCTTCGGTGCTTACAAAAGGCTTCACGTAGGTCTCGTAAAAACGCGCCATGGCGCCCCTTGGCTTGAAAAACTCCTGAAAATCCCCCAGCGCGACCTCGCCCGCGGCTTGCGCATTGAAGGGGTATCGACGCTGGATGGCCTTGGCGTAGAAGCCATAGACCTCACTCTGATAACGCTGATTGACGTGCACATACGCATCATCGAGCAGCAATCGCCAACTGTCGTCAGCGATAGCTTCGAGCCAGCCTTTGAGGGGCAGCGGCAGGCGCGCCGCTCTGTCGCGCAGTTGGCCTAACAGCGGCTGCTGCCCCTCCATGCGCTGCTTGACCAACTTGAACGCCGCCTGTTCCGTCGCCCCTTCGCGGTTCAGGGCGACCAATTGCAAGTGCCACTCGTGGAGCAGCCGCAAGGCCTGCAACCATTCGCCGTCGGGGTTGCGCTCGGCATCCAGCAACTGGTGCAAGGGCTCGAAGCGACGCAGCAACGCACGGCGAGCGGAGTCCGGCACGGCCTGCGCCTGGAGGCCGCTAAGCAGCCCTGCGGCAGCCTCGCTCTGAGTCGAGGTACCGCGCTCGATGGCCTGCTGTACGCCACCAAGGCGCTCATGAGCCGTCGGAAAACGCGTGTGCTCATGCACCTGCTGCAACAAACGCACTAGCGGTGATTGCATTGAGGAGAGGCCCGCGAGTGTATCGACATGCTCTCGGAGGGTTTCGCTCGGTTCCAGACGGACGCGGCTCAGGGCGCGGCTCCAAGTATCGGCGTACTCGCTGAAATAGCGTTGTTCCAGCTCCTGCATCAACTGCCGCATATCCATCGGACTAAGATCGCCACCCTCCCCGAGAACCCAGTTGTCCTGGACAATCCCATTGACCAGACGCGAGCCCTGCTTTTCAAAGTGCTGCACGTACTGGTGGGTAAAGAACCCCGGAATGAGGGGTTCGCCCGCCGTCACCCCTGCCCCCTCCGCCAAGCGATAGGGTTCCAGATTGCGGGCCTGATCACGCAATACGCGATAGATCACACCCGCCAGCGACTCTCCGCGCAGGGCCTGGCGAGCCGCTGCCACCCGTTCGGCATTCAACGGCGATTCAAAAGATAGCCTAAGCAAATATGAGAAATGCGCGTTCAGCCTGTTCTGCGCCGAGCTATCCCCGCCATATAGCGCAGCCCACTGAGCCGCCACGCGCTCGGCCAGCCAGGTCGCGTCCCGACGCTCGGGCAAACTGAGCATCAGGTAGGCCCGCAGGCTGTCCATCAACTTTTCGCGGTCGTTCAGCGTGGCCTGCACCTGCGCTTCGAGCAACGCCGCGACCTCGGGCAATAATTGTTGGCGCAGCGCGTCCTCATAAGCCGTCACCAACACCGGGCGACTGATCTCGCCCTGATACAGCCCGGCCCGTTCGTTCCGGCGCGCATCCGTCACCGCGGGAAACACCTGGGTGGCAGCCAGCCGGCTGTCCAGCAGTGGTAGCAACGCCAGAGTGGCGTCCGAACCTGGTGTCGCCGGGGGGTGAGGCGCGATCAGCTGCGCCAGTTGCATCAGGCGCTGATGATTGGCCGAATAACTGTGCGCCCACAATGCCCCGCTGCCGACCACAACCCCTGATGCCGCCAATATCAGCAAGCCCTGACGAAGATGGAGGCGACGTCGCTCCGGGGTCTGCAACCCCGCAAGGCCGGCCTCGGCAAAAATCACCTGTTTGAACAAACCTTGAACAAAATGGCCGCGCCTGCCAGCGGTTTCCGCACTCGTCAGATAGAACCCACGCAGTCCATAGATACGTTGGAAGCGATGAGCCGAGAACCCGGACTCCACAAACAGGCACAACCGCTCGGCGATTCGCGCGGCCTGCCGAGGAAAATCAAGCATGACGCCGCGCCGCTCGGCACTGCGCTCCTGGTGCAATCGCGGGATCAGCTCCGTGCCCAGACGCTTGAGCAAGGCTTCAAAGGCATCGCGTACCTGGGCCATCTCGGTACCGGTTTTACTGGCGGGCAAACGCTCTCCCAATACCGCTTGGGCGCTGCCCCCCTGAGGCGTATCGAAGAATTCGGCAAACCCCGGCAAGCGGTCAGCCTGGGTCAGCACCAGATAAATCGGCACATCCATATGCAGCGTCTGGTGGATGTCCTGCAAGCGCGCATGCACATGGCGGGCATGCAGATCCAAGTCGTGTTCGTTGCCGCCGAGCAAGGTGTCCACCGCCAGCGTCACCACCACGCCATTGAGAGGACGTGCCCGGCGCCGCGATTTGAGCAAGCCCAGCAACGTCGCCCAGCCTGCTTCGTCCACTTCACCATCGGGCTGCGTCAGATAGCGCCCGGCGCTTTCGACGATCACGGCCTCATCAGCCAGGAACCAATCAAAGTAGGCGGTCGTGCCTGAGGGTGTGTCGCTGCGGTCGAGCGGAAACCGCACGCCGCCGGCGGCCAACAACTGGCTTTTGCCACTGCCCTGTTCGCCGATCAGAAGGTACCAGGGCAAGTCATTGCGCCAACGCTCGCCACGCTCCCCGTAACAGCGTGAGGTTTTCAGGGTCTGCAACGCCTCCTTGAAACGCCCGCGCACCTGCCGCCGCTCTTGGTCGATCAACACCTGACGTTGATGTCGCGCCTGGTGGTCCGGCCTGTCGAGCCATGCCGCGCGCCGCCCTCCCACGACCACCATCACCAGGCCCCATAGCAGAAACAGCACGCTGATGCTCAGCAGACGTGCCGTGGCCCCGTGCCAGAACCGATAATCGTCCACCGCCAACAACGGCCCGAAACACCACACCAGCGCCGCCAGGCATAACACCAGCAGCAGGCTCCAGACCCAACTCTTGCGCAGCACTCTGCCCACGCCCGTGAAGAATGCGTTCATTGATTGCTCCCAGCGTTACATCGGCGTCCGCGTCTGTTCCGGCGCCACGGATTGAAAGGGTTGCAGGACGGTCATGCGCTCGTTGCGCAAGACCCAGGCAAACCCGGAGTACACCACCAGCAAGCAGGCGACGGTCAGGACAACAACCCAGGTCGCCGAGATCATCCGCAACGGTGTGTCGCCTGCTCGCCCAGGCTCAACCGACGCCGCCGACGGCAGGCGTTCACCGCGCACGTGCCGGATCTGTCGATATAAACCATCGCGTACCGCTTCCAGTTGCGCCGCTCCACGCTCCATGACGCGATACTGGCCTTCGAACCCTATCGATAAGCACAGGTACATCAGTTCAAGCATGGCCAGGTGCTTGATCGGATCGCGGGACAAGCGCTCCAGCAACTGGAAAAATTTCTCGCCGCCGAAGGTTTCCTGATGAAAACGGCTCAGCAGGCTCATGGTCGACCAGTCACTGCGGGCACCCCACGCCGTGGTCACCACCGCCTCGTCAATCACACTGCACAGCACATAGCGGGCAGACATGACCTGACTCTTTTCCGCCCCCTGATGGGAGGCCCGCATTTCAAATGCCGAAACCCCCGCCGATAATCGATCGTTGAGGCTCTGCAAGCTCTCCCGGCCCGAACTGGCCTTGAGCTGTACCACCTGGGACAGCAGTTCCCAGGCCGCCGTTACCAAGGTGTTGGGCCCTATATCGAAGCTCTGCACGCCCTGCAGGGCGGCCGAGTAAATCATGCGGTCTTCCAGCTGTTCGAAGCGCGGAGGCGTTGGGAAGTCCGTCAGCGCCCCCTGTGCCGGTTGGTTGCCCTCGCGGTCTAGCAGGACGGTTTTTTCGTCCTGCGGGTATTCACTGTCCATAGTCATGATGTTCAGTTCCTGATGGCCCAAAAGTTGAGTTCCAGTCCTGCGAACTCGCCGCTGGCGTGGAAGGCGAAGCCACCCGACTGCTCCAGCTGTGTGATGTCGCGGACACTGAGATCGAGCATGAAATAGGTTTTGCCGGCATGGAACGGGATCTGCCGCGGTGCCACCGGCAGCGGCTTGAGCTTGATACCCGCCAGGTGCAGGTTGACCAACTCACGAATGCGCTCCACAGGGCCGATCTTGAGGTGCGCCGGCAGACGGTGGCGCAGTTCTTCCGAATCGCACTGGGCCTCGGCCGCCAGAATGAAGGTGGCGCAACCCAGCAGTTTGAGATCGCTGACCGGGCAAACCAGCACGCCGTATTGGCGCGGTTGCAACGCGAGCTGCGTCGCATGCTGCTCCAACACCCGCGACAGCGCCGTTCGAATGCCGTCCATCAAGCTTCGGAAGCTCTCACCCTGGTCGTCATGTCGGTACCGCCCCTGCGACTGCGCGCGCTTGTTATCGGTGCCGTATGTCGATAGCTCGCCGAGCAACGACAGCAACTGGCGATACACCGCTTCTGGACGGACCTGGGGCTGGCTCAAGTAGTGATGCAAGACCAGTTCCGTACGGTTGATCAATTGCAGCATGAGGAAGTCACCCAACTGAGCGCCCGCCGATCCGCCATTGCCCTGGACGCGCGCGGCAATCGCATCGCCCCGGGTAGCGAGTAGGCTGATCACCTCCTTGATGCACGACGCTACGTAGCCAGAACGCTGTAGATAGAGGAAGGTCGGTACGAAATCCGCATCCAGCGTCACGCCCCCTTCCCGCGTCGATTCCACAACCTGGGCCACCTGGAGTTTCACCAGCAGCGGATCATCGCGTTGCTCCCCCAACACCAATCGCAGGTCCGGGCGCGCGCAATGGATCTGGCAGCGTGAATCGGCGCCCGCGTTGGAGTCGCCGACTTGAAGTTCACAGCTGACATAACGCGCCAGCACGTCGCCCTGCTCCGGGAGCCGCGCTTCGACCTGATTGCCGATCGCCAGCGGTAACGCCAGGTACACGGCCTGTCCGCCGGCACCGACGGGAACCTGCAATACCAGCGGTTCGTCGGCACTGCCCAATGCAAACAGGCTGCCGTCGGGAAACATCCCGCTGGCCTGGGTAAGCACCACCTTGCCCAGGTTGAGGTGCTGGGTATCGACGTGCAGCGTCAGGAATCCCCAACCGTTACTGCCCATCAGGCGTGTCTGATTGAGTTGCTGCTGGTAATAGCGGTCGTTGTGCTGCAAGTGCTGAGGACGCAGCAGCATGCCTTCCTGCCAGATGACTTTATAGGCCTGCATTTGAGTTCCCCGACCGGCTGGCGAACGGATCGACAAGACGAATACCCGATTCGTCCAACATCACTTCGACACGCGTGCGCTGTTGCGGGGCCACGGGCAACGCCAGCCGCCATTGCACATGGGGCAAATCCCGATAAGCGGCCAGCACACCGACAAAACGGCTCTGTGGCTCGATGCTGAGTCTGAGCGCCACCTGTTCACCGGGGCGTAGTTCCAGCTCCTCGGAGTTCACCCAGTCCTTAGGCAATGCTTGTTCAGCTCGGGCATACAGGCTGAAGAAATCGGCATTTTCGAACGCGACCGGATGGCGCAGCTCCAGCAGATGCACCACCACGGGGGAAGGCCGACCGTGCAAGTCCGGGTTCAGCGCTTCGCCGGTCGTCAACGTCAGGTCCAGTTTGGTCAGGGTTGAAAACGGTCCGACATGACTGCAACCGCTCGACAGGCTCAGCGCCAACAGCATCAATGCAATAAAGGTTCGATACATAAATCTCATCCTGGGTACGCCGCATGCAACGTGGAAACCAAGCGCACCTGTTCCTCGTAGGCCTTGGAAAAATCGCTATTCAACAGCTGTTCATCCAGGGGGAGCTCATCGACCAGATGTCGGTAGTGACGCTGATAGGCGCGCCAGCACGCGCCGTCGGTGGTGAACCTGGCCGGTTTACCTTCTCGCTCGAAGCACAGCATCAAATGGCTCGGCGCAAACGCCGCGAGCGCGCCGCGCACCGCCGCTCGACAAGCCACCACCAACGCCAACTGATGGACTTGCATCTCCCGACAGGCTTGAGCCAGCGCCAACTCGGCGGACAATTGACCCAGCTCGCCCGCGCCCAGCAATGCCGTTATGGTCGCCTGGGTATCGAGGCAGTCTTTCAGCGGGTTATGGCTTTTAAAGCCAGGCATGGCTGCGCCCAGGTTCAATTCATTGTTCAGCTCATCTCGAGTGCGCAGGCATTGCTGCATTCCCTCGACGGTTTGTCTGAACAGACCCGCCACTTTGATCGCCAGCGCTTCGCAGGCCACGCTATCGAGCCCATCCATCCGCAGGCCCACGGCGTCGCCAAACTGCGCCCAGAAGGCTGCCGGCAGCTCGGGCACGCTTGGGTCAGGTGGAGGGGGTGGCATGCGCTTGGGAGGTTGCGCCCATCTCGGCACCGTCAGGTGATCGCGCTCCACGGCGCTATGGGCAAACGAACAGGTGGGCGTTTCTACACTGTGCGCCAGTGCATCCAGCTCCTCGCAACACTCATCGCGCCGTTGCTCATGCGCCAAGGCGTGCATCGGGTCCAGTCCAAGAAATGCGTCATCTGGAATGGTGTCGGCGCAGGCCAGCGCCTGCCGGTCGTCCTGCGTCGTCCAGCGCGGTCGCAAGTGCGCGCGAATGTCCAAGGCGCCCAGCTGATAGACCTCGCCGTCGGCGATCAGCCGCGCCTGCCCCTTCCTCAAACGCTCCATGCCGCCTGCCACGCCAATGCCATTACTGCTGACATCCGTCAGAAAGTACTGCCCATCTCGATAGCCGATCAACGCATGGTGGCTGGAGAGCAGCCGCGTCGCATCCGGAATTACCCAGTCGCATCCTGCGCCACGGCCGATAAAACCCCCGACGCGGTCAAACACCTTGCGCAGCGGCGCCTCACCGCTGGCGGTGTCACATACCTCGAATACTAATTGCATCGCTCGGCACTCCTTGCTCACTGACCACGACGCGTCGTTTGGGGGTCGCCCAGCGGACGGTAATCGGCATCATCAAAAACGTAGTTGGCGTTACAGCCGCTCAGTAGACACAGCACAAGCCCCCAGGCTTGCCACGGACGTAGAAGCATCAGGTTTCTCCCGGAAAATTCAGGTACGCGGTCGGACAGCACATCCTTGATCGGCTCATTCAGCACTCCCCGCCACATCGCCACAGGGAATGTTCAGACGCGCAAGTCGATACAGCAGCGTGCGACGTGCCACGCCCAGCTCACGGGCGGTACGGGTCCGGTTACCACGGTTCTTGTGCAGGCAATCGAGCAGAAATACCCGCTCAACCCGCTCCAGGCGCTGGCGTAACGTCGCATCGACACAGGGCACTACCGGCGTCGGCTCCAGGCACAAGTGCGCCGGCAGGATCAGGTTCTCGTCACACAGCAATACCGCGCGTTCGACTCGGCATTTGAGTTCGCGAACATTGCCGGGGAACGGATGACCGGACAGTTGATCGAGCGCCGCACTCGACCATTGCACCGTTGACCGACCCAATGCGACACAGGCCTTTTCGGCGAAATGCCGCGCCAACAGCAATACATCGCCATCTCGCTCGCGCAAGGGCGGCAGCTCGATGGGGAATTGCGCCAACCGGTAATAAAGATCCTCGCGAAATGCCCCCTCGGCCACCATGGCCGTCAGGTCGCGGTGGGTCGCGGCAATGATGCGCACATCCACCCGATGAGCCGCGCTGGCGCCAAGCGGACGGATTTCACCTTCTTGCAAAACCCGTAATAGCTTGGCCTGCAGCGACAACGGCATGTCGCCTATTTCATCCAAAAGCAAGGTGCCGCCATCGGCGGTATCGAACAAACCGATGTGGTTGCGCTCGGCGCCGGTGAAGGCGCCTTTGCGGTAACCGAACAGCTCACTTTCCAGCAAGCCTTCAGGGAAGGCGGCACAGTTCTGCACCACGAACGCCTTACCGTTGCGTGGGCCGGCGCTATGGATGGCGCGCGCCACCACTTCTTTGCCGGTGCCGGTCTCGCCGCTTAGCAGCACGGTGTAGGGAGCCTGCAAAACCTTGTCGATCAAACGACAGGTATCGGCCATCGCTTTGCTGGTGCCGATCAGGCCGTGAGTGCTTTGGGGGGCTCGCGCGCTGACCTGGTTCGCCGCGCGGCTGTGGGCAGGACGCACGCGGCGCAGTAAACCCAACTGCGTCAACGCAAAGCTGCCCAATTGCCCCAATGACCGGGCATAGTCCTGCAAGGCTCTGGGGCGCAGGCTGGCGCACAACAGCAAGCCTGCGAGGCTTTCACGCCGACCGAACAGCGGTATACATGACAACGACTGCCACGGCGTCGCCATCGCCGGTAAGAAGCCGCTCTCGTAAACGCTACCACTCAGGTCATCCAGGTTCAGAGGGCTGGCTTGCTTGAGGACATACTGCAACAGCGGCTGATGCTGAACGTCGTCGCCGCATAGCCGTCCGCCTGGCGGCAAGGTACCCGCTAAGTGCTGGGCAATCAGCTCAAGCCGACCCGTCGTCTCGTCGTACTTATACAACTGGCTCAGTTCGCACTGGCTAAGCTGCGCCGTCGCCGCGGCACACAGCTCGGGCAAGCTCGCCTCGTCACTGTCGGTGCCCAGGCGCGTGAACCAGCCCAACAATGCTTCGGCATAAGCCAGGGGATGGGGCAGTTGGCTAAAGAGATTGTCCGTCATTGGCTGAACTCGCAGATCGGTTGTCCACGGTGGTCAAGATCGGCGTGGGCGCGCGACAGCGATTCACCGACGGCCATCGCCTCCAGCAGACGGTTGACCATTTGTGGCATCAAATGGGTCTCGATCCATTGGTCGATATAGCGCGCGCCACTGTCGCTATGGCTGCAACGGTCAGCCATATGCGCGACCAGTTCCGCTGTATAGCTGAACGCCAGCCGGCGTGCTTCCAACCGCCGCCCGAGGCACTCCAGCTTGGCCCTGGCCAACTGCTGCAACACATCGCCCGCGATCGGGTAATAGGGCAATACGCGCATGCGCGCCAACAGCGCCGGTTTGAAATAGTCACGCAACAGCGGATAGATCGCTGCGTGCAGCGCCTGCGCATCCGGCCGCTGGGCGCCGGAACACAGATCAGTAATGCAATCGCTGCCCAGGTTGGACGTCATCAGGATCAGCGTATTGCGAAAGTCGATTTCCCGACCTTCGCCATCGTTGGCCAGGCCCTTGTCGAAGATCTGATAAAACAGGTTCAGCACCTCCGGGTCGGCCTTTTCCACTTCATCCAGCAGTACGACCGAATACGGTCGTTGACGCACCGCCTCCGTCAACACGCCGCCCTCGCCGTAACCGACATAACCGGGCGGCGCCCCAATCAGCCGAGATAGCGCATGTTTCTCCTGGTACTCGGACATGTTCAAGGTCGTGACAAAGCGCTCACCGCCGTAGAGCAAGTCGCCCAGGGCCAGGGCCGTTTCGGTCTTGCCTACGCCGCTGGGTCCCACCAGCAGAAACACACCGACCGGCGCGTCGGGCTTATTGAGGCCAGCGGCGACCGCTCTTAGATTACGATCCAGTGCCTGCACGGCAGGCTCCTGACCGAGGATGCGTGCACGCATTGCCTGGGCAAACCCAGTGACCGCATCACTGTGCTCAAACGCCAGGCGTTCGACCGGAATCCCCGTCCACGCGCTGATCACCTCGGCCACCAGGCGTGGGCAAACCTCAAGATGAACCAATGGCTGCGGGCCTTGCAGTGCAGACAATGCCCGTCTCTGTTCGCCAAGTGCCTGCTCCAGGGCGTCGACGCCCTGCCCTCCACGGCGAGCGTCCTCCAGTTGCCGGCGCAGAGTCAGTGCCTGTTCCGCGCACGCGCGCTGTTCGAGCCAACGCTGCTCCAATGAGTGCCGCTCGCTCTCTACTGCCGCCAAGCGAAGATCCAGCGCGTGCAAAGCCTGCGTATCCACCGGCACCCCGGCATCCCTGTCGCGAATCCATGCCAGGCGTTGTCGGGCGCCTTCGGCCAGATCCGCCTCCAGACGCTGCAACGCCTCAGGCGCGCAAACCCGGCTGATCCGCGCACGCGCGCAAGCGGTATCCAGCACATCCACCGCTTTATCGGGTAGCTGTCGACCCGCCAGGTAACGGGCACTCAAGTGTGCCGCCGCCACGACGGCGTCGTCACGCACGTAGACCCCATGGCAGGTTTCGTGCATCGGCACTAGCCCACGCAGGATCGAAACCGCCTGTTCGACGCTGGGCTCACCGACATGGATGGGCTGGAAGCGCCGCGCCAAGGCCGGGTCTTTCTCGAAGTGACGCTTGTATTCGGACCAGGTGGTCGCGGCAATGGTGCGTAGCTCACCGCGCGCCAGCGCCGGCTTGAGCAGGTTGGCAGCATCAGCCCCACCTGCTGGGCCTCCCGCTCCCACCAGGGTATGGGCTTCATCGATAAACAGAATAATCGGGCGTGGGGATGCGTTGACCTCGTCGATCACCCCCTTGAGGCGCCGCTCGAATTCACCTTTGATGCTGGCCCCGGCTTGCAGCATGCCCATGTCCAGCGTCAGCACGCGCACATCCTTCAACAGTTCCGGCACTTGGCCGCCGACAACGCGCAGGGCTAGTCCTTCGACAATTGCGGTCTTGCCCACTCCGGCTTCGCCGACCAGTAGCGGATTGTTCTTACGTCGGCGCACAAGGATGTCGATCAACCGGCGAAGCTCATCATCCCGACACAGCACCGGGTCGATGCGCCCGGATTGCGCCTGGCGTGTCAGATCGTGGGTAAACCGTGCCAGGCAGGACTCGTCAGCCAATGCAGGCGGGGTTTCAACGGCGCGACTCGACACGAACTCAAGCACGCGCTGCGTATCCACACGGCTCAACAGTTCTTGGTAAGCACAGCCGGCATGCTGCTGCGGATGCTGCAGCAGCGCCAATAGCAGCGCGGCGTGATCCACCTCGGTTTGATGCAATTGCAGGTGGGCAACGAGCAATGCCTGCTGCAACCATTGCACCAGCGCCTGGGCGAATACCGGATTACGTGACGCGTTTGCCTGCGCTTTTGGTTGCAAGATAGCTTGCAGCTCGCCCACCTCGACACCCGCGTCGGCCAATGCCCGTGCCAGAAGGCAATCGCTGTGCTCCAACCAGGCCAATAGGTAGTCTTCTACCAAGACCTCATGGCCACCCCGTGTGACGCATCGCTCGGCGGACCGCTCCAGATCTCGCCGTGCCTGTGGGGTCAATGTGCGGATAAGTTGTTGCAGGTCTACATTCATCATCTTTGCTGATCCCCTAATGTGCGTCGCTTGCCACGATAAGCACACCGTCAGCACAGTCGTGCGCGAGCCAGCTGGTCCATCCCAGCCGGCAGACGTTGTGTTCGCCGATGTGCAGCGGCCTGATCTCTTCTTTCGCAAGCACCAGGCGCAAGTCGTATTCCAGCGGATCGCGCGCAGTCAGCCGTATCAACGAGCACAGCTGCGGGTAATCCGCGCCAGTGGGTAAAAACCCGTGAAAGCGCTGCCAGCCCAGGTCGTGCACATGCACCCTGAATTTGCCGCCACGGTCGGCGACACGACTGCCCAGCACGTTGTCCTGGCCCAGCACACTGTTGGCGACGCCTAGCTGGTTTGTCTGGCACTGAGCGATCGCCACCGAGCGCTCAACCCATTGCTCGATCCACAAGCGGCTGTGCTTGAAGTAGTAACGCAGCACCGTTTCGATCAAGGCCGCCGAATGGGCTCGCAAGCCAAGCAGCCCCAGGTAAGGCAACAGCCGCTTGCAGTCCAGTTGGGCGGCAGCGCGAATCGGCTGGCCCCTCAAACCGATCAACGCAAACATCTGCTCGGAAAAGGCGTCCCGTGCCCCTGTCTCGAAACAGGTGCGGTAACGATATTTACGCCAGATCCCCAGCATCAGACGCTGCAATCGATGGTGAAACAGGTCCAGAAAATCGCGGGTTGCATCAGCCCCTTCGGCGCATGCCTGTTCCGCGTAAAACGCAGGCAACGGCGATCCCGCGCCACATAGGCCCAACACGTTGAGGCGAAGACGGGCGCACAATTGACCCTGCTCAACAAAAAACTCCAAACGATCAATATCGTGAGCGGGAAACCCCAACCCTGGATTGGCCTGAAACTCCAAGCGCTCATACAACGCGTCGTCATCCAGCAGCGGGTGCACATCGCGCAACTGCTCGATCACCCGAGCGATCGCCTGGAACAGCGAGTACTCACGGATGACTCGGCTCAGTTGCTTTAAAGCAGGGGCTGTTGGCCCATCCGGATTGGCCATTGGTACACGTCTCCTTGTGTGCTGATGACTCGTAGTTCGTGGTAAGCATTGAGGCTGGCGTACAGCGTGAAGAACTCATTGAGTACCGACGCGAACATAAAAATCTCGCCTGGCCCCAAAAAGCCCTGGGCGTCGACGGTCAAGTCGATTCGCACGCCGCGAAACGGCATGCCGCGATGCAATCGGTCGACCCCCGTGTGCTGGATGGAGCGCAATGCGTCCAGCTTTCTCTGACTGATTTTTTGCGCCTGCCGATCGTGGTAACGCGGCAGGTCGTAGGTTTGCAGGACGACCTTCAGCGCACTGATGTCGCTCAACGACAGGTAGTTGAGCGACATGTTGCTGATCAACCGCCAAAGAAAGTCCTGATCCAGCGGCGGCGCAAAACTCTCGGTCGGCGCGCAGATATTGCGAAACGACAGGCCTTCGGGAGTTTGTTCGCAGGGCTGGTTGATTGCCCCCGCCTTGAGTGACCGAGGTACGTTGTGATTGGTGCACGTTAGCTCGACCGAGAGGGTTTCCTGGCTTTGCCCCACGCCATTGCCAAACCCCAGCCAGGTATCGAGACCGCCGTGATGTGCGGAGGCGCGTTGGCGAATGCTGTAGCAGGGTGAGCCCTCGTTGGCGTCGTGCTCGAAGGATTCAAACGGCACGTATGCCTGATACCCCAACCCTCCGGGGCGCCACCCGGTCACCCGATCAACGGAAAACACGTCGGCATTGCCCCGCTTGTATTCTCCAGGGATCAGCAAGTATTCATCCTGTTTGCCATCCAGGCGGATCGGAACCGCGTCATGTTCAAACAGGTTGACGATGGGCGTGCAGTACAGCTTCACGTTATCCAGCGTAGGCTGCTGGAGTTGCGGGCAACGACCGCTCAGCTCAAAACGCAGCGTCACACCGCACGTTTGCTGGAGGGCTGCGGTCGGCAACGTCTGCAGTACATCCAGCCCAACCAAATCGACAAACAGGTACTTTTCAGGAAAGGCGAAATACTCCTGCAGGTGCCGATATCCGCAAAAAGTATTAGGCGGATAAGGAATCAGTGCATGCTCTTCAGCGAACCCTACGGGTTGTACGCTTTGCGCGCTAATTCGCAGCGACAGATCCTGGCCATTGCCGACATCGATTCCAACGCCGTCGCGACCGAACGGTCGTAACTCGATGCCGTCCAAATGACGCAGCAACCCCAAATACAGGCCTTGACTGATATACCGGTCCCCCGCCAGATGCAGGCGCAGTCGGTCAAATACGCACGCGCTGAAATTCCCCTCGGCGCTCATGTCCAAGCGCAAGTTCAACACCGCCCGCTCGCCCTGAACGTTGTACTCCAGGGCACTCAGTTGAAACGGCAGAACCTGAGTGGCGTAACAGGTTCGGAAGCGGCAGCGCTCACCGTCGACCGGTTCGCTCTCCACAGGTGTATCCCGTGCAACGGTCACGCTGGGGCCGGCATGTCGCAGCGGGTCGAATTGGAGGATGCTGAACGCCGGCAGCGGTCGCATATAGTTGGGCCACAGCAAGTGCATCAGCGAATGCGTCAGCTCGGGTAACTCGTCATCCAACTTCTGCCGCAGGCGACCGGTGAGGAAAGCAAAACCCTCCAGCAAACGCTCCACGTCCGGGTCCTTGCCGGTCTCTCCCAGAAATGGCGCAAGCGCCGGGTTGCGCTCGGAAAAACGCCGGCCTAACTGACGTAGCGCGCTGAGTTCGCTCTGGTAATAGCGGTTAGCGGACATCGGCATAGACCTCACTACGACTGGCGTCGCCAAGCCGCGCAGTGAAGGTGACGGGCCTCGTGACACCGTCAACACTCAGCGTGGCTTCAATGGAAAAGGCCAGGGCCAATGGGTCGTGATCACGGGGCAAGGCGCGCACCAGGACATTCTGCAAGCGCGGCTCGTAGGCCCGGATAAAGCGCTCGATCAGTAGTCGCGACCGGCTCAGGGTTTCGTGCAGGCTCTGGTTCATATCGTTGAGGTCAGGCAAGCCGTAATCCGGCAGCGTTTGGACACTGCCGGCGCGGATGCTGAGCATCTTGCCCAGATGGGCCGCGACAGAACTCGCACAGCATTTTGAGTGAGGTGCGGAGCGATCAAGACGCTCGAAAAGGCGTTGGTTGCGCATCATCCCTGGCCCCCGATTCATTCTTTATCGAGCTTGCCGACCAGGGATAAGGTGAAGTCCGCGCCCATGTATTTGAAGTGCGGTCGCACGCTCAGATTGACCCGGTACCAGCCGGGCTCGCCTTCAACGTCACTGACAACGATACGGGCCGCGCGCAACGGCCGCCGGCCACGCACTTCGGCACTAGGGTTTTCCTGGTCTGCGACGTACTGGCGAATCCACTTGTTGAGCTCCAGTTCCAGGTCGGTGCGCTCCTTCCACGAGCCCAACTGCTCGCGTTGCAGGACCTTTAAGTAATGAGCCAGGCGGTTGACCACCATCATGTAGGGCAACTGAGTGCCGAGACGGTAATTCAGCTCGGCTTGCTTGCCCTCGGCACTGATGCCGAAGTGCTTGGGCTTCTGCACGGAACTGGCGGAAAAGAACGCGGCGTTGTCGCTGCCCTTGCGCATCGTCAGAGCAATAAAGCCCTCTTGCGCCAGCTCATATTCTCGACGGTCGGACACCAATACTTCGGTGGGAATCTTGGTCTCGATTTCGCCCATGCTGTGGAAGTGATGCAACGGCAGATCCTCCACCGCGCCGCCGCTTTGTGGGCCAATGATATTGGGGCACCAACGGAACCGCGCAAAGCTGTCGGTCAGGCGCGTGGCAAACGCATAGGCGGTATTGCCCCACAGGTAGTGCTCGTGGCGGTTCACCACATTTTCCCGATAAGCAAAGGTCTTGACCGGGCATTCGAGGGGATCGTAAGGCGTACGCAGCAAGAAACGCGGGACGGTGAGCCCGATATAACGGGAATCCTCGCTCTCGCGAAAGCTCTGCCATTTGGCGAACTGCGGGCCTTCGAAATGATCCTTAAGATCCTTCAGGTCAGGCAGGCCGGTGAAGCTCTCAAGGCCGAAGAACCCCGGCCCGGCCGCGGCGATAAACGGCGCATGGGCCATGCAGGCCACACTGGACGCGTATTGCATCAGTTTCACATCGGGAGCGCTGGGCGCCAGGAAGTAATTGGCGATTATCGCGCCCACCGGCTGACCACCGAACTGACCGTATTCCGCGCTGTAGATATGCTTGTAGAGCCCGGATTGCGTCACCTCCGGCGAATCTTCGAAGTCGTCCAGCAGGTCTTGGCGCGAAACGTTCAACAGTTCGATTTTGATGTTTTCGCGGAAATTGGTGCGGTCGACCAACAGTTGCAAGCCCCTCCACGCGGATTCCAGTGCCTGGAATTGCGGATGGTGCAGAATCTCGTCCATTTGCAGGCTGAGCTTTGTGTCGATCTCGGCAATCATTCGATCGACCAAATGCTTCTTGACCGGTTCGCCACTGTTCTGGGGTTTGATCAGCTCTTCGATAAAAGCCGATACCCCGCGCTTGGCGATGGCGTAGGCTTCGTCGTCGGCGCTGAGTAATGTTTGGGCAATGATGTTGTCGAGGATGCTGTGTTCTTCGGTGGCGTTGACCGAGGTCTGTATCGGTTGGCTGTTCATGGTGTCAGTGTCCTTTTACTGAAAAGTGTCAGGCGGGTTGGCTGCTCAAGGCCAGTTCCGCCAATACCCGTGCGCGGGACTCGTCATCGGCCAGCGCCTGTTCGATGGCTTTACGAAAGCTCGGCGTGTTGCCCAGAGGCCCCTTGAGCGCCACCAATGCCTCACGTAGAGCCATGAGCTTCTGCAACTCCGGAATCTGCTCCACCAGATGGGCGGGGTTGAAATCCTTCATCGAATGGATGCGCACCTGAATCCCCAGCTCCTCGACATCGGCGTCGTCCTGAAGACGATTAGGGACGTTCAGCGCCAGGCTCAGCGCCTGGTTGGCCAAGACTTCGTCAAGGCTGTTTTTGTCGATCGCGATAGGCTTGCGATCTTCGAGCTTGCGCGCGTCTTCGCGCTGGGTGAAATCTCCCAGCACCAGCAGTTTCAACGGCAGTTCGACTTCTTCCTGGGCAGCGCCGATGGCAGGTTTGAAGGTGATGTTGATGCGTTCCTTGGGTGCAACCGAACCTTCTTTGGCCATGGTGTTTCTCCTTTTTTTCGAGTGGCTCGAAAGCCTATTCAAGTACCGCTTCGAGATCGAAGAGGCACAGCCTGCGGTGGGTGTCTTCCTTGCGCTCGCGTACGGCATGGCTCTGTGGCAACAGGTCACAGCAGCGGTGCAACAGCTGCGTGACGTGGACAGCGAGCTCCGGCTCCCAGCGCTCCAGCCCCGTGCGTTGCAACTCGAGGTCCAGATGGTCGAGCTGGATCTTCGCCAACTCATGTTTGCCCGCCTGCACACACAGCCGGGCCTGTGCCAGGCGCCAGTGAAAACGCTCGCGGTCGCTACGAGCCCCATGCAACCCCCGCTTGAGTTCATGCACGACGGCCTTGAGCCCGTCTTTGCGCAGCCTGGGCTGCAGGGCCTGCAAGGCGACTTCCCAAGGCGCCTCCTCGACGGCCTCGCACGGCGCCTCGGGTGGCCGCAGGTGACGTACAACCTGCGTGGCGATCCAGTCCCGTGTGCCCGCATCGGCAAATGGACTACCGTCGTGGAAGCGAAACTCAGGCAGGTTCGGCAGGCGCTGCAGCAGCAGGGCAAAATTCACTTCCAGTTCGGTCATGGCCAGCTCGGCCTGCAGAGCTTCCAGGCATTGCCAGACCATGTGTAAGCCGTCGAACCAGAACATCGCGCCGGCCAGACTGGCCTCAAGTTCCAGCAGCAGATCGGCGTAATGGCCTTGGGCAAAGCGTTCGTGATGGCGTTTGAGCTTGTCCGGTGCTGGGCCGCGCAGCGCGGTGATGCGCTCACTGTCCGCGTCCGGATAGCTGAGCAGGGAGAGCCACATCAGCGTGCGATTAAGGCGCAAGGCACGCAGGTCGGTAGCGTTCTGGCGCAACCACCAGGCGCATAGCGGACGGGCCTGCTCCTGCAATGCTCGCAGCCACTTGTGCGCATCCTTCTCACTCTCCAGCACCGGCTCGGGTTTGATCAGTTGTGTCGTGGCCTGCTTCACCTGGGCTATCGCGCCGGTCAATCCTGTGGCCGGAGCTTGGCTCTGCGCGGCGCGCTCCAACTGCTGGGTCAATTGCCTGCAAATCGGCAATAGCAAAGGCGCGTCCTCTTTCAGATGACGGCTCAACAGCTCATCCAGGCCCTCCAGTTCCTCAACGACCGCACGAAAAAGCGGCTGTTGGTCTTGGAGGGCCAAGTGGCGCGCGAGCAATGTCTCCAGGCGCGATACCAACCACAGAAACGCAGCGGCACGGGTGCGCGTTTTTCGGGGATACACCTCCGACCAATGGCCCTCACAGAGAAGACGCAATAATTTCAATCCGGCCAGCAGCCCAGGAAAGGACTCACGCTGATGCAGCGCCCAGGTCAACCAGACAGCCACGCGAAGATCCTTGGATTGTTCCCTTAGCAGAACCTCGGCGGTTGCCACGACTTTCTGCCAGTCCGGCTGGCACGCACCATGTATGGACTGGGCCTTGGCCAGTTCGAATTCGAGGGTTTCATACTCAGTTGAAAACCGCACATCGCCGCCCGCAAAATTCGACTGCGAGCAGGGAGTTTGCGCAAGCTCCAAATAATAAGCACAAAACTTTCCTGAATAGACCATTTAGGACCATACGCAACTAAGCATTAGATTCAAGACAAGACAATAACAACTAGACCGACCTATCAACTTGCCATCCTGGCTTCGCCTTAACTTCCACGAAGTTCGCAAACCTTAGTCATGCCAAGACCATTGAGCAAGCATCCACCCAACACTTAAGTCATTTCCTACAAACCTCTAAATTAGGGGGCCTGCGCAGTTTTTTGCGCAGTTGAATACTTACACCCTGTATAGCCAGACCGTGTAAACCTAAATAATTAAAGGAAGATAATAGCGAGCAATTAATTGCACACTTATGCGCACATATTCTCCAACTTATCTGCATTTCAAGGCGGGTTTTTAGATAAACACAGACGAAGATTCGGCGCAGAGCGCGGCCCTATTGGCCATCACAGTTTCCGGCACGTTTTTTGTTATAGGCATTTGACCAACCGGCAGCATTGCGGGTTGGAACTACCTCTATAACCAGGCAAGGAAACCCGTCATGCCAACACCCGCGTATCTTTCTATCACCGGTGTCAAACAAGGTTTGATTACGGCAGGCACGTTCACTCAGGACTCGGTAGGCAATATTTATCAGGAAGGCCACGAAGACCAGATCCTGGTACAAGCCTTCTCCCATCAGGTCATCATTCCCAGGGACCCGCAATCCGGCCAACCGACCGGTCAGCGGGTGCATAAGCCGCTGATGATCAGCAAGGTCTTCGATAAATCTTCGCCGCTGCTGTTCAGCGCGTTGACCAGCGGCGAAGAGGTCAAGTGTCGACTGGAATGGTTCCGTACCTCTTCGGCCGGGACCCAGGAGCACTACTTCACCATTGAACTGGAGGGCGCGACCCTGGTGGATATCCAATCACGCATGCCCAACTGCCAGGACCCGGACAATGCGCATTTCACCCATCTGGAAGACGTGTATTTCACCTATCGCAAGATCGTGTGGACCCACGAGGTGTCCGGTACGTCGGGGTCCGATGACTGGCGCAGCCCGGTAGCGGGTTAAACCGAACCGCAGAAACGGCGGCCATGGACGGCGCCGTTTCTGTCGTCAGCTAGACCATCGCCAAGGGATGCTTGCGTTTGGGCGCGCCGAACACACGGTCGATGGCATCGAGGTCGTGCTCATCGAGCACCAGCGCGGCAGCGGCGGCATTGAGCCGCACATGCTCGGGCGTCACCGCCTTGGGAATGGCGATCACGCCGTCCTGGCGCAATACCCAGGCCAACGCAACCTGGGCGGGAGCTACCTCGTGACGCAGGGCGATCTGCTTGAGCGTCGGACTCGACAGCAGTGCTCCGCCCTGGGCGATGGGACAGTAGGCCATGAGCGGCAGATGATGTTGCTGCCACCAAGGCAGCAAATCGAATTCGATGCCCCGTTCCTCGATGTTATAGAGCACCTGATTCGTGGCACACGCCGGGGCTGCCAGTTCCTGCAGGTCCGCCACATCGAAGTTGGACACGCCCCAACGGCCAATCTTGCCGGCTTCGCGCAGGCGTTCGAACGCTTCTACGGTTTCTTCAAGGGGGTACTGGCCGCGCCAGTGCAACAGATACAGATCGATATAGTCAGTGCCCAACCGTTGGAGACTGGCTTCACAGGCACGGGGCATGCCCTTTTGGCTGGCATTATGCGGATAGACCTTGCTCACCAGAAACACTTGATCGCGCCGGCCGCGAATGGCCTCGCCGACCACCGTTTCGGCGCCGCCCTCACCATACATTTCGGCGGTATCGATCAGGGTCATGCCCTCGTCGATCCCCAACTGCAATGCCGCGATTTCAGCGCGGCGATGGTTCGGGTCTTCGCCCATGCGCCAGGTGCCCTGGCCGATGACGGGAACGGGAACGCCCGCCAGATCGATACTGCGCATGACAACCTCCTGATGAGTTCTTGGGTTAACCGTGTGGCATTGACCGGACAAAAGGGTTCAATCGAAGTATGGTTGGGCCCTGCCCAATCGCCAGGAAGGATCTGCAATGCTGTTTGTCGTGATGCTCGGGGGCAAACACCCACGCGCCAGGATCGAAGTTCATGATGTGGTATTCGCCGCGGCCGATACGCTGCAAGGCACTTACCCGCAACTGCGCGAGGCGTGGTTCGGCAGCGCCAAGGGCGTGCATATCGATTCGTGGATGGCGGTCGATGGCGTCGACGGTTGGAAAGTCGAACTCAGCCACCTGGCCCCCCACGCTGACGCCCATCGCCTGTTTTTCATCAACCTCGGCGGTTACGAAGCCGAGAGTTTCGGCGAGGCCCACCATTATCTGCTGGTGGTTGCCCGCAACAAACAGGAAGCTAAAAGCCAAGGCAAGCAACAGATGCGCCGGCACTGGTCCCAGGCGCATACCGACGCTGTGCTGGACGTAGATGACTGCCTGCCCATCGACCTGGTGGATGGCCGCTACGTGCATCTGGTCCAGGGTGAGCACCTTCCGATCGTCAAGCGCAACGATTACATCGTTCTATAGTGAAACATCAGCCTGCCTGCGAAAGGCATGGCCCGCCGCCGTACCGCTAAGGCAATCCCCGGGAACTTTGCCGGGAAATAACCGCCTGAATCCGGTACGCTCACCCTTTTCATTCAAGGAGTTACTCTCATGGCCAAAGCCACCGCCCGCCACATCCTCGTGTCCACCGAAGACAAGTGCAACGAACTCAAGGCCCAAATCGAAGGCGGCGCTGACTTCGCAGAAATCGCCAAAGCCAACTCCAGCTGCCCTTCCAGCCGCGATGGCGGCAACCTGGGTTCGTTCGGTCCAGGCCAGATGGTTAAAGAATTCGACACCGTGGTATTCAGCGCTCCAGTCAACACCGTGCAAGGCCCGGTTAAGACTCAGTTCGGCTACCACCTGCTGGAAGTTACCAGCCGTCAGGACTGATTTGTCCTGCGCTGATGCGTGAAACAACGGCCCGCCATTCGGTGGGCCGTTGTGCATCTGATCACTGGCGACGCTGCCGCCGTTAGCGTACAAATCCCTATTCTTTTTATCCGGCGTTCAAGGCTGACAATGCGATTGGCTTTTTTCACACCCCTTATCAGTACTGCCCTGGCCTTTGTACTGGCGAGTACCGCCGTGATCGCGGCGCCACAAACGTACCTCACGGTGTACGGCGAACCGGCCAAGTACCCAGCCGGTTTCACCCATTTCGACTATGCCAACCCCAAAGCCCCCAAGGGCGGCAGCCTGCGGCGTTCGGCCATTGAGATCGGGCGCTTCGATCATGTGTTGCCGTATATCGATAAAGGCATCGGCGTGTCCCAGGTCGATGGCTGGCTCTACGCGCCGCTGGCCCAACGCTCACTGGACGAACCCTACACGGTGTACGGGCTGGTAGCCGAGAAGATGGAGCGCGCCGAGGATGGCCTGTCGCTGCGCTTTTACCTGAACCCCAAGGCCCGCTTCGCCGATGGTAAACCGATCACCGCCGAAGACGTACGCTACAGCTTCGATCTGTTGATGACCCAAGGCAGCCTGCGCTTTCGCACGCTGTTCGCCGACGTCAAACAGGTCGAAGTGGAAGGCGAACGCCAGGTACGCTTTGACTTCTCCAGCAATGAGAACCGTACCCTGCCCCTGGATATCGCCACCCTGCCGGTATTTCCGGAGCACTGGTGGAAGACCCGCGACTTTGCCAACGGCGGCGGCTACGAGGCGCCACTGGGCAGCGGCCCGTACAAAGTCAGCAAGATCGACTCGGGCAGCACCATCACCTTTACCCGCGACCCCGACTGGTGGGGCAAGGACCTGCCCGTCAGCCGTGGCCTCTACAACTTCGATCACCTGAGCCTGGAATACTTCGGCGACACCGAAGTGGCGCGCCAGGTATTGCGCGGTGGGGCCTACGACTTCAACCGCGAGTTTTCCGCCACCGGCTATTCCATCGGCTACAACGGCCCTGCCCTCGACGATGGCCGCCTGCAACGCGCGCATTTGGCCAAGGAAATGCCGCAACCGGCGCAAGGCTATGTGTTCAATGTGCAAAAGCCGATGTTCCAGGATCGCCGCGTGCGCCAGGCCCTAGCGATGCTGTGGGACTTCGAGTGGGCCAACCGGCAGATGATGCGCAACATGTACATCCGCCAGCAGAGCTTTTTCTCTAACAGCCCACTGGCCGCCACCCAACTGCCAAGCCAGGAAGAGCTGGCCATTCTGGAACCGCTGCGCGGGCAAATACCCGATGAGGTATTCACCAAAGTGTTCAAGGCGCCGGTCACCGATGGCAGCGGCATGATCCGCGACAAACAATTGCAGGCCCTGGCCCTGCTTGAGCAAGCCGGCTGGAAACCCGACGGCGACAAATTGGTGAACGCCCAGGGCGAGCCGCTGGAGTTCACCTTTCTGAACGCCCAGGCCGGTCTGGAACGCCTGCTGTTGCCCTACAAACGCAACCTGGCGCAGATCGGCATCACCCTCAATATCCGCCGCATCGATTCCTCCCAATATGTAAACCGCCTGATGAGCCGGGATTACGACATGATCGTCACCGGGTTCCCGGTCACCACTTCGCCGGGGATGGAGCTGTACAACTACTTCGGTTCCGCCGCCGCGTTCGATCCGGGGGCCAACAACTACATGGTGCTCAAAGACCCGGCCGTGGACAGCCTGATCAAGGGTCTGGTCAAGGCCAACACCCAGGCCGAGATGCTGACCTACGCCCATGCCCTGGACCGAGTGCTGCAATGGAACTACCTGTGGATCCCCAATTACTACCCGCCGGGTACGTCAGCGGCGTGGTGGAACCGCTTTGGCCGCCCTGCTATCGAGGCCAAGAACGACGAGGCCCTGGAAACCTGGTGGGAAATCAGCCCCACACCGCTGACGAATGAACAAATGAAAGCCGAGCTGAAAAAACGCGGGGAGGCCCGCTGATGTTTGCCTATATCGTGCGGCGCCTGCTGCTGATCATCCCCACCCTGGTGATTATCCTGCTGGTGAATTTCGTGATTGTGCAGGCCGCCCCCGGCGGCCCAGTCGAACAAGCCATTGCCCATCTGCAAGGGATTGGCGGCGGTGGTGTCGGCGGCTCGTCCGGCGAAGGCATGGGCAGCGGCTCCCGCGCCAGTCGCGGTCTGGACCCGAAGCTGATCAAGGACATCGAAAAGCAATACGGCTTCGATAAGCCCGCGCCGGAGCGTCTGTGGCTGATGCTCAAAAGCTATGCCCAGCTGGACTTCGGTAACAGCTTCTTCCGTGGCAAAACCGTGATCGACCTGATCCTTGAAAAAATGCCCGTGACCATTTCCCTCGGGCTCTGGGCCACTCTGATCACCTATCTGGTTTCGATCCCCCTGGGCATTCGCAAGGCTGTACGCCATGGCAGCAGCTTTGATGTATGGAGCAGCACCGCCATTGTGATCGGCTATGCCATGCCGGCGTTCCTGTTCGCGATGTTCCTGATCGTGGTGTTCGCCGGCGGCACTTCCCTGAACTGGTTCCCGGTGCGCGGCCTGGTGTCGGAGAATTTCGAAGAGTTGAGCACCGTGGGCAAGGTGGCCGATTATTTCTGGCACCTGGTGCTGCCGGTGACCTCTCTGGTGATCGGCGGGTTCGCCACCTTGACCATCCTGACCAAAAACTCATTCCTGAATGAAATCACGCGTCAGTACGTGGTCACCGCGCGCGCCAAGGGCTTGAGCGAGCGCCGCGTGCTGTACGGTCATGTATTTCGCAACGCCATGTTGCTGGTGATCTCGGGGATTCCCCAGGCGTTCATCAGTGTGTTCTTTGCCGGCTCGCTGCTGATCGAAGTGATCTTCTCCCTCGACGGCCTGGGGCGCATGAGCTACGAAGCCGCCGTCTCTCGGGACTACCCGGTGGTGTTCGGCTCGCTGTTTATCTTCACCTTGTTCGGGCTGCTGATAAAACTGATCGGCGACCTCTGCTACACCCTGGTGGATCCGCGTATCGACTTCGCCGCGAGGAACGCCTGATGCTCAATCTGTCTCCGGTGGCCCGCCGACGTTTCGAGCGGTTCAAGAAAAACCGTCGCGGCTGGTGGTCGCTGTGGCTGTTTATCGGCCTGTTTATCCTGACCCTGGGCGGCGAGTTGATCGCCAACGACAAACCCTGGGTGCTGAGCTACAAGAACGAGCTGTATTTCCCGGTGTTCAAGCGCTACACCGAGCAACAGTTCGGCGGGCAGTTGCCGTTCCAGGCCGACTACCGCAGCGATTACGTACAAAAGCTGATCCAGCAGGACGGCGGCTGGATGTTGTTCCCGCCGATCCCGTTCAGCGACGATACCCCCAACTACGAACTGACCCGCCCTGCCCCCAGCCCGCCCTCGGCGGTGAACTGGCTGGGCACCGACGATCAGTCGCGGGATGTGCTGGCACGGGTGATCTTCGGCGCGCGGGTCTCGATTCTGTTTGCCCTGGCGCTCACCGCGATCAGCGCGGCCATCGGCATCGCGGCCGGCGCGTTGCAGGGTTACTACGGCGGCTGGGTGGACTTGATCGGACAGCGCGTGCTTGAAGTGTGGTCCGGTTTGCCGGTGTTGTACCTGCTGATCATTCTGTCGGGGTTCGTGGAGCCGAATTTCTGGTGGCTGCTGGGGATCATGGCGCTGTTTTCCTGGCTGGCGCTGGTGGACGTGGTGCGCGCCGAGTTCCTGCGCGGGCGCAACCTGGAATACGTCAAGGCCGCAAGGGCCTTGGGCCTGGGGGACGGCAAGATCATTGGCCGGCACATCCTGCCCAACGCCATGACTGCGACCTTGAGCTACCTGCCATTCATTTTGACCGGGGCAATTTCCACTTTGAGCGCCCTGGACTTCCTCGGTTTCGGCATGCCGGCGGGCAGTGCGTCCCTCGGTGAATTGATCGCCCAGGGCAAACAGAACCTGCAGGCGCCGTGGCTGGGCCTGACCGCGTTTTTCACCTTGGCGCTGATCCTGTCGCTGCTGGTCTTTATCGGCGAGGCGTTGCGTGACGCCTTCGACCCACGCTCATGAGTGATTGCAAATGAACCTGATCGAGATCCGCGACCTGTGCGTCGCCTTCAACGGCCAGACCGTGGTACACAACTTGAGCCTGGATGTGCGCCCCGGCGAATGCCTGGCACTGGTGGGGGAGTCGGGCTCGGGTAAATCGGTGACTGCCCATTCGATCCTGCAACTGTTGCCCGAAGCCGGCGCTGCCACCACCGGCTCGGTGAAGTATCGCGGCAAAGAGCTGGTGGGCGCCCCGGCGGCGACCTTGCAGAAGCTGCGCGGCAACCGTATCGCCATGATCTTCCAGGAGCCGATGACCTCCCTCAACCCGCTGCACAGCATCGAAAAGCAGATCGGTGAAACCCTGTTGCTGCACAAAGGCCTGGGCGGCAAAGCGGCGCACGCGCGTATCTTGGAACTGCTCGACATGGTCGGCATCCAGAAACCGAGGGAGCGCCTCAAGGCCTATCCCCACCAATTGTCCGGCGGCCAACGCCAACGGGTGATGATCGCCATGGCTTTGGCGTGCGAGCCGGAACTCTTGATCGCGGACGAACCTACCACCGCGCTGGATGTGACCGTGCAGCGCAAGATCCTGCTGCTGCTCAAATCCTTGCAACAACGCTTGGGCATGTCGCTGCTGCTGATCAGCCATGACCTCAACCTGGTGCGCAGCATCGCCCAGCGGGTGTGCGTGATGCACGCCGGCGAGATCGTCGAGCAGGCCGAATGCCAGGCTCTGTTCAGCGCGCCGCAGCATCCTTACAGCCGCCTGCTGCTGGATGCCGAACCGGCGGGCGATGCACTGTGCAGCGAGGAACGCGAGACGGTGTTGCAAGTGGAGGACCTGAGCGTGCAGTTCCGTCTCGGTGGCGGGCTATTTCAACGCAAGACCTACCTGCGCGCGGTGGACGGTATCAGCCTCAGCGTGCAACGTGGCAAGACCCTGGGCATCGTTGGTGAATCCGGCTCGGGTAAATCCACCCTCGGCCAGGCGATCCTGCGCCTGCTGGACTCCCACGGCAGCATCCGCTTCCAGGGCCAGGCCCTCGATACCCTCAACCATCACCAGATGCGACCATGGCGCAAGCAGATGCAGGTGGTGTTCCAGGACCCTTATGGCAGCCTCAGCCCGCGCATGTCGGTGCAGCAGATCATCAGCGAAGGCCTGGAGGTGCACGCCCCGTGCAGCCTGGCCGAGCGCGAAGCGCAGGTGATTCAGGTGCTCAAGGACGTGGGCCTGGACCCCGCCAGCCGGCATCGCTACCCCCACGAGTTTTCCGGCGGCCAGCGCCAACGCATCGCCATCGCCCGCGCGCTGGTGCTCAAGCCGGCGCTGATGCTGCTGGACGAACCCACCTCCGCCCTTGACCGCACCGTACAAAAGCAAGTGGTGGCGCTGCTGCGTGAACTGCAGGAAAAATACGGCCTGACGTATCTGTTTATCAGCCATGACCTGGCCGTGGTGCGGGCCATGGCCCACGACATGATCGTGATCAGGGAGGGCAAAGTGGTGGAGCGCGGCGCCAGCCACGATGTATTCGAATCACCGCAACACCCCTACACCAAGGAACTGATGGCAGCGGCGCATATTCCGCTGTAGGACGTTATGGAACTTCACTCACCCTTTTGCTGGCGGCATGGGCATGAACCTCACCGATAACCTCACCGATTACCAACAGGTACGCGGCCTGGCCATCCAGTCGCTGTTCGAAATCATCGAGCAGTCCAGCGAAGGCACGGTGATCGTCGACCGCGACGCCAATATCGTGTGGATGAACGAGCGCTACGCCAAGCGCTTCGGCCTGAACAGCGCGGATGAGGCCATCGGCCAACCCTGCGAGCGGGTGATTTCCAACAGCCTTTTGCGCCAGGTGGTGCGCACCGACCGGCCGATCCTGCTGGATATCCAGGACACCCCCAAAGGCCCGCTGGTGGTGATGCGCCTGCCGATTCACAACGATGCCGGGGCGGTGATCGGTGCCATCGGCTTCGCGCTGTTCGATGAGCTGCGCAACCTGTCGCCATTGATCGAGCGCTACATGAGCATGCAGCAGGAACTGGCCTCCACCCGCTCGTTGCTGCGCTCACGCCAGAGCAAGTACACCTTCGCGCACTTTATCGGTACCAGCGCCGCGAGCCTGGAAGTCAAACGCCGGGCGCGGCGCAGCGCCAAGACTGAGTCGCCGGTGTTGCTACTGGGGGAAACCGGCACCGGCAAGGAGTTGCTGGCCCAGGCCATTCATGGCGCCTCGTCACGGGCACACAAGGCATTTGTGAGCATCAACAGCGCGGCGATCCCCCACGATTTGCTCGAAGCCGAGTTCTTCGGCACTGCGCCCGGCGCGTTTACCGGCGCCGACCGCAAGGGCCGCCCCGGCAAGTTCCAGATTGCCCAGGGCGGCACGCTGTTTCTCGACGAAATCGGCGACATGCCCCTGCCGCTGCAAAGCAAACTGCTAAGGGTGTTGCAGGAAAAGGAGTTCGAACCGGTCGGCTCCAACGAGATGCTACACAGCGACGTACGGGTGATTGCGGCCACGTCGATGGACCTTGAGGCGGCGATCAAACGCGGCGAGTTTCGCGCGGACCTGTATTACCGCCTTAATGTGCTGCCGATCCAGGTCCCGCCCCTGCGCGAACGCTTGGAAGATATTCCGGCGCTCAGCGAGGCGATCCTGGAAGAACTGCGCAGCCATCACGAACTGGACCGCGAAGCCCTGGACTTATTGGCCCAGCATGCCTGGCCGGGGAATATCCGTGAGTTGCGCAACGTACTGGAGCGCGCGGCGCTGTTAAGTGATGACTTGATATTGAACGCCCAGGAAGTCCGTGCGGCCATTGGCACCTTCAGCCCGGTGGCACGTAGCACTGCCGTGATGGCGGAGGAAGGTGAAAGCTACAACGCGGCGCGGGAGCGGTTTGACCGGCAGGTGATTGTGGCGGCGCTCAAGGCCTGTGATGGGAATGTGGTGGAGGCGGCTAAGCGGTTGGGGCTGGGGCGGTCGACGTTGTACAAGAAAATGGTCGCGCTAGGTATCACCTGATCTCCAATAAGAGACTTAACTCTCAATAAATAGACGACCACTGTGGGAGGGGGCTTGCCCCCGATGACAGTGGGCCAGTCAGCACATCTGATACCGATACACCGCTATCGGGGGCAAGCCCCCTCCCACATTCGGCCCGGGATTGTCTCTAGATTGAGACACAAGCAGAAGCCAATTTAAAAATATTCATACATTTCAACAAGTTAAGTAATTGGCACGCATCTCGCTATAGCCCTTCCCCACCGCGTCACCACAAAAATAACAATCCTATCTGGAGACACACCATGAGTGTGATCATTGCCCTGGCAGCCCTCGCGCTGCTGATGCTGGCTGCCTACCGTGGCTATAGCGTTATCTTGTTCGCCCCCATCGCCGCGCTAGGAGCGGTGCTGCTGACCGACCCCTCCGCCGTCGCCCCTGCCTTTACCGGGGTGTTCATGGAAAAAATGGTCGGCTTTATCAAACTGTATTTCCCGGTGTTCCTGCTCGGTGCGGTGTTCGGCAAGCTGATCGAACTGTCGGGGTTTTCCCGTTCGATCGTGGCCGCGGCGATCCGTTTGCTCGGCACGCGCCAGGCCATGCTGGTGATCGTGCTGGTCTGCGCCCTGCTCACCTACGGCGGCGTCTCGCTGTTTGTGGTGGTGTTCGCGGTGTACCCGTTTGCGGCGGAGATGTTCCGCCAGAGCAATATCCCCAAGCGCCTGATCCCGGCGACCATCGCCCTCGGCGCGTTTTCGTTCACCATGGACGCCCTGCCCGGCACGCCGCAGATCCAGAACATCATCCCCAGCACCTTCTTCAACACCACCGCCTGGGCGGCGCCGTGGCTGGGGCTGATCGGCACGATTTTCGTGTTCTGCGCCGGCATGCTTTACCTGGCGCGCCAGCGCAACAAGGCCCAGCGCGCCGGTGAAGGCTACGGCACCGAACTGCGCAACGAGCCGGAAACCGCCGAGAACCTGACGTTGCCCAACCCGTGGATCGCGCTGTCGCCGCTGATCCTGGTGGGGGTGATGAACCTGCTGTTCACCCACTGGATCCCGCAGTGGTACGGCAAGACCCACAGCCTTAGCCTGCCGGGCATGAGCGCGCCGGTGACCACCGAGATCGCCAAGCTCACGGCGATCTGGGCGGTGCAGGCGGCGTTGTTGGTGGGGATTATCGTGGTGCTGGTGTTCGGCTTCTCGGCGATCAAGAGCAAACTCGCCGAAGGCAGCAAAAGCGCGGTCAGCGGTGCATTGCTGGCGGCGATGAACACCGCGTCGGAATACGGCTTCGGTGCGGTCATCGCTTCGTTGCCGGGCTTTCTGGTGCTGGCGGACTGGCTTAAGGGCATCCCCAACCCGTTGGTCAACGAGGCGATCACAGTGACGTTGCTGGCCGGTATCACCGGTTCCGCCTCGGGCGGCATGAGCATCGCCCTGGCGGCGATGTCCGAGAGTTTTATCGCGGCGGCCCACGCGGCCAATATCCCCCTTGAAGTGCTGCACCGGGTCGCGGCCATGGCCAGCGGCGGCATGGACACCCTGCCCCACAACGGCGCGGTGATCAACCTGCTGGCGGTCACCGGCCTGACCCACCGCGAAGCCTACAAGGACATTTTCGGCATCACGATTATCAAGACCCTTGCGGTGTTCGTGGTGATCGGTACTTTCTATGCCACTGGCATTGTGTGAGGTGAACATGACGACATTGAACGGCAAGACCGCCCTGGTCACCGGTTCCACCAGCGGCATCGGCCTGGGCATTGCACTGAGCCTGGCCAAGGCCGGCGCCAACCTGATCCTCAACGGCTTCGGCGACGCCAGTGCGGTAATCGCCCAAGTGCAAGCCTATGGCGGACAGGTCGGCCACCATCCGGCGGACGTCAGCGACCCGGCGCAGATCGCCGACATGTTTGCCTATGCCGAGCGTGAGTTCGGCGGTGTGGACATACTGGTGAACAACGCCGGCATCCAGCATGTGGCGGCGGTGGAAGACTTCCCGGCCGAGCGCTGGGACGCCATCATCGCGATCAACCTGTCGTCGGTATTCCACAGCACGCGCTTGGGTCTGCCGGGCATGAAGGCCAAGGGTTGGGGGCGTATCGTCAATATCGCTTCGGTGCATGGCCAGGTCGGTTCGGTGGGCAAGGCAGCTTATGTGGCGGCCAAGCATGGCGTGATCGGCCTGACCAAAGTGGTGGGCCTGGAGACCGCCACCAGCAACGTGACCTGCAACGCGATCTGCCCCGGCTGGGTGCTGACGCCGCTGGTGCAGAAACAGATCGACGATCGCATCGCCCAAGGCGTGGACCCGCAGCAGGCGCAGCACGATCTGCTGGCGGAGAAACAACCGTCGCTGGAATTCGTGACCCCGTCGCAACTGGGCGAGCTGGTGCTGTTCTTATGCAGCGAGGCCGGCGCCCAGGTGCGTGGCGCGGCCTGGAATATCGATGGTGGCTGGCTGGCCCAATAGATCAAACACAGCGAAACGCTGTCGTTTGCAAGACGTGCATAAGAACAAGAGACCCTGCTGATGTCCGAGATCCTCTGGCAACCCTCCCCGGAACGCATCCGTACGACGCGCATGGACCAGTTCCGGCGCTTTATCAATGATCGCCACGCCGTGCAGCTTAGCGACTATCCGGCCCTGCACCAGTGGAGCATCGACCAGCGCGCCGAGTTCTGGCAGGCCATCGTGGCGTTCTTCGATGTGCAGTTTCGCAGCCCGCCCAACGCCGTACTGATCGAAGGGGACGCTATGCCCAGCGCTCAGTGGTTCCCCGGCGCGACCCTGAACTTTGCCGAGCATTTGCTGCGTCGCCGCGACCATCACCCGGCCGTGATCGCCATCGGCGAAGACGGCCAGCGCGAACAACTGACCTACGCCGAACTCGCCGCCCATGTCGCCGGCTTGCAAAACAGCCTGCGAGCGGCGGGCGTTGGTCTGGGTGACCGGGTCGCGGCGTGCATGCCCAACACCTGGCAGACCCTGGTGGGTATGCTCGCCACCACCAGCCTTGGGGCGATCTGGTCGTGCTCCTCGCCGGATTTCGGCACCCAAGGCGTGATCGACCGCTTCGGCCAGATCGAACCCAAGGTGCTGATCACCTGCGCCGGTTATCGGTATGCCGGCAAAATCATCGACCAAAGCGCCAAGCTCAATGAAATCCTCGAACGCCTGCCGTCCCTGGAACAACTGATCGTAGTGCCCTACGCACGGCCCGAGGCACGGGTCGAGGACTATCGCACCCAGGCCCGCGTCACCCTGTGGCAGGACGCCTACCAACCCGGCGGCGAACCGGCGTTTGTCGCGGTGCCGTTCGATCATCCGCTGTACATCCTGTATTCCAGCGGCACCACCGGGGTGCCCAAGTGCATCATCCATGGCACCGGCGGTGTGTTGCTCACCCATCTGAAGGAACATGGCCTGCATGCCGACCTGTCCCGCGACGATTGCCTGTTCTACTACACCACCTGCGGCTGGATGATGTGGAACTGGCTGGTCTCGGTACTGGCCCTGGGCGCCACGGCGGTGCTGTATGACGGCTCGCCGTTTCATCCGGGGCCCGAGCGCTTGATCGACCTGATCGATGCCGAACGTATCAGCGTGTTCGGCACCAGCCCCAAGTTCCTCGCCACCCTGGAAAAGGCCGGGCTGCAACCGCGTCTGAGCCATGACCTGAGCAGCCTCAAGGGCTTGATCTCCACCGGCTCGCCGTTGTCGCCCCAGAGCTACGACTACGTCTACCGCGAGATCAAGGCCGAGCTGTGCCTGTCGTCGATGTCCGGCGGCACCGATATCGTCTCCTGTTTTGTGATCGGCAACCCGGTGCTGCCGGTGCGCCGTGGCGAAATGCAATGCAAGAGCCTGGCGATGGCCATCGAAGTGTGGAACGAGAAGGGCCAGCCGTTGATCGGCGAAAAAGGGGAACTGGTGTGTACCCGTCACTTCCCGGCCATGCCCATCGGCCTATGGAACGACCACGACGGGCAGAAGCTGCGCGCGTCGTATTTCGCTCAGTTTCCCGGCGTGTGGGCCCAGGGCGACTACGCCGAGGAGCGCGCCAATGGCAGCCTGCTGATCCATGGGCGCTCGGACGCGGTGCTCAACCCCGGCGGCGTGCGCATCGGCACCGCCGAGATCTATCGCCAAGTGGAGAAGGTGCCCCAGGTGCTGGAGAGCCTGGCCATCGGCCAACGCTGGCAGGACGATGTGCGGGTGGTGCTGTTTGTGCGTCTGGACGATGGCGTCGAGCTGGATGACGCGTTGCAACAGCAGATCCGCCAGGTGATCCGCGCCAACACCACGCCACGCCATGTGCCGGCGAAGATCCTCGCCGTCCATGACATTCCGCGCACCATCAGCGGCAAGATCGTCGAACTGGCGGTGCGCAATGTGGTGCACGGCGAACCGGTGAAGAACACCGATGCCCTGGCCAACCCCCAAGCACTGGAGGCTTTTCGCGACCGTCCCGAACTGGCGTGAAGATGAAAGGTTTCAGCCCGGAGCAGCTGATTTGCAAGACAAAACGCCAATGCGTGCTATTTTTCCCGGGTAGTCACCCAGGGCCGACTCACGGGATAATGGGTGTTTTCATCTTTCAAGGCGTTACGCTCAGGGCTTTTTCATGAATGGAACATCCACCGGTAGCGAAGCCGCTGCATTGATCGCGCGGCTGGACTGGGCACACAGCCCGCTCGGTGAGGCCAATGACTGGCCGCAAAGCCTGCGCACAGCGGTCGACATCGTGATCAACTCTCCGATGCCGATGCTCCTGTTGTGGGGCCACCAACTTATTCAGCTGTATAACGATGGCTTCGCCCGACTGGCTGGCAACAAGCACCCCGGCGCCATGGGCCAGCCGGCACACCAGGCTTGGCCGGAACTGGAGAGCTTTACCGCACCGATCTACAACGCCGTGCTGGAGGGGCAAGTGCGCACCTTCAGCGAGCAGCGCTTTGTGCTGCAGCGCAACCAGCGCGATACCGAGATCTGGCTGGACCTCACCTACAGCCCCATCCGCGACGAAAGCGGCGAGGTCGCTGGCATTCTGGTCACCGCCATCGAAACCAACGAGCGGCGCAGCAAAGCCCTGGAGCTGCAACAGCGCTCCGAGGCCAGCCTCAAGGCCCAGCACAACAGCGAGGAGCGCCTGCAACTGGCCCTGGCCGCCACCGACGCGGTGGGCACCTGGGATTGGGACATCGGCGAAGACCATTTCATCGCCGACGCCCACTTCGCCTACCTGCACGGTGTCGATCCGGCGGACGCCGGCCTGTTGCCCATCAGCGATTACCTGCAAGGCGTACACCCCGAAGACCGTGGCACGGTGACGCGCAGTATCAAGTATTGCATCACCAACGGCACCGAATACGCCGAGGAATACCGCCTGTTGCAGCCCGATGGCGAGGTGCGCTGGGTGTTCGCCCGCGGCCGCTGCTACAAGGATCAACAGGGCCGTCCGGCGCGCTTCCTTGGCGCGGCGCTGGACCTGACCGAACGCAAGCACACCGAACAGGCCCTGCGCCAGAGCCAGACCGAATTGCAGCTGATCATCAACGCCATGCCGGTGCTGATCGGTTATGTGGACCACGACGAGCGCTTTCGCCTGAACAACAGCGCGTATCTGGAGTGGTACGGCAAGACGCCCGAGGAACTGTACGGAAAAACCATCCGCGAAGTGCTCGGCGAGGAGGTGTACGCCGGGCGCGCGGACAAAATCGCCGCCGCGCTTAAGGGCAAGGCTTGTAGCTTCCTCACCGTCACGCCGCACCGCGATGGGCGGCCGCGGCACGCACTGATGAAGTACCTGCCACGCTTCAGCAACGACGGTTCGGTCAATGGTTTCTACATCTTTGTGATCGACGAGACCGAACGCAAACTCACCGAGGAGGCCTTGCGCCACCTCAACGAAAACCTCGAAGAACGGGTGGCCCAGCGCACCCAGGCCCTGGCCGAGGCCAACCAGCGCCTGCAAAACGAAATGTACGAACGTGAACGTGCCGAAGACGCCCTGCGCCATGCGCAAAAAATGGAAGCGGTGGGCCAGCTCACCGGTGGCATCGCCCACGACTTCAACAATATGCTCACCGGCATTATCGGCAGTCTCGACCTGATGCAGCGCTATATCGCCGCCGGGCGCAGCGATGAAATCGGCCGTTTTACCGACGCCGCCGTGGCCTCCGCCCATCGCGCCGCCGCCCTCACCCACCGGCTGCTGGCGTTCTCGCGCCGCCAGTCGCTGGACCGCCGCCCGTTGGACCCGAACCAATTGGTGGCATCCCTGGAAGACCTGTTTCGCCGTACCAAGGGCGCGCATATCACCCTCAAAGTGAAGCTGGGCCAGGACATCTGGCCGGTCAACACCGACGCCAGCCAGTTGGAAAACGCCCTGCTCAACCTGGTGATCAATGCCCGCGATGCCATGCCCGATGGCGGCGAGCTACTGATCGAAACCGCCAACAGCTACCTGGACGGCACCGACATCACCACCCTCGAACCGGTCAAGGCCGGCGATTACGTGATGCTCGGGGTGTGCGACAACGGCACCGGCATGGCGCCGAAAATACTCGCCAAGGCGTTCGACCCGTTCTTCACCACCAAACCCATCGGCCAGGGCACCGGCCTGGGGCTGTCGATGATCTACGGCTTTGCCCAACAGTCCGGCGGCCATGTGACCATCCAGAGCGCGCCGGGCCAGGGCACCTGTGTGCGCCTCTACCTGCCGCGCCTGCACGGCACGTCACTGGAAAGCAGCCTGCCGGCCAGCCTCGGTGAAGCGCCGGTGGCTTTGGCGGGCGAAGCGGTGGTGGTGGTCGAGGATGACCTGGCGGTGCGCATGCTGGTGGTGAACCTGCTGGACGAATTGGGCTACACCGCGCACCAGGCGGCGGACGCCCGGACCGCCCTGCCGTTGCTGGAATCGGACCTGCGTGTGGACCTGCTGGTGACCGACGTCGGCCTGCCGGGCATGAACGGCCGGCAACTGGCGGAAATCGCCCGCCAGCACCGTCCGGGCCTCAAGGTGCTGTTTATGACCGGCTACGCCGAAACGGCTGCCGAGCGCCAAGGGTTTCTGGAGGATGGCATGGACATGGTGGCCAAGCCGTTTTCCATCGACCTGCTGGCCACCAAAATCCGCGGCATGATCGGCGTCGACGAAGGACTTCAGGCATAATCGCGCGCCGTCGCACACCTGGTAGAGATCAATGAAAGCCCAAGCCCGTCATATCCTGGTGAAAACCAGCGAAGAAGCCGAACAACTCAAGCAGCGCATTGCCAAGGGCGAAGCCTTTGATGTGCTGGCCAAGAAGTACTCCACCTGCCCGTCGGGCAAACGTGGCGGTGATTTGGGTGAGATCCGGCCGGGGCAGATGGTGGGGGCGATCGACGCAGTGATTTTCAAGAAGCCGCTGCGGGTGGTGCATGGGCCGATCAAGAGCAAGTTCGGGTATCACTTGGTGCAGGTGTTTTATCGCGATTGAGGGATGCCTTTAGGGTCCCATCGGGGGCAAGCCCTCTCCCGCATATATCTGGAGCAATGCAATCGACTGTGGGAGGGGGCTTGCCCCCGATCCGCCGAAGGCGCCCATTCACCCCTGGGGAATCAATGCCCCCGGCACCTGAATCACCCGACTGGCCAGACGATGTCCAGCCAATGCCGCCGCCTCGGGTGAACCACCCTGGAGCCGGCTGGCCAGATATGCCGCGCTGAACGAGTCCCCCGCCGCCGTGGTATCCACCACCTTACCGACCTTTAACGCCGGTACAGAAAACCGCCCGCCGTTGCAGCGGATCAGGCACGCATCTGCGCCACGCTTGAGCACCACCTCGGCGATGGCTGGATAGGCCGCGAACACCTGCTCGGCGTCCTCATAACCAAACAATGCGCGCTCGTCATCTTCGGTGAGCAAGGCGATATCCACTTCGGCCAGCACCGCGTGATACGCCGCGCGGGCCGCTTCCACGCTGGGCCACAGGCGCGGGCGATAGTTGTTGTCGAACACCACCCGGCCACCACGGCGGCGGGTTTCGATCAGGGCTTGCAGCAGGCGCCCGCGGCCGATCTCACCGAGCACGGCCAGGGTGATGCCGCTGAAATACACCACGTCGTAGCCGTGCAGCGCCGCCAGAACGGGCTCGGCGGCGGGCGTAGTGAAGCAGTCGCGCACGGCGGCTTCGTTGCGCCAATACAGAAATTTGCGCTCGCCTTGGGCGTCGGTCTGGATGCAATACAAACCCGGCAAACGCCCCGGCAAGCGTTGCACCAGGCCCAGACCGAGACCTTCGTCGGCCCATTGCTGGCACATCGCATCGCTGAAGCTGTCATCGCCCAGGGCGGTGACGTAGTCGACGCCGCCACCAGCGCCCAGCTCACGGCGCAGGTACACCGCGGTGTTGAGGGTGTCGCCGCCGAAGCTCTGGTGCAGGCTGCCGTCGGCGCGGTGTTGCAGTTCGATCATGCATTCGCCGATCAGGGCGATGCGAGGGGTTGTGTTCATGCCTGAGTCTCTGGTGTGGCTGAGGGCCCCATCGGGGGCAAGCCCCCTCCCACATTGGAACGCATACGGTGGGGGGCTGCGCGGGTTAGAAGCAGGTGTGCAGGGATTCGATCACTTGCAATTGCTCATCCACCAGGCAGCCGACGTGCCATTTATCGAAGGTCAGGCACGGATGCGAGGTGCCGAAGGAAATGATGTCGCCGATGCGCAGCTCCACGCCCGGCGCCACGGTCATAAAGGCGTGCTGATCCATCACTGCGGTGACGACGCAGGCGCTCACGTCATCGCCTTCAGCCGGCAGGACACCGGCCTTGTAGCGCTTGAGCGGCACCGGCAGGCCGGCATCGTAGGCCACGTCACGCTTGCCCAGGGCGATCACCGCAAACCCCGGCTCCGGCAGGGATTGCACGTGGGCCCAGACTTCCAGGGCTGGGCGCAGGCCCTCGTTGAGATCGCTGCGACGGTCGAGCACGCAGCATTGCGCGTCTTTGTAGATGCCGTGGTCGTGGGCCACGTAGCTGCCGGGGCGCAATACGCTGAGAAAACGTCCGGCGGCGTTCTGCGCTTCGAACGACTCGGCAATCAGGTCGTACCAGGCCGACCCCGAGGCGGTGACGATGGGCTTGGCCAGATCGAACGCGCCGCTGTCTTGCAGCTCCATCGCCAGGCGCACCAGGCTCGCGGCGAAATCGCGGATACCGCGGATGGCGTGCTCGCCGTGGATCACCCCTTCGTAACCTTCGATGCCCGTCAGCGCCAGGGCCGGCTGGGCCTTGATCGCCCGGGCCAGGTCGCGCACTTCCTGCTCGCTGCGGCACCCGCAACGGCCGCCGACCACACCGTATTCGATCATCACGTTCAGACGCAGGCCGCGGGCAGCGAAAAACAACCCGAGGTCGGCGACGTTATCCGGGTGATCGACCATGCAATGAAAATCGAAATCCTGATCGGCCAACAGGTCAGCGATCAGCGCCATATTCGGCGCGCCCACCAACTGGTTGGCCATCAATACGCGGCGCACGCCACCGGCATAAGCAGCACGGGTCTGCACTGCGCTGGCCAGGGTAATGCCCCATGCGCCCTGCTCGATCTGCCGTTTGAACAGCGCCGGCATCATGCTGGTCTTGCCATGGGGCGCCAGCTCGGCGCCGCTGTTGCTGACAAACGTCTGCATCCAGCGAATGTTGTGTTCCAGGGCGTCACGGTGCAGCACCAGGGCCGGCAGGCTGACGTCGCGGACCAAGTGGGCGCCGATGGCGGCAGCGCCTTTTTCGACGGCATTGAGGGCAGGCATAAGGAGTTCCTATTCGTTGATGCGACGGGCCAGGTTGTTGGCGCTGTCGATCAGCACCCGGCGATAGTCGCTGTAGTTGTTGAGGGCGTCGGCCCGGGGCGCGACGATGCACAGGGTCGCGATGCTGACTCCTTGGGCATCCCGCACCGGGGCAGCGAAGCAATGGGTGAAGGTGTCGGCCACGCTGTCGAACGAGAAAAAACCGTCGAGGCTGGCTTGACGAATCTGCGCCAGGAAAGTCTCCAGCGGCAGGCGCTGACCGTCCGGCAGGATGAAATCTTCGGGGTCGATCAGGTCGACAATCTGCTGATCGCTCAAGTGCCCCAGCAGCAGACGCCCGGAGGCGGTCCAGGGGATGGGCGCGTTTTCGCCGATATCCGAGGAGATGCGGAAATGCCGCTCGCCTTCGCGCATCAGCGCCACGGTGTATTTGCGCCCATTGAGCAGGCACATCTGGGCGGTTTCGTGGGTCTGGCTGACGATTTCCTGCAAGGCATGGTCGGCCTCGCGGGTCAGGTCGAAATGGCGCAGGTGCGCCTGACCGAGAAAGTACAGTTGGCGGCCGAGGTAGACGTGGCCGTCCTTGCCCACCGTTTCCAGGATGCGCCGTTCCAATAACGAAGCGACCAGTTCATAGACCGTGGACTTGGGGCTGCCGATGCCGCTGGCTATATCGTTCGGGCGCAGCGGTTGGCCGATTTCCTTGAGAAAATCGAGGATATCGAACGCTCGGTCCAGGCCTTTGGCGCGGCGTTTGATGGTGTCTTCGGTCATGATGGTTTTCGGTCCGGTGGAATGTGGGGGGAGCCACTCCCTCCCACATGGGTTCTGTATGGAAGTCGAAGCATTTAGCCTTTTTTCTTGTAGGCCACGCAATCGATCTCGACCTTGCAATCGACCATCATATTGGCCTGCACACAGGCCCGCGCCGGGGCGTGTTCCGGGGTGAAGTATTCGCCGAAGACTTTGTTGAAACTCCAGAAGTCCCGCGGGTCTTCCAGCCATACACCGACCCGTACGACGTCTTTCAATTCATAGCCGGCCTCTTCCAGAATCGCCACAACGTTGCGCAGGGTCTGGTGGGTTTGCTCGACAATGCCGCCGGTGATGATTTCGCCGTCCACTGCCGGCACCTGGCCTGACACGTATAACCAGCCATCCGCCTCCACGGCACGCGCGAAAGGCCGAGGCTGGCCACCGCCGGCAGTGCTGCCGGCTCCGTAACGAGTGATGCTCATAACAATGTGCTCCTGATTAAAAACGAATGTTCTTCAAAAATTCCGCCAGGCGCGGCGATTGCGGACGTTCGAAGATGTCCTTCGACGAACCCTGCTCCTCAATACGCCCCTGGTTCATAAACACGATCTGGTCGGACACTTCATAGGCGAAACGCATTTCATGGGTGACCAGCAACATGGTCATGCCCTCTTCCGCCAGGCCCTTGATCACACTGAGCACTTCGCCCACCAGTTCCGGGTCGAGGGCTGAGGTGACTTCGTCGAACAGCATCAGGCTTGGGTTCATCGCAATCGCACGGGCAATCGCCACACGCTGTTGCTGGCCGCCGGACAACTGGCCGGGGAAGTGATTGCGCCGCTCTAAAAGTCCTACACGCTCCAGCCATTTTTCCGCGAGAGCAACGGCTTGGTCCTTAGGCATTTTCTTAACTTTCAATAAGCCCAAGGTAACGTTCTGCAACGCGGTCAAATGCGGGAACAGGTTGAACTGCTGGAACGCCATGCCGGTCATCGCCCGGTGCTGGGCAATCACGCGCTCCGGGTGACGCACGCGTTTGCCGCCGACGTCGCTATAGCCGATCGACTCGCCGTCCAGGGTGATCTGGCCCCCCTGGAACTCCTCCAGCAAATTGACACACCGCAGCAGCGTGGTCTTGCCCGAACCGCTGGAGCCGATCAAGGTCACCACATTGCCGCGCTGCATCGACAGGTCGACGCCCTTGAGCACTTCTACCTCGCCGTACTGTTTGCGCAGGCCGCGAATATTCAGCAGCGGTTCGGTTGTGTGAGATTGGTTCATGGCAAGGCCACCCGCTTTTCAATGTAGCGCCCGAATAACTCGATGGCGTAGTTGATAACAAAGAACAAAAACCCGGCAAACAGGTAGAACTCCAGGGTCATGAAGGTGCGCGCGATCACCTGCTGAGTGCTCAGTAGCAATTCGGCCACGCCGATCACCGACAGCAAGGTCGAGGCTTTGACGATTTCCGTGGAGGAATTGACCCAGGTCGGTAGGATCTGACGCAATGCCTGAGGTAACAGCACGTAGCCCAGGGACTGTCGGAACGTCAGACCGATCGCCTTGCCCGCTTCCAGTTGCCCACGGGGAATGGCTTGCAGTGCGCCGCGTACGATTTCCGACACATGGGAGCCACAGAACAACGTCAGCCCGACCGCGCCGGCCTGGAATGCGCTGATCTGCCAGCCGAGCGCCGGCAGCATGTAGAAGCACGCCAGCACCAGCACGAACACCGGCGTGCCACGGATCAGGTCGACATACAGGCGAAACGGTGCACGCATCCAGAACTTGCCATAGGTCAGGATCAACCCGGCGACGATACCGATCAGCGTGCCGAAAAGAATGGCCAGCGCCGACACATAAACACTGGCCTGAAACCCCGCCCACAGGGTGTCTCGGGCGATCCACAACTCGTGCAGCCAACTGGGAGATTCGTACATGGGGAACCCTCCTTAACGACGGATCGCCAGACGTTGTTCCAGGTAACGGAGCAACAGGGCAATGAGGTAACAGGCGACCACGTAGAGCGCGGTCGTGACCAGCCAGGTTTCAATCACCCGGTAGCTTTCGACGTTGATCTTGCGGGCGTAATAGGTCAGTTCCGGTACGGCGATCGCGGCGGCCAGGGAGGTGTCCTTGAACAGCGAGATAAAGTTGTTCGACAGCGCCGGCAGCACGTTGCGCAGCATCACGGGCACGGTGATGTAGGCGCGGATGCGCCACTCGCCCAGGCCGATGGCCAGGCCGGCTTCGCGCAAGCCCTTGGGAATATTCAACAGCCCGGCACGGAACACTTCGGTCAGATACGCCCCGGCGTAAAGCGACAAGGTGATGATGAACGAAGGGATTTTGTCCAGACGAATGCCCAGGCTGGGCAAGGCAAAGTAGATCAACAGGATCAACACCAGAATCGGTGTATTACGCACCACCGTCACGTACACCGACGCCAGGATGCGCAAGGCGCGGTGCCTGGACAGCATGGCAAACGCCATCAGCAGGCCGATCACGCAGCCGATGGCGATCGACAGCAATGCCAGTTGCAGACCCAACCCGAGCCCCGCCAGCAAGGTGTCGAAATCGCGCCAGACGGCGGCAAAATTCAACTGATAATTCATGGTCAACGCTACCTGAGAGGGGCGCCGGTGGCGGCGCCCCGGTTTTCACACGTCACTTGAACTCGACAGGGAAGCCAATCGCCGGCTCCGGCAGGTCCACGCCGAACCATTGCTTGAAGGAGGCTTTGTAGGTGGGGAATTCCACACCGGTCATGGCTTCATGCAGTGCCGTGTTGACGAAGTTCAGCCAGTCCTGATCGCCGCGTTTGACCGCGCAGGCATAGGTCTGCGGACTCCAAGCGTAGGCCGGGCTGCGGTAGCGGCCGGGGTTTTGCACCATCAGGTATTTGACCGAGGACTGGTCGGTGGCGGCGGCGTCCGCGCGCCCGGAGTTCACGGCCTGGTACATCAGGTCAACGCTGTCGTATTGATCGACCTTGGCCTTGGGCAGCGCCTGGTGCACCAACTCTTCGGCATACACGTTCTGCAGCACGGCGACGGTAACGCCATCGCCAGCGGCCTGCAGGTCGTCGATTTCCTTGTACTTGCTGTTGTTCGGCAGCAGCAGGCCCACACCCTCGCGGTAGTAAGGCAAGGTAAACGCCACCTGCTGCGCGCGGCTGGCGGTAACGGTGATGAACTGGCAACTCATGTCGACCTTGTCGGTCAGCAGGTTGGGAATCCGCGCGTCGGACGATTGCACCACGAACTCGACCTTGCTCGGATCATTGAACAGACCTTTGGCCACGATGCGACCGATATCAATATCGAACCCTTGCAACTTGCCATCCGCTCCCTGGAAGTGCCACGGCGCATTGGTACTGCCTGTACCCACGATCAGATGCCCACGCTTGAGCACATCATCGAGCTTGCTGCCCGCCGCCTGCGCAACGGTGGCGAGGGAAGCCGATGCGGCGAAGAGAAAAACACACGCTTTGAACACGGAAGGTCGGTGATGCATGACAAGCACTCCAGAGGTTGTGTATTCCGCTATACCGGAACTTAGTATGTAACAACGGAATAGACAGCAGAAAGTGTGCCATAGGCGAAGGCGAAAACATACGCTGAAGGGAAATACCATGCAGATCAGTAACATAGCTCTGCGGCGTTATACGGCGATGAGCCAGCATTTGCGGCATGAGTGCTACCCGGGGCCCCAGTTTGGGTGAGAACGCCTCAATTGAGGGCGATGGTGGGCGTGGAAAAATGGGCCTGGAGGGCTAGGCTGTGAAGGGTGTGGGCCGGCTGAGGTTGAGGGGGTGGTGATGAAGGTCAGCGTTATAGGTCTGGTGTTTTTTGCGTTGGTGGCCGGGAATGCGTTGGGCAGCGAGGATCGTCGCGCGTGCAAGGAGGAGTTGGCCAGACTCAAGGAGTCGTTCGATGCCAATTACACCAGTCAGAACCATCACGATTATCGTCGCGCCAAGGCCTCTCGCGATAACGAGGAATACAGGAAGTGCGCCAACCAGGCACGCAAGGCGCGGGAACGCGCGGAACGGGAGGAGGACCTGTAAAGGTTGACAGTAGACGCAAGGGCGAGCCCGGATTAGCGTTGGGCACAACCAGCACTTTCCAGGAGGATCATCGCCATGGGGTATGCCACTGCAACCATCGCCGATGCCGACGAATACCAACGGCTACTGAGCACGCCACATCCGGTTTTCATGCTGTTTGTGTCCGAGCGTTGCTCGGCTTGCGCGGGTATCGGCCCTCTGTTCGTTGAGACAGCAGCCCAATACCCACAGATTCGCAGCCTGGTACTCGACTGTGCCAACACGCCGAGGCACCCCCTCGTGACGGGGACCCCGACGCTACTGATCTACTCACGCGGAACCATGATGGAAACGCTCAAGTATTTCGGGCCTGAGGACAAGCGGCGAGAGCTATTGCAGGACACGTTCAAACGCTATGCCCCTCACCACGTTGCAAAAACACCTGCGTCACCCGCCGTTCCTCCACCGCCACCACCGTCAAACGCCAACCCTCATGCTCCAGGCAGTCGCCCACCACGGGTAGACGATCGAGCAGGCTCATCACCAGTCCCGCCAAGGTTTGGTAATCCTCGGTAGCGACCGCGTTGAAGCCGATGCGCTGGCGAACCTGGTGGAGGTTCAGCGCGCCATTGGCGCGAAAGCCTGCGCCTTCCTCGACAATATCCGGCCCTTCGATTTCGCTGGCGTCCGGCAGTTCGCCAGCGATGGACTCAAGAATGTCGGTCATGCTCAGCACCCCCATAAAATCACCGAATTCGTTGATCACAAAGGCGATATGGGTCGACTCCTGGCGCATCTGTTCCAGCGCATTGAGGATCGAAAAACTGTCCAACAGGTTGATCGCCCGGCGTGCCAAGTGCTCCAGGTTCGGCTCGTTACCGGCCAGGTATTCCTTGAGCAATTCCTTTTTGTGTACGAAGCCTAATGGCTCATCAACGGCACCGTTGCGGATCAACGGCAGCCGCGAGTAGGACGAATGCATCAGTTTCAGGCGAATCGTATCGAGATCGTCCGACAGGTCGATAAAGTCGACTTTGGCCCTCGGCGTCATCAAGCTGCGGATCGGTCGCTCGGCCAGTTGCAGCACGCCGCTGATCATCACCCGCTCACGGCGGTCAAACAGCGGGCCTTGCGCTGCATCGGGCTCGCCCAGCAGATCGGCCACGTCCTCACCCACCTCTTCCACCGCCAGGCTGCGTCCGCCCAACAGGCGCATGACCGCATGGGCAGTGCGCTCACGCACCGGCAGCACGCCCTGGGCCGACTTCTTGCGACGGGCACGGGCAATCTGGTTGAACACCTCGATCAAAATCGAGAAACCGATGGCCGCATACAGGTAGCCCTTCGGAATATGGAAGCCCAGGCCTTCGGCGGTCAGGGCAAAGCCGATCATCATCAGGAAGCCCAGACACAGCATGATCACCGTAGGGTGAGCGTTGACGAAGCGAGTCAACGGCTTGCTCGCGACGATCATCAACCCGATGGAAATGATCACCGCGATCATCATCACCGCCAGTTCGTCCACCATGCCCACGGCGGTAATCACCGCGTCCAGGGAGAACACCGCATCGAGCACGACGATCTGCGCCACAATCGGCCAGAACAGTGCGTATGCCGCGGTACCCGAACGTTGCGCCACATGCCCCTCAAGGCGTTCATGCAATTCCATGGTGGCCTTGAACAGCAGGAATACACCGCCGAACAGCATGATCAAGTCACGGCCCGAGAAGCTCTTGTCGAACACCTCGAACAGCGGCTGGGTCAGCGTCACCAGCCAGGAAATACTCGCCAGCAGGCCCAGGCGCATCAGCAAGGCCAGGGACAAACCGATCAACCGCGCTCGGTCGCGCTGCTCCGGCGGCAGCTTGTCCGCCAGGATCGCAATAAACACCAGGTTGTCGATACCCAGTACCAGTTCCAGCACAATCAAGGTCAACAAGCCGAGCCAGGCCGTTGGATCCGCTAACCATTCCATTTATAAAGTCTCTTGGTTGAATTCAGAATGCCGGACATGGCAAAGCGCGGTCGTAGGACCGGCACAAGATCAGCAATCGAAAAACGGGATGTTTCAGCGGGAACGGCAGCAATAAACGTCTTGGGGAAAGACGACTGGGGGGCTCCGAGAGGGTATTCATGCAAGTCCTGCAATGAGAAAAGGACTTAAATCCTACATTCGAAACATGAATTTCCCACAACGCAAAACCATTACAAAATCTGTACCCGAAGCGTAAACCCCGTGAGAGGCGGGCTTACCCCGATGGCCGTTCTTCAAGTTCGCATAGGTTGATTGATACACCGCTATCGGGGCATAGGCATCTACTTGCCCTTCGATGAAAACAAAACCTGAAAAAATGCGGCCTTTGGGGTGAGCAGGCTTGCCCCGCGCTTGGCTGCAAAGCCGCCCCCGGGCCAAGCGCCTCGGTGTGCCAGATAAACCCTATTTTTTGGAGAGGGCTGCTTCGCAGCCCAGCGCAGGGCAAGCCTGCTCACCACGGCGTTTTGCATCAGCCTTTAGATACTTACGGCTATCGGGAGCAAGCCACCGCTCCCACATTGGTGTTACCAGAAGCGCTGCTGAGTCAACCGGCTCCACCACGTCAACAACACGCGGTCCACCGAACCACTGGCCGCCAGGCCAACGCGCTCCTGCAAGCTCTTGCGCTCGGCATAGTGCAGGTGAAATACCTCGGCCGTCTTGGCCTTGGTCGCCAGGTATTCATCGCTGGTCTGCAACTCATCAACCAACTGTTTATCCAGCGCGGCCACACCCAACCACACCTCACCGGTCGCCACTTCGTCGATGGCCAACTGCGGGCGATAACGCGAAACAAAGTTCTTGAAGAGTTGATGGGTGATGTCCAGGTCTTCCTGGAATTTCTCCCGGCCCTTCTCGGTATTTTCGCCAAACACCGTGAGGGTGCGCTTGTACTCGCCGGCGGTGAGCACTTCGAAGTCGATATCGTGCTTTTTCAGCAGGCGGTTGACGTTGGGCAACTGCGCCACCACACCGATGGAACCCAGGATGGCAAAGGGCGCGCTGATGATCTTCTCGCCAATGCACGCCATCATGTAGCCGCCGCTGGCCGCCACCTTATCGATGCACACGGTCAACGGCACGCCGGCCTGGCGGATACGCGCCAGTTGCGACGAGGCCAGGCCATAGCTGTGCACCATGCCGCCGCCGCTTTCCAGGCGCAGCACCACCTCATCCTTGGGCGTGGCCAGGCTGAGCAATGCGGTGATTTCATGGCGCAGACTCTCGGTGGCCGAGGCCTTGATGTCGCCGTCAAAGTCCAGCACGAACACCCGTGGCTTGGCCTCGGCTTTCTGTTTGCCCTTCTTCTTTTCGGCCTTGCCCTCGGATTTTCGCTGGGCCTTTAGCTGATCCTTGTCGAGCAGGGTCGACTCCAGGCGCTCGCGCAGCTCCTTGTAAAAATCGTTGAGTTTGCTGACCTGCAATTGACCGGCGGACTTGCGCCGCCCCTTGCTGCGCAGCGCCGCGAAGCTGATCAGCACCACCAGAATGGCGACCACCAGGGTGACGGTTTTAGCTAGAAAACTTGCGTACTCGGCAAGAAACTCCATAAAACACCTATGAGGCTCGAAAGCCGCAGTCTACGGGGATTGTCGCCACCGTGTCTAACACTGTTAACCCGGCCAATATCCTACAAAAATAGCGACAAAGTCCTACTTGCGTAGTTCGATTCCCACATCATTTTCAGACCCGAAGCCCAGCAAATACAAGAGAAAACGACTTTAAACTCGGCGTTGAACACACCCACACAGGAGCGACGCCGATGCGCCCCCAGCACCTCGATACCCGCGCCTGGCTGCTCATGGCGCTGTGCATCGCGTCGAGCGCCAGCCTCCCTGGCGTGGCAGCCTCCGCACAGCTCAACCCGGTCGACCTGCGTGCGCAAGAGTTCGAGCGTCGAACCCGCGAGCAACTGGAACGCGAGCAGCGCCTGCGCCTGCTTGAGCGTGAGGCCACCGTGCAATCGGAGCCCGCCGCCCCGCTCCCGCAGTCGTCCGCCACCGAACCGTGCTGGCAGATACGCGGCCTGCGCCTGACGGGCAATACCCTGCTCAAGCCGGCGCGCCTGCGCACGGTGCTGCAATCCCACCTCAGCGCGTGCATGGGCGCGTCGCCTATCAACCAATTGTTGGCGGCACTGACCGCGCTGTACGTCGAGGCCGGCTATATCACCAGTCGCCCCTACCTGAAACAGCCTCCAGAAGATGGCCAGCGCCTCGACATCGTCATCGAAGAAGGCTACCTCGAAAGCATCGAACTGGCGGATCCGGACCTACCGGTGTCGTTGCGCGGCGCGTTCCCCGACATGCTGGGCCGGCCGCTGCAACTGCGCGAGCTGGAACAGGGCCTCGATCAGTTGAACCGCCTGCGCTCAGTCGATCTGACGGTGGATGTACTCCCCGGCCAGCAACCTGGGGCCTCGCACCTGTTGCTGCGCCCGCGCTCCACTGCGCCGCGCCTGAGCAGCAGCGCGAGCTACAACAACCGTGGCACCGAGGCGACAGGAAGGCACACGGCGCTACTCAATCTGGCGTACGACAGCCCGCTGAGCCTGAATGACTTCATCAGTGTCAGCGCCAGTACCTCCCTGGGCGACAGCCACCGCTACAGTCGTTCCCAGGGTATCTACTACACCTTGCCCTACGGTTTCTGGACCCTGGCCTTGAGCGCCAGCCAGGCCCAATACCGCTATGGCATCGCCCTGCCCAGCCAGACCGTCAGCGCCAACGGCCAGGCCCATCAATACGGCCTCGCCCTCAACCGCCTGCTGTGGCGCGATCAGCACACGTTGCTCAATGGCAACCTGCGCCTGAGCACGAAACGCTCGCAAAGCTACATCGCCGATACCTACCTGGCGATCCAGAGCCCGAGCCTGACGGTGGCCGAGGCCAGTCTCAACCTGTTGACGCTGGCGGACGGCATCTGGAACGCCAATGTCAGCTATGCCCAGGGCCTCGACGGCTTGGGCGCCGACCGCGACAGCCGGCGTGAATCCCGGGACTTGCCCCGCGCGCAATTTCATAAATACCGCGTCGACATCGATTACACGCGGCACAACCCTACCGCCGACGGTGTGTGGAACAGCCAACTCGCACTGCAATACAGCCCCGACCCACTGCCGAGCCTGGAACAGTTGCTGATCACCGACCATTACGCGGTACGCGGCTTCCGCCTCGCTGCGCTGGCCGCCGCCAACGGCGCGGTGTGGCGCAACACCTTGAGCCTGCGCCGACACCTGCTGGGCCAGTTGCAGATCAGCCCGCGCGTGGGGGTGGACCTGGGCTGGAGCCAGTACCTCAAAGGCGTCGATATCCAACGTGTAGGCGGGGCCAGCGTTGGTCTGGCCTTGAACCACCGCGCCTGGCAAGTGGACGTGGATTACCAGCGCGGGCTGTTCGGCCCCGCGCTACCGATCAAGGAACGAGGTTTCTGGCTGATGGAGTTAAGCCTGCACTTATAACGCCTCCCCCAATAACAACAAGAAGGTCAAGCCATGACTAGTCATTGCCGTTTTCCATCGTTTCATCTCAAACCCTCCCATCCCCTGCGTTGGGTGATCTGCAGCCTGCTGTCGATTCACTATGGCCATCAGGCGTTCGCCGCCGATGTGGTGCCGGTGAGCGGCAATGCCCAGCGCTTCACCGTGAAGGATGTACCGGTATTGAACATCGTCGCGCCCAACCCGGCTGGGGTTTCCCACAATCGATTCGTGGACTACAACGTGCAAAGCGCAGGTCTGGTATTGAACAATGCGGTGGCGGCGGGACGCTCGAAACTGGCCGGGCAGTTACCGGCCAATCCGCAGTTCAGCGGCCGGGCGGCCGGCTTGATCCTCAACGAAGTAACCAGCCGCAAGGCCTCCCATATCAACGGACCGCAGGAAGTGTTCGGGCGCGCGGCCGACTACGTGCTGGCCAACCCCAACGGCATCACAGTCAACGGCGCCAGCTTTATCAATACACCGCGCGCCAGCTTTGTAGTGGGCAGCCCGGAACTGGAGGACGGCAAGCTCAAGCGCCTCACCACCTTCAACGGTGCCAACCCCCTCAATGTGGGCGAGCGAGGCGTGAGCAACAGCGCCGGCGCCCTCGACCTGATCGCTCCACGCATCAGCACCCACGGTACGCTCACCGCACGGGACGATCTCAACGTTTTGATCGGGCAGAATCGCCTGCGCTACGCCGACGCCGTCATCGAAAGCAGCGGCCGGGCAAGCGCCCGCCCGGTCGACGCGCAGCTGTTGGGCGCCATGCAGGCCGGACGCATCAACATTATCAGCACCGCCGACGGCGCCGGGGTCAAGATCGCCGCGCCGCTGACAGCGCGCGGCGATCTCAAGGTGACGTCGGCCGGCAACCTGTCCATCTCCGGCAACCCTGAGCCTGTGCGCACCCGCATCAGTAGTACCAACGGCGACGTCGCCCTCGCCGCCCACAACGATCTGACACTGTCGGCGGTTGAGGTGCAGGGTCGCGCCATCGACGCCAGCGCCGGACGCCATCTGCGCCTTGAGGCCAAAACCCGCAAAAGCCAGAGCCAACAGCAAGAGTCCTGGAAAAAGAAGGTGTTGTTCATCACTACCGAAACCTACGACAAGACCACCACCCAGATCGACGTCGAACACGTCGGCACCCAGCTCAAGGCCCGCACCGATCTGACGCTCAAGGCCGGTGGCGATCTGCAATTGTCGGCCTCCAGCGCCAGCGCCGGTCGCAACCTGCACGCCACGGCCGGCAGAGACCTGCGCCTTAGCGCTTTGAACGACTCCCAGACCACCCGCGAAACCCTCAACCACCGCAAGGGCCTATGGCGTGGGGATTACGACACCTCGCGCACCACCGAAACCGCCCGCGCCAGCAGCCTGTCAAGCAACGCTGCAATGAGCGTACGCAGCGGCAAGAACCTGACGGTGCTCGGCAGCCAGGTCCAGAGCCAGGGGGACCTGACGATCGAGTCCGGCAAACAGGTCAATGTCGGCGTCACGCGCGCTGCCCAGCAACGCACGCAGAACAACTACGAAGGCGACCTGCTCTCCGGCGCCGTGTTCGGCAAAAACGACAAGGACAACCGCAGCGAAGACCAATCCATCGGCAGCCGCGTCAGTGCCCAGGGCACCTTGCGGGTCACCTCCGACGATGTGCTGATTACCGGCAGCCAGGTGCTGGGGCAGCAGGACGCGGTATTGATCAGCAACAGCGGCTCGCTGACGATCGACGGCAGCCAAAGCCTGGTGCACTCGGAAAAGTCGCGCTCCGACAGCAAACTGTTCGGCCTATTCAAGGACCAGACTGACGAGCGGAAAAACGCCAGCAACCTGGTGCGCAGCCAGGTGAAGTCCCAGAGCAATCTGCGCCTGCAAAGCGCCAGTGATCTGAATGTGATCGGCGCGGATGTCGAAGCAAAGGCCGAGTTGAAACTGACCGCCGCGGGCGATATCAACTTGCTAGCGGGCACGAGCCGCGACACCACGGTCACGCAGACCACCCGCAACGGGTTCACCTCTTCCGCCACCGAGACCAAACAAGCGGCGCCCGGCATCAAGGGCTCGAAACAATTTCAAGCCGGGGTCGGCTATAGCCAGGAGCACAACACCACCACCCAAGACAGCCTCACCCATGAAGGCAGTCAACTCAAAGGCGCCACGGTGGACATCACTGCCGAAAATACCGTGCGGGTCAAAGCCTCGGACGTGAGCAGTACCCAGGGCGATTTGAACATCGCCGGCCACGCCATCGAACTGCTCAGCGAAGCCGACACCACCACGCGCGTCAGTGAAACCGATACCTTCGGCCTTGGCCACTTTGTCACCGGCGGCATGGATCGAGCCGGCGGCGGTTACAAGGTCGGTCAGGAAGAGGTGATTACAAGCAGCGCCTCCACCACCGTCAAATCGAGCCATCTGAGCAGCGCCGGCGATCTGAATCTGGTTGCCGACAAGGGCCAGGGCACACTGTTGACCGAGGCCGCGCAGGTCAAGGCTGACAAAGACCTCACCCTCAGCGCCGGCAGCGTGGAAAACCGCGCGGTCTCCAACAGCACCGTCGAAACCGAGCAGGTCAAGGGCTGGACCGCCAGTATCGGCAGCAACATCGAATACAAAGACCTCACTCGCCCGGTGCAAAAACTGGTCGAAGGGGTGGATCAGAGCAAGTTCTATCAACCCTCGGTGCTTGACGCGATTGAACCACCCAACCTGGGAGTCGACCTGGCCGTCAATGTGCTGAACACCCGCGCCGAGAGCGGAGGTACCACAGCGGTGGTCAGCACCTTCGAAGGTGCCACCGTCAACGTGCAGGTCGAGGGTGCATTGACCGATACAGGCACACGCTACACGGCCACCGAGGGAGGCGTGTCGATCAAGGCCGACAGCCATACCTTCAACGCAGCCGAGAACAGCAGTTGGCAACAGGACAACGGCACCGACACCGACGTTTCGTTAAGGCTGTACACCACCACCGGCCGCGACCTGAATGCGCGGGTTCTGGGCGTGGGCGGCAGTTTCGACCTGGGTAACACCACCCGTACCGCAGTGCCAGGCAGCATCGAGGGCAAACGCGGCATCAGCGTGCAGTTGGGCAGCGACGGCCGCTACGAAGGCAGCCGCTTCGACGCGGGACGCGGTGATTTGAAGATTCAGGCCGCCGGTTCGCTGACCTTCAACCAAGCCCGCGACTGGCAGGGTTCCGGCGAAGGCACCTTGAGCGGTTTCGGCTGGGTTGAACTGGGCAGCAGCCCAGGCACCAGCAAGAAAGCCAACGCGGGCTTCCAGTTGGATAAATCCGACTTGAGCGTCGAAGACTCCCAGGGCCGCAGTGCCGATTTGATCGCCGACGGCGTGATCGAAATCGACGCCGGGCAGGACCTGACCCTGCACGGCGCCAAGGTCGGCGCGCCCAACAGCGGCGATATTCGCCTCACGGCCGGAAACCGCTTTGAGTTCCTGGCCGGGGTCGATACCCACACGGCCAATGGCGACGGGATCGGCGGCGGGGCTCGCGTCAGTGCCAAAGCGACCCAGGCTGACACATCCAGCAGCAAGAGCGGCAGCGCCGGTGCCCAGTTCAGCCTGGCTGACATCGACGAACACAGCGTGTTGCAGCGCGGTGGCACGCTCGATAGCGCGGGCACCGTGCGTATCCAGGCCGATCATGTGCGCCTGCAAGGAGTGCAGGGCCAGGCCCAGGCGTTTGAGCTGGCGGCCACCGGCGGCGACTTGGTGCTGGAGTCTGCGGTCTCCAACGAGCACCGCAACAACCGCACTATCGCCGGCGGCCTGGGTGTGAGCGGCACCCGCAGTACGGACCCGGCCAATAACGGTTCCGGCCTGTTCGCGCGCGCCAAGGGTGGCGTGGACCAACTCAGCAGTCAGACCCACGACAATACCCGCCTGCGGGCTGATCGCATTCAACTCGACAGCCGCGGCGATACGCAGTTGCTGGGGGCCACCGTCACGGCGCGCGAGGTCAGCGGCACAATCGACGGCGACTTGGTGGTGCAGAGCCGTCAGGATCAGGTGCAAGGCTTGAAGGTGCAGGTCGACGCGCAATTCATCACGGAAAAGAACCCGGCGGGCGCGGTCGATAAGCTCAGCGTGGCCGGCGGGCCATGGTCGGGCAAGCTCAAGACCGCCGGAAAGAACCTTTACGAAAAAACGGCCGACAAGGCGCGCACGCTCAAGGACAAGCTGATCAGCAAGGTCGGTGGCTCACCCGCGACCCAGGCCGGTACCGGCGCGGCCACGGGGTCATCCACGTTGAAGAACCTGCTGTTTCAAAATCCGGCTTACCGCGACACCACACCCACACTGCTGGGGGACTTCAGCTGGTTCAGCAATAACACGGTCGCCGAGGCGTCCGGCATCAACGGCTGCGACGGGGTAACGCTGCATGTGGGCGGCGCAGTCGACCTGACCGGCGCGCGCATCGCCTCCAGCCATGGCCGCGTGGCACTGGGCGAGGCGAAGATTACTGGCCGCGACATCCAAGGCCGCGACACCCGCACGGATTTCTCGCTCAACGCCTCGACCTCGCCCCAGCAACTTGGCACAGCGCTCTACGCAGCGTTCAATAACCCCCGTGACCCGCAAAGCCAGCGCGATGAGCATTTCAACTTGGGCCTGTTGCGTACCGGCGGCCACGATCAAGGCCAACACCTGGTCAGCGGAGTCGATCAATAAGCGCGTTAAAAACATCCAGGCCCCTGTGCACAGGGGCCTTGCTCAGTTGCTCCAACACGCTTTTAAAACAAGCGTATGTTTTTCCATTGACAGCTCCCCGGCATCCTCATAACCTCGCCAGACTTTCAACGTACCGGGTGAACGGACGTGGGCAGCATCTATTTGATTCGACATGGCCAGGCCTCCTTCGGTGCAGACGACTATGACGTGCTGTCCCCCATCGGCGTGGAACAAGCGCAAGTGCTCGGTCGCCACCTGGCGGACATGGGCCTGGTGTTCGACCGCTGCATAGCCGGCGACCTGCGCCGCCAGCAGCACACCGCCACAGCCGCGTTCGATCAATACCGCACCCTCGGCCTGCCGACTCCCACCCTGGAAACCGACAGCGCCTTCAACGAATTCGATGCCGACGCCATCATCCGCGCCCTGCTCCCCGACCTGCTCGACAGCGAGCCCGATGCTTTGGACATCCTGCGCAATGCCGCGCAAAACCGCAGCGAGTTCCAACGCATCTTCGCCCTGATCATCGAACGCTGGCTGGCCGGCACCTACGACCCACCGGGGCTGGAAAGCTGGCTGGGGTTTGTCGAGCGCGTCCAGGCCGGCCTGCAGCGTCTGCTGGAAGCAGCCGAGAACACCCACAAAATCGCCGTGTTCACCTCCGGCGGCACCATCACCGCCCTGCTCCACCTGATTACCCGCATCCCTGCCGCTCAAGCCTTCGAGCTGAACTGGCAGATTGTGAACACCTCGCTCAACCAGCTGAAATTCCGCGGTCGCGAGGTGGCCCTGGCTTCCTTCAACAGCCATACCCACTTGCAACTGTTGAAGGCGCCGCAGCTCATCACCTTCCGATGAACCGCGGCCAACCGTGACCCCAAGGTCACTGGACTCCACCCTTAAGGATCGAAACCATGA